>JADHED010000812.1_pt1 | contig 31616 bp, 31 predicted proteins | sample 8952041 | NCBI WGS metagenome assembly JADHED01 (sample SAMN16124423, study PRJNA663239) | bioreactor sludge metagenome | isolation source: sludge (control) | place: India:Bengaluru | collected 2018-09-08
GCGCTGGTCCAGCTCGTCGCGGGCCTGTGGCTGACGCTGCGCGGCTTCGACGAAGGAACCTGAATTGGAGCGGGTGAGGGGAATCGAACCCCTGACATTCAGCTTGGGAAGCTGACGTTCTACCTCTGAACTACACCCGCGCCGGGGCGGCCTTCATAGCGGCGTCGGGCGGCGGGGCCAAGGGCTGGATTGACCCGGACGGCGCGGGCCCGCACGATCGGTCCAACGACAAGAGACACTAGGGAGGATGCGATGGCGGACGGCGCAACCCACGATCGGGCGACGTTCACGGCGATGACCGATGGGGTCGAGGCGGACTGGGCCGCGATCATGCGCGACGCCCAGGCGCGGCGCGGCCAGCACGTGGACGCCATCGTCAGCCACCTGAAGCTGCTGGGCGGCGACTACGGCGGGTTCAACGTCGACCGGCTGGAGCATTCCCTCCAGACCGCGACGCGCGCGCTCCGCGACGGGCGGGACGAGGAGTATGTCGTCTGCGCCCTCCTGCACGACATCGGCGACATCCTGCTGCCGGCCAGCCACGCCGAGATGGGCGCGGCGATCCTGAAGCCGTACATCTCGGAGCGGAACCACTGGATGCTGGAGCACCACGGGGTGTTCCAAGGCTATTACTTCTTCCATCACATTGGTCTGGATCGCGACCTGCGCGAACAGTTCCGGGGACATGCGGACTTCGAATACACGGCCCAGTTCTGTCACCTGTACGACCAGAACTCGTTCGACCCGGCCTATGACTCCATGCCGCTGGAGGCTTTCGTGCCGATGATGCGGCGGGTGATGGAGCGGCCTGTGCGGTCGATCTACAAGCGCGCCGAGGAATAGCGGCGGGCGGCCTCATGTTGCGGTGCGACGGTGCGCCGCGGCGCCGGCCTCTGGCGAAGCTTTCGCGAACACCCGATCTAGGCCCCGCGGGACCGGGCCCCTCCAAAGATCACCCCCCCGATCGCGGAGGTCGGCCCGCACAGGCGCGCCCGGGCGAGTTGGTCACCACTCCCCCAAGATGGATCGGCCGGTCTGGGCGCGCCGACCGCCACCCGATCGCTCAGCGCGTGGCGCGCCGGGAACGGCTCAGGGTTCCCAGACCCGGAAGTGCTTTGAGAGCTTCAGCCCCTGACGCTGGTAGTGCGAGCCGAGGTCGCCGTAGAGGCGGGACGGCCTCTCGGTGAGCGGCTCGTAGACCAGGCGCGCAACGGTCTGGCCATCCTCCAGGATGAACGGGGTCTCGTGGCTGCGGACCTCCAGCACCCCCTTCGAGCCCTTGCCGTGCGCCTCGTCGGTGCCGAAGCCGGGATCGAAGAAGCCGGCGTAGTGGACGCGGAACTCCCCTACGGAGGGATCGATCGGCGTCATCTCGGCCGCTTCCATCACCGGAATCTCGACCGCGCCCTTGGAAGCCAGGATATAGAACTCGCCCGGGTCCAGCAGGAGCTGGCCGTTGCGGGGATACAGCGGCTCCCAGAAATCGCGCGGGTCGTGGCCGTCGACGTGATCGAGGTCGACAACGCCGGCATGGCGGCGGCCGCGGAAGCCGGCGATCTCACCGGTGAGGTCGACACCAACGCTCTCGGTGCGCAGGCGCGGCGGCTCCCCCGTCTTCAGGCGCAGCTGGTTGAGGCGCGTGCCGGTGCGGACCAGCACCGAGAAGGTCTGAGGCGCGATCTCCATATAGATCGGGCCATCGTAGCCCTCGTCCACGTCGTCGAAGGCGTCGCCAAAGTCGCTGAGCAGGCGGACGAACACGTCTACCCGGCCCGTGGAGCTCTTGGGGTTGGCCCGGGCAGAGATGCCCTTCGGCAGCTTCAGCCGCTCCTGCAGCTCGGCGATGTAGACACAGCCGCGCTCGAGCACGGCGCCTTTCGTGAGGTCGAGCTCGTGCATCGCCACCTCGGCGATCCGCTGGCGGACCGTCCCGTGTCGGGGCAGGAACGAGGCGCGCACGCGCCAGGCCCGGCCGCCGAGGCGCAGGTCGAGGCTGGCCGGCTGCACCTGGTCGGAATCCCATGGCCCGGCCGAGGCGATGGCGCCCTGGTCGATCAGGGCCTCAATGGACTGGCAGGGCAGGATGCCCGGGGCGGTGAGCTCGCTCATGGGCGGCGAACACTTACTGCTCAGCCGCGCCGTGGCAAGGCTGCGTTCCGGAAATTGTCCAGGAGCTGCTGCTGCGCGGGCTTTTCTGAAACCGCCCCCAGGAAAGCGGACCTTGACGCCGCCGGGGGCGGAGCGTTCAAGGCCCCCAGTTTTTCTGCATGGAGGCCGTGATGGCTGAAGACCCGCGCGACTGGGAGATCGAGACCCAAGCTGTTCGCGGCGGCCTCATGCGCACCGAGTTCGGCGAGATTTCTGAGGCGCTCTTCCTCAACCAGAGCTTCGCCTATGAGAGCGCGGCTGCGGCCGACCGACGGTTCTCCGGCTCGGAGCCGGGCTTCATCTACCAGCGCTTCGGCAACCCGACGACGCAGATGTTCGAGGATCGCCTCGCCCTGCTGGAAGGCGCGGAGGCGTGCAAGGCCACGGCCTCCGGCATGGCCGCGGTTCAGCTGGCGCTGATGGGCCTGGTGCGGGCCGGCGATCACATCGTGGCCGGCCGCGCCCTGTTCGGCTCCTGCCGCTGGATCCTGTCGGAATGGATGCCGCGCTTTGGGGTGGAGACCACCTACGTCGACGCCACCGACCTGGACGCCTGGAAGAATGCGGTGCGGCCCAACACAAAGTGCTTCCTGGTGGAAAGCCCGGCCAACCCCCTGCTGGAGGTGACCGCCATCGGCGCGGTGGCCGAGATCGCCCATGCGGCCGGCGCCAAGCTTGTGGTGGACAACGTCTTCGCCACCCCGATCTTCCAGAAGCCGCTGGCCCTGGGCGCGGACGTGGTCGTCTATTCGGCCACCAAGCACATCGACGGCCAGGGCCGGGTTTTGGGGGGCGCGATCCTGGGCAAGGCCGACCTGCTGACGGAGGCCTACAAGGACATGCACCGCCACACCGGCCCGGCGCTGTCGCCCTTCAACGCCTGGGTGCTGCTGAAGGGCCTGGAGACGCTGGAGCTGCGCGTTCGGCGCCAGACCGAGACGGCGGCGAAGGTGGCCGACGCGGTCGCCGGCCACGGCAAGGCGCTGAAGACCATCTATCCCGGACGGCCCGATCACCCGCAGGCGGCGATCATCGCCAACCAGATGACCGGTGGCGGCAATGTGGTGGCCTTCGACCTCGGCAGCCGCGAGGCGGCCTGGCGCTTCCTGGACGCGCTGGAGATCGTCGACATTTCCAACAACCTCGGCGACGCCAAGTCGATGGCCACGCACCCCTGCACGACCACCCACCGCTCGATGCCCGAGGCCGAGCGGCTGGAGATCGGCCTGACCGAGGGCTGGGTGCGGATGAGCGTGGGCCTGGAAGGCGCGCGCGACCTGGTGCGCGACGTCAGCCGCGCGCTGGACGCGGCGTAGGCCGAAAACGAAAGAGGCGCGCCCGAGACCGGAGGCTGGAACCCAGCTTCGGTTTCGGGCGCGCCTCCCATCCCCAACGGATGTCGGCCGCGTGTCGGGCGCCCGGCGGACCGGGCGCCTCAGCGGATCAGATGTAGCGGCGCAGGCTCCGGGCGAGCTCGGCGGCGCCGGACTTCTTCTTCGCCTGGGCCGGCTGGTAGGCCACCGTGGCGTGTTCGTGGCAGTAGGGACCGTTCTCTTCCGACCGGCGGCCACAGAAGGTGAAGCTGTCGAGCGACGGATCGCCGATCGGCCACTTGCACATGTGGGCGCCGAGGGTCAGCACGGTGGCCGTGCCGGGCGCCTCGTCCACGTAGCGAACGGGCGACGGCGTCGGCGTCGCGGCCACCGGCTCGGCGATGCGGCGCGGAGCCGACGGCGCGGCCGTCACCGGGCGCGCCGGACGGGGCGCCTTGAACACCGTGCGCTGGGGCTTCGAGGGCGTCGCCCGGCCCGAGAGGCCCAGACGGTGCACCTTGCCGATCACCGCGTTGCGGGTGACCCCGCCCAGCTGCTTGGCGATCTGACTGGCGGACAGCCCGTCCTGCCAGAGCTTCTTCAGGAGTTCGACGCGTTCGTCGGTCCAACCCATTTTCTCGCCTCCCACCCAGAGGGTCACGGCGCGCCCCCAGGCCACGCCGTAAAACAACATCTTGTGGCGCCGAGGAATTTCAGCGCTCACCAACCACTATCAGTAGTAAACATCTCGCTAAGGGCCACAATAGGCGCCACGCAGGTCATCCACAGGAACTAGATGTTGAGTCGGAAAGCGGCGCTCTTGCGCACGTGGTCGCACGGGGGCACATCACGGGAATGCGAGACATGCCCCTCGACGAAGCCGTCCTTCCGCCCGAGCCGCGCGCCTATCACGGCGTGAACTGGGAGGGGCTGAAGACCCTCTACGCACGCGAGGTCCGGCGCTTCATGAAGGTGGGGATGCAGACCCTGGCGGCGCCGGTGGTCACCGCCCTGCTCTACATGCTGGTGTTCGTAGTGGCCGTCGGCGGAGGGCGCGAGGTGCACGGCGTGGCCTACGGCGCCTTCGTCGCGCCCGGCCTCGTGATGATGCAGATCCTGTCGAACGCCTTCGCCAACTCGTCGTCGTCGCTGCTGCAGGCCAAGTTCAACGGCCTGATGGGCGACTTCATCACCCCGCCGCTCAGCCCGACGGAACAGGTGATCGGTTTCGGCGCCGGAGCGGCCACGCGCGGCATCGTCGTCGGCTTCATCGCCCTGTTGGCGGTGTTGCCATTCGCGCGCCTGCCGCTGAACCAAGCCTGGGCGGTGCTCTACTTCGGCGTCGGCGCGGCGCTGATCATGGGCTTCATCGGCATCATGGCCGGCCTGTGGAGCGAGAAGTTCGACCACATGGCCGCGGTCACCAACTTCGTCATCATGCCGATGACGTTCCTGTCGGGGACGTTCTACCTGGTGGAGCGCCTGCCCGAGCCGTTCCGCTCGGCGAGCCACTACAACCCGTTCTTCTACCTGATCGACGGGTTCCGGTACGGCTTCCTCGGCCACGCCGAGAGCAACCTCTGGATCGGCGCGGCGATGACCGCCACCCTTGTCCTGGCCCTCGGCTGGACCTGCCTTTGGATGTTCAAGGTGGGCTACAAGATCAAGACCTGAGGCCCGCCGCGCCCGGCCGTCCGACCGGCGTTCGGGAAAACATTGACTTGACGGCGTTCCCAGCCGAAAACGCCAGGCCTTCCAGTCCCCGCCGCCACGCGTCGGGGACGCTTCCTTTTTGGAGGGCTTTCCAGTGGCCGACACGACCGCGCCGCCCGTTCCCAGCGACCACATCATGGGCGTCTATGCGCGCGCCCCGCTGGCGTTCGAGCGAGGCGACGGCGTCCGACTATATACGGCCGAGGGCGAAGCCTATCTGGACTGCATGGCCGGGATCGCGGTGAACGCGCTGGGCCACAGCCACCCCAAGCTGATCGCGGCCCTGAAGGACCAGGCCGACAAGCTCTGGCACACGTCCAACATCTTCCGGATCCCGAACCAGGAGAAGCTGGCGAAGCTGCTGACCGACAATACCTTCGCGGACGTCTGCTTCTTCACCAACTCGGGCGCCGAGGCGATCGAGTGCGCCATCAAGACCGCGCGCAAGTATCACTGGGCCAACGGCGCTCCGGAGCGGATCGATATCATCGGCTTCGACGGCTCGTTCCACGGCCGGACGATCGCCACGATCTACGCCGCGGGCAACCCGAGCTACGTGGAAGGCTTCGGCCCGCCGCCCCCTGGCTTCGTGCAGGCCAAGTTCGGCGACCTCGAGGGGCTCAAGAAGCTGGTCGGCCCGACGACTGCGGCCATCCTGCTGGAGCCCGTGCAGGGCGAAGGCGGCGCGCGGTCTTGGACCGAAGCCCAGCTCAAGGAGATCCGCCAGCTCTGCGACGAGACCGGCACGCTGCTGATCTATGACGAGATCCAGTGCGGTCTCGGCCGGACCGGCAAGCTGTTCGCCTACGAGTGGGCCGACGGCGCGGCCGATCCCGACATCATGGCGGTGGCCAAGGCCCTGGGCGGCGGCTTCCCGGTCGGCGCGTGCCTGGCGACCGTCGAGGCGGCCAAGGGCATGGGCCCCGGCAGCCACGGCTCGACCTACGGCGGCAACCCGATGGCCATGGCGGTCGGGCTGGCGTCGGTGGAGGAGCTGGTGAAGCCCGAGCTGCTGGCGCACGTGCGCGAGCTTGCCGGCTACTTCAACCAGCAGCTCTCGGGCCTGAAGGACCGCTTCCCCGACGTGGTGCTCGACATCCGCGGCAAGGGCCTGCTGATCGGCATCAAGCTGGCCACGCCCAACCGTGAGTTCATGCAGATCGCCCGTGACCAACACCTGCTGATCGCCGGCGGCGGCGACAATTGCGTGCGGCTGCTGCCGCCGCTGGTCATGACCCAGGACGAGGCGCGCGAGGCGATCTCGGCCCTGGAGAAGGCCTGCGAGGTCGCCCAGGCGAAGGCGAAGAAGGACGCGGTGAGCGCATGAGCCGGCCCGTCCGCCACTTCGTCGACCTCTGGAAGCTGGAGGGTTCCGACCTCCGGATCATTCTCGAGGACGCCAAGGCCCGGAAGGCGGCCCGGATCGGCTGGCCCAAGGGTAAGCCGGACGAGGACCGCCCGGCCCACCACCGCACCCTGGCCATGGTGTTCGAGAAGAACTCGACCCGCACCCGGTTCTCGTTCGACGCGGCCATGCGCCAGCTCGGCGGCGACGTGATCATCTCGAACGCGGTCGACATGCAGCTCGGCCGCGGCGAGCCGATCGAGGACACCGCCCGGGTCCTCTCGCGGATGGTGGACGCGGTGATGATCCGCGCCAACGTCCACGAAGAGGTCGAGCGCTTCGCCCACTGGTCCACCGTGCCGGTGATCAATGGCCTGTCCGACAAGGGCCACCCCTGCCAGATCCTGGCCGACCTGATGACCTTCGAGGAGCATCGCGGCTCGGTCCACGGCCGGACATTCGCCTGGGTCGGCGACGGCAACAACGTGTGCTCGTCGTTCATCCACGCGGCGCCGAAGCTGGGCTTCAAGCTCAACATCGCCACACCCGCCGTCTTCCATCCCGACATGATGGACCTGGCGCGCGCGGCCGAGCAGCAGGGCCACGTGATGACCACTCACGACCCGCGCGAGGCGGTCCGCGGCGCCGACTGCGTGATCACCGACACCTGGGTCTCGATGGGCGACACCGACCACGACGAGCGCATCGAGGCGCTGGAGCCCTATCAGGTCGATACCAGGCTGATGGCCGAGGCGGCCAAGGACGCGGTCTTCCTCCACTGCCTCCCCGCCCACCGCGGCGAGGAGGTGACGGACGAGGTGATCGACGGCCCGCAGAGCCTGATCTGGGACGAGGCGGAAAACCGCATCCATGCCCAGAAGTCGATCCTGGCCTGGTGCTTCGGCGCGATCTGACACCCCCGGGGCTCCCCGACGAGACGAGGGAGCCCCGGCCCCTTCCCCAAGCCGGCGACCGCTTCTAGCCTCGCCCGGACTCCGGGGAGCGCATCCGCATGAAACTGGCCGCTTTCACGTTCGCCATCGGCCTGGCGGCGACCTCGGCCGGCGCCCAGCCTGCCGATCTTGCGCCGATATTCGCCACCTACACGGCTCAGACGCCCGGCTGTGCGGTCGGGGTGCGGCAGGGCGATAGCGCCCCGGTCCTGCGCGGCTTCGGCATGGCCGACCTCGAGCACGGGGCGCCGATCACGCCCGAGACCGTGTTCGAGGCCGGCTCGGTCTCCAAGCAGTTCACCGCCGCGGCGATCCTGCTGCTGGTGGAGGACGGCAAGCTGTCGCTGAGCGACGACATCCGCAAGCACGTGCCCGAGATGCCGGACTACGGACGGCCGATCACCGTGGACATGCTGCTGAGTCACACCAGCGGCCTGCGCGACTGGGGCGAGGTGATGGATCTGGCTGGCTGGCCGCGGACCAGCCGCGTCTACACCGGCGCCGAGGTGCTGCAGATCGCCGCCCGGCAGAAGGCGCTGAACTACGCCCCTGGCGAGGCCTACTCCTACACCAACACCGGCTACAACCTGGCCGCCCTGATCGTGCAGCGGCTGAGCGGCTACAGCCTCGCCGACTTCACCAAACTGCGGATCTTCGAGCCGCTGGGCATGGCGCACACCAGCTGGCGGGACAACTTCCGGCGGGTCGTGCCTGGGCGCGCGATCGCCTATGGGCCGGGACCCGGCGGCTTCGGTCAGGACATGCCGTTCGAGAACACCTACGGCCACGGCGCCCTGCTCACCACCGTCGGTGACCTCCTGATCTGGAACGAGGCCCTCACGGCGGGCAAGCTGGGCGGGCAGGTGAGCGCACGCCTCAAGGAGCGCGCCACCCTGACGGGCGGACGGCGGATCACCTATGCCCGCGGCCTCACCGTGCAGTCGCGGGATGGACGCGAGGAGATCGCCCACTCCGGCGCGACGGCCGGCTATCGGGCCTGGCTCGCGCGCTATCCTGCGGAGCGCCTGTCGGTGGCGGTGCTCTGCAACCGCGCGGACGCCAATGCCGTGATGCTGGGTCGGCGCGTGGTGGACGCCACGATCCCTCCGCCCACCCGGCCCGCCCCTGCGGCCCGACCGACGCCGGCCGCCGACCTCGCCAGCGCGCCGGGCCTCTACGTGGACGAGCGCACCGGCGGGGTGCTGCGCCTCGCCGCCGACGCGACGGCGATCCGGGTGTTGGGCGGCCCGGGGCTGATCCCCGCCGCAGAAGCCGGGCGCTACGAGGCCGGCGGCATGGACTTCGCCTTCACCCCCGAGGGGGTCCTGCGCAGCGGTCCTGACGGAGAGGCCACCACCTTCCGACGGGTGCAGCCGGCACAGCCCACGCGGGACGAGCTTGTCGCCGTGGCCGGCGCCTATTCCAGCCCTGAGGCCGGCGCGGTGCTGAATGTCGGCGTGCGCGGCGGCGTGCTCACGATCACTCCGGCCGATCGGCCCAGCCAGACGACCGTCGCCCTGCCGCTGCATCGTGACGCCTTCCAGGCCGGCGTAGGCCTGGTGCGGGTGATCCGCGGCGCGGATGGCCGTGTTGAGGCGCTGAGATTCTCCGGGCCGCGGGTCTATGCGCTGGATTTCCGGCGTGTGCCCGGCTCCTGAGACGACGCGCCCCGCTCGCAACCGCGGCGGCGCGCCCTATATTGGCGCCCATGTCCGACCCCATCATTCCCGACGACGTCGTCGGCGCGTTCCAGATCGAAGGCGAGCCGGTCCGCGGCCGCATCATCCGGCTCGGCCCGGCGATCGACCAGATCCTGCGCGCCCACGCCTATCCCGAGCCCGTGGCCAACCTGCTGGGCGAGGCCTGCGCGCTGGCGGCGCTGGTGGGCTCCAACCTGAAGTTCGACGGCCGGCTGATCGTCGAGGCCCGCGGCGCGGGGCCCGTCCGCTACGTCGTGGCCGACTACGACACCTCCGGCGGGTTGCGCGGCTATTGCCGGTTCGATGCCGAGGAGGTCGAGGCGGTCAGTCACGGCTTCCAGCGGCCGGGCGCCAAGACCCTTCTCGGCGAAGGCGTCTTCATGATGACGGTCGACCAGGGCTCGGACATGGACCGCTATCAGGGGGTGACGGCGATCGAGGGCGAAACCCTGGCCCTGTGCGCCGAGCAGTATTTCCTGCAGTCCGAGCAGACCCCGACCCGCATCCGCCTGGCCGTCGGCCAGGAGGGTGAGATGCCTTGGCGCGGCGGCGGCATGCTGGTGCAGTACATCGCCGCCGACGACACCCGCGGCGACACGCTGGAGGCCTGGGTCCGCACCCAGGCCTTCTTCGAGACCATCGGCGAGGACGAGCTGCTGGATCTGGATCTGTCGTCGAACACCCTGCTCTTCCGGCTGTTCCACGAGGATGGCGTGCGGGTGTTCGGCTCCAAGCCACTGCGGGCCTTCTGCCGCTGCAACCAGGAGCGAATCGAGACCGTGCTGCGCTCGTTCGACGCCGCCGACCGCGAGGACATGGTCGAGCCGGACGGCAAGATCCACGTGACCTGCGAGTACTGCAGCCGCGTCTACGCGATCGCTCCCGAGACCGTGGCGGCCTGACCTTCGACTCAGGCCGGGAAATGCTAGGCTGGGCGCGATGACCGACGTCGCGCCCACCGAAACCGACGCCTCCGGCAACGCCCGGCCCTATTCCGTCTCCGAGCTGGCGTTCGCCCTGAAGCGGACCCTGGAGGACGCCTACGGCTTCGTGCGCCTGCGCGGCGAACTGTCGAAGGTGACCCACCACTCGAACGGCCACGTCTATCTCACCATCAAGGACGAGCGGGCCGCCATCGACGGGGTGGTCTGGAAGGGGCAGGTCCGCGGCCTGTCGGTCCGGCCCGAACAGGGGCTGGAGGTGGTGGTCACCGGCAAGATCACCACCTACCCGCAGGGCTCGCGCTACCAGATTGTCATCGAGACCATGGAAGCGGCCGGTATCGGCGCCCTGCTGGCCCAGCTCGAGCGCCTGAAGGCGAAGCTGGCGGCCGAGGGCCTCTTCGACCCTGCCCGCAAGCAGCCCCTGCCCGAGATGCCCGCCGTGGTCGGCGTGGTGACCAGCCCCACGGGCGCGGTGATCCGCGACATCCTGCACCGCATCCGCGACCGCTGGCCCTGCCGGGTGATCGTCTGGCCCGTGGTGGTGCAGGGCGATGCGGCGGCCGCACAGGTCAGCGCCGCGATCCGCGGGTTCAACGCCATGACAGCTGGCGGACCCGTTCCGCGGCCCGACGTGCTGATCGTGGCGCGCGGCGGCGGCTCGGTGGAGGACCTCTGGCCGTTCAACGACGAGGGCCTCGCCCGCACGGTGGCCGAGGGGCGCATCCCCCTGATCAGCGCCGTGGGCCACGAGACCGACACCACCCTGATCGATTTCGTCTCTGATCGACGGGCGCCGACGCCCACCGCAGCCGCCGAGATGGCGACGCCGGTCCTCGCCGAGTTGAAGGCCCTGGTCCAGGACCTCGGCGCGCGGATGCACCGCTGCGGCGGGCGGGTGGTGGACGAGCGGCGGGCCCGGGTGCAGCACGCCGACCGCGCCCTGCGGCGCGTGCCCGATCTGGTGGAGCTGGCCGCCCAGCGCTTCGGCGTGGTGTCGGGCCGCCTGGGCGCGGGGCTGGCGCGCAACGCCGCGGCCCACGAGCGCGAGCTGGTGCGGGTGGCCACGCGCCTCTCGCCCCTGCTGCTGCTGCGCCCACAGGCGGTGCAGAAGGACCGGCTGGACCGGCTGACCGTGCGGCTGGAGCCGGCGATGCGCCGCCGCCTGGAACGACTATCCGAACGGCTGGAAGGCCTCTCCAAGCTCTACGGCTCGGTCGACCCCGACCGGCCCCTGCAGCGCGGCTTCGCCCGGGTGGCCCGCGCCGACGGCTCGCTGGTCCACGCCGGCGCCGCCCTGGCGAGCGGCGAGGAGGTGGCCATCACCTTCGGCGACAAGGTGACCCGGCAGGCGGTCATTGATGGATCGGCCAGCGACAGGTCAGGAGGCGCGCCGCCGCCGCCCAAGTCCGCCCGGCCAAAGGCCAAATCGGACGGTCCGGCCCAGGGCGACCTGTTCTGACGCGGCCGGGCGCGCTACATAGCGCCCATGAACGCCCATGATCGCAATCTCGGCGCCCAGGACCTCGCCAAGCTGCACTACGGCGACGGCGACTACGCCGTGCTGCGCCCCGGCCGGTATGTGCTGTGCGCCGTCACCGGCCAGAAGATCCCGCTGGAGCAGCTCCGCTACTGGAGCGCCGAACTGCAGGAGGCCTACGCCGGCCCGGCCGAGGCCCTGAAACGCTGGCAGGAAACCCGCTAGCCGTCCTTGCGATAGACCTCGTTCGGCCAGCGCCGGTGGACCCAGAACCACTCGGTGGGCCGCTCGCGCACGCGCTCCTCCATGAAGGCGTTGATGCGGCGGACCCCCGCCGCGATGTCGGCCTCGCGGTCGCCCGTGTCCTCAAGGTGGATCGGCTCGTGGACGATGACCTTGAAGCGGGCCCCCGGGCCAACCCGCTGGACGCTCATCGGCTGGATCGGCAGGCCGAAGCGCAGGGCGAAGGTGGAAGGCCCCGGCGCCGTATGACAGGTGACGCCGAAGAACGGCGCGGCGACCCCGCCGTTGAACTTCTGGTCGTTCATCAGCGCCACGGACTCGCCGCGCTGCAGCCCGCGCATCAGCTCGCGCGCGCCCTCCAGGCCCTTCGGCGCGAACAGGCGGACCCCGTAGCGGAAGCGCTGCCGGCGAACGCTGGCGTCGACGTAGGGGTTATTCATGGCGCGATAGGTGATCTGGCAAGGCACGCCGGCCCGCACGATGGCGGCGGGCATCACCTCGAAACACGAGAAATGGCCGGAGATGAAGACGACCGGCCCCGCACCCGCGGCGATCGCGGCCAGACGCTCCTCGCCCTCGATCTGGACGCGGCTTTTGTCGGCCACCACACGGTCGAGTATGATAAACTCCGCTAACGACCTACCGAGTTCAATCCACTGTGCGCGAAGGAGTTGTTTCGTTTCGGCATCCGTGAGGGTGGGGAAAGCGATCTCGATATTCCGCGCGGCCACGCGGTGAGCGCTTGTCAAGGGCCCCAGCCTACTGAACAGCCAAGCCCCTGAATCTGATACAGAATCGATCGGAAACAGGCGAGCCAGGCCGCAGACGGCGTCGAATAGCGCCGCCTCAAGCATCCAAATCAATTTTGCCACGTATGAATGGTTAAGTGCGGCCATTCGTCCTTCCTAGGCATGGCCGACCGCGTTCGGCAATGGAGGCTGCTGGCGTGCGAATTGCGATGTCTCAACCACGGAGTCCCGATGCGGGACTAAGGAAGATCATGGTCGGGGATTCCATGGACGAGATCGACATCCATCTGGGCCGGCGGCTTCGGCGTCGGCGTCGCCTTCTGGGTCTGACCCAGCAGGAACTGGCCCACGCCTGCGGTGTGCGCTTCCAGCAGATCCAGAAGTACGAGTGCGCGGCCAACCGCATGTCGGCGGCCCGCCTCTGGCAGCTGGCCGAGGTGCTGGAAGTGCCGGTGAGCTACTTCTACGAGGGCCTCACCCGCGACCAGCGCGAGAGCCTGGAGCGCGAGAGCGCCTCGTCGTCGAGCGAGACGATGGCCAGCAAGGAAACCCAGGACCTCATCCACGCCTACTACCAGCTCGGCGAACGGCCCCGCCGCCGCCTGCTGGACCTCGCCAAGGCGATGAACGGCGAACTCGAGGCTTAAGCCGGACGGCCGGGCAGGCTATGGCGGGGACATGAGTCCGACCGCCGAACCTCTCCCGCTTCCGTCCGCCCTCCTGGAAGAACTCGACGCCTTCCTGGTCGAGTTGAATCAGGCCGCCGCCGGGACGACGCTTCCCCTGTTCCGCGGCGACCACGGCGTCGCCAACAAGTACGAGCGCGGGTTCGATCCCGTCACCGAGGCCGACCGCGGCGCCGAGCGCGCCATCCGCGCCATGATCGCGGCGCGCTATCCCCACCACGGCGTCATCGGCGAGGAATACGGCGAAGACCGTCCGGACGCCGAGTTCGTCTGGGTTCTGGACCCCGTCGACGGCACCCGAGCCTTCATCGCTGGCCTGCCGCTCTGGTGCACCCTCATCGGCCTCAGGTTCCAGGGCCGCCCGGTGCTCGGCTCGATCGGCCAGCCCTATCTCGGCGAAATCTACCTTGGCCACGCCGGCGGCTCGCGGCTGTTGAGCGCCCAGGGCGAGCGGCCACTCCAGGTCCGCGCCTGTCCCGTCCTGACCGAGGCGCTGATCGCCACCACAGATCCCGAAGGCTGCTTCAACGGCGCGGAACTCGGCGCCTGGCGACAGGTGCGGGCGGCCGCGCGACTCGCCCGGCTGGGCTGCGACGCCTACGCCTACGCCATGGTGGCCGCGGGCACGATGGACCTGGTGGTCGAGGCCGGCCTCAAGAGCTGGGACATCGAGGCCGCCATCCCCGTCATCGCCGGCGCCGGCGGGCTCACCACCAACTGGCGCGGCGAGCCCGTGGGGACGGACGGCGGACAGGTCGCCATCGCCGGCGACCGCGCCTGCCTTGAGGAGGCGCTGGTCGCGCTGAAGCGGGCGGCGAACTGACGACTATTTCGCCGGCGTCTTGGCCGGAGCCTTCTTGGCGGCGGGCTTCTTGGCCGCCGGAGCCTTGGGAGTCGCGGCCGCTTTGGGGGCGGCAGGCTTCTTGGCCGTGGCGGGCGTCTTGGCCGCCGCCGGCTTCTTCGCAGCCGCGGGCTTGGCGGCCGCCTTCGGCGCAGCCTTGGGGGCCACCTTGGCGGCGGCGGGCTTGGCCGCTGGCTTAGCCGCCGCCTTCGGAGCCGCCTTGGCCGCGGCGGGCTTCACAGCGGCCTTGGGCGCCGCCGACGTTTTGGGGGCAGGCGTCTTGGCCGTCGCGGCCTTGGGCTGTGCGGCCTTGGGCGCTGCGGCCTTGGCGGGGGCCGCAGCCTTCTTCGCCGGGGCGGGTTTGGCGGCGGCCGCCTTCGGGGCCGCAGGCTTCTTCGCAGCCGCCGGCTTCTTGGCCGCGGGCGTCTTCGCCGCGACGGGCTTCGCGGCCGTGGGCGCGACGGCGGCGGGCGCCGGCTCCGGCGCAGGGGCGGGCTTGGAGGCCTCGGCCACTGGCGCCGGCTTGGGCGCGGGGGGCGGCTCTGCCTTGGCGGCGGCCGGAGCGGGCGCGGCGGCGGGCTTGGGAGCCTCGGCGGGCTTCGGCGCGGTCTTGCCGGTGAGCGCGTCGAAGACTCTCAGGAAGATGTTACGCATGTCGTCCGTCTCCATGAGGATTTCGTGGTAGGCGCCGGGAACGGTGATCAGGCGCCCCTGGGGGAGGTTGCGGGCCGCCGCGGCCTGGGCGGCGTTGTCGACGAGCTTGTCTTCGCCGGCGGAGACGATCTCCACGGGCACGGTCACGCCGCGCAGGCGTTCGGGCTTGGCGAGGTCGGCGGTGGCGCGCAGGGCGAAGTCCAGCCAGCCGTAGGTGGGCGCGCCGAGGGCGAGGTCGCGATTGGCCCGGACCTGGGCGCGATAGCGCTCGAAGCGTCGCGCGTCATGCGTGAGCGCATTGCCCTCGAAGGTATCGTCGAACGGCTTGCCGGCCTGGCCCAGGGTGTAGCGTCCCGCTCGGCCCAGGGTGAGGTTCAGCCAGGTCAGCAGCCCCGCCGCGACCGGCGAGACCCTGCCGAGCTGGATACCCAGCATCGGCGCCGAGAGACAGGCGCCGGCGAACCGTTTCTCGCCGTGGGCCATGGCCAGCAGGGTGAGGCAGCCGCCCATGGAGTGGCCGACGGCGATCCACGGCTTCGGAAGCTGCGGCTCGTAGGCGTTCAGAAGGCGGCGGAAGTCCTCCAGGAACGACTTGAACCCACGGGCGTGCCCCTTCAGCCGGTCCGGCAGCTCGCGCGCCGAAAGGCCCTGGCCGCGCCAGTCGTGGGCGAGGACCACGAAGCCGCGGTCCATGAAGTCGCGGATGGTCTCGAAGTACTTCTCGATCGGCTCGGTGCGCCCGCCGGACAGCACCACCGAGCCCCGGGGACGCCCCGGCGGCGTAAACAGGCAGGCGCGCAGCTTGGCCCCGCCGGCCCCGACGAACCAGGCAGGCTCGGCGCCCGGCGGGATCGGGTCCCCGGGTGTGTCGACGAGAGGCGCGGGCTCGAACATCGCTAGACGGCCCGCTCGAAGAGCGCCTGAATCTGCGGCGTCAGCTTCATGGCCAGGCCCATGTCGGAGAGCTTCATGCGGCCGGTCATCACGGCGCGCATGGGGTCGAGCTCGCCCTTCCCCAGCCTGACCAGGTCGGCCCGGCTGACGCGGACGACGAGATCCGCCGGCAGGTCGTCATTGGTGACCGAAGCGCCGTCCACGTGAATGAAGCCCTCGCCCTTGAGATCGAGCTTCACGGTCCGCGAGAGGCCCTCACCGGACGACGCGGCCCGGCGAATCCGGTCCGTGAGTTCCTCGAGAGTGGCCATGCCCCTTTAGCGACGCTCCCTGAGTCGACCGGCGAGTCGACAGATGAGCTTCGCTTTACCCGTGATCCGTGTAAACCGCTGGTAACGCGGGAAGGTTAAGCGGTGTCGCCCCCCGGCCCTCGGGCGGGTTTGACGAAGCGCAGGGTCATCCGGTCGCTCTCGCCGATGGCGTCGTAGCGGGCATGGTCGAAGGCGGGGTCGAACGCCTCGCCACGGGGCGACGACCGGCGCACGGGCGGCAGGGTCCAGACCCCGAACGGATGATCCTTGGTGTCTTTCGGGTTCGCGTTGATCTCGCTGGCCGCAGCGAGCCGGAAGCCCGCCTCCTCGGCGAGGCGGATCGCATAGGCCTGGTCCACGTAGCCGTCGGACGCCAGCAGGTCGGGTACGCCGCCCGGCCGGGCGCGGTGCTCCTCCACGCCGAGCACGCCGCCGGGCTTGAGCGCCAGGAAGGCGTCCCGGAAAGCCTTCTCGGCGATGCCGGCCGCCATCCAGTTGTGCAGGTTCCGCAGGAACAGCACGAGGTCGGCCGACCCCGCCGGGGCCACGGGCCCGCTGGTCGGGCCGAAGGCCGTGACCTGGACATCGCCGTAGAGCCGCGAGCCGTCGGCGAAGCGGGCGTGGTAGGCCTCGACCACCGCGCGCGCGGTCGGATCGACGGGCTCGCCGCCCTGCTGCAGGTGGGCGGCATAGAGCTGGCCACCGGTCGCCGCCAGGAAGGGCGCGAGAATCTCGGTGTACCAGCCGGCGCCGGGCCAGAACTCGACCACCGTCTGGCCGGGCTTGAGCCCCCAGAACGCCAGGCTCTCCGCGGGATGGCGCCAGGGGTCGCGGGCGCGGTCTGCGGCGGGTCGCCAGGGTCCGGCGACCGCCGCGGCGATGGTGCTGGGCGGCTCGACCTTCGGCCGGTGCGGGCGGTCGCATCCAGCCAGGGTGGCCGCACCGGCCAGAAGGCCCAGGAGGCCACGTCGGGAAGGCGTCATCATGGGCGCGCCGGAACCTTGCTCGCGAGCGCCCCCCGACCGTCCCACGGCGGCAGTGCTAGACCGCCGCCGCGAGCCGGTCAAAGGCCGATCAGCCGGCCTTCACGAAGCGGAGCGTCATCCGGTCGCTCTCGCCAATGGCGTCGTACTTCGTGCGGTCGAAGTTGGGGTTGGCCGGCTGGCCGGACGGCGCGGTCTGACGGACGGGCGGCAGGGTCCAGACGCCGAACGGATGGTCCTTGGTGTCCTTCGGATTCGCGTTGATCTCGGACTTGGCGGCCAGCTTGAAGCCCGCCTTCTCGGCTGCGGCGATGACGGTCGCCTCGGACATGTAGCCGTCCGTCCAGCCGGGGGCCTCGGCCTTGGGATCCTTGCGATGCTCCTCGACGGCCAGGACGCCGCCCGGTTTCAGCACGGCGTGGAAGTCCTTCATTACCTTGTCCAGCATGCCCGGCTGGGTGACCCAGTTGTGGACGTTCCGCGCCGTGATGACGAGGTCGGCGGAGCCGGCCGCGCCCAGGGGGCCCGACACCGGCCCGAACCCGACGTAGGTGATCGGGCCGAACTTGGCCTGGTCTGCGTACTTGGCTTCGAACGCCGCACGCGCCTTCTTCGCACCCTCGGAGAGCTTGGGATTGTCCAGGTCGGCGGCGGTGGCGACGTACTTGCCGCCGGTCGCCTTTGCGTAGGGCGCCAGGATCTCGGTCCAGTAGCCGCTGCCGGGGGAGATCTCGATGACCGTCTGGCCAGGCTTCAGCCCCCAGAACGTCAGGGTCTCGACCGGATGACGCGCGCCGTCCCGGGCCTTGTGCGCCTCGCCCCGCTGGGCGCCCGCGACCGCGGCCTGGAGCTGGGCGTCGGCGGCCTGGACGGGGGCTGCGACGGCGACGGCGAGGACGGCGGCCGTGGCGGCCAACGCGAGGCGAAACATGGGGGGGCTCCTTCCAAGGAATTTGCGGCAGAGCCTAGGTCGAACATGGTTTTCGGCAAGCCCTTGAAACCCGCCGAACGCCGCCTAACTCAACGGGCGGAGGCGCTGGATGTCCGGGCCTCCTGGACTGCGGGCGAGGCCGGAACGGGTCGCCACAGGTCCATCAGACAACGCAACCTTGCTTCTGAAGAAGGATGTGACCGCATGCGTACGATCGATTTCTCCCCCCTCTATCGCTCCGTCGTGGGCTTCGACCGCCTGGCGAACCTGCTGGAGACCGCCGCGGCCGACGCCGCCACGGGCTATCCGCCCTACAACATCGAGCGCACCGACGAGAACGCCTACCGCATCGACATCGCGGTGGCCGGCTTCCGTCCCGAAGAGCTGAACGTCGAGGTGAAGGAGAACCTCCTCACCGTGACCGGCCGCAAGGCCGCCAACGACGAGACCCGCAAGTACCTCCACCGCGGTCTCGCCGAGCGCAACTTCGAGCGCCGCTTCCAGCTCGCCGACTACGTGATCGTGACCGACGCGAACCTCGCGGACGGCCTGCTCTCGATCTCGCTGAAGCGCGAGCTTCCGGAAGCGCTCAAGCCGCGCACGGTGCAGATCACCAGCGGGCAGTCCAAGCTGATCGAAGGCGAGAAGGCCGCGTAAGGCCTCAAGCCTCTCAGTCCTGACCGGGCGGCGCTCCCACGGGGGCGCCGCCTTTTCATTTGGGGAGACGGGCGCCGCGCATGTCCGCGCCGTCGAGCACCGCACCCTGGGTCTTCGCGCCCTCGAAGCGGGCGTGCCGAAGGCGAGCGCCTGCGAGGTTGGTCGGCGTCGAACGGCCGGGCGCGATTTCCAGCGGCGTCAGGTTTGCGCCCGACAGGTCGCAGCGGGTGAGGTCGGCGCCGCCCAGCCGCGCGCCGCGCAGGTCGGCGCCCTTGAGGATCGCCGCGCGCAGCACCGCCCCTTCCAGATTGGCGCCCTGGAGCTGAATCCCGGAGAGGTCGAGCGCGGTGAGGTTCGCGCCCTTCAGGCTGAGGGCTGTGAGCTGGAGCCCGCGCAGGGCTTCGCCCGCCGGGCGCAGGTCGGCGCCATCGAGCCGCGTGGGCGCGCCTTCCTGGCCGCCCGAGGAAACCCAGGCGCTGTGGGCGCGCGCCTCGGAGACCCGGCGCGAGATCTGGTCGAGCGCCTCCCGGGTGGGCGGGGCTGCGGCACCGTCCAGCCTGGCCCCCGCCGTGCGCGCGCTGGCCAGCGACATGCCCACCAGTTCGGCGCCGTCGAAGTCGACGTCCTCGAGGATCGCTCCCGAGACCTCGACCTGCACCAGGATGGCGCCCGAGAGGTTGGAGCCCTTGAGGTTGGCGTCGGCCAGCCTCGCGCCCTGGAAGGACGCGTCGGTGAAGTCGGCGCCCACGGCGTGGAGGCCGTCCATCATCGCCCGGTCGAGGGTCGCGCCGGAAAGGTTCGCCCCGTCGAGCAGGCCCTTGCGGTCCTCCTGGATGACCGCCGGGAAGCCCTTGGTGGGATGCGGGCGCGCGGCGAAACCCGGCCGCAGGTCGACGCCGGTGAGGTCGGCGCCCGAGAGGTTCGCGCCCTGCAGCGAGGCGCCCTTGAGATCCGCGCCCCGCAGGTCGGCGCCGCGCAGGTTGGCCCCGCGCAGGTCGCAGCCCGCCAGGATCGCGCCATCCAGCTTCACGTTCGCGAGGTTGGCGCCGTCGAAGACCGAGCCGGTGAAGTCGGCGCGACCCAGGTCGCGGCCGGACAGGTCCAGGCCGTTGAAGTCCACGTAGGGCAGCAGCGCCCGCTTGCCCCCTTCGCCGGCGAGGAAGCGGGTGTGGTGGCCGAGAATGAGATTGAGTTCGCCCTCGCTGAGGCGCCGCCGCCCGGGCAGTCCCTCATCGATCTGGATGGCGAGCTGGGCCATCCGTTCAGATCGCATCGTCCAGGCCGCGAGAGCCGTGACGGACGATGCCTGAGAAGTTCGCCTGCTTGAGCAGCGCGCGGGTGAAGTTGGCGCGGGAGAGGTCCGCGCCCTCGAAGACGGCGTGACGCACGTCGGCCCCGGTCAGGTCCGCGCCCTTCAGCACAGCGCCGCTGAGATTGGTGGGCAGGACCCGGTCGGCGCCCAGGAGCAGCGGTCCCAGCATGGCGTCGCGCATGTCGGCGCCGGACAGCTTGGCGCCGACGAGCCGGGCGCCGCGCAGGTCGGCCCGACGGAGGACCGCATTGCGCAGGTCGGCGCCCTCCAGGTGGGCCCCCTGCATCTGCACGCCTTCCATGTCGAGGCCGTAGAAGGTGGCGCCCTTGGCCGAGAGGGCGGTGAGGTTGTAGCCCCGGATGGAGCCCAGGGCCCGCAGGTCGGCGTTGTCGAAGGACGACGGCTTGCCCTCGCCGCCGCCGGTCTCGCACCAGCGGGCGTGGTCGCGGATCATCTCGTCGTACGGCAGTTCGCTGAGCGCCCGGCCGACCGGCTCGTCGGTGAGGGCGCCCTCCATCTCGGCGTTGGAGACGTTCCAAGCGACGGTGCGCGCGCCGACAAGGATGGCGTCGCGCAGGTTGGCGCCGGCGAGGTCCGCGCCCGACAGGTCCGCGCCGGACAGGTTCGCCCCCGAGAGGTTCGCCTGCTTGAGGTTGGCGCGGATGAGCTTGGCGTCCTTCATGATCGCGTCGGTGAAGTCCGCCCGGACGGCGATGGCGCCCGAGAGGCGCGAACGCTCCAGGTTCGCGCCCGCAAGCACCGCGCCCTGAAGTTCGTTCTGTCCGGGAGACCCGGTCTCCAGGCGGCGCAGGCCGAGCTGGCGGTCCGCGGCCGCCAGGGTGCCCTCGCGCAGGTCGGCCTCGAACATGTCGGCGCCGGTGAGGTCGACGTTGCGCATGCAGGCGCCGCGCAGGTCGGCCCGGCGCAGGGACGCCTCGCGCAGGTCGGCCCCGGTCAGGTCGGCGCAGAACAGGGTGGCGTTGTCGAGCCGCGCGCCGTGGAAGCGGCAGTTGTTGAGGATCGCCCCGGTGAAGTCGGCGTCGCACAGGTTGCGGCCGGCCAGGACCGTTCCGGTCAGGTCCTTGAAGGCGAAGACGGCCCGGGCCCCGCCCGGTTTCGAGCTCCAAAGCCGGTCATGCTTCGCGCAGATGGCGTCGACCTCAGCCTGGCTGAGGCGGGCCTGCACGAGCGACTTGACGGAGTTGGCGGTCATTCAGCCGGCGCGGTTGCGGAAAGATGGTGTGAACCATGTTAGCCGCTCGCTGATTAACGACGACTTTCCAAACCCTTGGCCGGACGATAGGCCGCATAGAGGGCCTCGGCCTCGGCTCTCAGCAACCCATGGTCGACATGGATGCCGGCCGCCTGCAACCGGCGGGATCCCTGGCCGTCCGCGTAGACCGACGAATCACCGCACGCGACGACGACGCGGCTGACGCCCGCGGCGGCCAGACGCTCGCTGCACGACGCCCCGCCCGAGGATCTCTGGCCGCATGGTTCAAGGGTGACGTAGGCGGTGGCGCCGCGGGCGAGGTCGCCGGCGGCCTCGAGGGCCACCTCCTCGGCGTGCGGGCGCCCGCCTTCGCCCGTGACGCCCTCGCCCACGACCACGCCGTCGCGGACCAGCACGCAACCGACCGCCGGGTTCTCGGCGGTGAAGCCGACCCGCGTCCGGGCCAGGTCGATCGCCCGGCGCATGAAGTCCTCGTCGGTCATGCGCGCACCATGGGCCGTCGGGCGCCTGGGGGCTACGGGATCGCCGGGAGCGCGGTGGCGCGGGCCTCGTCGAGGTAGCGGGCCGCGGTCGGCTTCAGATTGGCGTCCAGTTCGATCACCAGCGGATTGCTGGTGGGGATCTCGACCCCGACGATGGCGTCGTCCGAGACCTGGAACAGCAGCTTCACGATCGCCCGCAGGGAATTGCCGTGCGCGGCCACCAGCAGGGTCTCGCCACGCTTCAGGCACGGCGTGATGTCGGACTCCCAGTAGGGTTGAACGCGCACCAGGGTGGTCTTCAGGCTCTCGGTGTTCGGCAGGTCGGCCCCGGCGTACCGGCGGTCCTTCGAGAAATCGTACTCGCCGCCCGGCGCCAGCTCGGGCGGGGGGATGTCGTAGCTGCGCCGCCAGACCTTCACCTGGTCCGCGCCGTGCTTGGCGGCGGTCTCGGTCTTGTTGAGGCCGGTGAGGCCCCCGTAGTGGCGCTCGTTGAGCCGCCAGTCCTTCACCTCGGGCACGAACGTCTGACCGGCGGCGTGCAGAGCCAGCCAGGAGGTGCGGATCGCGCGGGTCAGGACCGAGGTGAACACGCGGTCGATGGCGATCCCGGCGGCCTTGATCAGCTCGCCGCCCTTCTTCGCCTCGGCCTCGCCCTGGGCGGTGAGGTCGACGTCGACCCAGCCGGTGAAGCGGTCTTCCAGGTTCCACTGGCTCTGGCCGTGACGCAGCAGGATCAGGGTCGGCAAGGCGGTCCTCCGTTCGTGAGCCAGGGTGCGCTAGAGGTCCGGCCCTACCCCGTCAAGGTTTCCCCCGCGGCGCGGCGCGGGCTATAGCGGGTCCATGTTGGACCGCTTCTACCTGCCGTTGCTGGGGATCGCCGCGATCGGCGCCGTGGCCCTGGCGCTGGTGTGGCCGCAGGGCCTGGGCGACCGCTCGCCCGCGCCGTTCGGCCACGAGCCGGTGCTGCGCACGCCCGAGATGCAGGCTCGGATGCGCCGCGAGACCGAAGCCGCGCAGAAGCGCGTCGACCAGGCGCGCGAGGCGGTCCGCACCATCCAGAACCAGGCGATCGCCCCTTCGCAATGAGCGCCGACGACACCATCGCCGTCGGCCGCCGGGTGCTCGACACCGAGGCCCAGGCCCTCGCCCGCATGGCCGCCGAGCTCGGCCCCCCGTTCGCCGAGGCCGTCGAGGCGCTGCATTCGGCGAAGGGCCGGATCGTCTGCACCGGCATCGGCAAGTCGGGGCACGTGGCGCGCAAGATCGCCGCGACACTCGCCTCCACCGGCTCGGCGGCGATCTTCGTCCATCCCAGCGAGGCCAGCCACGGCGACCTCGGCATGATCGGCCAGGACGACGTGATCCTGGCGCTGAGCAAGACCGGCGAAACGCGCGAGCTGGCGGACGTGATCGCCTATGCGGCCCGCTTCGCCATCCCGCTGATCGCCATCACGGCCGCGCCGGAAGGCACACTCGCCCGGGCGGCCGACATCACCCTGCTGATACCGGACGCGCCCGAGGCCACCGACGCGGTGAACGCGCCGACCACCTCCACCACGCTGCAGATCGCCATGGGCGACGCCCTGGCGGTGGCGTTGCTGGAGCGCCGGGGGTTCCGGCCGCAGGACTTCCGGGTCTTCCATCCTGGCGGGAAGCTGGGCGCCATGCTGCGGACGGCCGCCGACCTGATGCACGGGCGCGAGGAGCTGCCGCTGGTCGCGACGGACACGCCGATGCGCCAGGCGCTGCTGGTCATGACCCAGATGCGTTGGGGCATCGTCGGCGTCGTGGACCCGCAGGGCCGGCTGCTGGGCGCGATCACGGACGGCGACCTGCGCCGCCACATCGACGGCCTCCTGGATCATACCGCGGGCGAGGTCATGACCCCGGGCCCGAAGAAGGTCGCGCCGCCCGACATGCTGGCCGGCGAGGCGCTGGCGCTGATGAGCGACCCGGCGCCCGCGGTGACCGTTCTGTTCGTGGTCGCCGACGGCAAACCGGTCGGGATCCTGCACGTCCACGACCTGCTGCGCGCCGGGGTGATGTAGCGCTCGGCGGAAAAAGCGCTGTCGGCGTTAAGGTTTATCGAGTGGCCTGCGACATATTGGACCGCTAAACACGCGCCTGACCGACGTCTTCCGGAGTTCGCATGCTGTCCGCTCCCCGCGCCGACCTTACGCCCAATACGTTCGAATACGAGATCACCCCGCTGGTGAAGCCGACCGGGTTCCGGGAATACGACGCGCGCTGGCTGTTCGGGCCGGAGATCAACCTTCTGGGGGTCCAGGCCCTCGGCCTGGGGCTGGGCACGCTGATCCACGAGATTGGCCAGAAGCGGATCGTGGTCGGTCACGACTACCGGTCCTATTCGCTGTCGATCAAGCAGGCCCTGACCATCGGCCTGGTCGCCGCCGGCTGCGAGGTGCTGGACATCGGCCTCGCGGTCTCGCCCATGGCCTACTTCGCCCAGTTCGACCTGGACGCGCCCTGCGTGGCCATGGTCACCGCCAGCCACAACGAAAACGGCTGGACCGGCGTGAAGATGGGCGCCCAGCGCCCGCTGACCTTCGGCCCCGACGAGATGGGCCGGCTGAAGGAGATCGTCCTCGGCGGCAAGTGGACCCAGCGGCCGGACGGCTCGGTGGCGCACATCGCCGGCGTGGCCGAGCGCTACATCGCCGACGCGGCCTCGCGCGTGTCGCTGAACCGCGCGCTGACCGTGGTCGCCGCCTGCGGCAACGGCACGGCCGGCGCCTTCGCGCCAGAGGCGCTGAAGCGCATGGGGGTGGCGACCATCATCGAGATGGACTGCAACCTCGACTGGTCCTTCCCGAAGTACAATCCGAACCCGGAAGACAGCGTCATGCTGCACGCCATGGCCGACGCCGTGCGCCACTACGGCGCCGACCTGGCCCTGGGGTTCGATGGCGACGGCGACCGCTGCGGCGTGGTGGACGACGAGGGCGAAGAGATCTTCGCCGACAAGATCGGCCTGATGCTGGCCCGCGACCTGTCGGCCATCCACAAGGACGCCACCTTCATCGTCGACGTGAAGTCCACCGGCCTGTTCGCCACCGACGAGGTGCTGAAGGCCAACGGCGCCAAGACCGTCTACTGGAAGACCGGCCACAGCTACATCAAGCGCAAGACCGCCGAGTTGAGCGCCCTGGCCGGCTTCGAGAAGAGCGGCCACTTCTTCATGAACCCTCCGATCGGGCGCGGCTATGACGACGGCCTCGTCGCCGCGGCCGCCATCCTGGCGATGCTTGACCGCAATCCCGGCAAGAAGCTGAGCGACCTGAAGAAGGCGCTGCCGGTGGCCTACACCTCGCTGACCATGAGCCCGCACTGCGCCGACGAGGAGAAATACGGCGTGGTGGACGACGTGGTGGCCGAATACACCGCCCTGCGCGACGCGGGCGGCACGATCCTGGGCCGGAAGATCGCGGACCTGATCACCGTCAACGGCGTGCGCGTAGCGCTCGAGGACGGGTCGTGGGTGCTGGTCCGCGCCTCGTCCAACAAGCCGGAGATCGTGGTGGTGGTCGAGAGCACCCAGTCTGACGACGACATGCGCCGACTGTTCCGCGAGGAAGTGAAGCCGCGGCTGGCCAAGCGCCCGCAGGTCGGCGCCTACAACCAGGAAATCTGAGCGCGCGGGGGGACGGCGGCGCCGTTCTTGCTGCACTGCGGTAGAATTCGTGCGGCGGCTTCGGTACGAGCCGACGACTGAACTTTCAGGAGAGAGCTGAATGCGCGTGGCGATGATCGGGACGGGCTATGTCGGCCTCGTGAGCGGCGCCTGCTTCGCCGACTTCGGCCACACCGTGACCTGCATCGACAAGGACGCGTCCAAGATCGAGCAGCTCAAGGCGGGCGGCATCCCGATCTACGAGCCGGGCCTCGACACCCTCGTGGCCAGCAACGTCAAGGCGGGCCGCCTCTTCTTCGACACCGACGCGCGGCAGGCGATCCGCGAGGCCGACGCGGTGTTCATCGGCGTGGGAACGCCCTCGCGCCGCGGCGACGGCCATGCCGACCTGTCCTACGTCTACGCGGCCGCCGAGGAGATCGCCTCGCTGGTCGACGGCTTCACCGTGGTGGTCACCAAGTCCACCGTGCCGGTCGGCACCGGCGACGAGATCGAGAAGATCTTCAAGCGCGTGCGCCCCGACGCCGACGTGGCCGTGGTGTCGAACCCCGAGTTCCTGCGCGAAGGCGCGGCGATCGAGGACTTCAAGCGCCCCGACCGCGTGGTGGTCGGCACGGAGGAGCCGCGCGCCCAGGAGGTGATGCGCGAGCTGTACCGACCCCTGTACCTGAACGAGACACCGATCCTGTTCACCAGCCGGCGCACCAGTGAGCTGATCAAGTACGCGGCCAACGCCTTCCTGGCGCTGAAGATCACCTACATCAACGAGATGGCCGACCTCTGCGAGGCGGTTGGCGCCGATGTACAGCAGGTGGCCCGCGGAATCGGCCTGGACGGGCGGATCGGCGGCAAGTTCCTGAACGCCGGCCCTGGCTACGGGGGCTCGTGCTTCCCGAAGGACACGCTGGCCCTGGTGCGGACCGCCCGCGACGCGGGCGCGCCTGTCGAGCTGGTCGAGACCACGGTGAAGGTCAACGACGAACGTAAGCGCGCCATGGCCCGCAAGGTGGCGAAGGCGGTGGACGGCGACCTCGACGGCAAGACCGTCGGCATCCTCGGCCTGACCTTCAAGCCCAACACCGACGACATGCGCGACGCGCCCTCGCTGGCGATCATCCCGGCGCTCCAGGACAAGGGTGCGAAGGTTCAGGCGTTCGACCCCGAGGGCCATGAAGCCGAAAAGCTGCTCAAGGACGTCGACTTCAAGACCGACCCCTACGCGGTCGCCGAAGGGGCCGACGTGCTGGTGATCATCACCGAGTGGGACCAGTTCCGGGCGCTGGACCTGGACCGCATCAAGCTGGTGATGAACAAGCCGGTGCTGGTGGACCTGCGCAACATCTACAAGCCGGCGGACATGCGCGCCCGCGGCTTCGCCTACTCCAGCATCGGCCGCGCCTGATCCTCCTCAATGGCCGCCGCCGCCGGCGGCCATCCGCTTCGGCCGCGGCGCCAGCCAGATGATCGTCGCCGCCAGGGCGAAGATCGCCGCCGTGGCCTGGAACACCTGGTTGGTCGACAGCATCACCGCCTGGGTCTGCACCATGCCCTCGAGCTGGCGCAGGGCCTGGTCATGTGTCAGCCCCTGGGCCGTCAGGGCATCGATCGTCCGGTCCGGCGCCACGAGCTCCCCCGCCAGCAGGCTGCGCTTGCCGTTTGCGGTGTTCTCCCAGACCGTCGTGATGATCGACGTCGCGAACGCGCCCGAGGTCGTCCGCAGGAAGTTCTGCAGGCCCGCGGCCGCCGGCACCTCGTGCGGGAGCACCGAGGAGAGCGCGAGGCTGGTGGTGGGGATGAAGAAGAACGGGATGGCGAAGCCCAGGGCGAACTGCGGCGCGGCCACCGCCCAGAACGTCGCGTCGGTATTGTAGAAGCCGCGCCAGAGCGCCACGGCCGCCATCCAGAAGACGCCGAACGAGACCAGCATCCGCACGTCGTACCGCCCGACCAGCTTGGCCACGATCGGCGACATCACCACCGCCAGCACGCCGTTCAGGCAGCCCGCGTAGCCGGCCCAGGTGGCCGTGTAACCCATGGAGGTCTGCAGCCAGAGCGGCAGCAGGACCACGCTGCCGAAGAAGGCGCCGAAGACCAGGCTGACCGTCACAACCCCGACGACGAAGCCGCGGTGGCGGAAGACCCGCAGGTCGACGATCGGATTGTCGGACGTGAGCTCCCAGATCACGAAGGCCGCGAAGCCGGCGGCGGCGACGACCGAGAGCCCGACGATGAGCGGGGAGGCGAACCAGTCGAGGTTCTTGCCCTCGTCGAACACGATCTGCATCGCCCCGACCCACACGACCAGAAGCGACAGGCCGACGTAGTCCACCGGCACGCGCCGGGTGGCCGTCTCCTGGCCGATCAGCAGGCGGTAGCCGAGGACGCCGATCAGCGCCGCCACCGGGATGTTGATCAGGAAGATCCAGCTCCAATGGAAATTGTCCGAGATCAGGCCGCCGAGGATCGGCCCGGCGATCGGGGCCACGACCGTGGTCATGCTCCAGAGGCCCAGCGCCTGGGGCCCCTTGTCCTTCGGGAAGATGTGCAGCAGCAGGGTCTGGGACATCGGCATGATCGGGCCGCCGAACAGGCCCTGGCCGATCCGGAAAGCCACCAGCAGGCCGAAGCTGGGGGCGAAGCCGCACAGCAGGGAGAAGAGGCCGAAGCCGGCCATGCTGGCGGCGAAGACCTTCACCGGACCGAACCGCTGGGCCAGCCATCCGGTCAGCGGCACGGTGATCGCCTCGGCGACGGCGTAGGAGGTGATGACCCAGGTGCCCTGGCTGGGCGAGACCGCCAGCGAGCCGGCGATATGCGGCACCGAGACGTTGGCGATGGTAGTGTCCAGCACCACCATGAAGTTCGCCAGCCCCAGCATGACCGCGGCCAGGATCAGGGTCGGGCCGGTCAGCCGCGGCGCGTCCGCGACCTGCGCGGAGGTCATCGGATCAGCCTCCGACGTCGATCTTGGCGGTCATCGAGAGGCCGACACGCAGCGGATACTCGGCGAGCTCCTTGGGATCGAGCGAGATCCGGATCGGCACCCGCTGAACGACCTTGATCCAGTTGCCGGTGGCGTTCTGGGCCGGGATGACGGCGAACGCCGAGCCCGTGCCACCCGAGAAGCCGACCACCCGGCCGTGGTACTTCACCCCGCCGCCGTAGAGGTCGCTGGTCAGGACGACCGGCTGGCCGACTCGCACCTTACGCAGCTGGCCCTCCTTGAAGTTCGCGTCGACATAGGCCTGCTGGATCGGGACCACGGCCATCAGCGGTGCGCCGGGCTGGACCCGCTGGCCGACCTCGATGGTCTTGCGGGTGACAACGCCGTCCACGGGGCTGCGGACGACCGTGCGGGCGAGGTCAAGTTCGGCCTGGGCGAGGCGCGCCCGGGCGGCCACGACCTCGGGATTGCCGGCCACGTCGGCGCCGGCCACCAGCACGCTGGCCGCCTGCTGCTGCTCGCTGGCGGCGGTGGCGTTGGCCTGCGCCTGGGCCAGCGCCGAGCGGGCCGAGGCCAGCTGGGTCTCGGCGGCGGTGAGTTCGTCGCCCGATACCGCGCCGGCGCCGGCGAGACCCTTGCGGCGGGCGTACTCGACCTCGGCGCGGCGCAGCTCGGCCTGGGCGCGGCCGATGTCGGAGACCCGCGCGGCGGCCTGGGCGCCGAGGGCGCGGTCGTTGGCGAAATACTGCCGGACGCGCCGTTCGGTGAGGTCCAGCTCGGCCCGCGCGCGGTCGACCGCGAGCCGGTAGTCGGCGGGGTCGATGGCGACCAGCACATCGCCCTTCCGGACCGACTGGGTCTCGCGCGCGGCGACCGACATGATGGGACCGCTCACCAGGGCCGTCACCTGGGCGGTGCTGGCCTGGACGTAGGCGTCCTCGGTCTCGACCTCGTGCGCCCCGACCAGGGCCCACCAGAGGGCGGCGATCACGCCGCCGGCGACCACCGCCATCGCGAGGATGGCGAACAGCCGCCGGCGGCGCCTGGCGTTGGCCGCGGGCTTGGGGGAGGCGGCCAACTGCGGGGAACCGGCGTCGGCCGGTGTCTCGGGTCCTTGGTCTCGGGCCATGTCGTCGGACTTTCGGGAAGAGATACGGGGTCAGGCGCGGAAGCCGCCGCCCAGGGCGCGCACCAGGGCGGCGTCCAGGGCGAGGCCGCGGGCCTCGAGTTGGGCCACCGCGCGGCGCTGGGCGATCACGGCGTCCTCGGCGGTGAGTAGGGTGAGGTACGAGGTCAGGCCGCCTTCGTAACGGAGCTGGGCGACGCGATACGCCGCCTCCCCCGCATCGAGGCTTTCCCGCGCCGCGGCGAGCCGCGTGTCGAGCGCGCGCCGTCCGGCGACGGCGTCTGCCGTCTGCCGCAGGGCGCCGAGCAGGGCGCCGTTGTAGGCCGCCACGGCGCTGTCATAGTCGGCCCGCGCGCCGCGATAGGCGCCGTCCAGCCGCCCGCCGTCGAAAATCGGCAGGTTGAGCGCGACGCCGGCCTGGCCGATGCCGGAGCCTGACCTGGCCAGGTCGTCGAGGCCGAGGGCCTGGACGCCGACGAGGGCGGCGAGGCTCACGTTCGGATAGAAGCCAGCCTTCGCCACCTCGATGCGCCGGGCCGCGGCCTCGGCGCGGAGACGGGCCGCCTGCAGGTCCGGCCGCCGGCCGACGAGCTCGATGGCCAGGGTCTGCGGCAGGCCGAAGCTCGCGCCGGCCGTGGCCTTCGGCGTGGACAGCGAGAGACCGCGGTCCGGTCCGGCGCCGACCAGCGCGGCGATCCGGTTGCGGACCACCGCCAGGTCCTCCTCCAGCGCGGCGAGGTCCTGCCGGGCCTCGGCGGCGGCGGCGCGGGCCTGGGCCGCTTCGCCCCGGTTGGCCGCCCCGCCTGCGACGCGGCGGGACACGAGGTCGGTGGAGGCGTCGCGGTTGCGGAGCGCGGCCACGGCGGCGGCGTGCTCGGCGGTCAGGCGGGCGAAGTCGGCATAGGCGGCGACCAGGCCGGTGGTCAGGACGAGACGCGCCTCGGCCGCGTCCATGCGCGCCGCCTCGGCCTCGGAGGTCGCCGACGCCAGGGCGGCGCGGTTCCGGCCCCAGAGGTCGAGGTCGTAGGCGATGTCGAGGCTCGCGCGGCCGGTGTCATGGTAGCCGCGGGGCACGAAGGCCGGCGGGATCCCATTGTTGGCGGACTGCTTGGTCTCGGCCGCCTCGGCGCGGGCGGAAACGCCGGGAAGCGTCGCGCTCCGCGCCTGGCGGGCCTGGGCCTCGGCGGCGCGGACGCGGGCCGCCGCCTCGGCGAGGTCGGGCGCGCCGGCGAGCGCCTCCTCCATCAGCGCGTCGAGCTGAGGGTCCCCATAGACGGTCCACCAGCGGTCGGCCGGCCAGTCGACGACCGGCGCAGCGAAGCTCCGCGTCGTGGCGAGCGTCTCGGGCGTCGTGGGCTGCGGCCGTGGGCCGAGATCGGGAACGGTGGCGCACCCGGCGAGCGCGAGCGCGCCTGCCAGGAGCAGGGGACGGACTGTGGGCATGGCCGCCTTCGGGGAGGAGGGACGGGGCAGTTTGTCGCGGCCATATTCTGACCGTACAGTACGGTCATATATTGCCGACGGCTGGACGGCGTCAAGCCGTGGCCCTAGGGATTTCGTGATGTCAGTGGCCCACGCCCCTTCCCGACGTGACGAACGGCGCGAGACGATTCTCGACGTCGCGCAGGCGTGCTTCCTTGACCAAGGGTTTGCGGCGACCTCGATGTCGACCATCGCCGCCAAGGTCGGCGGCTCGAAGGGCACGCTCTACAACTACTTCAAGAACAAGGAAGAACTGTTCGCCGCGATGATGCAGCGGATGTGCCGCGAACTGCAGGAGAACCTTTTCGACGTCGGCCCCCAGTCCGGCGACGTCGAGGCGCGCCTGACGCACTTCGCCCGCGCCTTCCTGGAACACCTGATGACACCGGAGACCCAGGGCGTGCAGCGGCTCGTTATCTCGGAGGTCGGCCGTTTTCCCGAGCTGGGCCAGGTCTTCTACGACTGCGGCCCCAAGGTCGTCCTGGGGCGGATCGGCGACGTCCTGAAGGAGATGATGGACGCCGGCAGCCTGCGGCGGACCGACCCGCTCGTGGCCGCCCAGCACTTCAAGGACATGGCGATCTCGGGGATCTACTGGGAACGCATCTGGGGGGTCACGTCCGACCCCACACCGGCTGAGTTCGACGCCCAGGTGGAACGCGCCGTCGAGACGTTCCTTCGCGCCTACGCCCCCTGATCAGCCCAATCGCCGGGCCAAGACGCCTGCAAGCAGATTCGCCCTGACGGTGACGCCGTCGGGCGCAAGTTCGACCGTGGATCGGCGCCGGCCTAGAAGGCGGTTCCGGCCATCCGCATGAAGGTCTCGGCGATGTAAACGGCGC
>JADHED010000809.1_pt1 | contig 31578 bp, 32 predicted proteins | sample 8952041 | NCBI WGS metagenome assembly JADHED01 (sample SAMN16124423, study PRJNA663239) | bioreactor sludge metagenome | isolation source: sludge (control) | place: India:Bengaluru | collected 2018-09-08
GCGGACGAGCGGTGGGCGCGGGAGATGCGTCGACCGGTGTCCGGCGGCACGGGCGGCTACGACTATGACGAGCGCGGCTACGGCGACGGTGGTCGGTTCACCCGCGAACGCGACTTCGAGGACCGGGCCCGCGACGCCGGAGACTTCTTCCGCCGCACTGGCGAGCGGGTGAAGACCTGGTTCCAGGACGCCACGCGCGACGACGACGATCGCAGCTACCGCGAAGCCCGCGGGCATCGCGGCATGGGGCCCAAGGGCTACAAGCGTTCGGACGACCGGATCAGCGAGGACGCCCACCAGCGCCTGACCGACGACCCTTGGCTAGACGCCTCCAACGTCAACCTGTCGGTCTCCGGCGGCGAGGTGACGCTGTCGGGGACGGTCGAGAACCGCGAGGCCAAACACCGGGCCGAGCGGATCGTCGAGGACATCTCGGGCGTCAATCACGTGCAGAACAACCTGCGCGTCCAGGCGGGCAGCTACTTCACCAGTGCCGGGCGTGGCTATGGCGACTCCGTCCAGGAGGCTCAGATGCGGCGCGCCGACCCGCTGAAGGACGTCACCGACGGCGAGGCCGACAAGCCGCAGATGCTGCAGCAGTCGGGTTCGTCGAGCGACGACACGACCCGGCCTGTGACTCGCAGGACCTGATCGCCCCCGGCTGAACTGGCGCAGGGGTCCACGCTCGATCGGAGCGCGGACCCTTCCGTGCGACGCGCCGCCTCGCGCATCCAGGCTTGCCGTGGTCAAGGTCTTCCTGTGAATCGTCCGTGTGACGGCGATCTCGGGAACACGGCGTGCTCGGCAACCTTCCGCATGAACTGGCCCTGGCGACGGGCCTCGTCGCCGCCACGGTGGTGATGCATCTCGTGGGCCTCGAGGTGCTGATGCGCCTGACCGACCTCTACCTGCGCCGGTTCCTCAGCGCCTGGGTGCATGTGGACCGGCTGCTGGTGCCTCTAGGGATCGTCCTCGGCCTTTTCGTGCTGCACGGCGCCGAGATCTGGCTCTATGCCGTGTTTTACCGAAGCGCCGGCATCCTGCCGAGCCTGGAGGAAGCGCTCTACTTCTCGACCAGCGCCTACTCGACGCTTGGCGAAGCCGGCGCCTTCCTCCCGAAGGAATGGCGGGTGATGGGGGCGTTGGAGGGCATCAACGGGATGCTGCTCCTGGGGTGGTCCACGGCCTTCCTGTTCCAGGTGCTGAGCCACCTGATGGAGTCAGAAGCCGATCACCCGCTGCCGAAGGGCGCCATTTCGCGCTCGTCCAAACGGGCGCCAGGTCGCAAGCCGAAGCGAGCGCTCCCTAGGCGCTGACCCTGGCGTCATTGTCGCCACGGTCAAGCGGGTCGGGCAGGGGTTCGCCTGAGGGCACGAACTGCAGCGACACCGAGTTGATACAATAGCGCAGGCGCGTCGGCGGCGGCCCGTCGGGGAACACGTGGCCCTGGTGGCTGTCGCAGCGGGCGCAGCGGGTTTCGATGCGGACCATCCCGTAGGAGGTGTCGCGTACCCCGACCACATGGGCCTCGTCGATCGGCGCCCAGAACGAGGGCCAACCGGTGCCGCTCTCGAACTTGGTCCGGTGCTGGAACAGCGGCAGGCCGCAGAGGCGGCAGCAGTAGACCCCGTCGTCCTTCTGATCCAGCAGGCCGCCGCAGAACGGCGCCTCGGTGCCATGATGCAGCAGCACGTCCGCCTCCTCGCGCGTCAGCGAGGCTTCCAGTCGCTTGCGTTCCTCAGGGTCAGGCGGCGAGAGAGAGAATCCGGAGGGGGAGACCGCTGGCGTGCTCATGGACGCCAATCTAAGGTCGCCGACCTCCGGGCGGAAGGCGCGAAACCATGCAAAGTCCGCATGGCGCGTCCCGCTGTATTGGAGACGGAAGCTCAAGGGCCCGCATGTTCTCGAAGATCCTCATCGCCAACCGTGGCGAGATCGCCGTCCGCATCATCAAGACCTGCCGCCGTCTCGGCATCAAGACGGTGGTCGTCTACTCCGAGGCCGACGCCGATTCGATGGCCGTTGAGATGGCTGACGAGGCCGTGTTCATCGGCGGCTCGCCGGCCTCCGAGAGCTATCTGGTGGCCGACAAGATCGTCGACGCCGTGCGCCAGACCGGCGCGCAGGCCGTGCACCCCGGCTTCGGCTTCCTATCCGAGAACGCCGGCTTCGCCCGCCGGTTGGCGGCCGAGGGCATCGTCTTCATCGGCCCGAACCCCAAGGCCATCGAGGCCATGGGCGACAAGATCGAGTCCAAGAAGTTCGCCGCCAAGGCCGGCGTCTCGACCGTGCCGGGCCATGTGGGCGAGATCGACGACACCGCCCACGCCATCAAGATCGCCGAGGAGATCGGCTATCCGGTGATGATCAAGGCCTCGGCCGGCGGCGGCGGCAAGGGCATCCGGGTCGCGTGGACCCGCAAGGACGTCGAAGAGGGCTTCCCGGCGGTGCGCGCCGAGGCGAAGGCCAGCTTCGGCGACGACCGGATCTTCATCGAGAAGTTCATCGAGAGCCCGCGCCACGTCGAGATCCAGGTCCTGGGCGACAAGCACGGCAACGTGGTCCACCTGTTCGAGCGCGAGTGCTCGATCCAGCGCCGGAACCAGAAGGTCATCGAAGAGGCGCCCAGCCCGCTGCTCGACGAGAAGACGCGCAAGGCGATGGGCGAGCAGGCCGTCGCCCTGGCCCAGGCCGTGGGCTACGACAGCGCCGGCACCGTGGAGTTCGTGGCCGGGCAGGACCGCAGCTTCTTCTTCCTGGAAATGAACACCCGCCTGCAGGTGGAGCACCCGGTCACCGAGCTGATCACGGGCGTCGACCTCGTGGAGCAGATGATCCGCGTGGCGGCAGGGGAGCCGCTGGCGTTCGGCCAGAAGGATCTCAAGATCAACGGCTGGGCCATGGAGAGCCGGATCTACGCCGAGGATCCGTACCGCGGGTTTCTGCCGTCGATCGGCCGCCTGGTCCGCTACTCGCCGCCGGAGGAGGGGCCGGCCGGCGCCGCGGTCGTCCGGAACGACGCTGGCGTGCGTGAGGGCGACGAGATCTCGATGTTCTACGACCCGATGATCTCCAAGCTGTCCACCTGGGGAAAGAGCCGCGACGCGGCCATCGACGCCATGGGCCGGGCGCTGGAGGATTTCCACATCGAGGGCCTGGGGCACAACATCCCGTTCCTGGCCGCGGTGATGGACCAGCCCCGGTTCCGGTCGGGCAAGATCTCGACCAACTACATCAAGGACGAGTTCCCCGAGGGCTTCATGGGTCTGCCGCCGACCGAGGCGCAGCGCGACCTGATGGGCGCGGTCGCCCTGGCCATGCACCGGGTGCTCACCCGGCGGGCCGCCCCCGACCTGCTGCGTGACGACTGGGTCGTTGTCGCCGGCCACAACCAGCGCGCCGTGCGGGTCACCGCCAGCAACGGCGACTTCACGGTTCCATCGACGTCGCCCTGGGCCAGGAAGTGAAGACCGGCGAGATCGTGGCCGTGCTCGAGGCCATGAAGATGCAGAACATCCTGCGGGCTGAACGGGACGGCGTGATCAAGGCCGTCAACGTGAAATCGGGTGACAGCGTTGCGGCTGACGAGGTTCTGGTAGAGTTCGCCTGAGGACTCACCCGGCCGGAGGCCGCATGAACCAGATGGGCTTCGCCGAGCTGTTCTTTTCGGCCCAGGGACGGGCGCCGCGGCTACCGTCCCTGCTGGCTGCGGGGTTGCTGCTGTTCCTGGCGGCGCTCTACGAGACGACGGTCACGCCGACCCTGCACTGGATCACCGGCTGGTTCGTCTATCCGGCGCTGTTCTACCCCGGCGCCTGCGTGCTCTCGAAGCGGCTGCACGACCGAGGCCGGTCCGGCTGGTGGGCGGCGCTAATCCTGGTGTCGGTGGTGGCGGTCTGGCCGCATCCCGCCGGCTTCCTCGACTTCCTGTTCTTCCTCGTCCTGGTCTGGGCCGCCGTCGAACTGGCCGTGATGCCGGGAGAGCAGGGCGCCAACCGCTATGGCCTGAACCCGCTGGGACCGCTGCCGGCCGTCTAGACGGGCGGGGCGGCGTCCACGACCGGACCGAACACCCGCACGAACTCCGTCTTGAGGGCCGCGTCCGCGTCGTCCATCGTCACTGGCAGTCCCAGGTCCACCAGGCTCGTGACGCCGTGCTCGGTGATGCCGCACGGCACGATGCCGGCGAAGTGCGACAGGTCGGGCTCGATGTTCAGTGAGATGCCGTGGAACGACACCCAGCGGCGCAGCTTCACGCCGATGGCGGCGATCTTGTCCTCGCGGGCCGGGACGCCCGACGCTCTCCGTGCCACCCAGACGCCCACGCGGCCCTCGCGCACCTCGCCCTTTATGTTGAAGGCGTCCAGCGCGCCGATGACCCAGGCCTCCAGCGCCGCCACGAAGGCGCGCACGTCCCGCCGCCGGCGGCTGAGGTCGAGCATGACGTAGGCCACGCGCTGGCCGGGGCCGTGGTAGGTGTACTGTCCGCCCCGCGCGGTCTCGAACACCGGGAATCGCCCGGGATCGAGCAGATCGTCGGGCTTGGCGGAAATCCCGGCGGTGTAGAGGGGCGGGTGCTCCAGCAGCCAGACGAGCTCTCCAGCCGTCCCGTCCGCGATCGCGGCCGCGCGCGCCTCCATGGCGGCGACGGCCTCGGGGTAGCTCACCGGGGTCCTGCTGACCGCCCAGCCGGCGGGAGCGCCGTCGGTGCGGCCGAACAGCGCTTCGGCGCCCGGATTTAACCCCTGATCAAGCATGTCGGCCCAAATGTGGGGCTCGGGCGTGCGTCGCGCAAAGTCCCGGTCCGTTCGTTCGTTCATTCGAGGTCGTTCTTCGTGAGCCAGGTCAAGGCGGTCAATGTGGAAATCCAGGTGGTGCTCGGTCGCGCCAACCTGCCGATGGCCCAGCTGCTGCGCATGGGCCGCGGCGCGGTGATTCCCCTCGACACGACGGTGAACGAAGAGGTCTGGATCCTGGCCAACAACCACCCGGTCGCCCGGGGCGAGATCCAGATCAACGACGAGCGCATCGCCATCCTCGTGACGCGCGAAGCCAATGTTTACGACTACATGGCCGGGGCGGCCTGAGCTGAATTTGAAAAGCGCGAAACGCCGCGCTTCACAAACCGGATGGGGTTTGCTACCTGCCGCGCCTCACCACGAGCGGTCGTGGCGGAATTGGTAGACGCGCAGCGTTGAGGTCGCTGTGGGGCAACCCGTGGAAGTTCGAGTCTTCTCGACCGCACCATCCTGCTTCGCCCCTTGGGCTTCGCAGGACCCTGGTAGGAAGTGTTGAAGCGAAGCAGGATGCCCTGCGAAGCCTTGGGCGTAGCAGGGTGGGTCGCCAGGAGGCGCGCCTGTACTACGTCTACCTTCTCGCGAGCGTCGGTGATTCCCCCAGGCGCTACATCGGGGTCACGTCGGACCTGCGCGCCCGCCTGATCGAACACAACAGCGGCAAGTCTCCGCATACGTCGAAGTATCGGCCGTGGAAGATCGAGACCTACATCGCCTTTTCCACGCGCTCGCAGGCTGAAGCGTTCGAGACCTACTTGAAATCTGGTTCGGGCCATGCCTTCGCTCGTAAGCGGCTTTGGCCGACGTGAGAGGCAAGCAGCCCGTGGCAGTCTCTCGACCGCATCAATGAATCAGGTCCCTAACCAGGGAACGAACACAGCCGCTAATCACAGGTCAGGGAGGTCCGCATGAGCCGCGAAACGGACGACCTCACCGACGCTGCGGAACCTGAAGAAGACCTCGAAGACCTCGCGCTCGAGGACGACTACGCGCTCAATCCCGAATTCGTCTCCGACGTGGCCGACGCGCTCGACCGGGGCGACGCTGAGCGGCTGCGCGAGCTGCTGAGCGCCCTGCATCCGGCCGACGTGGCCGACCTGATGGGCTTCCTGTCGGCCGACGCGCGCGAAGAACTTGTCCCGCACCTCGATCCCGAGACCCTGGCCGAGATCATCTCCGAGCTGGACAGCGAGATCCGCGAGGAGGTGCTGGAGCATGTGCCGTCCGCGACCCTCGCCAAGGCCATCGGCGAGATGGAATCGGACGACGCCGCCGACGTCGTCGACGACCTGGAGGCCGACAAGCGCGCCGAGGTCATGGCCGCCATGCCCGAGACCGAGCGGGCGGCCATCGAGACCTCGCTCGCCTACGAAGACGAGACCGCCGGCCGCCTGATGCAGCGCGAGGTGGTGGCCGCGCCGCAGTTCTGGACCGTAGGCCAGGCCATCGACCACTTCCGGCGCGACGCGGACGATCTGCCCGAGCTGTTCTTCGACATCTACGTGGTCGACCCGACCTACAAGCCGGTCGGCGCCGTGCCGGTCAGCCTGCTGCTCCGCACCGGCCGCCAGACTCCGCTGGCCCAGATCATGGAGCCTGTGAACGAGATCGCCGTCGATCTCGACCAGGAAGAGGTCGCCTACATCTTCGACAAGTACCACCTGATCTCCGCGCCGGTGGTCGACGCCGCCGGGCGGCTGGTGGGCCAGATCACCGTCGACGACATCGTCGGCGTCGTCCAGGAGGAGGGCGAGGAGGACATCCTGGCCCTCGCCGGTGTGACCGACGCCGGACGCGACGCGGGCGTCATCGGCATCGTCCGCTCGCGCATCCCCTGGCTGATGATCAACACGGTGACCGCCGCGGTGGCGGCCAGCGTCATCGGCGCGTTCCAGGGCGAGATCGAGAAGCTGGTGATCCTGGCCGCGCTCTATCCGATTGTGGCGTCCCTGGGCGGCAACGCCGGCACCCAGACCCTGGCGGTCGCCGTGCGCGCCCTCGCCAGCCGCGAGCTGTCGGCCTTCAACGCTCGGCGCACGGTGCTCCGCGAGATCGCGGTGGGCCTGCTGAACGGTCTGGCGCTCGCAGCGGTCACCGGGGGAATCATCTTCGCGCTGTTCCACGACGTGCGCCTGTCGGCGGTCTTCGGCCTGGCGCTGATGATCAATCTGTTCATGGCTTCGCTGGCGGGCGCGGTGGTGCCGCTGGCACTGGAACGCTTCGGGCGCGACCCGGCCGTCTCGTCCTCGATCTTCGTGACCTTCGTCACCGACTTCACAGGCTTTTTCGCGTTCCTGGGACTCGCGGCAATAATCCTGCTGTAAGTGGCGTCAGGCTTGCGCTGGACGTCCCCAGGCGCCTGCCGCCTGTGCCGATTTGGGACGAATGGGAGCCATGCTCTCGCGCTACCGCGTCTCCCGGGCGGCCATCGAGCTGATCAAACGGTTCGAGGGCTACCGCCGAGCCTCCGCCCAGCTGCCCGATGGCCGCTGGACGATCGGCTATGGCCACACCCTGACCGCGCGCGAGGGGGCCGAGGTCTCCGAGGCCGACGCCGAGGCGCTGCTGGTCTACGACCTCATCGCGGTGCAGCACGCGGTGAACGAAAGCGTGCTGGCCCCCATCAGCCAGAACGAGTTCGACGCCCTCTGCAGCTTCGCGTTCAACATCGGCCTCGACAACTTCCGCCGCAGCCAGGTGCTGAAGCGCCTCAACGCGGGCGCGGCCGTCCAGGCGGCCTGCGCCATGGAGCTGTGGCGCAAGGCGGACTTCGAGGGCGAGCGCATCGTCGTCGACGCCCTTGTGCGGCGGCGCGCGGCCGAGAAGGCGCTGTTCCTGACGCCGGCCGGCGACGCCTGGGTGCCGGCGCCTTCGCCCATGCTGCGGCCGGTGATCGACCTGGACGCGCTCGACCTCGTGCCCATGCGCCGCCCCGTCGGCCTGGAGACGTCGCTGGAGGGCGAGAAGGTCACGGTCCGCCGCGAGGAATTCCTGCCTGACGAGGCGCCGGCCGAGGTCGCGCCACCGCCGCCCGCCGCGGTGACGGTGGCCGCGGAGGCGGTGACGGGCCGACTGGAGCGCCTCTTCCCCGACGCCGGCGAGGAGCCGGATCTGGAGGTCGAGGCCGAGGCCACGCCGGAACCCGAGCAGGAGTTGCGGCCGCAGGCCGACTTCGGACCGCCGATCACGACCTCGTTCGACGGCGTCGAGCCGGAACCCGAGGCCCGGCCGGAGCCGGCCGTCGCGTCCGAACCCGAGGTCGCTCCTGCCGAGCCTGAGTCTGCTCTTGCCCCCGCGCCGCCAGCGGAACCGGAGCCTGTGGAGATCGCCGCGGCCGTCACGCACGCCGCCGACGCGGAACTCGATATTCCGCGAACACCCGTCGAGGACGAGGCGCCCGAGCCGCCCAGCGCCGATGCGCTGTCCGAGACCCAGCCCTACGAGTTCATCCCCGCCCGTGCGCGGCCGGCGCCGAAGCCCAAGGAGCCCTCGGTTGTCTGGGACCTGCTGCTGTCGCTTCTGGGCCTCGCGTTCTTCGGATTCGGCGTCTTCTGGGGGCTGAGCACCACCGGCGTCGCCCCGGGTGGTCCGATCACGCCGATGATGGTGGCCTGGCCCGCGGGTCTGGCGGGCGTCGGCTTCTTCGTGGTGGCGGTCTACCGGTTGCTCCAGAGGCTGGGCCGCGAGGCCGAACAGGACTGACGCGCCCTTCGCGACCCCGGCTGCGGCGTGCTAACCAGCCGCCATGATCCCGAACACCGGACCCAACCTCGAATTCGGCCTCGGCGAGTCGGCGGACATGATCCGCGACACGACCGCCAGGTTCGCCGCCGACCAGATCGCCCCGCTCGCCGCGGAGATCGACCGGACCAACACCTTCCCGCGCGACCTCTGGCCCCTGATGGGCGAGCTCGGCCTGCACGGCGTGACCGTCGAGGAGGAGTACGGCGGTCTCGGCCTGGGCTATCTTGAGCATGTGGTGGCGATGGAGGAGGTCAGCCGCGCCTCGGCGTCCATCGGCCTGAGCTACGGCGCCCACTCGAACCTCTGCGTGAACCAGATCCGCCGCTGGGGGAACGAGGAGCAGAAGCGCCGATACCTTCCGAAGCTGATCAGCGGCGAGCACGTGGGCTCGCTGGCCATGAGCGAGGCCGGCTCGGGCTCGGACGTCGTGTCCATGCGCCTGAAGGCGGAGAAGAAGGGCGACCGCTACGTGCTGAACGGCACGAAATTCTGGATCACCAACGCCCCCCACGCCGACACGCTGGTGGTCTACGCCAAGACCGCGCCCGAGGCGCATCAGCGCGGCATCACGGCCTTCCTGATCGAGAAGGACTTCAAGGGTTTCCGCGTCTCGCAGAAGCTCGACAAGATGGGCATGCGCGGCTCCGACACCGGCGAGCTGGTGTTCGAGGACTGCGAAGTCCCGGCCGAGAACGTCCTGGGCCCCGAGAACGGCGGCGTGGGCGTGTTGATGAGCGGCCTCGACTACGAACGCGCCGTGTTGTCGGGCGGGCCGCTCGGCATCATGCAGGCCTGTCTCGACGTGGTGCTGCCCTACGTGCGCGAACGCAAACAGTTCGGCCGGCCGATCGGGTCGTTCCAGCTGATGCAGGGCAAGGTGGCCGACATGTATGTCGCGCTGAATTCCGCCCGGGCCTACGTGTATGCTGTCGCCAAGGCCTGCGACGCGGGCATGACCACGCGATTCGATGCGGCAGGGGCGATCCTGATGGCGAGCGAGAACGCCGTGAAGGTGGCGCTGGAGGCGATCCAGGCGCTGGGCGGGGCCGGCTACACGCGGGAATACCCCGTGGAGCGGTTCCTTCGCGACGCGAAGCTCTACGACATCGGCGCGGGGACCAACGAGATTCGCCGCTTCCTCATCGGCCGCGAGCTGGTGGGCTGAGCGTGCGGTGGGGCGCGCTGAGCCTGTCTTGCCTCGCGCTGGCGGGCTGCGCGACAGCGCCACCGGGCGGGAGCTGCCCTCCGGGCCATAGCGAGCTTCGCATGGCCCAGCTCTTCCTGATGGCGTCGGCGACCAACGCCCCCTCGGACGAGGCGGTGCGCCGGTTCGTGGCGCAGGAGGTGACGCCCCGCTTTCCGAAGGGCGTCACCGTCCTGGACGCCGGCGCGCCGGTGGTCGGTGGCGACGCGGTTTCGGTGCGCGGGGCCCCCAAGGTGCTGATGATCGCCTTGTCGGCCCGGGGCGACGCCTACCCCCGCATCGAGGCCGTGCGGTCCGCCTATCGCGCGCGTTTCGGACAGGGCTCGGTGGTGGTGCTGCCGCCGCCGTCCTGCGTCGCTCACTAGGGCTTCAGGAACGCTCCCACGCCTTCCGCAGCAGCGCCTCCACCGACACGTCGACGTCGGCCGGGGAGGAGAGCCGGAGCTTGGCCTTCAGCCGCTCGCCCCAGCTTTCCGAGCCGCGCGCCTGCAGCCCGGGATGTTCCTCGGGCGTCACAGCCAGGCCCAGCAGCGCATGGCCGCCCTTCAGCGGCCGGGCCGCCGCCATCTGCACCTTGCGCGAGAAGGCCGTGAAGGATTTCCGCTGGCCGGTGATGACGTCGGGCAGCGTCGCCACCGCGGCGGCGATCGCCTCGAGGATGGCCGCCGCCGCTGGATCGGCCCAGAGCGCTGCGCGCAGGGCCTCGGGCTCGTCCCATCCCATGGCCGAGGGAAAGGCCACCGACAGCACATGCGCGGCGCGGTTCGCACCCAGGCCGTGGTGTTCGCGCAGCCAGTCGGTGCGGGCCTTGGGGGTGTCGTGCGGACAGGTTCGCGCCAGGGCGACCCACGCTTCCAGCGACCTGCCGGTGTCGCGTTCGAGGCTGGCCTCGACCGAGGCGAACCACTTGCGCTGGCGTTCGGTCAGATAGGGTCGGGCGCCTTCCGTCGACGATACATCCGCGCCCATCGTTCCGCCCTTGACCGCGATTTGCTACCCGTGGCGCATCGACCCCACGGAGTGCGTCATGAGCTTGGACGGGACCTACGACGACGGCAACATCTTCGCGAAGATCCTCCGGGGCGAGATGCCCTCGGCGCGGGTCTTCGAGGACGAGCATGTCTTCGCCTTCATGGACGTGTTTCCCCAGTCCAAGGGGCACACGCTGGTGATCCCCAAGCATTCGACCGCGCGGAACCTGCTGGAGGAGGAGCCTGAGCGGTTGTCGACCCTGATCCTGGGGGTGCAGCGTGTGGCCCGGGCGGTTCGCGCGGCGCTGAATCCGGATGGGTTGGTGGTGACTCAGTTCAACGGCGCGCCGGCCGGGCAGACGGTCTACCACCTCCACTTCCACATCATTCCCCGATGGGACGGCGTCGCGCTGGGCCGCCACGCGGAAGGCGGCATGGCTGACATGGCCGAACTGAAGGACTTGGCGGCGCGGATCGCGGCGAAGATCAGCTAGCGGCGGGCGATCTGCCTCGCCTCCTGCGTGCATCAATGTAGTTTGCAGCTCTTCAGGGATTCGCCGATCCCGTGGGCAGTCGAGGTCGAGGCGTATCGTGCCGAGCGTTGAGTGGTTAAGGTGGCGGCGGAAGCCGGACATCCCTTGGTTCGAGTCCGACGAACTGGAAGACTATCTGGCCGGCTCGGCCTTCGACCCCGAGACCGAGACCTTCATCCGCGATCTGGCGCGCGACGGGGTGGCGGCGATCGACCTTGGCCCCGAGGCGCTCGCCGTCTGCGATCGGGCGGTCGCGGAGACGGAGGGCTACTTCGCCGATGGCGCGGGGCGGGTGCAGGACGCCTGGTACCGGAGCCCCGCTGTGCGCCGGCTGGCGGACTGGCCGCGGATTCGCCAACTGCTGCGGCGGGCCTACGGCCGTGACCCGTTCCCGTTCCAGACGCTGAACTTCCGGCAGGGCAGCCAGCAGCACATCCACTCCGACGCGATCCATTTCCACAGCGCCCCCGAGCGCTTCATGTGCGGGGTGTGGATCGCCCTCGAGGACGTGTCGGCCGACGCCGGGCCGCTGATCTATCACCCGGGCAGCCACCGCCTGCCGGTGCTGACGATGCGCGGGGCAGGGGTGAACCACGACCAGCCGACGCACGAGGACTACGAGCGCAGCTACGTCCCCCGGTTCGCGGCCGAGATCGCTTCGGCGGACCTGCCGGTGGCGCACGCGACGATCCGTAAGGGCTGGGCGCTGGTGTGGGCGGCGAACCTGGCCCACGGCGGCTCGCCGATCCGTAATCCCGACGCCACCCGCCGCAGCCTGGTGACTCACCACTACTTCGAGAACTGCGTCTATTACACGCCGATGCATTCGGACGTGGAGGCGGGCAGGCTGCACCTGCGGCTGCCGCCCAATATCCGCACCGGGCGATGGGCCTGGCCGCGCCGGCGCGGCTGGCCGCTGAAGGTCGGCAGGGACCTGATCATGGCCGCGCTGCGCCGTGACCTGAGCCGCAAGCCCCAGACGTTCTGAGGCCGGGCGAAGATTCCAAAGGGCCCAGATACGAAAAAGCCCCTGGCGAACCAGGGGCTTCCTCATGTCGACGTCGACGCGGTCAGTCGACCGGTTCAGCCTCTTCGGCGGGGCTCTCCACCACTGGAGCGCCGGGCTCCCGCTCGTCGCCCTCGATCTCGAAGGCGAGCTTGCCGTCCTTGAGCACCACCTGGACGTGGCCGCCCTTGGCCAGCTTGCCGAACAGGATCTCGTCGGCCAGCGGCTTCTTGATGTTCTCCTGGATGACCCGGGCCAGCGGCCGGGCGCCATAGAGTTCGTCGAAGCCGTTCTTGGCCAGCCAGTCGGCCGCCTCGTCCGAGGTTTCGATCGTGACGTGCCGGTCCGCCAGCTGGGCTTCCAGCTGCATGACGAACTTCTGCACCACCTGCCGGATGATCTCGGGCGTCAGGGCGCGGAACTGCACGATGGCGTCGAGGCGGTTGCGGAACTCGGGAGTGAAGAGGCGCTTCAGGGCCTCGTCAACCTCGTCGTCGTGCTTGCCGCGGCCGAAGCCGATCGTGTTGCGTTGGGCGTCCGACGCGCCGGCGTTGGTGGTCATGATGAGCACCACGTTCCGGAAGTCGATCTTCTTGCCGTTCGAGTCGGTCAGCTGCCCGTTGTCCATCACCTGCAGCAGGATGTTGAAGACGTCAGGGTGCGCCTTCTCGATCTCGTCCAGCAGCACGACGGAGTGCGGGTGCTGGTCGACCGCATCGGTCAACAGGCCGCCCTGGTCGAAGCCGACGTAGCCGGGAGGTGCCCCGATCAGGCGGCTGACCGTGTGACGCTCCATGTACTCGGACATGTCGAACCGAAGCAGTTCGATGCCGAGGGTGGAGGCCAGCTGGCGCGCCGTCTCGGTCTTGCCGGTGCCGGTCGGACCCGAGAACAGGTAGCAGCCGATCGGCTTGTTGGCGTCGCGCAGGCCGGCCCGGGCCATCTTCATGGCCGCCGACAGGCTCTCGATCGCCGCTTCCTGGCCGTAGACCGCGCGCTTCAGGTCGCCCTCGAGCTGCTTCAGCGCCTCGGTGTCGGACTTGCTCACCGACTTCGGCGGGATGCGGGCGATCTTGGCGACGACGGCCTCGATCTCCTTCACGCCGATGGTCTTCTTCCGCTTGCCCTCGGGCAGCAGCATCTGGGAGGCGCCGGCCTCGTCGATGATGTCGATCGCCTTGTCCGGCAGCTTCCGGTCGGTGATGTACTTGGCCGACAGCTCCACCGCCGACTTGATGGCGTCGCCCGTGTACCGGAGCTTGTGGAACTCCTCGTAGTAGGTCTTGAGGCCCTTGAGGATCTTGATCGTGTCCTCGATCGTGGGCTCGTTCACGTCGATCTTCTGGAAGCGCCGGACGAGGGCCCGGTCCTTCTCGAAGTGCTGGCGGAACTCCTTGTACGTCGTCGAGCCCATGCAGCGCAGCGTGCCCGAGGCCAGGGCCGGCTTCAGCAGGTTGGAGGCGTCCATCGCCCCGCCGCTGGTGGCGCCGGCGCCGATCACGGTGTGGATCTCGTCGATGAAGAGCACCGCGTCCGGGTGGTTCTCCAGTTCCTTGACCACCTGCTTCACGCGCTCTTCGAAGTCACCGCGGTAGCGGGTGCCCGCCAGCAGCGCGCCCATGTCGAGCGAGAAGATGGTCGAGTTGGCCAGGACTTCCGGCACCTGCTTGTTGACGATCTTGCGCGCCAGGCCTTCCGCGATCGCGGTCTTGCCGACGCCGGGATCGCCGACGAGCAGGGGGTTGTTCTTGGTCCGGCGGCACAGGATCTGGATGCAGCGCTCCACTTCCTGCAACCGGCCGATGAGGGGGTCGACCTTGCCCTGCTTGGCCTTCTCGTTGAGGTTCACGCAGTAGGCTTCGAGCGCTTCGCCGCCGGTCTTCACCTGCGGCTTCTCCTCGTCCTCGGAGCCCTTCACGGGCTTGGCTTCGGAGACGCCGGCCTTCTTGGCGATGCCGTGCGCGATGTAGTTCACCGCGTCGTAGCGCGTCATGTCCTGCTCCTGCAGGAAGTACGCAGCGTGGCTCTCGCGTTCGGAGAAGATGGCCACCAGCACGTTGGCGCCGGTCACCTCCTCGCGGCCCGAGGACTGCACGTGGATCACCGCACGCTGGATCACACGCTGGAAGCCTGCGGTCGGCTTCGCGTCCTCTCCGTCGTCGACGACAAGGGAGCGGAGCTCGTTGTCCACGTAGTTGGTGAGGGTCGTTCGCAGCGCCCCCATTTCGACGTCGCACGCGCGCATCACACCGGCGGCGTCCTCGTCGTCTATGAGGCTGAGCAGCAAGTGCTCCAGCGTCGCGTATTCATGTTTGCGCTGGTTCGCGTAGGCGACCGCGCGGTGCAGGGATTCTTCGAGCTGGCGAGAAAATGAAGGCAAGCGCCTTAGTCCTTCTCCATGGTGCACTGCAGCGGGTGCTGATGCCGCCGCGCCGTATCAACGACCTGGGCCACTTTTGTTTCCGCCACTTCGTACGTGAAGACCCCGCAGACGCCCACGCCATGTTGATGGACATGGAGCATTATGCGAGTCGCATCTTCGCGCGATTTATTGAAGAATTGCTCAAGTACGTAGACGACGAATTCCATCGGCGTGTAGTCGTCGTTGAGCAGAAGGACGCGGTACATCGACGGCTTCTGCGTCTTCGGCTTGGTCTGGGTGACCACTGCCGAGCGAACGCCGGCGTCAGCACCGCCTTCCTTTCGTTCGCTCATGTGCCGGTCTCCTGGCGCTGCCGTGATCGTAACCTGTCCAGGGATTAGATATGGAAGAAAGCGTCTTTTGGAAGGGTTGAATCGTCACGGCCCACAGACGTTGTACCCAATCTCGATTACCGCGCGGCTAAGACGCCGATAACCATGCGGCGCCTGTTTCTCGGGCGACGCAGCGGCGGGTTGTCCAAAGGACGGGCTCGCGCGCCTAGGGAACGCCTGGGGGAAGAGGCGATTCGACCGCAGAAGCCCCGCTAGTCCTCGTCGCGCGCCGCCCGGCTGCGCAGGATGCGACCAGAGGTCACGGCTCCGGCCCCGAACTTCTCGCGGATCGCGTCGATCGACCGCTCGCTGGCCAGCGCCTTGCGTTCCTCCTCGGCGAAGAAGTCGGACGTGGCCTCCTGGCCCTCCACGAGGTCGGCGATGCCGATTCCAATGAGTCGCCAGGGCCGGCCCGTGGCCTCGCGGGCCAGGAGCTCGCGGCCGACCTTGAATAGAGTGTGCGCCGTCTGGGTGGCCACAGGCAGCGTGCGCCGGCGGGTCACGATCCTGAAGTCGGTGGTCCGCAGCTTCAGCGTCACGACCCGGCCCGCCACGCCGCCTGAGCGCGCCTGCCGGGCCACGCGGTCGCAGAGCGGCGCCAGGCGGTCTTCCAGGTCCTCCAGCCGCGAGAGGTCGTCATTGAAGGTGGTCTCGCAGCTGATGCCCTTGCGGGCCTCGTTGGGGTTCACCGATCGGGTGTCGCGGCCGTGCGCCAGGTCGTAGAGCCGCAGTCCATGCGCCCCCCAGCGGTCGGCGAGCCACTTTCGGTCCGCGCGGGCGATGTCGCCCACGGTGCGGAATCCCGCCTTCTCGAGGCTGGCGACCATCGCCGGCCCCACCCCGGGCAGGATCTTCACCGGCCGGGGCGCGAGGAACGCCTGCGCCTCGTGGCCGATCACCGAGAAGCCCCGCGGCTTGTCGAGGTCGGAGGCGATCTTGGCCAGGAACTTGTTGGGGGCGAGCCCGATGGAGACCGTCAGGCCCGTCTCGGCCTCGATCCGCGCCTGCAGCCGCGCCAGGGTCAGCGCCGGCGCCGCGCCGTGCAGCCGCTCGGTGCCGGACAGATCCATCCAAGCCTCGTCCAGGCTGAGGTTCTGGACGAGCGGCGTCAGCTCGGCCGCCATGCCGAGGATGCGCCTCGACTCGGTGCGGTACTTCGTGAAGTCGGGCTTGATGACCACGGCCTCGGGGCAGGCCTTCAGCGCCTTGAACATCGGCATGGCCGAGCGGACGCCCGAGATCCGGGCGATATAGCAGCATGTGGTGACCACGCCGCGCTTGCCGCCTCCCACGATCACCGGCCGGTCCCGCAGCTCGGGGCGGTCGCGCTTCTCGACGCTGGCGTAGAAGGCGTCGCAGTCCATGTGAGCCATGGAGAGGTCGCCCAGCTCCTCGTGCGCCACGATGCGCGGCGAGCCGCAGGAAGGGCAGCGACGCACGGGTTGGGCGCCGGTCCAGAAGCAGTCGCGGCAGAGCGCCTTCATTCCAGCGGCCACAGCCAGGCGGCGCCGCGCACGCCGGAGGAATCGCCGTGCAGCGCCTTGCGGATCGGCGTCTCGAAGACGTCCGAGAACACGTGCGGCGTGATGGCGGCCGGAAGGATCTCGTACAGGCGCGCGATGTTCGACATGCCGCCGCCGAGGACGATCGCGTCCGGATCCAGGATGTCGACGATCACGGCGAGCCCTCTCGCCAGCCGGTCGGCGTAGAGGTCCAGCGCGGCGTGGTCGCCGGCGGCGACCGCCTCCTCGGCCGATCGTCCCGCCTCGCGGGCGAAGCCGGTGCCGCTGAGCCACAGCTCCAGACAGTTCACCCGCCCGCACCAGCAGCGCACGCCCGGCAGCTCGCCGCTGCGGGGCCAGGGCAGGGGCGTGTGGCCCCACTCGCCGGCGATCAGATTGCGCCCTTCGACCAGCCGGCCATCCACGGCGATCCCGCCGCCGCATCCGGTGCCGATGATCACGGCGAAGACCACGCGAACGTCCGCCGCGGCTCCATCGGTCGCCTCGGACAGGGCCAGGCAGTTGGCGTCGTTGGCGTAGCGCACGGGCCGTTCCAGCACCCGCGCCAGGTCGGCGGGGAAGGGCCGGTCGTTGAGGACCGTGGAATTGGAGTTTCGCATCAGCCCGGTGACGGGCGAGGGCGAGCCGGGTCCGCCCACCCCGATGCGCGCCGCGCGGACCCCGGCTTGACGCTCGGCCTCGGCGACGATTTCGCGCGTGGCGGCCAGCCGGTCCTCGTAGGCCGGCGGTGTGGGGCCACGGACCCGCGCCTGGAATCGGCCGTCGGCGTCGAGCGCCGCAGCCTCGATCTTGGTCCCGCCGAAGTCCACGCCGATCCGGATCATGGCGCCGACCTATACCTGATTTGTTCCCGAGGCCTCAGCGGCGGACGGCGGCCTCGATGGCCTGGCCCAGCTCGGCCCAGTCGTCGATGCGCGGATGGCGGTCCGAGCGAGGGGCGAGGGGCCGCAGCCGGAGGTCGGCCACGTGCTGGAAGGTCGAGGTGTCCGGCGCGTGGTCGGCCACCGAATCGAGGTTCGGCAGCAGGTCGTCCACGAACGCGGTCGGGTGCCGTGTCTGGGCGACGAGACCCGCGGCGATCGGGCCCTTCGGCCCGGAATTCAGCACCAGCGGATGCTCCAGGCCGTGCTTGCGCAGCCATTCGGTGCGCAGCCGCTCGGCGTCGGCGGGCGCGTTGGAGAGGATCAGGATCTCGGCGGTCCTGGCGAGCCGGTTCAGCGCGTCGATCGCGCCGGGGGCGGGTTCGAGGTTGTGGCAGTGGCCGGCGAAGAACTCGTCGAACAGCTTCTTGCCTTCCAGGAGGTCCAGATGCTCGTTCGCGCCGGGGCGATAGATGTTCTGGAACAGGGCGAACCGGTCGATTCGCATTTCCAGGCCGCGATTCGCCAGGAAGTCGCCAAAGCCCTGCATGAACAGGCCCAGCACCTCGTCCACGTCCACCAGAACCAGGGGCCGCTCGCGGGAAAGCCCCAGCGTTTCAAGGGGCGGGGCGGCGATGTTCGGAGGCTGAACCACGCGGTCTCCAGATGGGATAACGAAGTTTAAGGATATCGCGGCCGATAAGCACCGGCAGGGTGGGGAGGGCCGAGCACCGGCCGCGCCCCGAGGAGTGTCGGGTCCTGAATGGCGAAGAAGGTCCTCATCGTCGAGGATAACGAGCTGAACATGAAGCTCTTTCATGATCTGCTCGAAGCCCAGGGTTACGAAACCCTCGAGACCCGCGAGGGGCTCGCGGCGCTGTCTTTGGCGCGCGAGCACAAGCCCGACCTGATCCTGATGGATATCCAGCTGCCGGAGATCTCGGGCCTCGAGGTCACCAAGTGGCTGAAGGAAGACGAAGATCTGGCCCACATCCCGGTCGTCGCGGTCACCGCGTTCGCCATGAAGGGCGACGAGGAGCGGATCCGCGAGGGCGGTTGCGAGGCCTACATCTCCAAGCCGATCTCGGTGACGCACTTCCTCGAAACGATCCGCCGGCTGCTGAACTAGCCATGTCCGCGCGCATCCTCGTCGTCGACGACATCGAATCGAACGTGCGCCTGCTCGAGGCCAAGCTGTCGGCCGAGTACTACGAGGTGCTGACCGCGTCCGATGGTCCCACCGCCCTGGCCATGGCCGCCGCCGAGCGTCCCGATATCGTGCTGCTCGACGTGATGATGCCCGGCATGGACGGCTTCCAGGTCTGCCGACGCCTCAAGGACGACCCCGAAACCCGCCACATCCCCGTCGTGCTGGTCACCGCGCTCGACGGCCGCGCCGACCGCGTGGCCGGACTCGAGGCCGGCGCGGACGACTTCCTGACCAAGCCCATCGACGACGTCATGCTGTTCGCCCGCGTGCGCAGCCTCACGCGCCTCAAGGCCGTAATCGACGAACTGCGCGACCGCGAGGCCTCCGGCCGCCGCATGGGCGTGATCGCCGGCGCGGCCTCGCGCCTGGGCGGCTCGGGCGGCCGCATTCTGATCGTGGACGACAACCTGCGCCAGGCCGAGCGGGTCTCGGGCGAACTGGCGGTCGAGCACCGGCCGGTGGTGGAGAGCGAGCCCTACAAGGCCGTGCTGACCGCCCGCGGCCCCGTCGACCTGGTCATCGTCAACGCCAACGCCAAGGCCTTCGACGGCCTGCGCTTCGCCGCCCAGCTCCGTTCGGACGAGGCGACGCGCAACATCCCGATCCTCGCCGTCGTCGACGTCGACGAGCGGCCCAAGACGGTCAAGGCGCTGGAGATCGGGGTGAACGACATCCTGGCCCGGCCCATCGACCCGGGCGAGTTGGCGGCCCGGGTTCGAACCCAGATCCGCCGCAAGCGCTATACCGACTACCTGCGCTCGAACCTCGACCACTCGCTGGAGCTGGCGGTCACCGACCAACTCACCGGCCTGCACAACCGCCGCTACATGGCCGGCCAGCTCGAGGCCCTGATGCGGCGCGCCTGCCAGGGCGGTGAGCCGGTTTCGGCTCTGGTCATCGACATCGACCACTTCAAGAAGGTCAACGACAGTTTCGGCCACGACGTGGGCGACGAGGTGCTGGCCGAGTTCGCCGTGCGCCTGGCCTCCAACGTCCGCGCCGTCGACCTGCCGGTCCGCCACGGCGGCGAGGAGTTCGTCGTCGTGATGCCCGACACCGAGCTGGAGGACGCCCGCCGCATCGCCGAGCGCATCCGCCTGCACGTGGCCGGTGCGCCGTTCCGCGTGATGGGCGGCGAAGAGCTGCTGTCGGTGACGATCTCCGTCGGCGTCGCCAGCAGCACGGGCGCAGGCGACAGCGCCAATGCGCTCCTGAAGCGGGCGGACGAGGCTGTCTACGAAGCCAAGTCCGGCGGCCGCAACCGGGTGATCGCCCGGGCGGCCTAGCGAGGCGCCGGAAACGTCCCTAGGCTGCGTCTCGGGGAGGTGTTTTCTCATGAAGAATGTTCTGGTTGCATCGGCGGCCTTACTGCTGGCCGTCTCGCCAGCGCTCGCTCAGGGCTCGGGCGTCGAGGAGATCGTCGTCACTGGCTCGCGCCTGTCGGAATACGACGCGACCTCCACCCCACAAGTCACGCTTCGCAAGCGGGCGGACAACCTGATCACGGTTGCGACCGTCGTCTGCGACACAAGGGACGAGAGCCAGCGGAAGGCCGAGCTCAAGGCGACGCTCCGCAACCTCGTGCGGGCCGCGGCGCAGGACAAGCGCATTGATCTGGCGGTGGGGGACGAGGTGCTCGGCGGCTTCGACGAGTCGATGTTGGACGCCGTCATCCAGAAGGGCTCCAAGATCGACACCAGCACGGCGACCCTGGTGATCAAGACGAGCGTGACGGCAGACGACACGTTCGATTCGGCGACCGGGCGCATCGAGACCTTCGTCGAGCGCACAGCCAAGGTGGGGCGCACCGAGGTGTTGTTGGATGACGACTGGCAGCTCACGCTCGTCAATCCTGGGCAGTACAGGCCCGAGGTGGCCCGGCTGGTCGCCGAGGATGCGCGCGCCATGGCGGCCCTCTACGGCGAGGGGTACGGCGTCGAGGTACAGGGCCTGCAGTTGCCGGTGTCCTGGTACCAGGCCGGCCCGCTGGACCTGGCGATCTACATTCCCTACCGGCTCAACGTGCGGCCGGCGCGGTGATGGCGGCTGAACCGGAAGCCCGAATCAAAAACGCCCGGCGGTGAGGCCGGGCGTCTTCGAAAAGTCAGCGGCGATACGCCTGCTTACTTGATCTTGCCTTCGCGGAATTCGACGTGCTTGCGCGCCACCGGGTCGTACTTCTTCAGCACGAGCTTGTCGGTCTTCGTGCGGGCGTTCTTCTTCGCCACGTAGAAGTAGCCGGTGTCGGCCGTCGAGTTCAGGCGGATCTTGATGGAGGCGGGCTTCGCCATGGCTCGAATCCTGGAAACAAATTGGCGGGGCCGAACGGATACGCACCGCTGGCGGGTGTTAGGAGGCGCGGAAAATACGAATCCGCGCCGCGAAGTCAATGGGGACTGTCGCGGTCCGGCTAGAGTTGCGTCGGCCGCATCCCCTGTTCGCGGTCCTTGTAGCGCAGGAACGGCTTGGGACGGCTCGGGTCGTCCATCCGCAGGGCCGCTTCCTTGATCATCATCCGGGTTACAGCGGGCAGGGGCAGGCCCATCGCCTCGTCGAAGTCGACCCAGGCGATTTCCTCAAGCTCCCCACAGTCCGCCTGGCGGTCCAGGCTGGTGAGGCGCTCGGCGTCGGCCATGAGGAACCAGGTGTCGAACCGCTTGGCCACCGCCGGCGGGGTGATCGCACGGGCGATCACGTCCAGCGCCTCCAGGTCGGGCAGGAAGCCCTGGGCGGCGAAGTCCTTCCACGGGCCAGTGGCGCGCGCCTCGCCGGGCCGGGCCAGCATCAGGCCGGCTTCCTCCCAGGTCTCGCGGATCGCCGCCAGCGCCAGCGCCCGGCCGCGGCCGACCGGCAGATGCTTGTCGAACAGGCCGCCCACCTCGGGACGCAGGTCGGTGGCGTAGGGGGCGCGGTAGTCCGCACGGTCGATCCGACCGCCCGGGAACACCCAGCGGTCCGGCATGAAGCTGTGGCCGCCGTGTCGCTTGCCCATCAGCACCCGCGGCTTGGCCGCGTCTCTACGGATGATCATCACCGTGGCGGCGTTCTTGGGGCGCACGGCGCGCTGGCCGGGGACGCGGGGCGGCCCCTCGGGCTTGTGGACGATGGGTGGCTCGATCGACATGAAACAATTGTATGGGGGCTCGCCCCCGCGAGGAAAGGGCGCCGTGGCGGAAGGCCGCTACCGCTTCTTCCCGCCCATCTTCTTCTTCCGACCCGTGCGGATGCCCGGCGGCCGACCCGATGGGGGCCGCCGATCCCCGCGTCCACGCACGCCCAGGCGGGGGCGCGGCATGCTGGCGTCGGGCGGCGCCGGTTCGCTCAGCATCTCGAACAACAGCCCGCCAGTGATGGGCGTGGCCTCGGCCAGCCGGACCCGCACGGTCATGCCCAGCGGCCAGCGAGCGCCCGAGCGCTCGCCCACCAGGGCGTGGGCCCGGTCGTCGTGGACGAAGAATTCGCCGCCCAGCCGACTCACCGGCACCAGTCCGTCCGCGCCGGTGTCCGCCAGCCGCACGAAGAGGCCGAACCGCGTCACGCCGGTGATCCGCCCCTCGAACTCGGCGCCCACGCGGTCGGCGAGGAAGGCGGCGATGTAGCGGTCGGTGGCGTCGCGCTCGGCCGCCATGGCCCGGCGCTCGGCGAAGGTGATGATCTCGGCCGTCCCGGTCATCTGGCTGATGTCGCGATCGGTCAGGCCGTCGCCGCCGAGGTTCAGCGCGGTGATCAGCGCCCGGTGGACGATCAGGTCGGCGTAGCGGCGGATCGGCGAGGTGAAATGGGCGTACTTGGCCAGGTTGAGGCCATAGTGGCCGAGGTTGTCCGTGGAGTAGTGCGCCTGCATCTGGGTGCGCAGGACCACCTCGTTGACGATGTCGGCGTGCGGGCCGTCGCGGGTCTCCTCCAGCAGCCGGTTGAAGCGCTCGGTGCGCGGCGCCTCGCCCTTGGTCCAGGGCAGGCCCAGGGTCGCGAGGAAGTCCACCAGCGCCTGGACCTTCTCCTGGCTGGGCTGGTCGTGGACGCGATAGATGAGGGGCGTGCGCTTCTGCTCCAGGGTCTCGGCGGCGCAGACGTTCGCCTGGATCATGAACTCCTCGATCAGGCTGTGCGCCTGCAGCGCCGCCCGCGGCAGGATCGAGTCGACCAGGCCCATCTCGTCGATGTGGATCTTCCGCTCCAGGCTGGAGATCGCCAGCGGCGAGCGGGCGTCGCGGCCCTTCTTGAGGCAGGCGTAGGCGGCCCAGAGCGGCTTCAGCACCTGATCCAGCAGCGGGCCGGACTTCTCGTCGGGCCGGCCGTCGATGGCCGCCTGGGCCTGTTCGTAGGCCAGCTTGGCGGCCGAGCGCATCAGCCCGCGTACGAACCTGTGCGAGCGCTTTCGGCCGTCGGCCCCGAACACCATCCGGACCGCGAGGCACGCGCGGTTCTCGCCCTCGCGCAGGCTGCAGAGGCCGTTCGACAGGCGCTCGGGCAGCATCGGCTCGACCCGGTCGGGGAAGTAGACGCTGTTGCCCTTGTCGCGGGCGATGCGGTCCAGCTCCGAGTCCGACCGCACGTAGGCCGCCACGTCGGCGATGGCGACCCAGCAGACCCAGCCCCCGGAGTTCTTGGGGTCGTCGTCGGGATGAGCGTAGACCGCGTCGTCGTGGTCGCGGGCGTCCATCGGGTCGATGGTGATCAGCGGAATGTCCCGCAGGTCCTCCCGGCCCGCCAGCGTCGGCGGCTCGGCAGCCTCGGCCTCGGCCTCGGCCGCCTCGGAAAAGCCGGTCGGAATGCCGTGGGCGTGGATGGCGATGATCGAATAGGCCCGAGGATCGTCCTCGCGTCCGACGATCTCCAGCAGTTTGCCGTGCTTGGGGCCGTAGCGCGGACCGTGCGGCTCCACCTGGGCCAGGACCAGGTCGCCGTCGCGGACATCCTCGCCTTCGGGCAGGACAAGGGTGTCCTTCGAGCGCCGGTCCACCGGCTCCACGCGCACGTCACGGCGGACCTTGCGGACAACGCCCAGGATCCGGTGGGCGCTCTGGCCGAGGCGCTTGATGAGGCGCGCCTCGAACTCGCCGCTCTCCAGCCGCACGAAGCGCACCAGCACGCGGTCGCCCAGGCCCGGGGCCGGGCCCCTCGCGTCTCCGCCGGGCGAGAGCGGAACGAGCGGCGCGTCCTCGCCGCGCGTCAGCCGCACCAGCAGGTCGCCGTCCGCGTCGCGCTCGACCACGTCGGCCACGCCGACCTCGGGCAGGGCGCCGGCTTCGGCGAATCCCCGTCGGCCACGCCGGCTCAGCGATCCGTCCTCCTGAAGCGTGGCGAGCATCTCGCGCAGGGCGCGGCGGTCGCCACCCTTCAGGCCGAAGGCGCGGGCGATCGCCGCCTTGTCGGTCTCACCGCTCTCGCGGATGAACTTCAGCAGGGTGTCGCGGTCAGGCAGCCCCTGGGGAATGCGGGCGGGCTTGGGCTTCTTGGGTCGGGCCATTGAGGGTGCTTAGCATCTTTGCAGCCCAAGCGGGCCACGGGATAGTCTTCCGGCATGCTGCTGAAGCGTCCCATCCTAGACGCCATCAAAGCCGGCGATATCCGCCTGGTGTTTCGGCGCTGGCGGCGTCCCTCGGTCCGTAGCGGAGGTACGTTGAACACCGCCATCGGCCAGCTGGCGATCGACGAAGTCGCAGCGGTGGACCCCGCGGCCATCACCGATCTCGAAGCCCGCGCCGCCGGCTATCCCTCACTGGCTGCGCTGCGCGCCGATCTTGGTCAGGGGGAGGGGACAGTCTATCGGGTCCGGGCGCGCTACCTCGGCGCCGACCCTCGCGCCGCGCTGCGCGTCGATCCAGACCTCACCGGCGTGTTGGAGCGCCTTCGGCGGCTCGACGCGCGCGAGCCATGGACGCGCGCCGTCCTCGACGTGATCGCCGCGCATCCGGCGCGACGCGCTGCCGATCTCGCCGCCATGCTGGGCGCCGAGACCCTGGCCTTCAAGCTGAATGTCCGAAAGCTGAAGGCGCTCGGCCTGACCGAGAGCCTCGAGGTCGGTTATCGCCTGTCGCCGCGGGGTGAGGCGGCAAGGAATTCGATCATCGCCGGATAGGCCTTGCGGTCCTGGATCATGAACAGGTGGCCGCCTTCGAACCACTGCAGTTCTGCCCCGGGAATCCGGCGGGCCATCTTCTCCTGCGTCTCTGGCAACGCGATCCCGTCGTAGCGCCCGGCGGCGATCAGCACGGGGCAGGCGATCTGCGGCAGGCGATCCCAGGTGTCGTGGGCGGCCCGCGCCTCGAGCTGCCGGTGGGCCCCCGCGGCGCGGCCAGGCTCGTCGGCAAAGGGGTCGGCGGACGACAGTTCCACCAGCTTCTCATAGTCGGCGGGGTGGGCGGCGGCCCAGGCCGCGTCGCGGCGCACGTCGCTGATCGGGATCATGTGCCGGGCCCGCGCCTCGCCCTTCAGGTGTTCGATCTCGTGGAAGGGGAACGAGGCGCCGCCCGCGCCCCCGGGCGACGTGCAGGCCAGCACGAGGCGCTTCACCTTGCCGGGATGCCGCAGCGCCAGTTCCTGGGCGACCATGCCGCCGAAAGAGACGCCGATCACCAGGGCCTGATCCCAGCCGACATGGTCCAGCAGCGCCGCCGCGTCGTCGGCGTACTGCGCCATGGAGTAGGGGACGTCGGGCTTGTCGCTCCGGCCCAGCCCGCGCTGGTCATAGGCCAGCAGGTCGAACGCCCTCGCGAGAGGCGAGGCGAAGACGTTGGGTTGAACCCGCAGGTCCCCGCCGGTGCCCGAGATGAAGAGCAAGGGGTGTCCGTCGCCGGCGCGCTCGAAATAGAGGTTCAGGCCGTTGATGTGCGCATGAGGCATGGCGCGGAGCCTAGCGGCGTCTTCGGGGGACGCCAGCATGTTCCGCGCATCCGTGACCGGCGTCACGCCATGGGTGCGTCCGGTCGTCCCATGCTGGCGGCGCGGATCGCGACAGGCGTCCGCTCTGGAGGAACTCAGATGCAAGACGACAAGGCGCTTGCCGCCGCCGCGGCCGAAATCGAAACCGCCCTCGCGCCCCAGATCACGGAGCGTCTCTTCGACCCGAAGGAGCTGTGCAAACTCTATCAGAAGGTCAAGGGGCCGCTGAACGTGGTTCTTCCCTGGATCGAGAAGATCCCGGTCTACGGCAAGGCGGCGGCGTCGGCGATCCGACTGCTGATGCAGATCGCCGACAATCTCTGCCCAGCCTGAGGCCTAGAAGGGCGCCTCGTCGTCGCCGATGTCCTCGGCGGGCGCCTTGGCCGCTTTTTTCGGAGCAGTCTTCTTGGCGGCGGTCTTCTTGGCCGCCGGCTTTTTCGCCGCTTTGGCCTTGGGTTCGGCCTTCGCCTTGGCGGCCTTCGCCGGCTTCTTCTTGCCGCCACCCTTGGCCTCGCGCTCGGCGATCAGGGCCACGGCCTGCTCCAGCGTCACCGACAGCGGGTCGGCGCCGCGTGGCACGTTGGCGTTGGTCGAGCCGTGCTTGATGTAGGGGCCGTACCGGCCCGACAGGACGCGGATCGGCTGGCCGTCCACGGGGTGGGCGCCGAGGTCCTTCAGCGCCGCAGCCTCGCCGCCGCGCCGGCCTGCGCGCTTGGTGGCGATCAAGTCGACGGCGCGGTTCACGCCCACCTCGAAGACCTCGTCCACCGACGGCAGGTTCGCATAGGTCCCGTCGTGCTGCACGAACGGGCCGAAGCGGCCGATGCCGGCCAGGATCGGCTTGCCGTCCTCGGGGTGCTTGCCGACCTCGCGAGGTAGGCGCAGCAGGCGCAGGCCCTTCTCGAGGTCCATGTCGGGCGCGCTCCAGCCCTTGGGCAGGCTGGCGCGCTTGGGCTTCTCGCCTTCGCCCAGCTGAACGTAGGGTCCGAAGCGGCCGGACTTCAGGAAAACGGTCTCGCCGGTCACCGGATCGACGCCCAGCTCGCGGTCGCCGGCGGCGGCCTCGTCGCCGTCCTCGGCCACGGTCAGCGGGCGGGTGTGCCGGCACTCGGGGTAGTTCGAGCAGCCCAGGAAGGGGCCGAACCGGCTCGACTTCAGGCCCATCCGGCCGGTGTTGCACACCGGGCACGCGCGCGGGTCGGAGCCGTCGGGCTTCTCCGGGAAGAGATGTGGGCCAAGGGTGGTGTCCAGCGCGGTGAGCACGTCGCTCATCCGCAGCTCGCCCATCTCGCCGATCTTCCGGTTGAAGTCCTCCCAGAACTCGCGGAGCAGGACCTTCCAGTCCAGCTCGCCGGCCGAGACGAGGTCGAGGCGCCCTTCGAGGTCGGCGGTGAAGTCGTACTCGACGTAGCGGCCGAAGAACTCCTCCAGGAACCCGATCAGCAGGCGGCCCTTGTCCTCGGGCACGAAGCGCTGCTTCTCCATCCGCACGTAGGCGCGGTCGCGCAGCACGGTCAGGATCGAGGCGTAGGTCGAGGGCCGGCCGATGCCGAGCTCCTCCATCTTCTTCACCAGGCTGGCTTCGGAATAGCGGGGCGGCGGCTCGGTGAAGTGCTGGTCGGCCTTCGCCGAGCGCACCTTGGCCTCGGCGCCTTCCGAGACCTGGGGCAGGCGGCCGCCTTCCTCGTCCTCGGGATCGTCCTGGCCCTCCTCGTAGACGGCGAGATAGCCGGGGAAGGTCACCACCTGGCCGGTGGCGCGCAGGCCGGTCTTCCCGTCCGAAGACTCCAGGTCGATCGTGGTGCGCTCGATCCTGGCGCTCTCCATCTGGGAGGCGATCATCCGCTTCCAGATCAGCTCGTAGAGCCGGCCAAGGTCGCCCTCCAGGCGCAGCTTGCCCGGGTTGCGGGCCAGGCTGGTCGGGCGGATGGCCTCGTGGGCCTCCTGGGCGTTCTTGGCCTTGGTCGAATAGAAGCGCGGCTTCTCGGGCACGTAGTCCTTGCCGTAGAGGCCGCCGATCACGGCGCGGGCCTCGTCCAGCGCCTCGGGCGCGGTCTGCACGCCGTCCGTCCGCATGTAGGTGATCAGGCCGACGGTCTCGCCGCCGATATCGACCCCCTCGTACAGCTTCTGCGCCGTCTGCATCGTGCGCTGGGCGTTGAAGCCCAGCTTGCGGGCCGCTTCCTGCTGCAGGCTCGAGGTGGTGAAGGGCGGGGGCGGCGAGCGGCGGCCGGGCTTGCGCTCCAGGGCCGAGACCTTGAACGTCGCGGCCTTCACCGCGTCGCGCGCGGCGAAGGCGCTGGCCTCGTTGGCCAGGTCGAACTTGGTCAGGCGCTTGCCGTCGTGCTTCACGAGGCGCGCGGTGAACGGGTCGCTGTTCGCCGACACCTCGGCTTCGACGGTCCAGTATTCCTGGGTCTTGAACCGCTCGATCTCGATCTCGCGGTCGACGATGACGCGCAGGGCCACCGACTGCACCCGGCCGGCCGACTTGGCGCCGGGCAGCTTGCGCCACAGCACCGGCGAGAGCGTGAAGCCGACGAGGTAGTCCAGGGCGCGGCGGGCGAGGTAGGCCTCGACCAGTTCCATGTCGAGGTCGCGCGGGTTGGCCATCGCCTCGGTGACCGCGCTCTTGGTGATGGCGTTGAACACCACGCGCTGGACGCTGGCGCCCTTGAGCGCCCGCTTCTTCTGCAGCACCTCAAGCACGTGCCACGAGATGGCCTCGCCCTCGCGGTCGGGGTCGGTGGCGAGGATCAGGCGGTCGGCCCCCTTGGCCGCGTCGGCGATCTCGGCCAGCCGCTTGGCCGCCTTGCCGTCGACTTCCCACGACATGTCGAAGTCTTCGTCGGGACGCACCGAGCCGTCCTTGGGCGGCAGGTCGCGGACGTGGCCGTACGAGGCCAGCACCTTGAAGTCCGAGCCCAGGTACTTGTTGATGGTCTTGGCCTTGGCCGGGCTCTCGACGATGACGAGGTTCATAAGGTGCGGTCTGGTCCTAAAGAGCGCGGAAGGTGGGGGCGGTCCGGCGGGACTGTCAACGGGCCGGATTCGCACAGACCCCGCGAGCCCCTAAAGGGGCTCACCCCTTGGCGACCATTCCGCCGGGCAGGAGTTCGGCTCGTCCGGCGAGCGCCAGCTCCATCAGGGCGGCGAAGACGGCGGGCGCAGGAGCTCCTGCGGCGCGCACCAGCTCGTCGCGCGAAACGGGCGTCGGGGACAGGAGATCGGCCAGGCGTTCGCGCAGGGCGTCGTCGGGCTCGACCGGGGCGTCGCGGAAGGGTGTGGGCTCGGGCTCCCGGAAGCCCCCGAGGCCCTCGATGGCCCGCAGCACGTCCTCGGCGCTCTCGCAGATCGCCGCGCCCTGGCGGATCAGGTCGTTGGTCCCCTTGGCGCGCGGGTCGAGCGGCGAGCCCGGCACGGCCAGCACCTCGCGGCCCTGTTCGTTGGCCAGGCGCGCGGTGATCAGCGATCCCGACCGAAGCTCCGCCTCCACCACCACCACGGCGCGCGAGAGGCCGGCGATGATCCGGTTGCGGCGGGGGAAGTCGCGGGCGACCGCCGTGCGGCCGGGCTCGTTTTCCGAGACGACGCAGCCCTGCTCGACGATCCGCGCGTAGAGGTCGCGATGCTCGGGCGGATAGACGTCGTCGATCCCGCCGCCGAGGACGGCGACCGTTCCAGTCGGCAGGCTCCCCTCGTGGGCCGCCCCGTCGATGCCGCGCGCCAGGCCCGAGACGACCACGCAGCCGGCCGCGCCCAGTTCGGCGGCGAGGCCCCGGGCGAAGCGCTGGCCGGCCGCCGAGGCCACGCGGGCCCCGACGATGGCCACCGTCCGGCGGTCCAGCAGGCCGGCGTCGCCGCGCACCCAGATCAGCGGCGGCGGCGGGTCCAGGGCCGCCAGAGCCTGGGGGAAATCGGGCTCGCAGGCGCAGATCAGCCGGGCGCCCAGGGCTGCGCCGTCGGCGAGCTCCCGGTCGGCCTCGGTCTCGCTGGGCACCTTTAGCGAGGCCATGCGCCCACCGCGCCGGGCCAAGTCGGGCAGGGCGGCGAGGGCCAAGGCCGGCTCGCCGTAGCGGCTGAGCAGTTGGTCGAAGGTGACCGGTCCGACGTTCTCGGTGCGGGCCAGCCGCAGCCAGTCGCGCCGCTGGGCGTCGGAAAGCTGGCGGAGGATCACTCCGCCGCGCCCTCGGCCTTCTTGCCGCCGCCGATCCGCGGTTCCTCGCCCTTCAGCAGGCGGCGGATATTGGGCGCGTGACGCACGTAGACCAGCAGGGCCATGAACAGCGCCAGCAGCGCGATGGCGTGCGGGCGGCCGATCATCAGCGCCGCGGCCGGCGCGATCGCCACCGCCACAAGGGCGGCGAGCGAGGAGATGCGGAACAGCGCCGCGGTGATCAGCCAGGCCGCCCCCGCCACGATCCCCACGGGCCACGCCGCGGCCAGCAGGGTGCCGAAGAAGGTCGCCACGCCCTTGCCGCCCTTGAAGCCCAGCCACACCGGGAACAGGTGGCCCAGGAAGGCCGAACCGGCGGCCAGGGCCACGACGACGGCCTGCCGCTCGGCAGGAGCGTCGCGGGTGGCGAGCCAGGCCAGCAGCACGGCCAGCGCGCCCTTGCCGCCGTCACCGAGCAGGGTGAGCAGGGCCAGGCCCTTCTTGCCGCTCCGCAGGACGTTGGTCGCCCCGATGTTGCCCGAACCGATCGCGCGCGGGTCGCCCGCCCCGGCGGCGCGCATCACCAGGACCCCGAACGGGATCGACCCCAGGAGATAACCGCCGGCGATGGCGATGGAGAAGAGAATGAGACTGTCGGACATGGCGCTCCCCGCGGAGCGCGAGTCCTAGCGCGTCGCGCGGGCGCTCGTGAAGGGGATGTCGCACGGGGCGCAGCCGAAGCGTGTGGCGGCCGAAGGTGATCAAGTATAGTTGCGAATAGCGGAAAAGAAGCATTTTTCCTGCATGACATATATTCAATCGTTAGCGTGTGAACGATAATCTATGCATCCAACTATACCCCAGAATGGGTGTCTGGCCGACGTGCAATTCAGTCCTGGTTAATACCCTCACGCTGAATCTCCGTTCGAACATCGCGTTCCTCGACCGTATGGGCGGTCGGTCTGCGCGAATGGGGGATGAGTGATGAAGCTGTTTGGCGGCGCCGCCGGCGCCAAGAAGACCGACGCGGCCTACGTCCGAAGCCTGGAAGGCATGGTCGCAGCGATCGAGCGCTCGCAGGCCGTGATCGAGTTCGAACTCGACGGCACGATCATCCGGGCGAACCGCAACTTCCTCGACACGCTGGGCTATTCCGAAAGCGAGGTCGTCGGTCGCAAGCACGCGATATTCGTCGATCCGCAGGAGGCGGGCAGCACTGCCTACCGCGAGTTCTGGTCCACGCTGAACCGCGGTGAGTTCGTGGCTCAGAAGTTCCGGCGGATCGGCAAGGGCGGCCGCGAGGTCTGGATCCAGGCCTCCTACAACCCGGTGCTGGACGAGACGGGCAAGCCCGTGAAGGTCGTGAAGTTCGCCTCCGACATCACCCAGGTGGAACACGACCGCGCCCGCAGCGACGCCGAGCGCGCCGCCACGGCCAGGGAGCAGGACGAGGTCGTGTCGATCCTGGCTGACGGACTGCAGCGCCTGTCTCAAGGCGATCTGACCGCCGCGATCGATGCGGAGTTCAAAGGCGCCTACGTACGCATCCGCGACGATTTCAACAGCACCGCGGCCAGCCTGCGGACCGCGATCAGCGCGGTCATGCATACGACCGCGGCGATCCGCGGCGGCGCCGACGAGATCTCCAGCGCATCGGACGATCTTTCCCGGCGGACCGAGCAGCAGGCGGCCAGTCTCGAGGAGACCGCGGCCGCCCTCGATCAGATCACCGCGACGGTCAGGCGCAGCGCCGAAGGCGCCCGCGAGGCGTCCGCGGCCGCCTCTGGGGCCCGGACCCAGGCTGAACAGTCGGGCGAAGTCGTCCGGGACGCCGTCTCGGCGATCCACGACATCCAGGAAAGCTCGTCGCGGATCTCGAACATCATCGGCGTGATCGACGAGATCGCGTTCCAGACCAACCTTCTGGCGCTGAACG
>JADHED010000813.1_pt1 | contig 31561 bp, 27 predicted proteins | sample 8952041 | NCBI WGS metagenome assembly JADHED01 (sample SAMN16124423, study PRJNA663239) | bioreactor sludge metagenome | isolation source: sludge (control) | place: India:Bengaluru | collected 2018-09-08
AGTACGGTTCTGTGGGAGCTGGGGGAGGATAACCTCCCCTAGCTACCCGACCGTGGAGATCGCCGTTCTCGGGGCCGAAGTAGCGTTCCAGCCATGCCGGCTTCTGCCCTTCGAGAGAAAGGTGGTGCCGGATCGCGCCTTTGATCCCCGAGCCCGCCATCGAGGGGTGGTTCGTGTGCCGCTCTCTCTGGATCGGTGCGTCGATTACCCCGACGGACGTCCCGGCTCCCATGTGAACCGGACTGATGCAGTAAATGAAGAGAACCGATTTCTCTTGATACACCTCGTTCCTCCTACTCTTCCTTCTTCCATTCCCCGAACCAGGCGTTATTGAATCCTTCAGCCCTTCGACTGCGCCAGAGCCCTGTCGCGTCGTTGGCACACTCGTCCTGGAGGAGCGGCCACAGGCCGCCGTCGAGGACCAATCGACAGAATCGTTTGAAGTCCCCTTCGATGCTGTCGAACCAGTAAACGGAGCCCACGGGGACCGTGCGTTGCGCTGGCTTGGGCATGCCGCCGCTCTTTGCTGCGAGGTTCCAACCGCTCACGACACCCGTCTTCCCGAGGGACGCCGCCGCCAGCCGCGCCCGGAAGGCCTTGCCGTCATCGAAAGTGAACTCGAGCCAGTAAGCGTCGCCGACCTTTCGCACTCCTGGGGGCAGCCATCCACCCGGAAAGATTCCTGGAGTCGCCAGGAGCAACCTGAACCGGGACCCGGTGGGCACGAACTCCCACGGCTTGAAGCCGGCCGGATTCCACAGGCTGACCTCAGACCCGTGGCCGTCGCCACCGAGCCGCAAGACGCCCGTCTTCGGGAGGAGCCCTCCGCTCCCGGCGATCCCGAGCACAAACCCCCATTCGCGGCTGAAGGCGATGCCGTCCGACGAGTAGAGTTTGCCGGTCTCGACGATGCGGGCGGCCGGGTCCATCCCGATGCCAACGCGGGAATCTGTCTTCCAGATGTCTTTCGACTCGGCGAGGCCAGTAACAGGGATCGCCGTTTCTTTCAGGTAGGCCTCCATCGCCTTCGTGCCCAGCCAGATGCTCTGGATGGGTTTGGCCATTGCGCCAACTTTCAGCACGGGGATGAGAGGCAATGCGCTTGAGACACTGACCCCGGAGAGCTTGTCCCGGTCGATCGGCCGGCGGCGCAGAACGATTCGCTTTCCGCCCTGGTCCGAGACCTCGAGATCTGCCGGGAGCGGCAGAAAGAGATTTCCCGGAACACCGATGGAGGCGACGGTGAGCCGAAACGTCCCGGGGTTCGAGGAGGAGGCCCCGATGACGCCGCGAAGCGCCTCGTCTTGCGGGCCAATCTCGGAAAAGTGTGCCGGGTCGAATCCCCGCTCGGTCATCAGGAACGAGCGGAGCGCTCCGGAGAAAACGGACGGCGGAGGAGGCATGAGGGCTTCGCTGTAGGCCCCGGCAGCATCGAAGAGCCGGTTGCTTCGAAAGAACACGACGTCGAGCGGTTTCAAGAAACGGAATCCGCTGGTCATTTCCCACCCCCTGCCGAGCGCCCTTCACGAGCGAGGAATTCGGCAACCGTGACCGCCTCTCGAATGAACTCTCGGGGTTCGAGTTGGCTCCCCGCGAGTTCTCTATCCATCGCCGCGGAAACGAGGTCTCTCGAGAGGCGCTCCAGTCTCTCGAGCGCCGCTTGCTTCGCCGTTGCATCGGCTCGCTGTTCGGCGGAGAGTTGACGCTTCATCTGGTGCAACAGGTTGCACCTCATGAGTTCGCCGAGGGATTCGTCATCAAGGAGCGGCTGGTTCATCTCGGGGAACCGGAGAGGGACCCCGTCGATCCAGCTCAGGATGTGGTACGCGGCACGCCGGGAGAGATCTTTCTCGAGCGCCCTGCGTAAACGCATCAACAGGACGAGCGGAGTCTTCTCGAGAGACATTTTGGCTTTCATGTCGGGCGGCCAGAAACGAGCGGTGAAGCGGGCGGCCCCGCCGGAGCGCTTGAGAAGGTGAATCGAGAATGCGTTTCTGCCCCCCTGGTTCTTTGCCCGGCTCTCAGCCGAACGCAGCTCGCGAAGGACGGCACCGAGAGGAGCGGTGTGATGCGCGATCACGATTCCGGCCGAGGCTCGCGCGTTCTGGCCCATCATCCGGTAGAGCCTGTCTTTCAGAGTCATGTGTCCGCTGGCAATCCGGAAACCTCTCCGGTCGATCTCGCAGATGCGGGCGAGTTCTTCGTGGTTTTGTGCCGGGGAGTGTCCCGAATAGGCGGCCCTCACGGTCAGGAGGATCTCCAGTACTTGATCTACGGACGACATCGCCATCAGGTCGTCGCCCCCCGCGTACAGAACTTTCCCCGTGAACAGCTCTTCGACAATGAACGGCGCGGCCTGAAGAGCGAACGAGTTCAGAGACCTGCTCATGGTGGCGTGCAACGAGGGTGAGACGGCACGTTTCGACGTGAGGTACTCGCGCAGGGGAGAACCAGCGGGCGCGGCCGCTTCGACTCGGTCCCGGAAGCCGGGGTGCCACAGCTCCCTGTAGGCAGGCATGAACTCGGAAGCGCCCGAGATCAGCGCTCCCATCCGGTCGCCGTCCATCAGGAGCAGGGCGTAGTAGTCCTCGATGGGCTGGCCGATCAGGTTTTCGAGTCGCTTCTCGATACGAGACCGCGTGGCGGAATCCCCTTCGGATTCGGATGCCATGTCGAGAAGGTCCGGAACCCGGCGAACGAAGTCCGTGAGTCTCGGGTCAGCGCTTGCCTTTCGCCTGAGGAGATCGTGAAGCCTGCGAGGGAGAGCGACGGGCGAAGCCCCGGAAGCCACGATCTCTGAACCGAGTTTCCGGATGTCCTCGTTCTTCTCGTGGTCCATGGGGTTCCACGTCTCGAGCATCCGCATGAGCGACGGAGCGAGAGCCATGGTGTGTGTCGAGACCACGTAGCGCTGGACCTCTTCCAGATCCTCGACTTCCTTCTTGATCTCGTCGCGGAACAGAGATGGCCAGACGCGTTTCAGGGTACAGAGGGCGCAGAGATGATCGTCCTTGCGCGTCCAGGATGAGCGCCTCGCCGCCACGCGTGTCCACAGCGTCTCGGTCATCCCGGCTGTGGTCCCACGGCTCCCTCGAGGAATGGATAGGTGGTCACGATCGATCGAGAGCCACTCGTTTTCCCCGCAGAGGGTGCAGCGGAAGCCCTCTTCGCATGTCTGCTCGAAGGGCCGGACCGACTTGGCGGCATCACGCGCCCGCTGGACGAGTTCGAAGAGGGCGGGGTAGAGGACCCCGGGGTTCGGGCGGTAGAAAGTCGCCCCGTCGAGTTCGATCTCGCGGCAGAGAAGCTTCTGGAGTTTCGACCCGAGGAAGCCTCCTTCCGTCTGGAAGAATCCCAGAAGCTCGTGAAGCTCGGGCTGCTCTGGCTTCGCTTTGTCGTCCGGTCCGCGCGCGACGAGGGTCCACGGCACGGCGCTCCAGTGAACTTCAGGGAAACCGGCCATCTGCCGATCCAGTTGTTCGCGTGCGTACCCTCCGGCGGAAGGCTCCATGCCCGCCTCCTCGAGAATTCTCTTCAAGGCGAGCCCGGCTCTGCCACGAGTCCACTCGCGAACCCGATTCTCGATCTTCGAAGCGATCTTCTTGACCGCGCCAGCGGGAACCAGCGCGGTGAAGGCGTTGGGGAGAGCCGCGGCGAAGAGAGGGTTCGAGTCACTTTCCTTTCTTTTCCAGTCGATGTTTGGAGGGAACGAGATTCCCTCGGAATGCAGCCAGACATCGACGATCGGGACGCTCCAGAGGTCAGGCAGAAGGATGGAATCGGGGCCGAATTCCTCGACGACGGCTTTCATTCCTTCCCAGCTGAGGAGCGAAAGGAAGTGCGAGCCCGCCCAGAGGTCGGATGTGGAACGTGTCTTGGCGATGAAAGACTGGACGGGGCCGAAACTCACCGACAGGAGGGCCGGTTCTTCCTCGAGGGCGAAGCACCCGGCGAAGGCCGATGAGATCCGGAGGTGCTCCCAGATCGAGTGATCGGGAATGCGCGTATCGGCGGGGAGCAGATTCCAGAGGAGGCCGAGGTCTCCCTCGGGGTTTTCCGGGCCGAAGCGCCAGACGGCCAGGAAGGCCTTCTTCAAGTCGAGGTTCCCGCTCGGGTCTTTCGCGAGAGCCAGCAGCTCCCGAATCCGCTCGACGCCATCCGTCTTCAACGCCTCGGGGTCCGTCTCGGCGAGAGACTGAAGCGGGTATTGAGATCCGTCGACCGGATGCGAAAAGACCGGTTTCCTCGAGAAGGTCGACGCGGCGAACTCGGAGTGCGAGATCTTGGGGGCCTGAGGCCGGTCAGCAGCCGATGCCCAGTGGTCGCCCTTCTTGACGAAGTCCTTGACGTCCGCAGGAAACTCGGGTGCTCCGAACACCGAGCCGAAGAGTTCGCGAACCGAGGCCTCATGACCGGCCGGATCCCGGCCGAGGAGCAGGCCTTTTGCCGGGGGGTCGTGCATCCAGGCCACGAGTTTGGCTTTCCAGAAGAGTTTGACCTTGTCTTCGTTCATGGAAGCTGCTCCATGTTCTCGGAGAGGATCCGGTGGACGGTTTGCCATGCCTCGAGCTGGAGGTGGTCGACGTTCCGCTTCTCATGTTCAGGAAGAGACTGCCTGAGGCTCGAAGGAAGACTGTGTGGTAAATGAAATGCCAGACAACGCAACACCCCTGGTGATTCTTGAATGACCTTGAAGCGAAGCTGGTTGGCAAGCCTCGCGTTGTTGCCCCATGAGTGAATGTTGTGATGTGTGATGGGGTAACCCAGGAAATGCCGTTTCGAGAGACCGGTTCCGGCGAATCCCAGAGCCGTCCTGAAGGAGATCTTGATCTCGGCGAGGTGTTTCATCGCCAGTTCCCAGGACGTGAAGGGTTGTCTGGAGAGCCAGACGAGCGGCCGGCCATCGCTCGCTGACCCGATGGCGTGGGGCCATTGGAGTTTCAGGCAGTCGGAAAGAGGACGAAGAACGGGGGTCAGTGCTCGCCGCGAAGGGATGGCGTTGGGCTGAGTCGCGATCCGGAGCGATCCCCAGCCGTTCCGGCTCCGGCCGCCGATTGTGCCGAACCAGTGCCAGAGATCAGAAATGACCGCCCATTCCGGTTCGAACGATGCCGGGAAACGGAGTTTCAAGGTTGATGAGGCATGCGCATCGATGGCGGGCGGCGTCTTCAGCCGGGTGCTCCCCTGGGAATAGTTCAGGGGGCCGTACCCAAGATAGAGTGTGGCTCCGACCGGGCGGCCATGATCTCCAACCTCGGGGTGCACGGGCCCGGGATCGTTCGCCAGCCACGAGGAGCGGTTTCCTGGCTGCCATTCTCCGAGGGAAAGCTGAACCTGGCTTCGCGAAGCCCAGGCATCGCCGTTGTTCTTCAGCCACGCATGACCGAACAGCCGGCCTTCTTCCTCCCTGATCTGTTTCCAGCAGTCCGGCGAGTATCCCAGTTGGCCCGCCCGCGCGACTCGCCACCACTGTCGCAGAAGAGCCTTGAACGGCGGCACGCGCCACTCACCGGATTGGTTCGCGCCCCCGAGAAAGGCAGGAGTGGCGAACTCCAGCTGAATCGCCTTCGTGATCATGGTCATTTGGACCTCCTTTCCTGGGGTGACTTGACCCTGTCCCAGAGGTCGCGGCAGTCTCGGGGGAGGCGGGACAGCACAGCCTCGACGGACGTCCGAACCGATTCGCCAGGATGTGCGTGGAGGAGCTGGATGATGTCCCATGCATCCTGAGCCCCGCCAGCGAAGAGCTTGAGGAGAATCAGATCGGGAACGTCCACGACTGGCAGCTCCAGAGCCGCGAATCTCACGACCATGGAGCGCGAGAACATCTCTTCTTGCCACCGGTACTTTCCGGCGAAAACGTCCAGATCGATCTCTCCCTCGCGGTGGAATCGGACGACCCCGGCCAAGGGGTCGGCAGGATCCCCTTTCCTGATCTCGACCGTCGCACCCGCCTCTCGAATGAGAGTCCAGAGAGCCTCGTCGAGGCATCTCGGGTCCGTGACCAGAAGATCGATGTCCGCGGTCGACCGGGAAACCCCGTGAAACGCCATTGCCGTGGCACCCGCCACCGCGAACGGGATGCCCTCTCGCGAAAGAACCGTGACTACGCCTTCGAGCACACTCATCACTCGCATTCCATCACTCGGGAAGGGCGGCGGCCGGCTCGTTTGTTCCTCTTCATCTCCCGGAGCGCGCTTTCCTTGTCGAGTCCGCTGGTGGCCATGAAAAGTTCGAGGTCGCGCTGTCCGAGACGAAGGGCGGTTGAAACGCGCTCATCCGGAATCTGGTCCTCGATTTCCCTGTTGGACTCTGCCGTTGATTCGAGCGGGTCATCGGCAATCGGCATTCGACCCTCCCTGCGTTCGGAGCCGCGGTTCCGATCTCGGCTTCACAAGTGCTTCCCCAACTCGTCGACGTAAAAGACACCTTCCCGGAGCTAGCCGTGCATTCGCCTGCTTCAGAGGAGGCAGGTCGTGGTTGGTTACGGGGAGACCGAGGATGTGGCGGTCTTGCACACCGGCGTATCTGGGTTTGCAAAAGTCGGGAACCTCCCGATGGATGAGAGTTAATTCTCCGGGCCATGAACTCAGGGCGCCAGCGGACCATCTGGAAAGCCGGAGCTGAATGGAACTGCGGATCGCCCACGCGCCTTCGTGATGTTCGCCTCCGTCCTCGTATTCGTGCTTCGGCCACGCGTGTCCGAAGAGCTTCCCTTCCTCCTTGCGAAGCTCTTCCCAGTCGTACTGGAACACCCTTGCCTTCGCGATCCGCCACCACTGCCGAAGCAGTGCCTTGAACGGCGGGACGCGCCACTCGCCAGACTGGCAGGCGTTTCCGAGGAAGGCCGGAGTGACGAACTCGACTTCGATTCCCTTCCTGACTATGTTTGGGGGCATCAGGTCCCTCCTCACCCATAGGCCTTGATCATCGATTGGACCGTTCAGCCGGGGGCCTCACGTGCCCCGGCTAACCTGCCTGCGTCCCTCCGGGACGAACGGGAAAGGGGCTGAAATGATGATCAAGGCCTCACTCGCTCTTGGATTCCGTTTCTTTCAGGAACTCCTCGACCCGGCGGCGGAAAGACCGTGGGTCGAGAGCTGGGTACTTGTAGAGCAATGGCTCGATCTCATCGAGGCACGAGATGAGCTTGGCCGGGGAAACGAAGCTCCGGCCGACCATCGCCTTCACGTCCCCAAGGTCTCGATGGTGCCCTCGTTCGAGCTTCGCGAGGGCCTGCGTGTAGAAATCGAAATGGCGGACGTCGAGGGGCCCAAACTCCCCGGCGGGAACGCTCCGCCCCTCCCAGCCGGGGACAGGGGGGATGAAATGAGAGGGGGCGGCAAGCTCGATGTTTACCTCGAGAGCTTCCTTGATCCGCGGTAGCCCGCGCAGGATCGAGTCTTGCTCGGGGACGAGGAGCATGTCGATGTCCATGGTGCTCATCCGCCAGCCCAGCAGGACGGCGGTGGCTCCGCCGGTGAGATAGACCTTGCCAGCCTGCCGCGCCTCATGGCCGATCGCATCGAGGACATTCCGGACTCTCTCCGCATTTACCGGACGCCGCATTCCAGTGCCCTTTCGAAGCTAATGAGGAGCCGGATGAGCGCGTTGTAGCGGGAGTGCGCCGCATCCGGGTCGTCCCTCCCCAGCAGCGCCCATAGCCGCTCCTCGGGTGAATCAAGCGTCTTTGTCAACGCGAGCCCCGCATGACGGAGCCGGGGCTCTCCGATGGAAACGAGCAGCGACTCCTCGCTCTCTTGACCGGAGGCGAGATCACGAAGGCCCTTTGCGACGAGATCGCCCCCGGGGAGCGATTCGAGATCTGTCATTCGCACTCCATCACGCTCGGCTGCTCTCTGGGGGTTCGCAATCGAGTTCGAACCTGCTGGCATCATTCGATTCCGGAATTGGTTCGTCACCGCCGTGTCCGAAGGTACGTAACGAGCAAGTCGGTCTGCGCCGCGCCTCTTGCGGTTGATTCCACTCGAAGGGGAAGCGTCTTCGATTGCTTCTCGTACCGCAGCCCGATGGAACCAGCCGCTTCGTCGAGAATCTTCACTCGTTCACCTCCGAAGGCGAGAGGTTCGTAGGCCACTGAGGTGACACAGTCGATCTCACACAGCCGGCGGACGAACTTCTCCCAGCCATCAGGTCGATGGTGCTCCACGGTCGAGACACGGTTCTTCTCGGCCGGCGGCCGGGGATCCGCTTTCGGCCACGTCGCATGGGGCACGCTGCGCCGCATTTCCTGGGCTGCCTGGAAGAGTAGGTTTCCCGCGGCGGTCAGATAGGAATTTCCCTCTCCTCCATCCTCGATCAGGGGCCGAAGCTCCGGGCATGCCTTCAGTCGTTGCTCGACCTCATGACTCGGGCGCGGCTCGCCGTCGATCCACAGGAAGAAATCCTCGTTCCGGACGACGAAGTCCGGATCCCACGAGAGCGGTAGACGGGGAAGAAAAACGAGTTCCCTGTGAAGTTCGTGGATGTAGACGACGTCGATTTCGAGCAACGCGCCAACGAGCCCAAGAAAAGCCCCTTCGGGTTTGAAACCTCCGGTAGCGCAGAGGACCGGTAGCCGCTCTCTCTTTCTGGCATCCCTGACCAGCTGCAGAGTGCAATCTACGAGCGACTTGAGACCACCGGAAAACGCGGCGGCTCCATATCCCAGATGCCCAAGCACTTGCAACTTCACCCTGGGGTGGCCCGGGGAGGCCTTGCCGAGGCGGGGCTCAAAGTAGGCCTCCAGCCTCTTGGCGCAGAACTCTCCTTCCGGAGTGGCCGAGTGGAGCAAGGCGAGTTCGTCTCCCTCTCCAATCTCCAGACGGTGCAATGTATTGATCTCAGCGCTGGCCACGACAGGGTCACTGGTTTCCAGCCATGAGTCCACAGTCTCGGCGGCAGGCAAGGCGGGTCTCTCTCGAGGGCTCCAGCCACTCCATGGCCGGCTATCCCTATTCGTGAGCAGGGACGTGCCAACGGTGCAGATGATCGTTCTCATTCCACTCTATTCCTCCATCTCGAGCCGATTCTTTGATTCACTGGCCGACAGGCTGCTTCGGATAGTGCGGACAACATCTCGACGAAGTTGCGGTTCATCCGTCAGTCCCTCCTTGAAGTACCAGGCCTGGAGCGTGAGTTGCCACACCATCTCGACGCGCTGGGAAGGGGTCATGTCCTCGACACCGGTTTCCTTGCCTTCGTCCTCGAGGCGGATCTTGCGAACGCGGTAATGGCAGCGGGCGGTCATGAAGCCTTCTTCATGAGTCGTATGATCTGGTATCCGCTCGTGGTGGGCTGAACGATCACTTCGACTCCTCGAACGGCCTCGCCCCTGCGCAGCTGTTTCTGCTTCGTGCTGCTGAGTGATTCGATCAGGCCTTCGACTTGGTGCGCGGCGGCGATCGCGACTCGGCCCTCGCTCACAGCCTCCAAACGGCCCTGTGCTTGCTCAGCGATACGAAGCTCACCGCTGGCCCACGTTTCTTCCGGGCCGGTGACCCGCATTTCTGCTTCTGGGGACGCGGGCGCTTTCTTTTGCGCCCTGCCCAGAGTGAGCCGACCATATCCGGTTGCGGTCTTTGCGCCGATACCGAGTTCCTTGAGCCCCAGTTTCAGGAGTTCGAACGCGGCTTCTACCCACTCCTCCTCTTCTCCCTCTAGTGCGATGAGGAACTTGCCCGAAACCGAGGCGAACGGTATCGGGTTGGGGCTATCAAAATCGGAGGGCGATGAAGAACCCGTTTGATAGTAGTTCGGGTGGTGGACCGTCATCACATCGAGATGGATGGGGAGCGATTTGCCTTCGGGGTTCCACCATGCGTCGTGAAAGATGACGTGGCCGTGATCGTCCGTCGTACCGAAAAGGTACTGGAAACTCGTCGGTTCCGCCTTCCCGCGCGCGGTGGCGGGCCATCCCTTGGGCTTTTCCCATTGGTCGTGGTTATCGACGAGCAGGTTGGCGGTGGCGGCGGCAAGCCCTTTCAAGGCCGATCCGGGGATGATCGGAACTCCCCACGTGTGCTCGAGGCGAAGTCCGGCTTCGAGCGATCCACGAGCGCCGAGGCCGACCGCCATCCGGCCTTGAACCGTTGCATCCACTATGAGTGCCCCTGCCTCCACGAGAGCCGTCCTGCGGATGTCGAAGGCTTGCTCGTACCCATGCGGAATCGGAAGAGCAACGACGTCGTCGATGAGTCTCTGCTTGCTGCCCGGCTCGGAATCGAGAAGAAACTTGTCCAGCCAGAGTCCCGGATGTGGGTGCAACTCCCTGGTCAAAGAGAGCTTGGAGAGAACCTCTCGGCGGAATGAATCAGGCATCAGTCGCCCCCCGCATCGTCGGCCTTCAGCTCACTCTGGGCGAACCGGCGGAACCACGTGGCGATCTCGATGACGTCATGCGTCATGGCCATGTAAGCGGTCAAGTCGCCTTCCGTTCTCGCGGCATTGAAGAGCCTCTCGGATGTGCTCGGTCCGTTGAAATACAGCTCGGATAGGTGATTGCAGAAGTGCTGCGAGCCATCGTCGGACCGGGACCTGAAGAAGGCGATCGCTTGAACCAGCCCGCTCTGCTTGATCAAGAGCGGCGCCTTCATACACGCCGTGGCGTACTTTCTCGAATGCTCTTCCGTTCTCTCTTGCTTCTGCCTGGTGACGTGGTCGAAGGCCTGCGAGGCCCAGCGTTGCTGGCGCGTCACTGTGCACCTCCCCTTTCCAGGATGAGGCGGCAACGCCCACGACCGACCGTCGCCTTGCCGCCCAGCTGAACCGACGAGTTCGCCGGGACGATCTTCTTCAGGCTGTCGAGGCAGGCGGCCGGAGCGAGCTTCGTCCGTCCGTTGGGAACGGCTGCAACCAGGGAGACGAGAATGGTCTCGGTGGGCAGGCTTTCCTCGTACCAGAGAGCCCCGTCTTTGACCGTCTTTGTTTCGTCCTTGATGGCGACTCGCGCAACCACCTCGGTCGCGTGCTGGGACAGGAAGCTCATAACGTCGTCATGGACGATGCAAAGGCGCCGGTGAAAACACGTGGACCACGAAGCGACCTCATCACTGGTTCCGAACAGAGCTGAAGCGAGGTTCTGACCGAAGCTAGAAACCTCCATGGCTCCTTCCCGCCGCAGGTCCAGATCTTCGAGAACCACTTTGTCCTGGCCCATGACACTGACTGCGAGGAGCGAGTTCGGTGCTGTGATGGCCTGATCGATCGAGGGGGATGGCGCCAGCCTCAGTCCTGACTTTCCGACCTCCGCGACGTCCCGCTGGAACCGGGCCAGGAGGTATGGCGAGGTTACCCAGGCGAACGTTCCCGCCACTGATCTGACGGGAAGAAGGAGCAAATAGGCGTCGCCGAAGACCGCGGCTCCGGCGTGCTCCGAGGCCTTCTCAGTCTCGGGTCCGAAGAGCTGCTGGACCTCCATGGGCTGCAAGACGCTGCTTGCCCTGTCGCGCAGGGAACCCTTCAGCGAGGTCCCCGGCAGGTACGGGAAGCCCGTCGCCCGGTCCCGCGCGATGGCCAGATCGATGGCGCCGATCGATTGTCCGGTGCCAGCGTGAAGGGGAGAAAGGGCGTGAACGAAAAGTAGGGCGGATTTCATGCTTGCGGCCTCTTGATCTCTTCGAACTTCTGTTTCGTGAGACTGTTGACAAGTTCCTCGTACACCATGTTGCTTGCACCAGCCGAGAGCCTCCTGAGTGGCGTCTGGCCATCCATGAGCCTGGGATCGACATCGAGACGCGACGGCGTGAGAAGAGCGACACCAACGTAGCAGACGCTCGGTTGGAAGATCTTGTAAACGGACAACAACACCGGGCTCGCGTACCGATCACCGGAGTCTGGGAGCAGGCTGGCATCGCGGTTCGTCCCCAGGAGGTCCTTGTACTGGATAGGTAACCCCATGTGCGCTCTGGGCTCAAACAAAGCATCTTCGGCGGTGCCCCGGGACGATCCGCGAAGCGCCTTCACATCGACTCGGGACGTCTTCGCCCTTCTCGCTTCCTTGAGCGCCGTAAGCAGCCACTTCTGAGCCGTCTCGGGTTGTTCTGCTGCACGCGACGAGAAGATTCTGGCTTGCTGATCGACGACAAAGAAATCGGTCTGGAGAGCGGTTCCTTTGAGGTGCTGTGAGAGCCAGGTCCGAAGCTCTTCCAGTGATTTCGGCGCGTTGACCTTCGACGCATTCTCGAGAGTTCTGAACCCCAGCCCTCCGGCGGCCCTGCGCGTTCGCGCTCCGGCCCCGCCGAATACAACGAATGCAGTCAGCACATGCCGCAACTGTTGCCAGGCTTCGGAATCGGTCCGCCAACGCGAAAGCTGGATTCTTGCGACGGCACCGGGTTCCCCGAGGCTCGCCGCGGGAACCGCGCCTGTGGTCTGCTCGAGCGCCGGAAAGTACGCCGTTGTCAGGATGTCAGTGGCTTTGCCAGTGAACGGAGCCGTTTGAGGCTCCTTCATGGTCTCCACTGTGAGCCGGAACGACGACGCACCCCCAAGTGCCTCTCTGACTGTGGTACCTTCCGTGGAAAGTTCCGGTCTTTCAAGGGAGCCGAAGATCTCGCCCTCTCTCTTTCTCATCACCTCCCGATCCGGCAAGCTCGCGCCAAACAGCGCCCTCCACCAAAACCTCAGCGCGCCTTTGATTGCCGTGGGCCGGAGCCATCTGTCGATCTCGACCTCTCTCGCCTTGATTCCACCGCCGAACTGACGAGTGAGCAGTTCGACCTCGAACTCGAGCTTGTCCAGTGTGCTCGCTTTGACCGGTGCCGGTTCCATCACGCCACCCCCACAACGGCAATCCCGAATCCATCCCGGCGGTCCTGTTCCTCCGTCGAAATGGGATTGAACCAGACTTTCTGAATCCACTCCACGGCGTTTCCACCGTCCGGAATCGTGACCCAGTAGACACTCCCCGCCGGCACCATCCGTCGCGTCGCCTTCGACCCCTTCTGTTTCCCATCTGGGCCGGTTTCCCAGTCCCACCCCGATATCACCTGGGGGCGGCCCGTCGCCGCCGCGAAAACGCGCGCGCCGAGCATCTCCTTCGGGATAGCACCCTCCCGAAAGATCGCGGGCGTCAGAAGAACGACTCTGAACTGCCTGCCGTTCCCTTTCGTTATCTCTGAAGGGACGTCCGGAAATGCCTCTGGACCAAGTGTCAGGAAACTGATCCTCCTTTCTCCCCCCAGACAGACTGCTCCAGCCCGAAGCCGCTCGTCCGGGCAATGAAATCCGATCGCGAACCTGCGTGGCGGAAAGGCCGCCGCGCCAGCTCGTTGAACGAACCTGACCTCCTCCGTCGAGTAGAGCAGTCCTTCCACGGCTGTCTGACTCTCGGGATCGATCGCCACATGCACGCGCACCTCCTTGTCGAGTGCCCCCGCGCCGAGTTCCGGCACTTGGTCCTGCTCTGCGGGCGCCGTGAGCCACTTCTCCAGTTCGCCCCAGCGCCAGAACGCCGGACCCGCCACGGGCTTTTCACGAGGGAGATCCGTGAGCGGGCAGATGAGGGTGTCCATCACGAGGTCGGTGTCGACCCCGGACGGCGTCTCCTTCGGCCCAAGCCGGTAGCGCAGAAGTCCGCCGCTTGCCGGTCTGACGAATACACAGTCCCGTGGGGCGGGAAAGAGCCACGCAGGAGGACCGGCCTCGGGCAACTCCAAAAGGAACGGACCCTTGACCGGAATCTCACGGGCCTCGGAGGGCTTCATTGTGAACGATCCGTTCGCGTCTAGGCCGATCCGGGTTCGAACCAGGCCCGTGACTGTGCTTGGCCAGGGGAACGAGAGCGACCGCATCTCTCCGGAGCCTTCTTCCACAGGACGGCCGTCTCTCAGAACGAGGGTGTCTCTCGGCTCGATCTGCCAGAAGCCCGGAACACCTTCCGGACTTTGAGAGTGAGCCGGAGTCACAGCCGAAATCGAAGAGCCCCGGCTCGCGGACGCCCCTGGTCTGGTGACAGGGAATGCCTTTGTATGTTTCTGTTTGTTCTTCTTGCTCACGAGGCCCCCTTCCTCCGGTCAGCGGGAGTGACGTCCCCCCAGGCCTCCTCAATAGCTGCTAGGAAGACCCTGGCGATCTGGAGTTCGCTCGAGAGACCCCTCAGATCGCTCACTGGGTCGGGCGAGGCCTTCAGCCGTCTCTCGAGCCGGTCCTCGATTCCAGCTTCGAGCCCTTCTTCTCCTTTCCTCGCTCGCTTTCGCAGAACAACCCGGCGAACGAGCGAGGCCATCAGGGGAGCTAAGGGACCACGTTCAGCGGGCTGTACCGAGGAGAACTGGTTGGCGATCGCGCCGAGGTCGAAGGCAAGTTTGTCTGGAATCCGCTCCTCCCGGTAGAGACGGCACCACTCCGCGAAGACGCTGTCCGGACGATCGGACCAACGACTCGTAAACTCGAGCCGGCCGCCGCTCCTGGGTTTGTAGACGATTGCCAACGAGTCCCTTTCCTTCTTGGCGAGCCTCTCCGCCTGTCGTGCCTGTTCCCGTACATCGACCAGGTTTTGCAGGTGATGCGCGATGGCCACTCCGATGGAGAAGGTGGGGCTTTCAACTCCTTCGCAGGCGGGTTGGAGCGCGCCCTCGAACGCGAGGCGCAGGGAATCGGCACAGGCCAGAACAGTGTGAAGCGGCAGGAGAGCCAGGACGTCGTCTCCACCCGCGTAGATCAGGCTCCCGCCGTGCCGCGCCACGACTTCCGGACAGCCTCGGGCGAAGCTGTCGACGGCCTGGCTGAGCGCTCTGTGTTTCTTGAGCGTCTTCAGACCGCTGATCGCCCTGCCCATATGATCGCCATCTCCGAGGAGGAGCGCGTAATAGGGAAGAGGCGGGGCCGTCAGCCCGATACTCCCGAGAAAGGACCTCAGAGCGGGCCTGAACCCATCGGCCAGATACCTCTGGACCTCCTTCTTCTCGACCTCTTCATTCAGACCGAAGAGTTCGTGGAGTTGGTCTTCGAAGAAGAGAACTCCGTCGTAACCTCTCGCCTCTTTCTGCAGGAAAGTCCTATCGAAGGTGCACGCCTCATCTCCGAATGGGGACTTGGCTTCGGCCTTTCCGAGGCGGCCGGTGCGAATCTGAATTGAATCGAGGTAGGCCCCGAACACCGGCTCGTTCAGTTCCTCGATGAAGTCGGCCAGGGCTTGCCTTCCTCCTTCTCCGGCTCGTTCGAGGCGCGTGAGCAAGGGACCAGCAGCCGTGTGGGACGTGCTGTGGAAGGCTGGACGATCCACGATGGTGGAGTCCGGCGCTGTCCCGAGCCGCTTGAAGAGGCCGATCCCGCAGAGCCGCTCGGAGCGTTTGACGTGGAAGACGTTCCGGTCTCCTTCCCGCCCCTTCTCAAACAACTTCTCGCGCAGCACTGATTCCCGTTGCCCGTCGAGCGAGGACTTTGGCACGCCGTGTCCCTCCTCCCACGGCACCGCCTGCCAGTTCTGGGTGTTCTTCCTGGCGGCGAGAAAACTCTCGGCGGAGTCGAGAGCCGTCTTGTAGTCCGGAGCGAGAGGCACCGAGACCCAGAAGTACTCCATCATGTCCTTCAGCTGGGCAAGCGCGAGGGAGCGGTTGAAGAAACTCTGAGCCACCAGCCGGTCGATCCGGTCGAACTCCTCATCCGCCATCTTGACGAGCTGGCTGAGCATCGTCTCCCGGGCCTTCTTGGCCGTTTCCCGGGGGTCCACCCCCGCCGGGAGACAAGAAAGGATCTTGTTCGCGACAGAAGAGTTCTTCTCCTTGTACTCTCCCGGGAAAACCAGGACGTTCTCCCCGGGCACGACGCCCGCGATGGACGCGGCGACCGTTCTGGCCAGTTCGCTCAGAAGCCATGACCCGAACCAGAGGTCCTGGCATTTCCTTGCTGTGGCGATGAAGTCCTGCACGGGGCCGATATGAATGAGTAACAGGTGGGGGCTGCCGTTTTCGGTCACGTATTCACCCTCCAATCTCCGCCAGAAGCGGGTAGTCGCGGAACCCCGCGAATTCGAACGTGGCCTTCCGCTCGACCGTGCCGTCTGGCAGCCGCCTCTCCTCCGCGACCCGTTTCGACACGGTCGCAACGCACCGCACCCCGGCTTTCTGCAGCCGTGCCACGAGTGCTGCGGTCAACGTGAATTCACCCATGACCATCGCGTAGGCGGGGTTCTTTTCAAGGATCTTTTTCACCAGTTCATCCGCCTGGCGTTCGATCTCGGCCGTGGACCAGGAGGGGTCGACGTCCGGGAACGGGACATCCACGGGAGGTCCAAATTCGAATTTCTCGGCAGCGCCTTTCTGCGTTTCGGGCCAGGTCGCGGACGGGTGATTCGAAACGTTCAGGAACGTGCCAGGCAGGCATGCTCTCGGGGCCCACCGGGCCGGCCCGGCCAGCATCGCCTGCACGGCACCTTTCAGATCTTCGTGAAGACGCCCGAGGTCGGTCCGGATCGTGCTGCTCTTCTTCGGCGCATCGTTGCACGCGGCGTGCTCAACGTCGTTCCGGAGCTGGGAGAGAGCGTCATAGACCGCAAGGAGTTCCCCTTCTCCGGGATTCAGGGCCAATTCGGGCGTCCTCTGCTTTTCCTGATTGCGCCGCCAGAGCATCCGGTCCGAAAGCCCTCGTTTTTCCACGACGAGTTTGTCGCCTGGCCGGCCTGGTGTCGCTGGCTGCGGGATTTCCCCGGGATACGTCTTGAGTTGCCATGCGGAGGTCACGGCTTCACGCAGGACGGCCGCCGCTTCGGCGTACCTCTCGAGAACGAGATAGAGCCCAGCGAGATGAATGCAGGCCAGAATCCCCTCGGCAGACACGACTTCTCGAGCTTTTGTGTTGCCCGTCCACGACTTCAGATCGTCCAGGATCCTTGCGAGGGGGCGGGCCCCGGATTCGAGTTCGGCACGCGAGGCCTCCAGAGACTCCTCGAACTTCGGGAACAGATGGGTCATGAGTTCCGGCGCTCTTGCCGTGGCAAGCGCATCCGCCACGGCACGGCAAGCGGCACCAAACGTCTGGATCCTCGGCGGAGGCCCTTTCCTCGAGGTTGCCGTCATCTCGACCATGATCCGCTTCTGCTGAGCGCGAGCCAGCACCTCCACGTCATCCGCCCTCCCGAACCTCATGAACGCATCGATCGCCGCCGTCCAGTCCAGGACTTCGATCAACTGCGTCAGGTCCCAGACGTCGGCGGTGTCGCTCCCATTCGGCTTCGCATCGAACGCCGCATAGAGGATCCGGACGTTCAGGTCCGGCTTCTTCCGCCGCGCCTGCGATTTGGCGAACGAGACCGCGGACGCAGCGAAAAAAGGCTGGGACCGGAAGCCGTGCGTGATGTCGAGAATGATCTCCTCTGGAGCTGCCTGTTCGGTGAAGGGCTGGCCTTCGACCAAGGTCCAAATCTGCGGCTCGGGGGCGAGGCACTGGACGATCGCGTTGAAGATCTCCCAGCGCTCCTCGGGAGTCCTGCCGTAAGGGATCTCTCGAAACACGATCCGCGCGTTCGCAACACCGTGTCGCCCGAGTTCTTCCTGATAGGCCACGGAATCCTCGAACCACGTTTTCCTGACATCCGCGGTCCCGAGAACGACAAAGACGTTCTCTCCCGGGTAGCGCAACCCGGCCGCCACGTCATGGTTGAACGTGGAGGGCGTCGTGATCTCATCGAGCCTGTAGCGACACGACTTGTATCTTTCCTCTGGTCTCGTGGCATCCGGCTTCCCCAGACCCAGGAACGTCACGATCCTCACCGTCATCTCACACCTCCTCCACTCTGTATTTCCCCAGCCCGAACACCGTCCCTTTTCCCACATGCATGATTTCCCCCGCGCGCAGAAGCGGCAGGAACTCGCCGAGTGCCGCGCCCGAATACGTCACCGAACCCACCAGTCCGTCCAGCGGCACCTTGGCCTGCTGGCGGTTGCTCCAACGGCTGAGCCGTTTCAGTTCGAGATCCGACAGTTCCGTCGTAACGGCCGATGCCCTTTCGAGGAGGCCTCGGAAATCGGCTTCGAGCGCCCTTCCCCCGTGGAAATAGAGTAACGATGAGAGACGGGCCAAAAGCGCACGCACCAGCGTGCGAAAACTCGGATGCCGGATGAGCCCTCCTCCTTCCACGAGTCTCACCGGGGTCTCCCACGTCAGCTCCACCCTCTCCACCTCGTTCTCTTCTGTATGAACCGCCCCAGTCAGGGTTCCTGCCTGAGGCATGGAAATCAAACCCTCGGGACCCGGCCAGACCTCGCTCCCGGTTCTCTGGTCGATGGCCTTTTCGAGCAAGAACTTCACACGCAGGGCACCGAGGCCGCTCTTGCCCATGACATCCGCCGCGGCCAGAAGGTAGGGGAAATAGTCGATCGCCCGCCCAAACATGGTGAGCCCAAACCCCAGAACGCTCTCTCGAGACCAGTTTGCTTTCTCGTCGAGTGGCGGTTCGATCACGATTGGGTGAGGGATGCGGTCCTGCCCCCGCAGCCGGCTCGAGTTCGCGGGAACCGGCGTCTCGAAACAGATCGCGTAGGCGCAGCGCTCACGGAGGATGCACGTGTCCACGGCCCGGCACTGCGGGAGACACACCGATTTCTTGAGTGACTGGCCGAGCGCACCTCGCAGGGCCGATCCCAGAAAAGGCTGGAGTCGCGCTTCCTCCCGGCATTTAAGAAGCAAGGTTATGGATACATAAGAGAGGTTAAATGTCAGGCCGTCTGGTCTCATGGACTCCATCATGGCGCCACTCGTCGCGTCAAGTTACAGTAATGGTAGCCCGTCACGAACACAGATTTGGCGCGGGTGCGCGGCTCTGGCTGATTTTTTGGACTGGAACGACTCTTGGTTCTCTGTGCAGGGGGCATGTCTCCGGATAAGCAGTCTCCGTGCCATTAGCCCGTGAGGAACGGATCGTCTCCTCGAGACCTTTTCATTGTCATGGACTGTAGTGGGCCTCTCAGAGAAACCGAAATCGGCCGAAGTTACTTCGGCCGATGGAACGAACGTCGATGAGAGGAGAGAGGTTGGCGGGGCCGACGGGGCTCGAACCCGCGACCTCAGGCGTGACAGGAGTCTCCTCTGGTCCCCGCTATCCAGGGCCGCATTCTGAGCGGGTTTTCTTCGAAGCCAGGAGCCGCCGGGATAACCCAAGACGTCCTGAACGTCGCTACCAGACACTTTACTAGACTCGGCTTCGTCGCTGCGACGCAGGCGGAAAGGTGACGTCTTGCCACCTCCCCTTCTCCGAGTCTATCAGGGCCGATCCGGTGTTCTCGGTGCCGTCGAGTCTTCCTGGAAGGCTGGTGTCCGCAGACATCTCGTCTCTCTTCCAACCGGAACGGGAAAGACTCCTCTCGGCTCACTCGATATCCGAGTAACTGCTTTGACGCCGTTGTCATTGACGAGGCCCATCACGCCTCCGCAACGTCTTACCGCTCGGTAATAGATCACTTTCGGGCTGGAGAGCCAGACGCGCGCAGGCGGCAAAGCGGCGGCGATCGGATCTGGAAAAGAACCGGCAGCTGGAGCGAAAACGGCAACGGAAGCGGCGGGCACGAGTGAAAGCGGAATCCGGCTTTACGGCCGCGCCGGAATCGGGGGTCGTGTCACGCGCCGGGGTGGTGCTGGACGCGTATCGGAGGAATTCTGGACGAGGCGAGAGTCAATCGCCTGCGATATCTGGAGGGAACGCCCTGGGAATCGACTCGCTGGATCGACACGGGACACGCGATTTTCCTGGTGTCGCAAATCCGGGCTCGCTGATGCCCCCCACAGCCGTTCCGTCTTGAATAAGGCGAGCGGCAAGACGAAACGTACCACTGTTGAAGAGACCCCACCCGGCGTTCACACGCCTGCCCTCCCCTTGCCAGGAGAGGGCACCGGGAAAGAAAGGGAAAGCGGGTCCGCCCCTCCCCGCGCCGGGGAGGGGCAGCCGCGTGAGCGGCGGGGAGAGGTCCCTCAGAGGCGGCACGTTATTTTCTGCCGCTCGCCTAAGCGGGCAAATGCTCTGCCCCAGAGTGTTCTCGACGGGAGTTCTCACCGTGAGAGGAGCCACGCGGACAGCTTCTTCCCCCAGCCGGGAACATCCGAACTCAGGGATCCCAGCAGCCGTTCGACAGATTCCTTTCGCCCGTCTTTCGGATATTTCTCAACATGTTCCTGGATGGCCTCGGCCGCGGCTTCGTGAGGGAAGTCGGGTGACCACCCGAGCCCCGCCCCGGAGGGTTCATTGGCAGCTCGGTAGAGGCCGGTCACTATCCCACGACAGATCGTCTCCGCAGATTCGAACATTCCAAGTTGCAGCTGACGTCTCATATCGGAGGTGAATCCTTCGATGGCTTCCTCGAGAAGCTCGTCGGATGCAGCCGATGGCCCCACGTATCCATAAGAGTGATTCCCAGACCGATCGTCTATTTCATCGATGTCGACGCTTGTCACGGCACAGTAGACGTCTTCGGCGATCTCTTCGACTGAAGGGCAGTTGATCAGATCAGTCGCTCGTCTCGCGGCCTCCTCTCGGAGTTCCGGGTGCTTTGCCAATAGCACTCTAAGAACCGCCGCTGACTCATGGTTCTCCAGCTTCTCAAGAACCTGTTCATGCGATTCCCTGGATGACGGACTCTTCGCGGGTGTTCTCCCATGCTTCTTTCTTGGTCCCGGCATCGTTCAGCCTCCGAAACCACTCTGCCTCTTCTGAGGTCCACTTTCCAGCAGGTTGGCCGTCCCTCCTCACCCTGCCATCGGTGAATTCCGAACGGCCTACGCGCCTCATTCAGAACTTCCCTCGCGACTTTCAACCATAGTGTGCAGCAGAGCGGGAGCACCGAGATCTTCAACGGTTTCTCGCAATTCGTCGCACTACGCCGCTTCGATTTCCAGGAGGTCGGCCACTCTGAAGAGCCAGCGCCAGTCATCACGCTCTATGTAGTAGGAACCCCCGCCTCCTCCGGGCGTGAAAACGTGCCGCGGGTTCTCGAGGACCATGTACGCTCGAAGGTACCCATTCTCGTCCGGGCGCGTCATGACATCCACAACACGTGCTCGTATTGGGTAAGGCCCTTCTTCCTCCATCCAGTACATGATTTCAGCCCAGGCCCGGATAACGACTTTGCTACCGATGAATGAGCGCAATTGGTCCAGAAGCTTGAACCCCTCAGGCCCTGGCTTCCAGGCTGCGAGGGCTGCTTCTCCCTTGGCCGTATGCTTGGCAAGCTCCTCCGGAGAGGGTTTCCCTTCGAGATAGACAGACCCAGAAGGAAGGCGCCAAGTGTTGCCCTCCACCGCGAACTTCGTGCCCGGCGTTTTCGGCAAGGATCCGGAATCTGGGCTGGGCTTATACCTCGAGGGCACGTCCGAACGGGTGTACCGCGCCGGGAACGATCGGAATCGAAGGTACTTGCGAACAATGATACGAGCATCATTCAGTGAAAGCAGCTGACTGCCCTCGATTGGTTGATCCCCTTCCAGTTCCTTGGCAGCGCCCTCTCTCCCACTGACAGGTTCTCGCAAAAAAGGAAAGGCCTGGCCCGTCCTCTCCTTTTTTGCGAGAACCGAGATTCGCTGGTCGAGATGACGGACCGGAGCGCAAGGGAAAGAGCCCTGCGCTTCGTAGGTCCTCCTTTGTCAAAACGAGCCACCTGAATGGTTACTTGTAGACCCTCCCGGGCCCTGAATACGATTTGTCGCGTATGAGAAGCGGGGTGACGGCGTCGTGAAACGCGTAGTATTCGAGCATAAGGTGAGAACCCTGGTCAGTTCTCTCTCAAAAGGAAGCCTCGCGACAGGGCGCCGTAATTCGTCGACAGGTGGTGATGTTCTAGTCATCCTGACCTCCCTATCTCTTTCAAGGTAATCCTCACGAAGAGGCTCGCGGGGCATGCGAGCCGCCAGGACTGGAGACCGAGAGTCACTGGGGCCCAGGAAATTTCATCTCTGGCGCCGTCAGTGCCCTCGGCACTGCCTCGACGGGTGCCAGCAGATCGATCTCCGGGTGATCTCCAGCGGCTTCGAGATCACGGAAGCGCCGGGCGCTCACCAGGACCCTGCTCTCGAGAGAACCAACAGCTTTGTTGTAGGCCGTCACGGTTTCCGAGAGGGTTTCTTGCTCCGAGAAATGTTTCGTTCGAGAGCTTCTCTTCGAGGACTGCCAGACGAACCTGGAAGTCGCGCTCGATCGTGGCTGCCCGTGAGGAAAGCCGGACCCGGGCGACGAATCAGCCGAGTGCTGTCCCCATGCCGGTTCCCAGAAGAGTGATTACCAGCGTGGCTGTGAAGTCCATTTGATTCCTCCCGCTCCAACGACCAATACAGCAGCTTCCATGCCAATCGCTGCGAAGCCTCTCCGATGAATACAAAGGCTCCAGCCCTCGATGAAGCCAAAATTCAGAAGATTTCTTCCGAGGACTACAAGAATTGTTATCCCTTGAGTCCAGGGGAGAGAAACTCTGACTTGCTGAATCAGTGACAGGTGAGGAGGACCGGGATCGCGAGAGCCTTTGTCACCTCACTCCTTCTCAAACCCGTGACTCGTAAACCTCAACGTTCTGCTGTTCTCCGTCACTGTGCGAACCACGTTCTCCGGGGCTCCCCCTGGTAGCTCTGCCTCGATTTCGAGGGTGACTTTGACTTTGGCACCGATCAAACCAGCAAGGTGTGTGATGACTTCATCAGCCACGCGGCTGGCATCTCGGCCGGCTCGCTCGGCATCAAGAGTGACCGTGCCATGAAAGCGCTTTGGTGGTGTTGGTACCGGTTTGGGGTCGGGGGTTGGGGTGACCTTTCGCCCCGTCCCTGGCGTGAAGTCGTCCCCTCCATCTATGCCTGGCCCGGGGTTGGGAGGCGGCGGGGGGGGCTTGATTTCAGAGTCGAGCTGCCTTCGCGCAACATCCGGTTTCACCAGGAGTGCCGGGGAACCGGCATCTGCGACGTGGACCTGCTGGCCAGCACGCAGGCCCCGGTAACGGCCTGCACTCTCGTCGTAGCTGTCGGCATGGGCGAAAGCGTCTTCCTCCCATGTCAGGAGTGCGATTCCGTCCCGGATCGCGCCCATGAGCACCGATGTATCTCTCAGGCGCGGCAGGTAGACGTATCGGGCGAAGTATTCGGCGAGTTGCCTTATCGAGACATGGTTCGTCTGCCAGAGCGGAATCTCGTCGAGGTGTTTCTTCAGGATGGTCGGGCCGAGAGCCAAGACGAGGAGTTCCTCGCTTTTGAGCTTCTTACTGGCCCGAACGGCCAGTGCATCCGGCCCCGTGAGCCGCGTGGCCTGCCATCCAACCGGTACCTGTGGCGAGGACTGTACCGGCGAAAGCAGCCACATGTAGGTTTCCGGAAGCCGTGCGACGACCGTTCCTTCCGCAGAAGTCCGCTGTGTCTCGGCTTGTTTCACCTGATACGGCGACAGGTCCAGGACCTCCTTATCTTTCAGGATAGATTCCCACGCAATCAGTCGCCGGGCGGCTTCGTCAAGGTCCTGTAGCCGTGTTTTATCCGCGGCCAGGAAGACCAAAGTGTTCTGGTAGAGCCTCGGCGTCGATCCTCGAGTGGCCAGGACCGCCTTAGCCGCCACCTCGGCCGGGCTTCCTCCTTCCTTGCTGTATGGGTGGCTGACTCCCAGAACAACGAGTCTGGTGTCGAAATCGTCGGGAACGTCCTGGCCAGAGTGCGGCATCGCGTGAATGCCGTTGAAATCCCCTTGTTTCCTGAGATCAGCCCGAACGAACTTCTCGATCTCCATCGCAACCCTGTCGGGGTCGCGTTTGAGTTGCTCCGACCTGTCTTCCGCGAGCTTTGTGACGGTCGGTTGGGTGGAGTACCAGTAGCGGGGGCCGTCCTGGTAGAGGTATGTGGCCGCTCCCGCGAGGCGCCGGAGCGCATCGCCAAAGACAGTGGGGGATTCCCCGGGCATCACGCATCCGAGCTTCACTTGGCGGTCTTCGAGCCCCCTGTGGGCGGCGGCCGTCGTCGGGGCTGAACCGAGATAGATGGCCCGGGCAATCCTCCGGCAAGCGGAGAGCTTCCCGAGATTGGGAACCTCTCCATCGAGTTTCAGGGGGAGCGAGTTCGATCCGTCCACGTCCTTCTCGATAACGGGAACCCAGTTGTCGGATAGGTACCGCGTCAACTCAAATTGAACTCTCGGATCGTCGATCGCAATGTTCGCCGGAAGGATGAGCGGGTTTCTGTCCCCCTTCTCCCAAAGGCTGTGGATGACCGCCGCCATCAACCGCAGGACTCCGCGGGTGCGCTGGAACTTCACGAGCGTCGACCAGTCGTTGTAGAGGCGATCGAAGACCTCGGGATGGATGGGGTACGCAGCTCTTATCCGCTTTTCATAGTCCGCATCACGGCAGTCGGGCGGGAACTCTTGCTGCTGCGAGCGGTAGAAATCCGCAAAGGTACGGGCCACGACGTCACGATCTTTGAACTGGGCTGGGTCGGACATCGGCTCGAAGAGGCGCCTCCTCACGATCTCGAACCCCTCCTCGGCACTGGCGGGCCGCCAGGAAGACTCGATGCGGCCTACCACGTTGCGCAGCCGGTCGAGGGCTTCCCGTCCACGCTGTCCCCCGACCTCGGCATCGTCCGCCTGGGCATGGGGCGAGCCCGAGGTATCGGACGCGGGCAGACTGATAACCAGGAGGCAGTTTTTCGCGAGTTTGGCCGACTCCGTCAGGACTTGGGCAAAACTGAACTGGGTTTCGAAGCTTCCTGCGGGAAGGTCGCTCTGGTCGTGTAGCTGGCGCGCATAAGCCACCCACTCATCGATGAGGATCAGGCACGGCCCGTACTGCTTGAACAGCTCTCGCAGCACATCGCCGGGACTTGTGGCGTTCTCGTCATCGGCCGCAATTCGCTCGAATGCTCCTTTGGCTTCCTTCAGCCCGCCGGCGGAGTTCCCGAGCTGCCATGCCAGTTCGCCCCACAGAGTCCGGACGATCGTGCCGTCAGCTTTCTTGACCGGGTTCCCGGGCGAAATCTTGTTGCCAACAAGAACGACCCGCCTTACTTCAGAAATCTTCTTGACCCCCGCATCCTGGATGACGCCTTCGATTCCAGCGAGTTCCGTGGCCGGCGTCCCAGAAAACAGGTGATACAGCGCCAGCATGGAGTGCGTCTTGCCGCCTCCGAAGTTCGTCTGGAGCTGTACGACGGGGTCTCCGCCCGTTCCGGCAAGCCTCTGAATGGCTCCTGTGAGAAGCCGCTTCAGGCTCTCGGTGAGGTACGTCCGGCGGAAGAACTCTACCGGGTTGCGGTACTCATCGGTCCCTTCGCCGAGATGGACCTGCCAGAGATCCGCGGCGAACTCAGCCTGCTGGTAGCGGCCACTGGCAACGTCCTTGTGGGGCGTGACGATCTCTCTCCAGGGTTTGATGTTGGCGGCCGCGGCGCTCTCGATGGCCGTGCCCGCGGCCTTGCGCTTCTCCGTGCGGACCTGCTCATCAAAGCGCAGGCGAAGGAGTTCCATCCTCATCTTCTCGATGTCGTCTGATTGCGGGGCCGACACGGCGGAAAGGAGCCGTCCTGCAGAATCGAGAGCGCGGTAGGCATCGTCGCTCGAGAAGGGCTGCTGGTGTGCCCAGAGGTTGCGGTGGTCGCGCAACTCCGAGATGAGGCTGCGGTGGGCAGGACCGAGAGTCTTGCGGAAGACCTCGTTCCAGGAGTCCCACATCAATTTCAGGAGAGCCGCGACATCCCACTGAGCAAGCGGCTTATTTGCCAGAAGCCGGTCATCTGCCGACAGACGGGAGATGAGCATCTTGGCGTCGTTTGCGGAGAGAGTCTTGAACTCGCGTTCAACAAAAGGGGCTAGCCCCGCCTTCAGAATCTCCATCGCTTTGCCGACGCGCTCTTGATTGGTCATCGCCATCGATTACTCCTCTCGCTGCTTCCCCATAGTTACCGTGAGGTTGCGCATGGCGGAAAGAAAGACCTGGTAACTGCGCGAGCTACTCTCGCCCTCGAGTTCCTGACACGCGATTCGAATCACGGTTTCCGGACGCCCCGCCTGTTCGCACACGTTCCTGAGGCGACTTTTCACCTTCTTGCATTCGTCCCGGTCGTTGTCGCGAATGACGACAAACCGGACTCCGGCCTCATTCCATGCCCGCAGCTTCCTTGGGATGCTCTTCTCGAGATCCTGTTTCCCTTCGTGAGGCACGCAGAGGAACTCGAGGCCTGGAAAAGCGCGGGGGAGTAACGCTTTCAAGAAAACCTTCATTGAAGGTTCTTCCAGGAGAAAAACAACGCGGCTCACTGTTTCCAGGCTCCCTGAAAGAGCCCCTGCTTAAAGAGGGCTCCAGGCAAGTCACCTTCCTCCACGAGCCTTCGGAGCAGGCTGCTCTCCGAGGCCTTCTGTATCACTGTGAATCCGTTCTTTTTCTCGAGCCAGTAGATCTCCTCGAGGTTCAGTCCGTTCAAGAAGTCCGGGGAGTGAGTTGAGATGAAGACCTGCCCCCCTCGGCGAGCGTAGTCCCGGAACTCCTCGGCTAGCTCGGCGAGAAGCTCTGGATAAAGCTGATTCTCTGGTTCTTCCACAGCAAGGAGAGGAAAAGGCTTCGGGTCGTGGAGTAGCACGAGATAGGCAAACATTTTGATCGTGCCGTCCGAGACGTGCCGCGCGATGAATGGGTCCTTGAATGCCCCGTCTTGAAACCGGAGAACGAGGCGGCCGTCTTCCGTCGGCTTTGCCTCGACCTTCTCGACCCCGGGAACGCGCCGCTTCATCGATTCGAGAATCTTGTCGAAACGGTCCCGGTGGTAGTCCCATAGAAACTGTGCGACTTGAGCGACGTTCTCGCCCCGAGTGGAGAGATGCTCTGCATAACCCTCTTCGGAACTTGGCCGGGCCTCGGCAATGTGAAAGTCGGAGATGTGCCAGTTCTCGATCAAGTTGCGAAATTCGGAAACGACGCGGAACTCCCGAAACTGACCGAGTCCTTTGATTGCCAGGACCATCGGATCATCCAGGACGTACTCTTTCCGCTCGGCCTCCACCCCGGCTTCTCCGTACAGAGCTTCATTCGTTATGGCGGACCCCTTTCCGCGCGAGAAGTCGATGAAATGCCAGGGCTGCCCCCGCTGTCCTCGCCGGAACTTGAGGACCTCTCGTTCGACGACAGGAATTCCCTCTTCTACCGAGATCGTCAGCTCGTACGTTGCGAGGCGCCCTCCGGTCTCACGGAATTTGAGAACAAGAGAGATGGGTCCCTTTTCTCCACGGCTTACGAGTTCACGAAACCCTCCCCGTCGGCCAACCGCCTTTGCCACGTTCTGGGTAAGAGCGTCTTTGAGGAAGGAGAAGACATCGAACAGGGTCGACTTCCCCGACCCATTTGGGCCGACAAGAACCGAAAGGCGGGGGATATCAGAGAAAACGGCGTCTTTGAAGAGTCGGTAGTTCCGGATCTCAATACTTTCGATCTGCATGGCCATGGGGTCACTCCTCGACTTCCTCAAACAACTTCGTCTGACCGGGCATGGCCCGTCCTCCCTCGCGGGCCAGCCGGGCGATCTCGGGCCAGCTCTGCACGAGGGCGTTGTAGGAAAGAGCCTCGGCGGCGCGCTTCTTTCGCTCGCAAACCGTGTAAAGCCGGTAGGCCAGCTCACGGGCGGTCTCGGCGTTGCTCCCGAGTTTGGCGACGATGCCGGCGGCGGCTGCCTCACCCTCTTTCTCGAGGACGCGCACAAGGTGGTGAACCATTTCCCAGACGGTGAGTCTCGAGTCGGCTGCGGGGTCCCAGGAGACGGGGAGTTCCTCGGGTTTCAAGATGCGCACTTTGCCACCCTTCGACGCGAGGATGCCAGCCTGAACCATGCCAGAAACGCTCGTGTTCTTGGCCTTCGAGAGGGTTTCGGCCACGCCGAACTCTCCCTCGGAGAAGCCGTGCTGATCGAACCAGGAAAGTGCCCAGCGGCTATCCGAATCGAAATCGCCTTCCTGCTCGGCAAGAACCTCGTCGAGGGTCTGGTTAATGAGGGCCAGCGCCTCGCGCACCGAGAGCGGCTTGCCTTCGGCGTCGAGAACTTTGGAATAGCGGGTGTAGACGCCCATTCCCGGGCCGATGGCGGCCTGGGCGAGGTCGACGGGGGCGATGTTGCCGCGCTGGAGGTGGGTCAACGCAACGGGAAGTTCGGCTTTGAGGGCGTTGAGGAACTCGCGACGGGTGGCGGTTGGAGCGTTGGCCGGGCGCTTGCGGCAGACGAGGACGATGGAGGAGGCAAGGGCGCTGACTTCCTTCTTGAGGTTCCCGATCAGCTCTGTGCGCATGGGCCATGTGCCGCTGATGGCAAATCCGGCACGGATAACCGCGTCGAGAAATGTATCCCATCCCGTACTTGCAAGACCCGACTTGTTGTCGCTTTCGGACTGCTTGAAGGCGTAGTAAATCGTTGCCGGAAACGCCGGATGTGCCCGTTCAGCCTGCCAGTACATTGCTCGTGTCATGCCGGCGAGAAAGAAAGCCTCCGCCTTTTCCTTGCTGCCGTGGCGGTAGGGTGTAGCCACCAGCTCTTCGGCCTTGGGAACCGATAGGGTAGAGAACAACTCTGGGAAGAAGAGTTTCAGGGAGCCGCGCAGCCAAACATAGAAATAGTCAGACAGATCGGCATATCCGATGTTGTCGTAATAAGGGGGGTCAGTCGAGACCATGCAAATCCGGTCGTGGCTGGCAGTCTTGGCGGCATCCTGTTGATTAGCGAAGCCTCTGATTCCTGTTGAAGGGAGCCGTTCCAAGACCTTAGCCACCGCGTGCGCAGTAATACCAAAGCCTCCACCGGCATCTGAAATCGGATTGGCCTCTGCGTAGTCCCAGGTCATCGGGATAGCTTGGCGTCCAAAGGCTTGTGTCAGGCGATCTGGATCCGTTTGCCAAGTTGCCTCAGTCGTGTTGGTCAAGCTCGCCTTGTCAAGACAGAAGCCTAGATACACCCCTACACTATCCCCGTAAGCTCCCGCCCCCGCACCATCCTCTCTCAAAGGCTTCCGGTCGTCTGGCAGACCTGCAGCAATGGCATCGCAATGAACCCGCTCCCGCGCTTCCTGAACAAGATCCGAGAACGTCGTCAGCGCCACGAGTTGCCGAGGGGTGAAGAGGTCGCCGAAGGTCGTCAGGCCGTAATTCGGCGTCTTGAAGTCGCGTGGGTTGTCCGGCAGCGCCATCTCTGGCTTCCACTTTGGCTTCGCTTCTCGGGCTGTTTCCTCATGCGCCAGTAGGGGGGCGACGTACACGCGGCCGCGTTCTCCTTCGGCCACAATCGCCATCAGCCTTGCACCCATGCGCCCGGCCTTACCCTCGGATCGAATGTGGTCATAGGTAATCGGAACGCCCGACATCAGACACCGAAAGGCGCTTCGCTTCCCAGCGGTTGTTCCTAGTTTCGCCCCCTCCGGCTCCTTCGGTCTTCCGACCTTTACCGTGAACCGGTACCTATCCCCCTCGATGACCGGCTCTACGTACGCCTCTTTCCCTTCCTTCGTCGACAGCATAAACGTCGAAGCCAGCGGCACATCGACATGCGCAAACGCAGGGTTCGGGCTCTTCACCGTTCGTGCCCAAAGCCAGGCGATCACCGTGAGCTTCTGCCCGACAAGCGGCTTCAGGTCGGGCCGCTCTTTCGCCATTTCCTCGGTGATCTCGATCTTCGGGTAGAGGTGCCCGATACGCTTCTCGGCCTCGTCGCGCATCCATTTTCCGTAGTACCGGACGTCCTCGGCCAGGCCTTCCGCGCCCTTCCACTGCTTGCCGTAGTCCATCCTTTTTCGGGCGTCCGGGTTCACTGGCGGCTTCCCCGCGAACTTGGGCGGGATCTCGATCATCGCCTTGTTGATCAAGACGGCCACGGGGTTCAGGTCGCTCGCGTAGGCTTCCAGCCCGAGCCGCTGCGCCTCGAGGGGCAGCGACCCGCCACCGGCAAAGGGATCATGAAACGCCGGGAGCTTGTGCCGGTCGAAGAGTTCCTTTGCCCTGGGATGGTCGGCGTTCTCGGCGCAGGCGTGGCGCCAGCTCTGCCAGATCTCATCCCGGGCGCGCTGGAGAACCTCCTCGTTCGTGGTGTTTTCCCACTGGACGAGGTCTTCGATGATCTTGAAGAGCCGCTGCCGTTCTTTCTCTTGGGCCTTCTCAGTCGGGAAGATGTCGGGATGGCTCGAGGGGTCGTCTACCATCTGCGCGAAGATCACCGCCCGTGCCGCCGCCAGCGGCCGCCTGGCCCACCAGAGGTGAAGGGTGGAAGGGTGACCGTGCCGGATGGACTTCTCTCGCGCTGACGCTTTGTTGATGGCATCGAGCGGGAGGGCGACCTCGATGAGTTTCTTGGTCATGCTGGTTTGCCCTGCCCCGAAGAAACGAGCGGAAACCGCTCTGGATGCCGGGTCGACCCAGCGGAAAGATCGACATCGAGGGCCCGCCAGTAGAGGTGATCCTCCGAGAGATGTCCCACCGAGAAAATCGCGGCAGCGGGGGTTTCCAGAAACCAGGGGAACTCGGCAAAGGGAAGGAACAGTTCCTCCTCTTCGACGAGCAGCCAGAGGCCATTTTTCGAAATGTTCGTGACCTCAACGGCCGAAGTGGTGCTGCCAGGCATTTCGGATTTCATCGGCGTGTTCCTCGATAAGACTTTGAGCTTCTCTCAATTCATGGGCGGGCATCCCGTGATTGATGGCGAGTTCGATTGTCGGCTCCATTCGGCCGCTCCGGGTTCGTTCCGGATGGACGAGAGTGAATTAGCCGGGGCACGTGAGGCCGCCGGCGCGCTCACGGTTCCGATCATACATAGCATCTGCCGTCAGAACTGTTCTATTGCGCCACCGCACCGCGCCGAGTTCGGCCCCGAGGTTCGAGGGAATTCGGAGCCGGGGGCCTCACGTGCCCCGGCTAATTTTCCTGCGCCCCTCCGGGGCGAGGAGCTACCAGAGATATCGCTCGTCAAAGTCGACGCCGCTTTTCTCGAGGAGTTCAACATATTCGTTTTCGAAGTTCCTGGAGCCGTGGTGAGACTCCTGGTTCCGGATGTACTCCTTGACTCGCTCGCGTTGGGAAGCGCTCACGGTAAAGGCACCGTATCCCTCTTGCCAGAGGAAATCCTCAATTCCGAGGTTCTCGTGAACCCATTTCGAGGATTCACTTTTCAACATGCGAACGAAGTCTGACAAACGGTGCGTTGCGCGTAAACCCAGGAGAATGTGAACGTGATCCGCAACCCCTCCGATGCCCTCCGGCACACCTCCCAGCCGCTCGATGACCGCACACAGAAATGAATGAAGCCGCTCTCTCACATTCTTCGTAATAAGGGGTCTTCGCTCCTTCGTGCTGAAGACGATGTGGTAATGCAAACTCAGATGTGTTGACGGCATCAATTCCCTCTAACCTATCGCCCCGGAGGGGCGCAGGAAAATTAGCCGGGGCACGTGAGGCCCCCGGCGATGATCGTCCTGCGATCGCTGCGCCATCGGTTGCTGCTTGATGTTCGCCGGCGATGATCGTCCTGCGATCGCTGCGCCATCGGTTGCTGCTTGATGTTCGCCGGCGATGATCGTCCTGCGATCGCTGCGCCATCGGTTGCTGCTTGATGTTCGCCGGCGATGATCGTCCTGCGATCGCTGCGCCATCGGTTG
>JADHED010000811.1_pt1 | contig 31534 bp, 31 predicted proteins | sample 8952041 | NCBI WGS metagenome assembly JADHED01 (sample SAMN16124423, study PRJNA663239) | bioreactor sludge metagenome | isolation source: sludge (control) | place: India:Bengaluru | collected 2018-09-08
ATCTTCATCTGCTCGTCCTTGGACATGGCGAGGTGCTTGTTCTTGAGCGTGCACAGCGTGCCCAGCGGGCTCATCTCGGTCATGCCCCAGGCGTGCAGCACCTCCACGCCGTAGTCTTCCTTGAACGCGTGGATCATGGCGGGCGGGCAGGCCGAGCCGCCGATGACCGTACGGCGTAGGGTAGAGAACTTGAGGCCTGCAGGCTTCATGTGGCCCAGCATCATCTGCCACACGGTGGGCACGCCTGCGGCATAGCTCACCTTCTCCGCTTCGATCAGTTCGTAGATCGACTTGCCGTCCATCGCCGGGCCGGGGAACACCAACTTGCAGCCCGTGAGCGCGGCCGAGTACGGAATGCCCCAGGCATTGACGTGGAACATGGGCACCACCGGCAGCACCGAGTCGCGGGCCGAGAGGCACATCACATCGGGCAGCGCCGCAGCGTAGGCGTGCAGCGTGGTGGAACGGTGGCTGTACAGCGCGGCCTTGGGGTTGCCCGTGGTGCCGCTGGTGTAGCACATGCTGGATGCGGAGTTCTCGTCGAACTCGGGCCAGGCGTAGTCGGACGAGTGCGCGCCAATCCAGGCTTCGTAGCTGGTCAGGCCTGGAATACCGGTGTCTGCAGGCAGCTTGTCGGCGTCGCACAGGGCAACCCACTTCTTGACGGTGGGGCACTTGGCGTGCACCGCCTGCACCAGGGGCAGGAAGGTGGTATCAAAGCACAGCACCTGGTCTTCCGCGTGGTTGACTATCCAGGCGATCTGGTCGGGGTGCAGGCGTGGATTGACGGTATGGAGCACGCGGCCCGACCCGCTCACGCCGAAATACATCTCCATGTGGCGATAGCCGTTCCAGGCCAGTGTGGCCACCCGGTCGCTGAACTGGAGCTTCAAGTCATCCAGCGCATTGCCCAGGCGGCGGGCACGTGCGGCGAGGTCGCGGTACGTGTAGCGATGGATGTCCCCCTCCACCCGTCGGGACACGATTTCGGCGTCGCCGTGGTGGCGCTCTGCGAATTCGATCAGCGACGAAATCAGCAACGGTTGACTCTGCATCAAGCCCAGCATGAATACTCCTTGGATGTTGTAGTGAATGGAACGGTCATCGTAGCGCGCGTATCGGCGTCCGGGTGTCGCCCGCGTCGTGCCCCCGCACGCCACTGGGATGAACCCACGCACGCCGCAGCACCGCGCTGGCGTGGCATCGGCGGCGGCACAGCGGCACAGTCGCCGCCCCCCGTAAACCGCTGCGGAGTGTGCACCCGACAGGCATGGCTGCCAACACTTGTCGCCCCACTGACAAAGGGCAAGGGAATACCCTGAACCGCAGGCACCGCTGCAGCGACAATCAGGCCCATGCTCTGCGCCGCCCCTTCTGCCCAACGCTTCATCGCCGCCCAGCCCTGGTTCGCGGGACTGCCTGCCGCCATGCAGGAGCGGCTGCGCGAAGAGGTGTTTGCCGAGCAGGCCGACAAGGGCGCGGTGATGATGCCCGCCGGCAGCGCTGTGCAGGGCTGGCATGCCGTGCTGTCGGGCTTGGTGATGCTGCAGAGCCCCACCAGCCAGGGCCGGTCGTCCGCCTTCATCGGGGTGCCTGATGGCGAATGGTTTGGCGAAGGCTCGGCCATGAAGCCGGAGCCCCGCCGGTACCACGTGGTGGCGCTACGCCCCACCACCCTGCTGTGCCTGCCCCTGCCGCTGTTTGCCACGCTGCGCGAGACCAGTCTGGCGTTCAACCAGTTCCTGGTGCTGCACCTGAATATGCGGCTGGGCCAGGCCATGACGATCATCGAAGCCGGGCGCACCCAGTCCACCGAGCACCGCGTGGCGCTGTACTTGAGCCGCCTGTTCTGGCGCAGCACGCGGCGGCTCAACCTTACGCAGGAGGAGCTGGGCCAGCTGGTGGGCCTGTCGCGGCAGACTGTGAACAAGGTGCTGCGGTCGCTGGAGGGCATGGGCATCGTGTCGCTGGACTTTGGGCGCGTAGCCATCGTGGACGACGAGGCGCTGAACGCATACCTCGCCGCCACGGCCGCCCACTGAACAACCGCATTTGGCCAAGGGCTGTTCAATATCTGCAGCGCGAGGGTCATTGCACGCTCAGGCGCAACGTCTTCTGGTCCGCATCAAAGATGAACTTGCGGGGCCAGGGCTGCCAGGTCTGGCCCAGCGTGGCGTTGTTGGGATCACCGGTGTGCACAAACGCCCGCAGGCTGTCCATCATGGCCCGCGACAAGGCCAGGCGCCCCGGCTGGTTGGCGGTGCTATTGGTCGCCTTCGCAAACACCGAGGGACCGAAGTTGCCAAACACAAAGGGCAGGTCGAACGCATGGGCCGCGCCGTACACATCGTTCCACGGCGCAGGCTGCTGGGCCCAGTTGAACTGGTAGTTCCACACGTTGCTCTGCTGGCTGCGCAGGGCGTTCAGCAGGTTGTCGCGGCTGGCGCCAATAAACACATTGCCCAGCAACTGGGTGCGTGCGTTGTAGCCCGTGCCTGGGGCCGTCACCGGCAGGTAGGACGCATCCAGAATGTCCGCCGCAGTCAGGGTAGTGTGCGCATCGGGGTCAAAGCGTTGCATCATCGCAAAGCGGTTGGCATCGCTGATCTTCATGCCAGGCTTGCCGCCCAGCAGCACCAGGAAGGGGGCAAACAGCTTGCCCTCCTCGGCCGTGTAGCCGGATAGCACAGGCAACTTCTGATAGCGCCCTGCCCCGATCTCGGCGATGGGGTCGGCCGGCACCACCACACCGTCCGGGATGGGGCCGGAGCCCGTCAGCCCCTTTGCCAGCACCGTCTGCAGGATGTCCCGCGCATCCTTGCTGCGCAGGTAGCTGGCCACCTGCGTGGTGGGCCAGCTGGCCACCAAGGTCTGGGCTTCGGGCAGGCCAGGTGCCAGGCCATCGGCCACAGCCAGATGCGCGAGCAACTGGCTCGCCTGTGTGGCGTAGCGGGAGACCAGGTTGAGTGTGGGGATGGACCCGGCGGGCAGGTTGGTTGCCAGGGAGATTCCCCCGATGATGGGCACCAGTTTGTGGAACAGACCGCTGGCCTGCGGTGCGGTCAGCAGCGCCAAGGCATTGATGGCCCCCGCCGACTGCCCCATCAACGTGACATTGCCTGCATTGCCGCCAAACCGGGCGATGTTGCCCTGTACGAACCGCAGCGCCTGCACTACGTCCAGCAACGCATAGTTGCCGGTATAGGCGCTGCTGCCCGCATTGCCTCCACTGCCGTTGTTGCCCGCATGCAGCGCGGGCAACTGCAGATACCCCAGCACATCAAGCCGGTAGTTGGCCGTGGCCACGACGGCATTGGCTGACTTGGCCAGCGCCGCGCCGTCGTACACCGGGTCGGCAGTGTAGCCCGAGATGGCACTGCCGCCATGGATGAAGACCAGCACCGGCAGGTTGTCCTGCGCGGTGGCCGGGCCCCAGATGTTGAGGGTCAGGCAATCTTCGCTGCCCAGCGGCGTGTTCAGCGTCTGACCAATCGTGTCGTCAAAGCGGTTGTTGGCCCCGGGGCCGTAAATGCGGCCCATCTGGAGGCAGGCGTTGCCAAAGCGGGTGGCGCTGCGCTCGCCCGTCCAGGCGGCGGGCTCCGCGGGCGGCTGCCAGCGCAGGGCGCCCATGGGGGGTTGGGCGTAGGGAACGCCCTTCCAGGCATAGGTGCCGCTGGTGGCGCTGTCGTCCGTGCCGCGCACCATGCCGTAGCGGGTTTCGCGCAGTTCGGGCGGCGTACCGCCAGAGCCACCACACGCCGTGGTCATCACAGCGGCGAGACAGGCTGCGCCCCAGCGCAGGCTCTTTGCAAAATGGGCCATGTTGTTTGTCTCCTTCGGGGTTTTCAGGAATGGGGCGGGCCTGCAGAACGCATCACACTCGCGCCTGGGCCCGACCTCGGCGCCGATTGTGGAAACGCCTGGCCTATAACCCACTATCGCAACCACACCAAAACAGTGACTTCAGAACACCACCCGCGCGTAAACCCTGAGACAGGGGCTTGCCCATGAACCCGCTGCCGCAGCGCACCAGCTCTGCCGCCTGGGTGCGCGGTATTGCCGAGCTGTTTGCGGCCGAGGGCCTGCCGGTGCAGGCCCTGTGCGCGCAGGCCGACATCGATCTGGAAAGCCTGCAACACCCCCACACCCGCGTGGATGTGGACCGCATCAGCCGCATGTGGGAGGCCGCAGCCCAGCACTACGACCGCCCGGGGCTGGGCCTGGACCGCCAGATGGCCGCCCGCTACGGCAAGCTGGACCTGGTGGGCCATGCACTCGCCACGGGGCCGAATCTGCTCGAAGGCTTCAAGCACCTCGACCGGTACATGGCGCTGATCGCGGACGCCACCACGTTCTCGATGGAGCGGGACCCGCGCGGCTACTGGTTGGTGCTCAACCACATCGGCGCCTCACGCCCCATACCCCGACAGCGGGTGGAGTTTGCGGTGCTCACCCTGCTGACGCTGTGCGACTGGCTCACCCGGCGCGACCTCACACCCCTGGCTGTGGAGCTGGTCACCCCAGCACCGGCCGACGACAGGCGGCATCGCGCGGCATTCGGCGTGCCACACCGCTTTGGCCAGCCGGTGAACCGCTTCCTGATGGCCGAAGCCGACCTGCTGCAACCCATCCCCACCCACAACCCCAGCCTGTGGGCGCTGCACGAACAACTGGTGGAGGCCGAGCTGGGGTAGTTGGGCCCGTTGGGCCAGTCGCTGGTCAGCGCCAAGGTGCGCACCGAGATATCGCGCATGCTGCACCTGGGCGAACCGCGCCGCGAGGACGTGGCGGCACGCCTGCACCTGACCGACCGCCCCTGCAGCGCCGGCTGCAGGCAGAGTCGGTGAGTTTTCAGCAACTGCTGGACGACACCCGCAGCGAGCTGGCCCGCCAGTATCCGGCCGACCCACGCCGCAGCCTGGCCGAGGTCGCCGACCAGCTGAGGTTCAGCGACCAGAGCAACCTCTTCAGGGCCTGCAAGCGCTGGTTCGGCATGCCACCAGGCCAGTACCGCCAGCAGCTGGTGCAGCCGGCACCCAGCGCAGCCTTCCTGGCAGCGGCAGCGTCGCTCTAGCGGTTGCAGTGCTGGCCGTGCCCACCCTGCCATGGCCCTGTGGGCGCCGGGACATCCGGCCTGCGAGACAATCCAGCCCATGACCCTGACCGCCGACAGCGACGCCCGCACCGACCTCGGCCTCGCCTGGGACCACCGCTTTGCCGCGCTGGGCCCCGACTTTTTCACCGAACTGCGCCCCACCCCTCTGCCCTCGCCCCATTGGGTAGGCACCAGCCCCGCCGTGGCGCAACTGTTGGGGCTGGATGAAGCCGCCCTGCGCAGCGACGAGGCCCTGCAGGCCTTCACCGGTAACCGGCTGTTGGCAGGTTCGCGCCCCCTGGCCAGCGTGTACAGCGGGCACCAGTTTGGCGTCTGGGCCGGCCAGTTGGGCGATGGGCGCGCCATCTTGCTCGGTGAGACAGCCTCGGGGTGGGAGGTCCAGCTCAAGGGTGCAGGCCGCACGCCCTACTCGCGCATGGGCGATGGTCGTGCGGTATTGCGCTCCAGCATCCGCGAGTTTTTGTGCAGCGAAGCCATGCACGGCCTGGGTGTGCCGACATCGCGCGCGCTGTGCATCACTGGCTCCCCAGGGCACGTCCGCCGCGAGGAGATCGAGACAGCTGCCGTCGTCACCCGCGTGGCACGCAGCTTTGTGCGCTTTGGTCACTTTGAGCACTTTGCAGCCAACGGCCAGGAGGCTGCTCTGCGAACGCTGGCCGACTACGTCATCGACCGCTACTACCCCGAATGCCGGGACGGCACCGGCCTGGCAGGCAACCCCTACGCCGCCCTGCTGCAGGCGGTGAGCGAGCGTACCGCGCGCCTCATGGCACAGTGGCAGGCCGTGGGCTTTTGCCACGGGGTGATGAACACCGACAACATGAGCATCCTGGGCCTGACGATTGACTACGGGCCCTTCCAGTTTCTGGACGCTTTTGTGCCCGGCCACGTGTGCAACCACAGCGACTCGCAAGGCCGCTACGCCTACAACCGCCAGCCCAATGTGGCGTACTGGAACCTGTTTTGCCTGGCGCAGGCGCTGCTGCCCCTGATCGGCGACCAGGAGCTGGCCAAGCAGGCCTTGGAGTCGTACAAGACGGTTTTCCCAGAAGCCTTCATGGCCCAAATGCGCGCCAAGCTGGGGTTGGCGGAGGCCAGCGACGGCGATGGCGCACTCATCGACGGGATCTTGCTGCTGCTGGCCCAGAACGGGGTGGACTACCCCATCTTCTGGCGCCGCCTGTCGCACGCCGTGGGCACCCAAGACATGGAGCCGGTGCGCGACCTGTTTGCAGACCGCGCCGGTCTTGACCAATGGTTGCTACAATATTCAGAGCATTCAAGGCATATGGATGTAGCGCGTCAAGCCGATTTGATGCTCACAACCAATCCCAAGTTCGTGCTGCGCAACCACCTGGGCGAACAGGCCATCCGTGCGGCGAAACTTGGCGACTTTGGCGAACTCCAAACCCTGCAGCGGCTGCTGGAGCGCCCGTTTGACGAGCACCCGGGGCACGATGCCTACGCCGCCTTCCCGCCCGACTGGGCGTCTTCCATCGAGATCAGCTGTTCATCATGACCCACCCTATCCAGAAGACAGATGCCGAATGGCAAGCCGTACTGCGCGAAAAAGGCGCCGAACCCGTGGCCTTCCAGGTCACGCGCCATGCCGCCACCGAGCGCCCCTTCACCGGCAAGTACGAAGCCCACTGGGCTGACGGCAGCTACCACTGCATCTGCTGCGGCGCCAAGCTGTTCGACTCGGTCACCAAGTTTGATGCGGGCTGCGGCTGGCCCAGCTTTTCCGAAGCCGTCCCCGGCGCCATCACCGAAATCGTGGACCGCAGCCATGGCATGGTCCGCACCGAAACGGTGTGTGCACAATGCGGGGCGCACCTGGGCCATGTGTTTGAAGACGGCCCAGCGCCCACCGGGCTGCGGTATTGCATGAACTCGGCATCGCTGGACTTCGAGTCCGGAGACCGCTGAAGCCCGGCACTCTTTGGGCACTCTTTGCTGATTCCATGAAAATTCTGATCGACTTCTTCCCCATCCTGCTGTTCTTCGGGGCCTACAAGTTCTACGGCATCTACGTGGGCACCGCCGTGCTCATGGCGGCCACGGCCTTGCAGATGGTCATCATCTACGCCATCGACCGGCGCCTGCAGACCATGCACAAGGTCACCCTGGTGCTGATCCTGCTGTTCGGCACGCTCACACTGGTGCTGCAGGACGACCGGTTCATCAAGTGGAAGCCCACTGTGCTCTACGGCGCGATGTCGATGGCCCTGGCGGTGGCGCTGTGGGCGCTCAAGAAGAACTTTCTCAAGATGCTGCTGGGCAGCCAGTTGGACTTGCCCGACGCCGTCTGGCAGCGCCTGAACGTGGCCTGGATCGTCTATTGCGCGTTCATGTCGGCCATCAACGCCTACGTGGTGATGAACTTCAGCACCGAGGCCTGGGTGGACTTCAAGCTCTGGGGCTATGTCTTTCCGCTGGTCTTCCTGGTGGCTCAGGGCATCTACATCGCCCCCCACCTCAAGGGCGATGAGCCCACCACCTGAACCCGCACAAAGCCCATGACCTCCATCGCAGACCAGATGCACCAGACACTGGCCGACCGCCTCACCCCCAGCCACCTGGAGGTGCTGGACGAAAGCGCGGCCCACGCAGGCCACGCAGGCGCCAACGGCACCGGATTTGGCACGCATTTTCGGGTGCGGATCGCGTCACCTTTCTTTACAGGACGCACCCGCGTGGCCCAACACCGCCTTGTGTATGATGCGCTGCAAGAATTTATTGACCAAGGCGTTCACGCCCTCGCCATTGAAGTTCTCTGAACCGGCCCCAGATCCATAGCTGCCGGATTTCAGCTGGCAAACAAACCCCTTATTTTTTGGATTTCGCATGAAGAAACAGCTCCTGTCCGGCCTGGTGGCCGCTGCCGTGCTGGGCACGTTGGCCCTGCCCGTTTCCGCCCAGAATGTCGCCATCGTCAACGGCAAGGCGGTTCCCAAGGAGCGTGTCGAAGCGCTCAAGCAGCAGGTGGAACGCTCGGGCCGCCCCGTGACGCCCGACATCGAAGGCCAGATCAAGGAAGAAGTCATCGCCCGTGAAATCTTCATGCAGGAAGCCCAAAAGCGCGGCCTGGAAACCTCGGCAGACTACAAGTCCCAGCTGGAACTGGCCCGCCAAGCCATTCTGATCCGCGAGCTGTTCGCCGACTTCCAGAAGACGAACCCCGTCACGGACGCTGAAATCCAGGCCGAATACGACAAGTTCGTGGCTGCCAACAGCGGCAAGGAATACAAGGCCCGCCACATCCTGGTGGAAAAGGAAGCCGACGCCAAGGCCATCATCGCGTCTATCAAGAAGGGCGCGAAGTTTGAAGACATCGCCAAGAAGCAGTCCAAGGACCCAGGCTCCGGCGCCAAGGGCGGCGACCTCGATTGGGCCAACCCATCGAGCTACGTGAGCGAATTCACCGAAGCGCTGGTCAAGCTCGAAAAGGGCAAGATGACCGAGACGCCCGTGAAGAGCCAGTTTGGCTGGCACATCATCCGCCTGGACGACGTGCGCCAAGCCGAGCTGCCCAAGCTCGAAGAAGTGAAGCCACAAGTCGCACAGCAGCTGCAACAGCAAAAGCTGGCCAAGTTTCAGGAAGACCTGCGCGCCAAGGCCAAGGTGGAATAAGCCAACGGGCACTCAGCCGTTCTGGCAACAAAAAAACGCGACCTCGGTCGCGTTTTTTTATGGGCTCAGGCTGTGCCGCAATCCCACCTAATTCACGAGGCTCAAGTCCGCCCCATCACCCACACCACCGCCATCAGCAGGCCAATCATCACCGGCTGGTGGAGCATGTAGTAGCTCAGGCTCCACCGCCCCAGCGTTGCCAAAGGCGTGAGCCCGACGGGTAGCCGCCACTGCAGCCACCCCTTGCGAGCGTGCACCGCCCACTGGCCTGCGGCGAGCCCCCACCAGAGCACACCGAGCCACGGCAACACGGGCACATAGTCTTCGGTGAAGGGCTTGCGCGACACCAGCCCCAGCCAATTCAGTGCTCGTCCATTGAACCAGGGCGCGGCATCTGCCCATCCCCCCGTCAGAAGCTGCTGCGCAGCCCACGGTAAAGCCACAGCCACCAATCCGGCCAGCCACAGCCAGCGCCCCCAACCAGCGGTACAGCGAGCGATGAGCAACATCACCGCCATGCCGTGCAGCACACCAAAATAGATGAAGCTGGCTGGAAACATCACAAACGACCCGGCAGATACCAGCAGCGCGCACCCGGCGATCTGCATCCACCGACGCCCAAACCTGCGCCAGCCCTGCCCCTGGTGCCAGGCGATGGCCTGCCCCAGCCCAGCGCAGAAAAGGAACAGGCTCACGATCATGGTGCGCTGCGTGGTCCAGAAAGGATCCACACGAAAGTTCTGTGGCCACAGGCCGAAGTGGCTCAGATCAAAACAGAAGTGGAACACCGTCATCCACACCATGGCCACACCACGCAATGCGTCGACAGTGTCGTAACGACGCATGGCAAGGGAGTCAGGCCCATGGAACTTCAATGTGGAAGCCTCAGCGGCCTTGGAATGCGCGGAAAGGGTCATGGGGGTAGCGACAAGCACCTGTGCGCGGCACACGGCAGAGTCAGGTGCAAATGGGCATCTAAGGGCGTCTATGGACGATGGAGCCAATGGTACGGAGATTCGGCATACCTGCTGACATACCCGCTGAACATGGCTTTGATCCGCCGCCAGTGAGCCTGTTTGTTCCGGCGCGATGCCTCGAAGCGAGCAAGAAAAAAGGCCTTGCAGCATGTACTGCAAGGCCTTCAAACATTGGTCGGAGCGGCGGGATTCGAACTCGCGACCCTCTGCTCCCAAAGCAGATGCGCTACCAGGCTGCGCTACGCTCCGACAGCTCGTATTCTAACCCGCCAAATCCCCCGTTTTGAATTCAACGCCTGCTTTTTTGACTATTTTTAGAAAGCGGCAAGGCGCACAGATGACGGAGGAACGGCCCAAGGGCCGCGGCGTGGCAAGCAACGAACCAGAAAAATCAAACACCCTCCCCGGTCTGCCACGGACCGGGAAAGAAACGATCAGCGGCTGGACGACGGGCCAGGGCCAGGACCACGACCTGCCAGATGGCGGAAGGTGATGCGGCCCTTGGTCAGGTCATAAGGCGACATTTCGAGTGACACCTTGTCACCCGCAAGGATGCGGATGTGGTGCTTGCGCATCTTGCCGCCGGTATAGGCGATCAGTTGGTGACCGTTGTCCAGCGTGACGCGAAAGCGCGAGTCCGGCAAGACTTCCGTGACGGAGCCCTGCATTTCAATGAGTTCTTCTTTGGCCATGTGTTTCTCTATCTCTTCAAAGCAAATGTTCTGTAGTCGGCGCCTGAGCGGTTTTTTGCATTCACCACGGCAGCCGCAGCGTTGTCGAAACTCGACACACGGTGCGTGGCGGGCGGTGGGAGTCGCTGCACCCAAGGCGCAGATCAGGCAGAGGGCCGGGAGACGGCGTCAATGAGCAGGCGTCAGCGCTGCGCAAAGCCTGTCAATTGTACCGCGACAACCTGTATGTCGCCTATGGCACGGCCGGGGCCCTCTGTGGCGTGGGCGCCGCGCCCGACCATCAAGACCGCAGTTGCCGCCCGCTATCGCCCCTGGACTGCGGAGGCCAAAGTACGCACCAGATCGGTCTGGGTGATGATGCCCACGAGGTGATCCACGTCGTCCACGATGGGGATGTGATGGTGGCCACCCTGCGAAAACAGGGGGACCAGATCCATCGCGTGCTGCCCTGCACGCGCCACCTGCACCGGGTGCGACATGATCTCGCCCACAATCTGAGGCTGCCCGCCGCGCCCCATGACCAGCGTGCGCAAGCGCTGCCCCAACCCCTCGTGGGTGTCCAGATTCGCCAGCCGCATGAAGTCCGCCACCGTCACGATGCCGATGACGTGGCGCTGGGCATCCACCACGGGCAGTGCCTTGATCTGCTGCAGCCGCATCAGCGCCCACGCTTCTTTGAGCGACACGCCGGCCTCCACAGCGTACGGCAGGCTCGACATGATGTCCACGCAGCGCAATTCCCCCAGCGTCCGCTGGAAAGCAGCCCGGCCCGCCAGGTGCAACAGCCCTTCCAGGTCCGCACGGCTCACGTCGAGCACCTGGTTGTAATGAGCCAGCGCCGCATCCACGTCCGATGCGGTGAAGCCCCCCTGGCTCGCTGCCGCCTTTGGCGCAACGCGCTGGGGGTGTGGATAGCGGCGGCCCGTCAACCCGTTGTAGACCACAGCGGCAATCAATAGCAGCACCACGTTGAAGAGCACCGGAAACGCCGCCAGGTGCCAACCATCGCCCGAGGTGAGCACCACGTACAAGGCCATGGCCCCGCCTGGCGGATGCAGACAACGCAAAGGCACCATGAGCGCAATCGCCAGCCCCACAGCCACCGCCCCCGCCAAGGCCTTGTCTGAAATCAACGCAGAACAGACCGCCCCGACCAGCGCCGACAACGTGCTGCCCCCCAAAACCGGCCAGGGCTGGGCCAACGGGCTGGAAGGCATGCCGAACACCAGCACGGCACTGGCGCCCAGCGAAGCCACCATCCACGGGCCCGAGCCATTGCCCTGGGCCCACCAGCGACTGAGCCATGCCGTGAGCAACACACCGATCACCGCGCCCACCACAAACCGCAGGCGCTCTTTGCCATCAATGCCCAACGGAGCGGGCCAGAAATGACGCAGCCATTCGGTCAAGCGAGCCACCCAAGACGGCCGGGATGGGGCGGAAGGTGACAGGTCGGGGGGAGAAGAAGACATACAGAATATAAATGCGGATACAGCAGCAAGCTGCATCAACTCGGCGCAGACTGCGGGATGGTGGGCTGCGGTGCAGTCCACAACGCTATCGCCCGGCCAGGCCGTCTGACCCTATGCGACGGACCGGATGATCAGACCACGATTGTGCGGGCAGCGCCATGCTGCTGGGGCACGGTAGGTTTTCGGTGCGACAGGGAGTTGCCGCGCCTTGATCGGTGCCGGTGATGCTCCCCCTGCTGGAAACTACCTAGAACACTAGCCCAAATCGACCACTCCAATCCAAAAACACGCTCTATACTGCACAAAAATTCAATACATGCATTTTAATTCATGTTTCAAATTTTCCGTTCGGCTTCAGTGACCATCCACATTGGCACCCATGCCGCACCGATCCGTCAGGCCTCTCAGCAGCGAAGACAAAAAAGCCGTAACGCCCCCCCCCGCTCGTGAAGCCCGAAACGAGCGCTGGTACGGGTAACCCATAGGTATTCACCACCGAACGCTTGCAGTAAATTACTTTAAGCCTAAACAAAGGAGACAAGCCCCATGACCACCCGCCGCCTCGTCATCAGCCGCAGTGCCGCCCTCGTTGGCGCAGCATCCACGGGCCTGCTGCTGCCCTCCATCGTGCGTGCGCAAAGCGGCAAGGTGCGCGTTGGGTTCATGCTGCCCTACACCGGCACATTTGCCCAGCTGGGCGTGGCCATTGAAAACGGTGTGCGCCTGGCCATCGACCAACAGGGCGGCAAGCTCGGCGGACGCGAGATCGAGTGGTTCAAGGTGGACGACGAGTCGGAGCCCAGCAAGGGCGTGGAGAACGCGAGCAAGCTGGTGCAGCGCGACAAGGTGGATGTGCTCATCGGCACGGTGCACTCCGGCGTGCAGATGGGCATCCACAAGGTGGCGCGCGACACGGGTGTGCTCAACCTGATTCCCAACGCCGGCGTGCTGGCCGCCACACGGGCGCTGTGTGCCCCCAACGTGTTCCGCGCCAGCTACACCAATTCCCAGCCCACGCTGGGCTTGGGCAAGGCCATGGTGGAGCGCGGCCACAAGAAGGCCGTCTGGATCAGCTGGAAGTACGCAGCCGGCGACGAGGCCTTTGAAGGCTTCAAGCAGAGCTACACGGCAGCGGGCGGCACCATCGTCAAGGAACTGGGCCTGCCCTTCCCCAACGTGGAGTTCCAGGCCCTGCTCACCGAGATTGCGGCGCTCAAGCCCGACGCCGTGGCCTGCTTCTTCGCGGGCGGCGGCGCCGTGAAGTTCATCAAGGACTACGCAGCCGCAGGCCTGAAGGACAAGATGCCCCTCTACGGCTCGGGCTTCCTGACCGAAGGCGTGCTGGATGCCGCCGGGCCGGCCGCAGAAGGCATCATCACCGCGATGCACTATGCCGACTCCTTGAACACCCCGCGCGACAACGCGTTCCGGCTTGAATACGCGAAGGCGTTCCGCAGCCAGCCCGACGTGTACGCCATGCAGGGCTACGACACGGGTCTGCTGCTCATCCAGGGTGCCAACGCCGTCAAGGGCGACCTGAGCGCCAAGCCAGCGCTGTACAAGGCGCTGGAGGGCGCCACCATCGACAGCCCGCGCGGCAAGTGGACCATGAGCAAGGCGCACAACCCTATTCAGGACATCTATCTGCGACGCGTCGAGAACAAGGAAAACAAGGTCATCAGCGTGGCCGCCAAGGCCCTGGCTGACAGTGGCGCAGGATGCCGCCTGGGCTGACGCCCACCCGATGCGCTACACACCCTCCCGCTGCTCTTGCAACGCTACGGGCACGGGAACGCAGCCCTCGCTGCGGGGTGGCGCTTGCCCGGCCACCCCCGTCTGCCCGCCCTATCTCACGCACCGATGGACTTCGCCACCTTCCTGATCCAGTTGCTCAACAGCGTGCAATACGGCCTGCTGCTGTTCATGCTGGCGGCCGGGCTCACGCTGATCTTCGGGATCATGGGCGTGGTGAACCTGGCGCACGGCAGCTTTTACATGCTGGGGGCTTACCTTGCGTATTCGCTGTCGGGGCATTTCGGCAGCCTGACACTCGCCATCGTAGGCGGCGCGCTGCTGTCGGTTGTCTTCGGGCTGGCGCTTGAATGGCTGCTGTTCCGCCACTTCTACCACCGCGACCATCTGGACCAGGTGCTGCTGACCTTCGGGCTGATTTACATCTTTGAAGAACTGCGCTCCATCCTGTGGGGCGACGATGTGCATGGCGTGCCCATCCCCAAGGTGCTGGACTGGTCGATCCCGCTCACCGACACCCTCTCCTACCCGGTCTACCGACTGTTCATCTCGGGCGTGTGCATTGCGCTTGCTGTGGCGCTGTACCTGCTGATCTCCAAGACCCGCCTGGGCATGAAGATCCGCGCTGGCGCCTTCAACCGCGACATGGCCGAGTCCCTGGGCGTGAACATCAAGCTGATCCATGCCATCGTGTTTGCGCTCGGCGTGGGCCTGGCGGCGGTTGCGGGCATGGTGGCTGCGCCCGTATCCAGCGTGTATCCCAACATGGGCTCATCGGTGCTCATCATGTGTTTTGTGGTGGTGGTGATCGGTGGGATCGGCTCGGTACGCGGTGCGCTCATTGCGGCGCTGCTGGTGGGCTTTGTGGATACGTTTGGCAAGGTGCTGCTGCCACAGGCAGCGGGCATGCTGGTCTACATGCTGATGGCGGCGGTGCTGCTGTGGAAACCCGAGGGCCTGTTTAAACAATGACTCCCCCCACGCTCGGCACTTCGTGTGTCTCGCTGCCCCCCGAGGGGGCCTTCGCTGCCTTGGGGCGGCCCGGCGGCAACTCATGAGCACCCCCCGCGCCAATATCGAAGTGCTGCCGCGCAGCGTGCAGTTTTCCCTGGCACTGGGGCTGGCTGCGCTGCTGCTGTTCCCCGTGGTGGGCAGCGACTTCTACGTGCAAATGGTCACCCGCATGATGATCATGGCCATCTTTGCCATGAGCCTGGATCTGCTGCAAGGCGTGACCGGGCTGGTATCGCTGGGCCACGCGGCGTACTTTGGCGTGGCGGGCTACGCCCTCGCCTTTCTCACGCCGGCGGACATGCCGGTCAGCCTGTGGTGGTCGCTGCCGCTGGCAGTGGCTGTGTCCGGCCTGGTGGCACTGGTGATCGGGTTCTTTGTGGTGCGCACCCACGGCATCTACTTCATCATGGTCACCATGGCCTTTGCGCAGATGGTCTTCTACCTGTTCTTCGACAACAAGGTGCTGGGGGGATCGGACGGCCTGTACATCAACTTCCGTCCTGATGCGTCGCTGTTCGGCTGGCTGCCGTTCGATCTGGAGGGCCGCAAGACCTTCTACTACTTCACGCTGGCGCTGTTGGTGCTGGTGTACATGCTGCTGCGCCGCCTGCTGTGGAGCCCGCTGGGCCGCGCACTGGCGGGCATCCGCATCAACGAGCACCGCATGCGCGCCATGGGCTTTGGCACGCGGGGCTACAAGCTCACCGCCTTCACCGTCGCCGGGGCGTTGGCGGGCCTGGCAGGTTACCTGTGGGGCGCGCAGACCGGCCATGTGAACCCTGAACTCATGGGCTTTCACATGAGCGCCCACGCCATCATGATGGTCATCCTGGGCGGCATGGGCAACTTTGCAGGCGCCATCGTGGGTGCGTTTGCCTTCGAGTATCTGCTGCACGTGTTCAAGGACATCAGCAAACACTGGCAACTGCTGATGGGCGGCTTCATCGTGCTGGTGGTGGTGGCCGCACCGCGCGGGCTGCTGGGCATGTTTGCGCAGCGGGGCGCAGCCAAGGCCTCGGAGGGATCGCACCATGGCTGAAGTCCTGTTGTCTGCACAGAAGGTCACCAAGCGCTTTGGCGGCCTGGCCGCCGTCAATGGTGTCTCGGTGGACCTGTGGCGGGGCAAGATCCACGCGGTGATCGGCCCCAACGGCGCGGGCAAGTCCACGCTGACCAACCTGCTCTCGGGCGACCTGCCCCCCACCTCGGGCACCGTGCTGCTGGGTGGCACCAATGTGACCGGCTGGGCGCCTGAACGCATCTCACGCCAGGGCCTGGGTCGCAGCTACCAGAAGACCAACATCTTCCTGCCGCTCACCGTGCACGAAAACGTGCGCCTGGCCGCCCAGTCGCGCGATGCGCAGCAACCCTGGAACCCGTTGCGATGGTGGCAGGACACCCGCTCGGACACTATCAAAAACAGAGCAACCAGCGCACGTCTTGAAAGCGCTATCGAGCTGTCAGGCCTCAAAGACCGGCGCATGGCCATCGCGGGAGCCATGAGCCACGGCGAGCAGCGCCAGCTTGAAATTGCCATGACCCTGGCTACCGAGCCGCAGGTGCTGCTGCTTGACGAGCCCCTGGCCGGCATGGGCGTGGCCGAGGCAGAACGCATGGTGGAGCTGTTGCAGCGCCTCAAGCCCGCCCACGCCATGATGCTGGTCGAGCACGACATGGATGCCGTGTTTGCGCTGGCCGACCGCCTGACGGTGATGGTCAACGGCGAGGTGATTGCCCATGGCACACCGCCCGAGGTACGCGCCGATGCCACCGTGCAGGCCGCGTACCTGGGGGAGGACCACTGACATGACCACTCCATGGATCGATGCCAAGGGCATCCACACCTTCTACGGCAGCAGCCACATCCTGCACGGCATTGATTTCACCGTGGGCCAGGGCGAGACCATCGGCCTCATGGGCCGCAACGGCATGGGCAAAAGCACCCTGCTCAAGTCGCTGATGGGCTTGGTCAAGCCCCGCACGGGCAGCGTGGCCGTGGCCGGCCGCGACATGACGGGCAAACCGCCCTACGAGGTGGCCCGGCTGGGCATTGCCTACGTGCCCGAGGGCCGGGGCATCTTCGGCAACCTGAGCGTGGTCGAGAACCTGCAGATGGCCGCCCGCGCCGGCACGCGCGGCCAGCGGGACTGGACCTACGAGCGCGTGCTCGAGACCTTCCCGCGCCTGAAGGAGCGCCTCTCCCACGGCGGCCAGCAGCTCAGCGGCGGTGAGCAGCAGATGCTCACCATCGGCCGCGCGCTGATGACCAACCCCGACGTGCTCATCCTCGACGAAGCCACCGAAGGCCTGGCGCCGCTGATCGCACGCGAGATCTGGCGCATCTGCAGCCTCATCAAGGACAGCGGCATCAGCAGCGTGATCGTGGACAAGAACTGGAAGCACGTCACGCAGATCACCGACCGCAACGTCATCCTGGTCAAGGGCCAGGTGGTGTTTGACGGCAGCTCGGACGCCCTGCATGCACAGCCCCTGCTGCTGGAGCAGTACCTCGGGGTATGACCCCGTGCAGGCGACGGCGCCCCGCCGATAGAATCATCCGCTTTCATCTTTGAGGGTTTCGCCCGTGTCTGATCGCCTGGCAGTTTTGCCGCAATACCTCCTGCCCAAGCAGGCACTGACCACCCTGGCTGGCAAGTTCGCATCGGCCCGGCTGGGCGGCCTCACTACCTCGGTGATCCGCTGGTTTGTGGGCCGCTACAACGTCAACATGGCCGAGGCGGCCAACCCCGACATTGCCAGCTACACCTCGTTCAACGACTTCTTCACACGCGCGCTCAAGCCCGGCGCCCGCCCACTGGCCCCAGCCGATTTGATTTGCCCCGTGGATGGCGCCATCAGCCAGTTCGGCCCCATCGCCAAGGACCAGGTCTTCCAGGCCAAGGGGCACACCTACTCCACCACCGCCTTGGTGGGTGGCGACGCCGCTGCTGCGGCCCGATTTGACAACGGCCACTTCGCCACACTCTATCTGAGCCCACGCGACTACCACCGCATCCACATGCCTTGCGCGGGCGAGCTGACGCGCATGGTGCATGTGCCGGGCGACCTGTTTTCGGTGAACCCCACCACGGCACGCGGCGTGCCCGGCCTGTTCGCGCGCAACGAGCGTGTGGTGTGCTTTTTTGAATCGGCCCAGGGTCCGTTCGTGCTGGTACTCGTGGGCGCCACCATCGTGGGCAGCATGGCCACCGTGTGGCATGGGCAGGTGAACCCGCCGCGCACCGGTGTGCTGCGACAGTGGGACTACGCGAAGGGCCAGGTGAATCTGCAGCAGGGTGAAGAAATGGGCCGCTTCCTGCTCGGCTCCACCGTGGTGATGCTGTTCCCACAAGGGCCGCTGCAATTCAACCCGCAGTGGTCACCCACGCGCCCTATCCAGCTGGGTGAAGCCATGGCGCAGCGCTCTGGGGGCTGACCCTCAGCCCCTTGGCCGGGGTGACGCGCTTACAAACCGTCGGTGTCGGGTGCGCGCGTGAGCCGGAAGGCGGTGGGCGCGAGGTGCAGCGATTCAGAGTACACAGGGGATTCATGCCCCACCAGATACACCATAAGAGCGTGGCGGCGCACCACCACATGGCTCACGGTTTCGCGCTGGTGGTTCCATTGCACGGAGGTGCCGGGCTTGAACAAAGGCATGTAGTAGTACGCGGTGGGGTCCATGGGGCGCGGCTCCTCCCGCGATGACGGGCCCATGCGTGGATGTGGGCCCAGGCGGCGGTCCATGGCGGACCGACCAGCCCATCCTAGCACCGATACTCCACGCTCGGGGGCGTAAGCCTCACGCCGATTGCGCTGCCGCAAAGGCCAGCGCGGCCTCCAACATGCGGCGCAGGTGGGGTTGCACGCCCGCAGCCACCTCGGGCAGGTAGTCAAACGGCAGGGCCTCCTGCATGTAGCTGCACTGCGTCATTTCCAGCTGCACCGCGTGAATGTTCTGCGCGGGCTGCCCATAGTGGCGCGTGATGTGCCCACCCTTGAAGCGGCCATTGAGCACGGCGGTGTAGCCCTGGGCCTCTTTGGGTACAGGCTGGCGCCATCGGGCGGGCGGTTCAGGTCGACCACATAGCGCGAGTGCGTGGCCACGAGGATGGACGCCCCCAGGTCTTTGGCAAACGCGTAGAGGCGCTCCATGTGCCAGTCGGTGTCGGGCACTTGGCGGGCCTCATCCGTGAAGCGCGCGGCCAGCGCGGGCGGCACGTAGGTGCCTGCATGGGGCATGGACACCAGCAGCGGCGCAGTGCCGGGGTAAAAGACAAAAGGAGGTGGAGAGGTATCGGTCATCACAAGCTCACGGGTATGAATTCAATCGGACGCTTCAATCGGACGCTTCAATCGGGTGCAATGGTGGCCGAGCGTGCCGCCACAAACGCATGGGCCGCCGCATCGTGCAGCGTGTGCCGGCCACCCGTGATGCGCTGCTGGCCCGCCACCCACACGCTGTCGATGGCCGAGGTGCGGTGGCTGCCGAATACATGGGCCGACAACATGCTGGGTGCGGGCAGATCGCGCAGCGCTACATGCTGCGCACCCAGCGCCACCAGGTCGGCCTGCTCACCCACGGCCAGACCACCAATGGCGCGGCCAGCGGCCTGCGCCCCGCCCTGCACGGCCTGCAAGGTCATGGCCGCAGCTACCTCGGGTTGCGCGGCGGTGGCCAGCACATTGCGCTGGCGCAGCGAAAGGCGCTGGCCGTATTCAAGCATCAACAACTCCTCAGCCGCATTCACGCAGGCATGGCTGTCCGAGCCCACACCCCAGCGCCCACCATGCTGCAGCCACAGCTGCATGTCGAAGATGCCATCGCCCAAGTTGGCCTCGGTGGTGGGGCAGATGCCCGCCACCGCACCCGTGCGCGCCGCGCCAGCGTACTCATCTGCCGTCATGTGCGTGGCATGCACCAGGCACCAGCGCTCGTCCACCGGAGCGTGCTCCAGCAGCCACTGCACCGGGCGCTGGCCGCTCCATGCCACGCAGTCGTCCACCTCCTGCGTCTGCTCGGCAATATGGATGTGGATGGGCGCCTGCGCATTGAGCGCCGTGAGGCCCTGCACGGCAGCCGCCAGACTGTCGGGCGGCACGGCGCGCAATGAATGCGGTGCCAGGCCCAAAACGGCCCCTTGCGCTTGTGCAGCGGGCGCAAGGCGCTCCAATAATGAGAGCATGTTGTCCGTACTGCGAATAAAACGCGCCTGGTCCGCACGCGGTGGCTTGGCGCCAAAGCCGCTCGTCTGGTACAGCACCGGCAGCAGCGTGATGCCGATGCCCGCACGCTGCGCCGCACGCAGCAGTGCCAGCGAGAGCGTGGCGTCGTCGGCATAGGGCGTGCCGCCCTGGTCGTGGTGCACGTAGTGGAACTCGCACACGCTGGTGTAGCCCGCCTCCAGCATCTCCACATACAGCCAGGTCGCAATGGCCTCCAGCGATTCGGGCGTGATGCGCGCTGCAAAGCGGTACATCAGGTTGCGCCAGCTCCAGAAGCTGTCCTGGCTTTCCCCCCGGTACTCGGTCAGGCCCGCAAACGCGCGCTGGAAGGCGTGCGAGTGCAGATTGGGCATGCCGGGCAGCACGGGGCCCGGGGCCACGGCGGCACTGGCGGGCTGCGCGTTGGGCGTAACGGCGGTGATGCGCCCTGCCCCATCCCAAGTGATCAGCACATTGCGCGCCCAGCCCGTGGGCAGCAAGGCATCGGTGGCGAACAGCTGTTGCGTCATGGCATGACTCCGTGAATGCGCCCTTGCCGCACGATCGTGCAGGTGGGCTTCTGGCCCAGCCAGTAGGCCAGCTCGGCCGCCTCGCCCACGGGCCACAGCACAAAGTTGGCCGGTCTGCCAGATGCGATGAGACCGTGCGTGTCTTGCAGTCCCAGCGCGCGCGCGGCGTGGGTGGTGATGCCTGCGAGCGCCTCGGGCACCGTCAGGCGGAACAACGTGCAGGCCATGTTGGCCATGAGCAGCAGGCTGAGCGCGGGCGAGGTGCCAGGGTTATGGTCGGTCGATACCGCCATGGGCACACCGGCCTCGCGCAATTGCGCGATGGGGGGCAGGTGCGTATCACGCAGCGTGTAGTAGGCGCCGGGCAGCAGCACGGCCACGGTGCCTGCGGCCTTCATGGCCGCGATGCCGTCGGCCGCCAGGTGTTCGATGTGGTCGCACGAGAGCGCACCGTAGCGAGCGGCCAGCGCCGAGCCCCCCATGTCGGACAGTTGCTCCGCATGCAGCTTGACAGGGATGCCGAGCTTGCGCGCGGCCTGGAAGACCTGCTCGGTCTCCGCCAGCGTGAAGGCGATGCGTTCGCAGAACACATCCACCGCATCGACCAGACCTTCGGCCGCCAGGGCAGGCAGCATCTCGTTGCAAACAAGGTCGGTGTAGTCCTGGCTACCTCCAGGTTTTCCAGCGTATTCGGGCGGCAGCGCATGCGCGCCGAGGAAGGTGGTGCGCACCGTCACGCCAAAGGCCTCGCCCAGACGGCGGGCCACGCGCAGTTGCTTGCGTTCGTGCTCCAGCGCCAGGCCGTAGCCGGACTTGATCTCAATCGCACAAACGCCTTCATCCAGCAGCGCCTGCAGGCGCGGCGCGGCCAGGGCAAAGAGCTCGTCTTCGCTGGCCTTGCGCGTGGCGCGCACCGACGACACAATGCCCCCGCCCGCCTTGGCCACCTCTTCATACGTGGCGCCTGCGAGCCGCATCGCAAACTCGTTGGCGCGCTGCCCACCGTACACCAGGTGGGTATGGCAATCGATCAGGCCGGGTGTGGTGATGGCGCCTTTACCGTCAAAGCGGGGCAAGGCGGCAAACGCCGCAGGCACCTGGGCCTGCGGGCCCACCCACTGCACAGCGCCGCCCTGCACCACCACACACGCCAGCGCGCCCTCGGGCACCGGCACATCCGCCGACCACAACGCGGCCACGGGCCGCAGGTGGGTCCACACGCCATCGGCACTGGGCGCGGAAGATGTTGGCGGGACCGCGCTCTGCGAGTTGCTACCTGCTGCTGTGTTCATGGATCAATTTGCTATCTTTTATATAGCTACTTGCGCATATTCCACTGGCGCTTGCAGCCCATTTGATTCAAATTATGGTGTTGAGCCCCTGTGCAAGGCCACCCAGGCCAGCACCGGTGCATCGTCGGCAGACATGGCGCCTTCGGCGCGGCGCACGGGGGTGATTGACGGCACTGCTTCGCCCCCTTCGTTCACCCACCACAGGCCCTGCCCCGCTGCCAACATCCGCGCCGGGTGGGTATCACTGCCCTCGCATCGCCAGGTGCCCTGCAGCACCATGCACAGGCCTGCGGCAGCCCCCTCTGCGGGCGGCACATCGCGCAGCACCTGCAGGCTCCCGCCCCACTCTCCCCGGCGCAGCATCAGGTTGAAGTCGGTAGAAACACCGCCGAGCATGCGACAGTCCACCGGCTCTTCGCCGGCGAATGCAAACGGCTCCCAGCGCTGCGTCAGCGCGTGCTGCCATTGTCCTGCTGCGGCTTGCAGCTGTACGCCATCGCCCTCCAGCAGCATGATCTGCCGGTCCACCCCCGGGAAGGCCGAGAACGGCCCGGGGCGCGCGATGGTGGCCACGCTCACGCGCCATTCAAAGCCGTCCATGTCCGCGCCCGGCGGCCAGCACGCCAGCTCGCGCGTACTGCCGCCGCCGTTCTTCCACGCCACAGTGGGGGTGGTGGCCAGGTCCAGGAACTGCATCACACCCGCTCAGCCTGCTGCACCTCGCTGCCGTCCACAAGCAGAGGGAAGAGCGGGTGGTCCATGGCGGCCCCGGCGGGCAGTTCATCGGCCAGGCCCGGAAACTCGGGTGAGGTCTTCCACGGCCGGGGCGCATGGCGCGTGTCGTCGCCCAGAAAGCGCACCGAGAACACACGGCGCCGGTTGGCGCCCTCCACCCCGCCCGCCGCATGCAGCGTGAGCATGTGAAAGCACACCACGTCGCCGGGCTCGATCTCCCAGCCCACGATGGGGAAGGCATCGCGGTCGGCCTCGACATCGGGCAGGTCCTGCAGGCTGCCTTCAGGGAACCATTTGGCCTGGTTGTCCATAAAGGTGCGCGGCATGAGCCACGGGCCCTTGTGCGAACCCGCCACGAACTCCAGCGTGGCCGCACGCGATACCGGATCGACCGGTATCCACATGCTGATGTTCTGCTGGCCGTCGATGTTGTAGTAGGGCTGGTCCTGGTGCCAGGGCGTGCGCTGGCGGGTTCCCGGCTCCTTGACCAGCAGATGGTCGTGGTACAGGCGCACTGTGGGCGATTGCATCAGCCGCTGCGCGGCTAAAGCCAGCGGTGCTTCGCGAATAAAACGCTCGAACTGCGGAATGTCCTGCCAGTTGCAAAAGTCTTCGAAGAAGCGACCCGGATCGTCGGGCCGGCTTGCAATCTTGGCGCGCGGGCTGGGGGCGGCCAGATTGGCTTCGATGCCAGCCCGCAGCAGCGCAATCTCATCGGCCGACAGCAACTGGCGGATGCACATCGCGCCGTCGCGCTGGAATTGCGCGACCTGTTCGTCGCTCAAAATTTTCTGTACGCGGCGCTGCAGAGTTTCGGGGGTGGGAAGGGAGATCATGTGGTGCTATTCCTGGGTCTCAGCGCGTCGCCAGGTCGGCCAACGCGCGGTCAAAAATTTGTCGGGTCCGCAGCCAGGCCAGCTCGCGCCAGTCATCGTCTGTCGGGTAGAAGAACTCCATAATTGCGGCCTTGACGCGGTGGAACTCGTTACCGCTCAACTCGCCGCGCAGATGCAGGAAGTGGTCGTCCAGCATGGCGAGGTGGCCGACAGTGACGCCGTCGTAAGTGCCGCACTCGATCACCAGTTGTGTGAAGCGCTTGCCGGCCATCAGGTCCACCATGGCTTGCGAGGTGTAGCCGGTGGCGGCGGCGGAGATACCGGTGTCGGTGGTCTGGTCGGGTCGGGTCAAAATTTTGTAGAGCCATGCGCCGTAGATGCGTTCGGCGTCGGCCAGACCCGGGTACTCGCGTTCGGCAATCGCCATCAGCATCGGGTGCCCGTAGGCGCCAGCGCCGGTGTGCAGGTCAAAGCTGATCGCATCACTGCAATCACCACAAAACTCTTGCATGATGCTGCGCAGCGTGAGGTTTGACCAGGAAGGCTCAAAACCGCCGAAATACAGGCCATCGGGGTGCTTGTATTGCCCTGCCTCCAGTCCTGACCTGAGCGCGGTTGCGCCCTGCGCTTGCACTTGGGCATCCCAGGCGACGTCCGATTCGGCGCGCTTGTCGCCCGTGGCGCACTCTTTGGTGAACAGGGGGTGCAGGGCTTCATAAGCCGCGTTATCGGGCAGCGGCCGCGAGAAGTCCAGGTAGTTGCGGTTGAGGTCAATGTTGTCCTCGTTCACCCGGCGCTGCCACGAAGTCCCCCAGGGGTTGATGAGGTGCACCATCAAGATGCCGACTTCCGGATCGCGCTCGTGCGTCTCCAGGTGATCGAGGTATTGGGTCTGGCACATCGAGCCATAAAAGCCCTCGACGCCGTGCGTTCCGGAGACCGAGATCAACCATTTTTGCGTGCCGGGTTTTGCCAACACAGCAACGTCGGTAAACAGGTCTTCGCCCTGCAGGCCCTTGAGTGGATGCGGGTAGTGGTGGATGCTGGCCTGGTGCCTAGTGGCAGCAGCAAGAAACTGCGCGCGCAGCTGCACGTAGCTTTTTGCTTTCGATGCGATAGGAGCCTTCATGAGATGACCTTCCAATTTTGATGGCCGAAAAAAATGTGCGCCAGCGGGCGCTCTTGCGCACGGGCAGTAGCTGCACAGGATCGCCTTCGCCCTCAACTATGCCTTGGCACAAAAGCCGCACGCGGTGGAATGCGCATTACTTGCGAGAACCATCTCATGCGCATCCGCAAACCCCGTGTAACTTTCCTCGGCCAGTGCATTACTTCACCATGGGCAGCTTCAACCCCTGCTTCTTGGCCGTCTCCACCGCCAGCTCATAGCCCGCATCCGCATGGCGCATCACGCCGCTGCCGCAGTCGTTGACCAGCACATTGGCAAGGCGCTGGGCCGCCGCATCGGTGCCATCGGCCACGATGACCATGCCCGAATGCTGCGAGTACCCCATGCCCACGCCCCCGCCGTGGTGCAGGCTGACCCAGGTGGCGCCGCCCGAGGTGTTGAGCAGCGCGTTGAGCAGCGGCCAGTCGCTCACAGCGTCCGTGCCGTCCTTCATGCCTTCGGTCTCGCGGTTAGGGCTGGCCACGCTGCCGGTGTCCAGGTGGTCGCGGCCGATCACGATGGGGGCCTTGAGCTCGCCGTTCTTCACCATCTCGTTGAAGGCCAAGCCCGCGATGTGGCGCTCACCCAGGCCCAACCAGCAGATGCGTGCGGGCAGGCCCTGGAACGCGATGCGCTCGCCCGCCATGTCCAGCCAGCGATGCACGTGCTTGTTGTCGGGGAACAGCTCCTTGATCTTGGCGTCGGTCTTGCGGATGTCTTCCGGGTCACCCGACAGCGCCACCCAGCGGAACGGGCCCTTGCCTTCGCAGAACAGCGGGCGGATGTAGGCGGGCACAAAGCCGGGGAAGTCGAACGCGTTCTTCACGCCCTCGTCAAACGCCACCTGGCGGATGTTGTTGCCGTAGTCCACCACCGGGATGCCCATGTGCTGGAAGTCGAGCATGGCTTGCACATGCGCGGCACACGACCGGGCCGCGGCTTTCTTCAGCACTTCATGCTGGGTCACATCCTGCTGCGCAGCGCGCCACTGCGCCACCGTCCAGCCCGCGGGCAGGTAGCCGTTGACCAGGTCGTGGGCCGAGGTCTGGTCGGTGACCAAGTCGGGCTTCAAGCTGCCAGCCTTGGCGCGGCGCACCAGCTCGGGCAGGATTTCGGCAGCATTGCCCAGCAGGGCGATGGAGATAGCCTCTTTGGCTGCGGTGTGCTGCTGGATCAACTCCAACGCGTGGTCAATGTCACGCGCCTGTTTGTCCACGTAGCGTGTGCGCAGGCGGAAGTCGATGCTGCTTTGCTGGCATTCGATGTTGAGCGACACCGCGCCCGCAAAGGTGGCGGCCAGCGGCTGCGCGCCGCCCATACCGCCCAGGCCAGCGGTCAGGATCCACTTGCCTTCCAGCGAGCCGCCGAAGTGCTTTCGGCCCGCCTCGGCAAAGGTTTCGTAGGTGCCCTGCACGATGCCCTGCGTGCCGATGTAGATCCAGCTACCCGCCGTCATCTGGCCGTACATGAACAGGCCCTTCTGGTCCAGCTCGCTGAAGTGCTCCCAGTTGGCCCACTTGGGCACGAGGTTGGAGTTGGCCAGCAGCACGCGGGGCGCGTTGGCATGCGTCTTGAAAACGCCCACGGGCTTGCCGGACTGGATGAGCAGGGTCTCGTCGTCGTTCAAGTCCTTGAGCGAGGCGAGGATCTGGTCAAAACATTCCCAATTGCGCGCGGCACGGCCAATGCCGCCGTACACCACCAGGTCCTGCGGACGCTCGGCCACCTCGGGGTCGAGGTTGTTCTGGATCATGCGGTAGGCGGCCTCGGTGAGCCAGCTCTTGCAGGTCAGCTGGCTGCCGCGCGGCGCGCGGATCACGCGGGTGGCGTCGTGTCGGGGGTCGGCGCTGGCAGACGAAGTGGCGGCAGCGATGATGGCGTCGTTGGCGTTCATGGTGGGCTCCTGTGAATCAGTGGGTGTGCGTGGAAAAAATCTGGCGAAGCTGGGCAGGCATTGCGTGAGCGCTGCGGGCCATGTGGACTGCTGGGCCCAGGCGCGCATGGCTTCGATGTTGGGGGCGAGGTAGCGGTCCTGCTCCAGGTAGGCCACGCGCTCGCGGATGGCGGCGAATTGCGCTTCGATGAGGGGTGAACTCTTGAGCGAGCGGTCGAACTCCATGCCCTGCGCTGCCGCCATGGCTTCGATGCCGACCATCACCGCCGCATTGCGCACCATGTCGCCCAGGCGGCGCGCGCCGTAGGTGGCCATGGAAACGTGGTCTTCCTGGTTGGCCGATGTGGGCAGGCTGGTCACGCTGCTGGGGTTGGCCAGGCACTGGTTCTCGGCCGCCAGCGCGGCGGCGGTGACCTGCGCGATCATGAAGCCAGAATTCACGCCGCTGTCGCGGATCAGGAACGCGGGCAGGCCTGACAGGCCCGGGTCGAGCAGCAGAGACAGGCGGCGTTCAGAAATCGCACCAATCTCGGCCACCGCCAGCGCGATGATGTCGGCCACAAAGGCCACGGGCTCGGCGTGGAAGTTGCCGCCGGAAATCACATCGCCGTTGTCAAAGACCAGAGGGTTGTCGGACGCCGCATTCGCCTCGATGGTCAGCACACGCGCAGCGTGGTGCAGGTTATCCAGGCACGCGCCCATCACCTGCGGCACGCAGCGGATCGAATAAGGGTCTTGCACGCGGCCGCAGTTGGGGTGCGAGGGGTCGATGGCGCTGCCGTCGAGCAGCGCACGCACGGCAGCCGCCACGGCGATCTGCCCGGCCTGGCCGCGTGCTTCGTGGATGCGTGCGTCAAACGGCTTGACCGAGCCCTTGATGGCTTCGAGCGACAGGCAGCCGGCAACCAGCGCGGCAGAGAACACACTCTCTGCGCCGAACAATCCGGCCAGCGCCAGCGCGGTGGACACCTGCGTGCCGTTGAGCAGCGCCAGCCCTTCCTTGGGGCCCAGCACAAAGGGCTGCAGACCGATGGAACGCATGGCCTCGGCACCCGGCACCACCTTGCCGTCCACCTTGGCCTGGCCCTCGCCGATCAGCACGCAGGCCATGTGCGCCAGCGGCGCCAGGTCGCCGGATGCGCCCACCGAGCCCTTGGCTGGGATCACGGGCAGCACGTTGGCGTTGGCCAGCGCCAGCAGCGCATCCACCAGCTCGGGCCGCACGCCCGAGTGGCCGCGCGCCAGGCTCACGGCCTTGGTGGCCAGGATGAGGCGCACCACGTCGTCAGGCAGCGGGTCGCCCGTGCCCACGCTGTGTGACAGCACCAGGTTGCGCTGCAGTTCGGCCAAGCGGTCGTGGGCAATCTTGGTGCTGGCCAGCTTGCCAAAGCCGGTGTTGATGCCATAGACCACCTGGTCTTCATCGACGATGCGCTGCACCGTGGCCAGGGACTTCTGCAAACCCGCGCGCGCCGACGCATCGAGCACCAGTTGCACGGGGCCAGCGTGGATGCGGCGCAGCTCGGCCAACTTGACGCGGCCGGGGTGCAGGGTGATGGGAGATGCGTTCTGTGTCATGGCGTTGATCCTGTATATACAAGTAGGTACAAGCGAAAAAATTCTGTGCTTTTGGCAAAAACTTTCAACCGGCAACAGGGTTGCCGTCGGCTCGGAAGCGGCTGCCCAGGCGGTAACGGGTGGCGGGGTGCAGGCAGCGCACCACGGTGATCGGCACGCCGCGCGACCAGGTGCGGCGGGTCAGCAGCAGGCAAGGCTCCTGCGGAGACATCTCCAGCAGCGCGGCCTGCTCGGCGGTGGGCATGACGGCATCGACCACATGCTCGATCTGGTCGAAGGGCACGTTGCGCACCAGGTATTCGGAGGGCTGCAGTTGCGTGAAGTCTTGCGCGGCAAACTGGGGCACCTGGCGTGGGTTGACGTGGCGGTCTTCCAGCTGCACGGGCAGGCCGTCTTCGCGGTGGATGCACAGCGAGTGGAACACCGACTCGCCGGTGCGCAGGTCCAGCGCGGCGGCAACCTCCAGCGTGGCAGAGGTGCGCTCCACCGTCAGCACATCGCAGCGGTAGTCGTGCCCACGCCGGCGGATTTCGCTCGCCAGGTTGGCAATCTGCAGCAGCGTGGACTGAGGTTTGTCTTCGGCCACGAAGCTGCCCACACCGGCCACGCGCACGATGCGCCCCTGCTCCACCAGCTCGCGCAGTGCGCGGTTCACCGTCATTCGCGAGATGCCGAACTGGGTGACCAGTTCGTTCTCGGACGGCAGACGGTCGCCCGCGCGCCAGATGCCTTCCTGGATCTTGCGCGAGATATGGTCCTTGACCTGCTCGTACAGCGCCATGGCCTGCGCGGGCGCAGCCGCAGAGGCCACGGCCTTGGCAGGCGTGGCGCTGCACGGTGCAGCGGCGGTGGTGCGGCGGGATGGACGGGCGCTCATGGGTGGATGCCGGGTGGGTACAGGTTCAGATCAGTGCAGGTCCGCTGCCATGGATTCGGCGCGGATCTCTTCGGTGAGGCGCGCCTTGAGGTCCATGAACTCGGGGCTGGTCTTGATCGTGTAATGGCGTGGGTGCGCGAGTTGAACCGCCAGCTCGGTCTTGATGCGGCCGGGTCGGGCGCTGAACACGGCCACGCGGTTGGCCATGAAGATGGCTTCGTCGATGTCGTGGGTGACAAACAGCACTGTCTTGCGCTCGGCCTCCCAGATGCCCAGCAGCAGCTCCTGCATGAGCACCCGGGTCTGGTTGTCCAGCGCGCCAAAGGGCTCGTCCATCAGCAAAATCTTGGGGTCGTTGGCCAGCGCGCGCGCAATGGCGGTGCGCTGCTGCATGCCGCCCGACAGCTGCTTGGGAAAGTGCTGCTCGAAGCCACGCAGGCCCACCTTGGCGATGAAGTACGCGGCGCGTTCCTTTTGCTGCGCTTCGGGCATACCCCGCTCGCGCAGGCCGAAGCGGATGTTCTGCTCGATGGTGAGCCACGGGAACAGCGTGTAGCTTTGGAACACCATGCCGCGATCGGCACCGGGGCCTTCCACGGGCACGCCATCCAGCAACACGCGGCCGCTGGTGGCATGGTCCAGCCCCGCCACGATGCGCAGCAGCGTGGACTTGCCACAGCCCGAGGGGCCGAGGATGGTGACAAAGTCGTTGTCACGCACTTCAAAGTCCACCGGTAGCAGCGCCTGTGTGCGCTGGCCTTTGCGCCCTTCAAAAGTGCGCGAGACGGCTTGGATGGATACGCTGCTCATCGCACAAAACTCCAGGCAAACAGACGGTGGTTGAGCGCCTTGAAGGCGAAGTCGGACACCAGCCCGATGAGGCCGATGATGATGATGCCGAAGATGATCTGGCCGGTGTTGAGCAGCGACTGGCTGTCGGTGATCATGTGGCCGATGCCGCTGGACGAGCCGATCAGCTCGGCCACGATGACATACGTCCAGGCCCAGCCCAGCACCAGGCGCAAGGTTTCGGCGATCTCGGGCGCCGCGCCGGGGATCAGCACCCGCGTGACGATGCCCTTGTGGCCCGCGCCCAATGTGTATGCAGCTTCCACGAGGTCGCGCCGCGCACCGCCCACGGTGACGGCCACCATCAGCGTGATCTGGAAGACCGATCCGATGAAGATGACGAGGATTTTCTGCGCCTCGCCAATGCCCGCCCACAGGATCAGCAGCGGAATGAAGGCCGAAGCAGGCAGGTAGCGACAGAACGAAATGAAGGGCTCGAAGAACGCCTCGACCCCCTTGTACGCGCCCATCGCAATGCCCAGCGGCACGGCAATGACCGCTGCCAGGATGAAGCCACCGACCACGCGCCAGATGGTCATGCCGATGTCTTTGATGAAGCCGTATTCGGTGAACAGCAGCCAGCCTTCTTTCACCATGGTGACGGGGCTGGCCAGGAAGGTGGGCGACACGAAGCCGCCCAGGGTGAAGAACGCCCACACCGCCACGAACAGGGCGAAAAAGGCCAGCCCCAGCATCCAGCGGGATCGGCTGCTCACAGGCTCCAGCGGGGCCAGCGAGCGCCGGCGCACGATGGCCTTTGGCTCAGAAACGGACAGGGGTTGCACGGCGGACATGGAGCGCTCTTCTTCCGTCTATTTACTTGATGAAGCTGGCGTCAAAGGTGACGTTCAGGTCTTCAGGCGCCTTGCGGATGATGCCGGCCTCCAGCAGGATGGCCGTGGCGTCCTTCATGAAACTGGTCAGCTCGCCCGCAAAGAACTTCTGGTTGGCAGCCTTGTCCTGCCAGCGCAGGAAGGACGAGGACTTGGCGAACTGCTCGCCCGTCTGCTTGACCGCAGCGCCCATGATCTCGTTGGACTTGGTCGGGTCGGCCTTGATCATGTCCAGCGCCTGGAAGTACGAATTGGCCAGCGCCTGTGCGGCCTTGCCATTCGCCTTGAGCCAGGTGGGGTCGCAACCCACGGTGTCCATCACCATGGGGTAGTCGAGTGTGGTGGCCAGAATCTTGCCGGCGCTGGGGTTCTCGCGCACGGTGGACAGATACGGCTCGTACGTCATGGCAGCGTCGTTCTGCCCCGCCACAAAGGCTTGTGCTGCGGCCTGGGGCGACAGCGTGGTGGTCTTCACATCCTTGAGGCTCATGCCGTTCTTGCTCAGCATCCAGGCCAGGCCGAAGTACGGGGCCGTGCCGGGCGCATCCACGCCGATGGTCTTGCCCTTGAGGTCCGCAAAGCTCTTGATGTCGCCGCGCACTGCGATGCCGTCGGCGCCGTAGGACTTGTCCATCTGGAAGATCTGCACGATGGGCACGCCGTTGGCGTTCCAGGCGACGTGCGTCTCGACGGTGGTGGCGGCGCACTGGATCGACTTGGAGGCCAGCGCCAGGTGGCGGTCCTTCTGCGGAATCATCTTGATCTCCACGTCCAGGCCGTTTTTCTTGAAGATGCCGGCCTTGTCGGCCAGCGTGAGCGGTGCAAAACCTGTCCAGCCGGACATGCCCAGCACAATCTTGGTGTCCTGCGCCCGGGCCGGTGCGGCCAGGGCCATCATGCATGCTGCTGCCGCTGCCAGCGACGTCCATTTCACAACCGATCGAGTCATCATCTGCTCCTGTTTGAAGAAAGTACCTTGGCCCTGCCCACCGGAACGCACCTGCGTACCGGAGGCCATGATGACAGCTTCAGCATACCTGTATATACAGGGTAAACACTGAAAAATCCGACTCATGCGAGGGGG
>JADHED010000814.1_pt1 | contig 31508 bp, 29 predicted proteins | sample 8952041 | NCBI WGS metagenome assembly JADHED01 (sample SAMN16124423, study PRJNA663239) | bioreactor sludge metagenome | isolation source: sludge (control) | place: India:Bengaluru | collected 2018-09-08
ACGGGCCTGGCCCGAAGGGTGGAGCCCGCACGATGCGGTGAGAAGGGCGGGCTAAACCCGGACCTCCCGATTCTCCGATGTGAAATGCGGGATCTACGCCTTCGGGCCGAGGTGTCTCGATGCGGTCGGAGCGGGGTTTCACTCTGATCGAGCTGATGATCGTCGTGGCGGTGATCGCTATCATCGCCGCCATCGCCATCCCGAACCTGCTCGCCGCGCGCCTCAACGCGAACGAGACGGCCGCCATTTCCACGTTGCGCACCCTCGTCTCCACGCAGTACCAGTTCCAGTGCACGGCGAAGGCGGACCTGAACTTCGACGGGGCCGGGGAGTTCGGCGACTTCCTCGAGTTGTCGGGGGCCGGCGACGTCCGCAAGGACCCCGCGGTGGGCCCGCTGCGCACGGCCGTCCTGTCCGGCGGGTTCCGCCGGGTGAACGAGCACGGGTTCGCCTCCCGCTCCGGCTACTACTTCATGATCCTGCTGCCCGGGCCGTCCGGGGAAGGCGTCTGCCTCGACCGCGACGGGGTGACGTCGGCGTCGCTCGACCCCGACCTCTGCGAGTCCCTCTGGTGCTGCTACGCGTGGCCGGAGTCCTACAACGCCTCGGGGCGGCGGACCTTCCTCATCAACCAGACGGGCGACATCATCTGCACCGAGGACTCGGACTACTCCGGCGGAGAGATCCCCCCGCCCCTGGTGCCGGGCGCGGGGTTCATCCCCCCCGGCGGCGGCGAGACCGACCAGATCGTCGGCCTCCTCGCCGTGGGCACGGCCGGCGCCGACGGCAACGTCTGGCGCCAGGTCGACTGACGCGGCCGGGCCCGGTGCCGGGTCAGTCGCGCGGACCGCACAGCGCGCACGAGCGGCGGTCGGCCTCCACGATGGCCTGATCCGCGCTCCAGAAGAGGTTGCCGAGGCCGATGCGGGCCAGCAGACCGCCCCGCTCCAGCGTATCGTGGACCTCCCAGGAGAGGCCCGCGAGCATGAGTACGCCCCCCCGCTCCCGGAGTCGCTCCGCGAGGTCCTCGATCGCCTTGAGCCCCGAGATGTCCACCCTGGGCATCCCCCGCGCCGAGAGGACCAGAGTGCTCGTGTCGGGGAGGGACGCGAGAGCCTCGTTGAAGTTGCCCGTGGCGGCGAAGAACAGCGGTCCCGTGACGTAGGCGACCCTCACGTGCGGACACCGGCCCGAGTAGGGGATGCCGCGCTTGCGGAGCTTCTCCGCGTCCACCGCGTGGACCTCGACGTCGATCTTCGCCATCTGGTTCAGGAAGATGGCGCCGGTGAGGAACGCGCCGAGGAGGATCGCCTGCGTGAGGTCGAGCACGATCGTCGCGGCCATCGTGACGGCGAAGGTGACGATCGCCGTCTTGAAGCGGTGGTGGAACATGTAGCGGATCGCCTCCCACTCGTTCATCCGCCATGCGGTGACGAGGAGGACCCCGGCCAGGGCGGAGAGGGGGATCCGCGCCATCACCGGGGCGAGGGCGAACATGGAGGCGAGCAGCACGACGGAGTGGACGATGCTGGTCAGGCGGGTCACCCCGCCGGCCTTGATGCCGACGCTCGTGCGGGCGATGGCCGCCGTGGCCGGGACGCCGCCGAAGAAGGGGATCAGCGCGTTGCCCACGCCCTGCGCGAACAACTCCTGGTTGGCCTGGAGCCGCACGCCCGTCATGTTGCTGCCCACCGCGCCGCAGAGCAGGCTCTCCACCGCCCCGAGGGCCGTGATGGTGAGCGTCGGCGCGAGGAAGTCGTGGAGATCCCTCCACGGGATGTCGGAGAGCCACAGGCGCTCCGAGAGGAGCAGCGTCTGGGGGATCTGCCCGATCGTGGGCACCTCGAGGTTCCCGGCCCATGCCGCCGCGGTGGCGAGGACGATCCCGGCGAGCGAGGACGGGAACCGCGCGCTCCACTTCTTCGGCATGAGGAGCATGACCGCCACCACGATCGCGCCCACCCCCAGCGTCGGCCAGTGGGGTGTCGAGGCGTGCCGGAAGTACCCGACGATCTTCAGGGCCGCCGTGTCCTCGGCGGGGGTGCGGATGCCGAGGAAGCTGTCGAGCTGGCCGATGGCGATGATGAGGGCGATCCCGGACGTGAACCCGGTGATGACCGGCGCCGGGATGAAGGCGATGAACCGCCCGATGCGGAGGAGGCCGATCACGAGCAGGAGCAGCCCCGAGAGGAGGCCCGCCACCCACACGCCGGAGAGCCCGTAGCGCTGCGCGAGGACGATGAGCACGGCGCTCATCGCCCCGGTGGGCCCGGAGATCTGGTAGGGGGCGCCGGAGAGCGCGCCGATGACGAACCCCGAGAGCACCGCGGTGACGAGGCCGGCGGCGGCCGTGGCCCCGGAAGCCACGCCGAACGCGAGGGCCAGCGGCAGTGCCACGGCGGCGACGGTGGCGCCGGCCAGCACGTCCTGCCGGAGCTTCCGGGCGGTGTAGCCGGAGAACTCCTGGAGGTAGATTCCGGGCAGGGAGAGCCGGGGCATGGGGAACCTCCCGAACGGACGCCGCCCCGGCCGGCCGGGGCACGGAGGGCCCGGATTGTACGAAAGTCTCCGCTCGTGCCGAAGGACGGGCGGAGTAGCGCGGGGATCCGGCGAGGGGCGGCTACAATGCTCCGCTCGACACCGAGGAGCGAACGATGGCGGGCGACAGCGGCGATCGGCAGGCACTGCGGAAACTCGCGAAGAACCGGCGGTTCGACGACCTGGAGGCGGGCTGCATCGAGGAGATCGAGGCGGGGACGGTGGACCGCCAGGAACTCCTGTCGATCCTGTCCATGACCTCGGACCGTTCGGACGAGGAGCGGTTCGAATCGCTCGCCTGGATGGTCCTCACCACCTGGGTGGAGCGCAACGGCACGGAATCCGGTCTCGAACTCGCCCGCGGCCTCGCCCGGCTCCTCCCCCGCAGCGCCGTCCTCCGCGAGGAGGTCTCCGCGCTCCTCGGGAAGGTCTACGCGGGCCGGGAGAACCTCGGGGCGATGCTCGCCCGGACGGTGGGGGCGAAGGACGTGACGGTGGAGGAGGGGCTCCGGCGCGCCGACTCGCTGCTCCGTCTGCCGCCGGGCTCCTACTTCCGCGACCGCCGCACGAAGGCCGTGGGACGGGTCCGGGGTTTCGCCGCCGACCGCGACGCCCTCGTGGCCGAGGTCGAGGGCGGCGAGACCTCCTACGACTGCCGCGCCGCCGAGGAGCTCCTGCCCCTGCCGCCCGAGGACTTCCGCGTCCTCGCGGCCTTCGAGGCCGACCGGGTCCGTGCGCTGGCGGAGAGCGACCCCGCGGGGCTCTTCGAGAGCCTGCTGCGGGCCCACGGCCCCCAGCTTTCCTACCGCGAGGCCCGCGCGCTGCTCAACGACTTCGTGCCGGGGGCGTGGGCCGGGTTCTGGAACCAGGCGGGGCCGAAGATCCGCCGCTCGCCGTGGATCGAGGTCTCCGGGGGGGCGCAGCCGACCTTCGAACTCCGGCGGGTCCCGCTCTCCCATCAGACGCGCTTCCTGCGCGAGATCGCCGACGCCGCCGAGGGCCTGCCCCGGCTCTACGTGACCCTCGACTACCTCTCGGAGTCCAAGGAGCATGCCGCGGAGGAGCCCGAACTCGTGGGGCGCCTCGCGGAGTCGCTGCGCCCGCAGGCGGAGGGGCCGGACCCGGCCCTCGCGCTGGCCAGCCGCGGCGTGCTGCTGCTGCTCTCGAAGCACCTGCCGGCCGTGGCCCCGGCGGCGCTGCCGATCCCCGCGGGGGACCCCGCCGCCCTCGTGTCCGCGCTGCCCGACGCGCAACTGCAGGCTGCGGCGGTCGAATACGTGAAGCAGGCCGACCCCGCCGGCTGGGCGGACTGGTGCGGAGGAGCGTTCCCCGCGGCGCAGTCCGAAGTCTGTGAGGACCTTGCCCGCGACCTCCGGGCCGCCGGGCGCGAGGACCTGCTGTACGCCGCGGCGAAGGCCATCCTCGCCGCGCCGGCGAGGTTCGCGAACGCCCTGCACTGGCTGTGGCGTGACGTGGCCGCCGGCGGGCTGCCCCACGACAAGGGCGGTCCGGAGCCGGTGGCGCTCCTCTCGCAGGTGCTCCTCCAGGCGGACCGGGCCTCCCGGCTCACCGGGGAGGAGCGCGGCCTGTTCTTCCGCCTGAAGTCCGCCCTCGCGGCGAGGGACTTCGATGCGGCGCGGCGCGTGCTGGCGGCCACGGACATGGCGGGGGCCCGCCGGGTCTCCGACGCCCTCGCGCGCTGCATCGGCTTCTCCGACGATTTCCGCGGCCAGATGACGCTCGTGCTCACCGAGACCCACCCGAAGCTCTACCACCAGGACGTGCCGCCGTGGGAGCAGGACGACGTCATCTACACGACGGCCGCCGGCCTCGACCGCAAGCGCAAGGAGCTCGACCGCCTCGTCAACGTCGTCCTGCCGGAGATCGCCACGGCGATCGGCACGGCGGCGGCGGAGGGCGACCTCTCGGAGAACGCCGAGTACAAGGGCAACCTCGAGCGGCGCGACCGCATGACCGAGCGCGCGAACTCCCTGCAGGCCGAGCTGGCGCGGACGCGCGTGATCCAGCCGGAGATGGCGGGGACGCTGCTCGTCACGGTGGGGAGCCGGGTCAAGGTGCGCCGGGTGGCCGACGACTCGGTGACCGAGTTCCGCTTCCTCGGGCCGTGGGACGTGGACGCCGAGAAGGGCGTGTACTCCTACCGCGCGCCGATGGCGCTGGCCTTCATGGGCCGCCGTCCGGGGAACATCGTGGCGTTCGAGTCCGAGGGCCACGTCCAGCGCTTCGAGATCCTCGAGATCTCCTCGGCGATGTGATCCCGGCCGGGGAACGCCTCTCAGCGCGGGCACGACCCGCAGCCCGGGTTGCGGCGTGTGTGCCCGCGCTGTCATCGTCTCGCGGGGGAGGCAGTCCCTCCCCCGCGCCGCCGGTGCGCTCCGCGCCCCGGCTCCCTCTCCTCGCCGCCGGTCGGCGGCGAGCGCCTGCGGCGCCCGCTCACGCAGGATCAGCGCGCCGTCGGCAGGAACGGTGAACCAGCAGTTCAGCGCGCGACGCGGATCGGCACCCCGACGCGCAGGCCCCGCCACGCCCGGTCGGTGGTGACCGCCGGGATCCCGCGTGCCGCGGCGAGCGCGAGGCAGGCGCGGTCGCCGAGGGCGGGCCCCGCGCCCCGGGTCGCGGGGCGGAGCGCCCCCGCGGCGAACGCCGCCTCCTCGTCGAAGGGCGAGACCTCGAGGGTGAGCGTCCGCAGCGCCGTCCGGGCCTCGTTCGCCGGCACCCCGGCGTCCACGAGCTTCGCCAGGGCCTCCGAGAGGTTGACGGCGGAGATCACGGCGCGGGGCAGGGCCGCGGCGACCTCCTCCGCGCCCGGCTCGCCGGCGAGGAGAGCGAGGACCGCCGAGGCGTCGAGCGCGACGTCACTCACCTTCCGCCTCCCGCCGGCGCTCCGCGACCAGCTCCTCCGACAGCCGTCGTCCCGCGGGGACGTGGCGCCACACGATCGCCTGCGCCCGCCGGACGGCCTGCGCCGGCGTGAGCACCCGGATGGAGTCTTCCTCGAGCACGAGGAGGACCTCGTCGCCCGCGTCCACGCGGAGCGCGTGCCGCCAGGGGGCCGGGATCACGACCCGTCCGCCCTTGCCGATCCGCGTCCTGCACTCATTCATGTGTCACCATCAGAAGAGACTGGCACATTACAGATGATATGTCAATAGACTGCATGAATGTCACGTTGACTCCCGGCCAGCGGCGGGGAGAATGGGCGGATGCGGAGACGAAGGAGCCGCCGAAGGAAGGACGCTCGCCGGGCGCCCGGGCCGGTGGCCGCCGCCGCGCGGGCGTTTGGATACCCCGGCGACCTGCCCGCCACTCCGCCCGCGATCCTCTTCGCCGCGGCGGCGGTGCTCTTCGCCGCCGCGGCCGCCTGGTTCGTGCTGCCCTGTTCCATCCAGCTGTTCCCCGTGCCGCTCTCCTTCCCCGAGTACCGCCACCTGACGGCGGCGGACCCGGCGCTGTGGCAGGAGGTCGAGCAGCACTACGACTGCGGGAAGGGCTTCACGCCGGACCTCGCCGAGCGCCTCGCGGCCGCGGGGACGGCGGGGGAGTCGGCCCTCATCGCCCACCTGCTGACGCAGAGCATCTCCTTCGTGCTTCTGTCCGCGCCGCCGTCGGCGGACGGGGAGCACGCGGAGGCGGTCTGGCTTCGCGAGCATGCGGGGGCGGAGTCGCGGCGACTCCTCGCGCGCATCGCCGCCGACGGCCGCGTGCCCCAGCACGTGCGGCTTACGGCCGTCATCGCCCTCTGCGACCCACGGGGCCGGGAGGAGGCCGGCCCGCTCCTCGAAGTCGCCGCGGATCCGGGCGCCCCGATCGGACTGCGGCAGGCGATCGTGGAACGCCTGGCGCGGCTCGGTGGCCGGGCGCCTCCGGTCCTCGGCGAGGTCCTGACCTTCGGTCCCCGGGAGCTCTCCGTCTCCGCCGCGGCGGCGTTGGCCGCGTTCGGCGAAGCGCCCCTTCCGTCGCTGCTCACGGAGCCGCTGCGGTCCCCCTCGTGCCGCGAGGACCAAGTGGTCTTCGTCGCGCAGGCGGCGGCGGTACTGGCCGCCGATTCCGCCGCGGTGCGGGCGGCGGCGGCGGACGCCGTTAGGTGGCATGGCCGCGGTCCGCCCGAGCCGACGACGTTCGGCCGCTGGGACGAGGCCCGGGACCGCAGCCGGGCCGCTCTGGCCGACGCGCTCGGGGCGTGGTTCGCCGCGCGCCCCGGATCCGGCGACATGCCCCTCGAGCGCGAGCACCGCGAGTACCTCGACGGGCCCGTGCGGGCGCGCGAGAAGCGGTGTGGGAGCCTCGGCGACCTCCTCGCCCTCCCGGAGGGGGACCTCGATCTCGCCGCGGCCATCCTCGTGGCGGAAGGCCTCCCGGAGGGGGAGCGCGACGTCGCCCTGGCCTCCTTCGACCGCCTGTGCCGCGCGATCTCCCGCGAGATCGGAGATGCTTCGGACTCCGAACGGATACTGACGGTGCTCTCCCGGCGGCTCCTGTCCGAACCTGCGTATCGCCCGTACTCCGGGCGTTTCGCCGACGTCCTGCTCACCGGCGAGGGCAACTGCCTCTCGCGCACCGCGCTCCTGATCGCCGTTTCCCGCCGCCTGTCGCTTCCGGTCTGCGCGGTGGCTGCGCCGGGGCACGTGTTCGCCCGCTTCACCGGCGGCGGCCGCCGCCGCAACATCGAGCCCACGGAGGGCGGCACGGAGATCCCCGACCGGACCTACGCCGAGACCCGCGGGCCGTGGGCGGCCTCGCCGGAGGCGCTGGCGGGCGGCACGTACCTCCGGGACCTCTCGGGGCGCGAATTCCTCGGCGAGGTCCTCGCGAACCGGGTCTCCGTAGGCGTTGTCGAGGTGTGTGGGGACCCGGATCCCGCGGCGCTCGCGGAAGCGGACGCCGCGGTCGCGCTGGCGCCCGGTGCCCCCCTGGCCTGGCTCGCCCGCGGTCTCGCCCGCCTGCCGGTCGATCTCCCCGGCGCGCGCGCGGACTTCGAGAGGGCCCTCGCCGTGGATCCCGCCGGCCCGGCGGCCCGCGCCGCGCGGGAGGCCTTCGAGAACGTGGAGCCCCTGCCGGAGGGGCGGGAGTACCGGGAGCTGCGGACCCTCCGGGCGATCGTGTGCTACTGGCGGGGCGAGTACGAGCGGGCGGAGCGCGAGGCGGGGGAGGCGGCCGGCCGCTTCGGCAACCTCACGGTCCAGAAGGTCCGTGCCCGGGCCGGCCGGCCGCTGCCGTCCGGGGTCCCCGTGGAGAGCCCCGAGCAGGCCCTCGACCTCGCCGCGGTCCTGCTCGAATCCTCGCTCGCCCACCGGCCCGACCGTGCGGCCGCCCGCCGGATCCTCTCCCCCTGGTCGTTCCTCCTCGACGAAACCGTCGCGCAGCCCGGGCCTTTCCCGCACGAGGACTGGTATGCGCTGCGGCGGGTTCCGGGCCTCCGGGAGCGCTTCGCCGCCCTGTGGGCCGAGGCGGACCGGGAGGAGGCTAGCCCCCCACGCTGAGCGTGATGCGGGCGGAGAAGACGAGTCGGCGGTCGTTGTAGCGGCGCATCTCCTCGAGGGCGACCCGGGCGTCGGGCTTGACCGCCTCCTCGAAGGCCGGCTTGCCGTTCACGACGACCGTGATCGGGGCGGCGAGGTCGAACATCGCGTCGGAGACGAGCAGCGTGAACCGCTTGACGAGGTGGGTCGTCACCTCCACGCGGTTGCCCTCCTTCTTCTCGGCCCGGATCCGCGGCAGGTCGCCCCGGATGTACCCGCCGGCGTCGGCGAAGGAGCCCGCTGGGGCCCCCGCGCCGGCCTCCTCGATCCGGACCCAGCGGAAGGAGTTCGCGGGGAAGCCCGCCTCGTAGCCCGTGCCCGCCGGGTCGAACTGCCAGTCCACGACCGGGGGCAGGGGGTTGCGTGGCCTCGCCTTCAGGAACGCGCAGACCTCGTCCTTCAGTTTCACGAACAGGAACGGGTCGTGCGGCGCGTCCTCGATGAACCGGAAGGTCAGGTCGATGCCCGCCTTCTGCATCGCCTCGACGGCTTCCTTCACGTGCGCGGGGTCGAAGATGGAGTCCTTCCCGCCGTTGATGGCGAGGAAGGGGAGGTTGCGGAAGTTCACGAAGCGGGTGACGCCGCCCGGGGAGCCGATGACCGGCACCGCCGCGGCGTAGAACGTGGCCTCCGTCTCGAGGATGCGGTACGTGCCGCGGCCGCCGTCGGAATCGCCGGCGAGGTACACGCGATCCTCGTCCACGTTGTAGCGGCGCTTCACGTGCTCGAGGGCCTCGTGGACATTGGCCCGCACGGCGGGCTCGCCCCACTCGTGGCCGTCGTAGGTGCAGGGCCCGATGCGGATGAGGTCGAGCGCCTCGACCGCGGCGCCCAGCTCCTTCGCTTCGTAGGCGCCCCCGCCCGGGGCCGGCTGCCGGACCGCGCCGTGCAGGAACATCAGGACGCCGACCGGCTTCTTCCCGGAGTACCGCGCCGGCAGGTAGTACGTGAACTGCCGGGCCAGCCCGTCCGCGCACTTCACCGTCACCGTCTCCTGCGACGGCATGCCCCCGGGGTACGCGCGGCCCTTGCGCAGGGCCTCCACGAGCTTCGCGATCTCCCGCTCCGAGTCGCAGCGCTTCAGGATCTTCGCGAGAACCTCTTCCGCCTTCGCCGGGTCCGGCTCGTCCACGTAGTGCCACTCGGGTTTCTGCCCCTTGATGTCGTAGTCCTTGGCCGACGCGGCGGCGGCCAGGGCGAGCAGCGCGAGGGCGCAGGTCAGGACGGGCGGGCGGACCATGGTCACCTCCGGGAGCCCGGACGGAAGGCAAGTCTAACCCGCCGTCGCGGGGGATCCGCAGGGCGAGTCAGCGCGACCGGCGGCTCCTCGCGGGCATCGGGCCCGGGAGGAGCGAGAAGCCCATCTGCGCGAAGTGCCGGTCGGTGGTCAGGACGACCCGGAGCCGGCACTCTCTCATGACGACGAGGCTCGTGCAGTCGGTGAATGACCACTTCTTGTCCCGGTGGCGGAAGAAGGCGTCGCGGGCCCGCTCGGCCCGCTCCGGTCCGACCCACTCCCAGTGCACGCGAGGGCTTCCGTCGACCTGCCGCCACCAGGCCTCCGCGGCGTCGAGCCCGAGCCGGACCCGGAGCAGAGTGAGCGTCTCATCGACGACGTAGTCGGTCGTGAGGAGCACCTGTCCCCGGCGGAGGACCTCGTCCCGGGCGACCCGGGCTGCCTCGTGCGCCGGATCCGCTCCATCGGCACAGGCCACCCACCCCGCCGTATCGACGAAAACCCCGCTCACTCTCCGTAGAGCACGGCGTCGTGGTCGGCCGCGCTCCCTCCATCCCGGCTCCGTCCGACGGGGCCGGCGCCGTACAGCGGGTCTTCCTCGAGCGGCGTCGTGGGCGCGGGGGGTTCGTCCACGGGCACGATCCGGAATGCCGGTCGGCTGCGGTACAGGACGGTGTAGCGTGCCCCGCGTCGCACGGCGGCCACCACCGTGGGCAGCGTCGCACGCAGGTCCCGTGCATTGATGATCGAGTGCATGTCCGCCTCCAAGTTTATCTTGAGTTAAACATGGAGCCGGCGGTCCGTCAAGGGTCTTCCTGTGGGAGACACTTGCCGCCGCGCCGCGGCCGGTGCGGCGTTATCATGGCGGCATGCGGTCCGGATGGTGCGCCGCGGGCCTCGTCGCGCTCGTCGCCGCCGGGTGGCTCCTCCCCGGCGGGCGGACGGAGCGGTTCACCGTCCGCGGCCGGGTGGCCGGCGCCGGGAGGTCGGCGGAGGTGACGCTCTTCCGGATCCCCGACGGCGGGGGAGCGTGGCCCGTCCTCGCGACCGTGCCGGTCGGGCGGGACCGCGCGTTCGCCGTCGGCCTGCCCCCCGGGGACGGCTTCGCGGTCCGGGCCTCGGACGGGCCTCTGCTGAGCCCCTGCGCCACCGTCGGGGGGCCCGACGGCTTCTCGGAGTTCGAACTCGTCCTGCAGCCGGCGCCGCCGGTGGAGGTCCTCGTCACGGACGACGCGGGCGGACCGGCGGCGGGTGCCCGCGTCGTCGTCGAGGAGGCCACCCGGGGCGCGCCCCCGCGCCGCCGGCCGGTCGCCGAGGTCCGCGCGGACGCCGCCGGCCGGGCCGTCCTGCCCCCCGTGCCACCGCCCTGCGGGCGCATCACCGTCCGCGTGGCGGGCTTCCTCCCGGCGGTCCTCGAGCCCCTCCCGGCGGACGCGCCGGCGGCGATCCGCCTCGACCGGGGTCGCCCCCTCGCGGGCGTCGTCCTCGATGCCGACGGCGTGCCGGTCGCCGGGGCGCTCGTCGCGGTCGCGGAGCGGGAGGCCGTCACGGACGAGGCGGGACGGTTCCTGCTGCCCGCGGCCCCCTCCGCCGGGGACTTCGTCGTGCGCGCCGACGGAGGGGACCGCGGCCGGGCGGACCGCACGGTATCCCGCCCCGCGGCGGACGGCCCCCTGACGGTCCGCCTCACACCCGTGCGGCGCATCGCGGGCCGGATCCTCCTGTTCCGGGGCGTCGTCCTCGAGGACCTGACCGGCGCCGAAGGGCGGTTCTGCCTCCTCGGCCTGCGCCCCGGTCCCCATCACGTCACGGTGGAGGCGGCGGGCTTCGAGCCGGAGCGCCTCCGGCATGTGCTCTGCGGGCGGACGGATCTCCGGGTCACGCTGTCGCGCTGACCCCGTCGTCTGGCGCGGTGCCTGGCGGAGGCGCAACGGCGCCCTTTACCCGACCCGGCCGGGCGGATATCCTCTCGGCCGTGGGCGAGGGCGGCGATCCGAACGTGACGGGCACCATGGGGGGGCTCCGCTCCACGCGGGACCTCGTGGTCGAGGCCGTGGGCGGGGACATCCGGGCGCGGGGCAAGCTCCTCGAGCGCCTCCGGCCCCGCCTCACGCTGTGGGCGGCGGCGCGTCTGTCCCCGAAACTCCGCGAGTACGTGGACGCCGAGGACGTCGTGCAGGAGGTCCTCCTCGCCGTCCACGAGGGGTTCGAGGGGTTCCGCGACCGGGGCGAGAAGGCGTTCTTCGGGTGGCTCTTCACCCTCGCGGAGAACCGCATCCGGGACCTCGCCGACTACGCCGGGGCCCGGAAACGGCAGGCCGGCCCCGTGATGATGACGATCTCCGAGACGACGCCCGCCACCGCGGCGATCAGGTCGGAAACCCTCGACCGCCTCCGCGCCGCCGTGGCCCGCCTCCCGGAGGACTACCGGCAGGTCCTGCTGCTCCGCCGCTTCGAGGAGCGGGAGACCACCGAGGTCGCGCTGCTGATGGGGCGGTCGGAGAACGCCGTCCGCATCCTGTACTGCCGCGCCATCAAGGAGTTGCGGCAGGCCCTGGCGGAGGGCGACTCGTCGGCGTGAAACGGCGGGGCGGGGAATCCGCTTCGGAAGGTGCCATGACCGAGCCCGAGAAAGAGACCCTGCTGGGCGAGTGCCTCGAGGACTACCACCGGCGCCGCGCCCTGCGGCAGACGGTGAGCGCGGAGGACTACCGCGAGCGCCTCGGCCCGCTCTTCGACGAGTTCCTCGACCTCCTCGCCGCGGAGTCCTCCCTCGACGCGGTGCTCGAGCCGGAGACGCCGGCGGAGGCCTTCCCGCGGCCCTTCGGCGGTTACACGCTGCTGCGCGAGCTGGGCGCCGGCGCCATGGGCGTCGTCTACGAGGCCGTCCACCGCGACCTCGGCCGCAAGGTGGCCCTGAAGGTCCTCCGCACGGGCTTCGACACCGACCCGCTCGCGCTCGAGCGCTTCCGCCGCGAGGCCCGCGCCTGCGCCCAGGTCCGGCACGATCATATCGTCGAGATCTACGAGGCGGGGACGGCCGAGGGACGGCCGTTCTACGCCATGCCGATCCTCACCGGCACGAGCCTGTCCGCCCTGATCAGGACGGGGAAGGTCCCGCCGCCCGTGGAACTCGCGAAGGGCATCGCCGGCGTCGCCGACGCCCTCGACGCCCTGCACCGGGCGGGGATCGTCCACCGCGACATCAAGCCCGCGAACATCATGGTGGAGCCGGGCGGGAAGATGATCCTCGCCGACTTCGGCCTCGCCCGCACCGCGACCTCCCAGGCCCTGACCCAGACCGGCCAGGCGCTCGGCACGCCGCTGTACATGAGCCCCGAGCAGGTCGTCGGGCAGACCCGCGAGGTCGACGGGCGCAGCGACGTCTACGGCCTCGGGGTGACGCTCTACGAGGCGCTGTCCGGGCAGCCGCCGTTCAAAGCCGACATGTTCCACGGCCTCATGCGGATGATCCTCACCGAGCGGCCGCGGCCGCTGACCGCCGTCGCCCCGCACGTTCCGAAGGAGGTCGCCTTCGTGGCCATGAAGGCGATGGAGCGGGAGAAGCGGGACCGCTACCAGACCGCCGCCGACCTCCGCCGCGACCTGCTCGCGTTCGCCGAGGGCCTGCCGGTGGCCGGGAGGCCGCTCCCCGCGTGGCGGGTGTTCGTGCGCCGTCGCCGGTATGCCCTGCTCTCCGCCGCCGCCGCCGCTCTGCTGCTCGCGGCCGGGGCGGTCTTCTGGCTCGGCCGTCCCGCCACGCTCTACGTGGCGTCCTTCCCCGCCGCCGCCGCCGTGGAGGTGGACGGGGCCCCCGCGGGCCAGACCGACCTCAAGTTGAGCCTGCCCGCCGGGAGCCACACCGTGGTCGTCCGCAAGGACGGCTTCCACGAGCGGCGCCTCGAGGTGCCGCTCGTGCGGGCCGAGACGCGAACGCTCGACACCTTCCTCGTGCCCGTGAACCCCGACGATCCCGCGGTGCTCGCGCAGCTCGGGCCGGAAGTGGGCGTCGAGATGGGCGGGTTCCTGGCCCGGCCGATGCTGAGGGGGGCCGAGGTCGGGCCGCCGCTCCTGCCCCTGTGGCCGCGTGGCGACGTGCGCCCGGCCGACCTCGACTTCTTCCGCGTCGACGTGAACCTCGATTTCGAGGCGGAGGGGGCGATCGAGTTCCGCCGCGGAGAGGAGATCCTCGCCCGCCTGCCGTTCGCGCCGGAGCGGCTCGACACGGTGCTCCCGTTCCCCGCCGAGGCCGCCGCCCGGCTCGCGCCAGGGGACACCGTGGTGTGGGGCTTCTTCCCGCGGGAGGGGACCCCCGTCACGGCCGAGTTCCGCGTCGCCGGCGCCGAGGTCGCCCCCCGGCTCGCGGACCTCGAGCGCGCCCTCGCCGGGCAGCCGGCGGTGCTCCGGCACCACTTCCGGGCGCAGGTGCTCCTCGACGCCGGCCTCTGCCTCGGCGCGTACCGCGAGGCGGCGAAGGTCCTGGAGACCTGCCCGGGCAGCGCGCGGGCGCTCGCGGTGATGGGGGACGCGCTGGAACGGCTGGGGCTCGGGGAGTCCGTCCCCGGCGCGGAGGTGCGGGCCGCCATCAGCGCGCTGCCGGACGACGCTCGCCGCGGCGTCTTCAGGTAGGACGCGGCCGCTCGCCGGGAGGCTCTCCCGCCGGGAACGCCGGCCGTGCTAACATGAATCTTTCGCGACCGGCCCCGTTCCGTCTTCGTCCCAGCGAGTCCGCCATGAGACACCGACTCACCCCGATCGTCGCCGCCGTCGTCGTCCTCGTCGCCGCCGCCACCGCCCCGGGCATCGGCTACACCGACTACCTCGAGCGCCTGCAGTTCGAGTACATGCGCCTCGTCACGCAGCATGGGCAGATCGACCAGGCGAAGGTCCGGGCGGTCGCCGAATCGGCTCTGGAGGCCCTGAAGGCCCCGGGCACGGCCGCCTCGTATCTCGGAGAGTACAAGGCCCTCGCCAAGGTCGCCGCGAAGAGCCTCAAGACCTTCGGCGCCGACGGCGAACTCGTGGCCGAGTACGAATCGGTCCTGGCGGCCTACCGCGCGGACCTCGTCAGCGGGCGGAACGCACTGGCCGCCGCGGACCCGCTGAGCAGGACGCTGCCCAAGGTCGATGCCGCCCTGGCGAAGGCGGACGCCCTCGTGCCGATCGCCTCCCGGCTCAAGGGCTACGGCAAGGTCGCGAAGACCCTGAAGACCTGGCTCGAGTTCGAGCCCCCCGCCGGCCACTACACGTGGGTCATCTCGGGACTCTCGCCGATGCCGGTGGACGAATCGATCGACTTCGACGGCGACTCCACGCTGGACAACGGCATGAAGGACGTCGCCCTGTTCCTGGCGGGGCAGGGGTTCGACCTGGAGGCGGCGATCGCGACCCGTCTGGCGCAGGACTCGCGCGTCACTATGCTCTGGATGTGGGGCGTGGACTCCCTGACCGATGACCCCGAGGTGTGGTTCAGCTTCCTGAACGGCATCGACAACGACAAGGGGCCCGCGGACAACTTCTCCGGAGCGGAGACCTTCGCGCTCGCGCGATACCTGAGCGACATCGACCTGCTCCCGCGCAGCCGCGGACCCACGGGCTTCGACGTCAACGGCGACTGGTTCGGAATCTGCACCGGCGAGTCCGTCGACTTCGCGGGCCTGGAGTTCGCGCTGAACCGCGATCTCCGGGTCTATTCGACGATGGCGGACGGCCCCGTCGCGGGACGCCTCTTCTTCACCGCCTCCGCGAACAACGTGGCGCTGTGGCTGCTCGACCTCGGGATGCCGGCCGGCCTCGAGGACGACGTCCGGGCCCTCGTGGACATCGACTCCGACTTCGACCTCACGCTCGACTCCTTCACCGTGGGCTTCGACTTCACGGCGGTGAAGGCGGGCGTGCAGTAGGCCCCGGGCGATGCGGGCGCGGCGAGCCGGCGCGGGGCCCGGGTTCCTGGTGCTGGCCGTCCTCACCGTCCTGGCCCCCGCCGCCGTCCTCGCGCGCGATCCGACGGTCGGATCCTGCACGCTGAAGGACCCCTTCGCGAAGACGCAGGCGGAGGTGGACCTCGCGGTGCAGAAGCTCACCTCCGCGAAGGACGAGAAGGCGAAGGTGAAGCAGGGCAAGGCCATCGCCGCGAAGTACGGTCGGACGGGGGCCATCGAGAACCTCATCCGCTACCGGGAGAGGGATCTGCGGCACGTCTTCCTCCCGCTCCTCGCGGAGAAGAGCTGGGCGGTGCGGGCGCGGGCCCTCTACGGGCTGCGGATGACGGGGGAGGCCGGAGACGTGCCGGCCGTGGCGCAGGCCCTCTCGGACGTCGACCCACGGGTGCGCGAGGCGGCGGCGAACGCGCTGCTGCACCTCGCGGAAGGCGTCCCCGCCGCGCTGACCGCCGCCCTCGAGTCGGAGAAGGACCCCCGGGTCCGCGCGAGCCTCGAGGCGGCGGCGAAGGTCCTCGGCGGGGGCGACAAGCCGTTCCGCCCGTGGGCGGAGGCGCTCGTGGGCCCCGACGGCGCGAAGCGCGTGGAATGGGCGTGGACGGTCTCCGGCAAGACCTCGTTCAACGACTACTTCGGCAAGGACGTCCCCGGTGTCCCGGAGGCCGTGGCCTTCGACTGGCCGATCTCCGGTTACGACAGCGACCTCTTCGCCGACGGGTTCCCCCGGAAGTCCTACGGCGCCAACGGCACCCACGTCGGCGAGGACATGGCGTGGTTTCGGGAGGGGTGCTCGTACTACGCCGTGGCCGACGGCGTCGTGCGGATGGTCCAGGGCGCGGGCGGCGACTGGGGCTTCCTCCTCATCCTCGAGCACCGCCTGTCCTCCGGGGACTACGTGTGCTCCCTCTACGGCCACGCGGGGTTCGACGTGCTGGTGAAGCCCGGGGAGATCGTCCGCCGGGGGCAGAAGATCGCCACCCTCGGGCTCTCGTGCGCGGTGGAGAACGGCGGCTATGGCGCCCACCTCCACTTCGGGATGGCCGACGGACCGTTCCGCCGCCCGTCCGCGGAGAAGGGGGCGGAGATCGACGTGGACCAGAGCGGGACGAAGGTGCGCGCGAAGATCCTCCGCCTCGTCTACCGCCCGGAGGAGACGGACCGCTACGGTTTCGCCGGGCTGGGGGCGGAAGTAACACTCCCCGACGGCGCGACGGCGGTCGTGCCGGTCCCGGCGGGGGAACCCGCCGCGCAGACGGCCTGGATCAAGGGCTACGTCCCCGACTGCCGCGGGTGGTTCGACCCGTTCAAGTTCATCGGGGAGCGTCGGCCGAAGGATTGACCGGCGCCGCGGTCACTTCTCCGGTTCGAGCCGGACGACCTTCTCCGCCGCCGGACCCTTTGTCCCCTGCACGATCTCGAACTCGACGCGCTCGCCCTCCCGGAGGCTCTTGAAGCCCTCGCCCCCGATGGCGGAGAAGTGGACGAACACGTCCTTCTCGCCGCCGTCCGGCGTGATGAACCCGTAACCCTTCGCGTCGTTGAACCACTTCACGGTGCCCGTCTGGCGCATTTCACCCGCCTCCAACACGGTCTTGCCGCCCTGAGGCGTATCAGAGGGGCGCCGCCCCTGTCAATGGGGAACTCGCCCCCGCTACTCCGGAAGACCCGGCGGCGGCAGGAACACGGAGGCCGGGAACCGGCGCCCGGTGGCCAGGTCCCGGACCGTGCGCTTGGCGACGAAGTCGTAGAGGAGCGGGTTCTCGCGCCGGATCTCCTCGAGGGCCCGTCCCTCGTCCCGGGTGATGAACCCGTGGCGCACGAGGGCCCCCGTCCGCACGGCGAGGCGCACGGCCGGGATGGGGTAGTCGCTCCCGTCGATGAGCCGATCGTCGAATTCGGGGTGGGCGAGCATGACCCGGAGCGGGCGCGGGAGGCGGCGCGCCAGCGTCGTCGCCGACAGGTCGGCGTAGGCGAGGCCGCGGTAGGCCGGCGTCGAGAGGACACGCAGCAGGGCGTCGAACGCCGACATCCGGGTCCCCGGCGAATCGAGGTCCAGGCAGGTGCCGAGGTTCGCGAGGTGCGCCATGACGACCCGCACCCCGCGGTCGAGCGCGCGGCGGAGGCGGAGCGGGTTGCCGACCTCCTCGCCCGCCGTCTGGCGGAGGGCCTGCTCCTTCCCGGTGTGGCAGAGCAGCACCATGTCGAGGTCGCGCAGGCGGTCGTAGAAGGCATCGCAGCGGGGGCTCGCGGGGTCCATCCCCTGTGCGTTGGGGAGCCACTTCACCCAGCGGGCGCCCGCCTCCCGGCAGCGCTCGAGCTCCCGCAGCGCGTCCTTCCGGTAGGGATGGACCGACACCGCCGGCAGGAACACGTCCGGCTTCTCCCGCGCGAGGCGGAGCACGAGGTCGTTCGGCACGAACATCTCGCTCCGCTCTTCGTCCACGGTGCCGTCCTCGCGGCAGAAGGCGTCGAACGCGAGGAGGCGGAGGCGGCGGCGCACGGGGAATGCGCGGGCGAGGGACTCCAGCCGCGTCAGGTACTCGCTATCCGCGGCGGCGAGGTCGCGTACGCCGGAGGAGGCGGCGATGACGGAGAACGTCAGCCGCCGGACGGGGTGGAGCGGGGAGCGCATCGTGCGGTTCACGCGGCAGCCCGTGTCGCCCGCGCCGAGGCCGACGACGTGGACGTGCGTGTCCACGGTGCCGGAGGGCGGGAGGTCGGCGAAGGCCGCCCGCAGGAGTGAGTCGGCGCCGGCGGTCACCGCGCCTTGCCGTCCACGACCACGATCTCCGCCTTCGCCTCGCCGAGGCCGAGGGCGGCGGCGTGCTCGATCTGGTGCCGCGCGTTCCGCTTGGGGTAGCAGCGCGATTCGAGGCTCCTGCCGGTGCGCTCCCGGACGAGGTCGAGGACCGCCTGGTCGATGGCCACCGGGTCGGTGGAGACGAGGAGGCCGATGTCCTCCACCACGCTCTCCTGCGTGAGGCCCATGCAGTCGCAGTCCTTCGTGATGGCGTAGGCCGCGGTGACGAACGCGGCGCGGCCCTTCTTCCCCGCGAGGGCCCCCGCGGCGTGTTCCGCGATCCGCTCCTGAAGCTCCTGCCCGGCGATCCCCCAGCCGAACTCCACGGCGCCCTCGCGGCAGACCGCGATGCACTCCCCGCAGCCGATGCACGTCTCGTCCGCGATGACCGCGGTCTTGTCGCCCATGGTGATGGAGTCCGTCGGGCACCACTCCGCGCAGGCTCCGCAGATCGTGCAGCGCTTGCCGTCGATGTGCGGGTTCTGCCCATGGTGCTGGCGGAGCTTGGCCTTCCGCGAGGCGCAGCCCATGCCGACGTTCTTCAGCGCGCCACCGAACCCCGTGCCGAGGTGGCCCGTGGCGTGGGAGACGACGAGCAGGCTCCGGGCACGGGCGATGGCGGAGGCGATGGAGACCTCCTCGAAGTGCTTCCCGGCCACGGGCACCGCCACCTCGTCGGCGCCGGTGATGCCGTCGGCGGGGACGAACGGCGCACCCACGGCGTCCAGCGTGAACCCGTGCTCGTGCGCGACCCGCGTGTGGCCGGGACCGTTGTCCCGGGGGCTCTTGTAGAGCACGGCGGTGTCGGTGAGGAAGGGCTCCGCGCCGGAGCGGACGACCTGGGAGACGAGTTCGCGGACCAGCGCGGGCGGGACGTGGGTCGTGGTGCCCGGCTCGCCGACGTGGAGCTTCACCGCCGTGAGGTCGTGGGGGGCGAAGCAGGACGACAGGCCGGCGGCCTCCCAGAGGGTCGCGACCGCGCGCCGGACCGTGGCGGGCGGGCTCTCGAGGCGCAGGGGGAACAGGTAGACCTTGCTCATCCCGACGGTGTACCAAGCGAGGCGAAGGGGAGGAAGCGATCGCCGTCCCGGAAGAAGCCCTCGGCGAAATCCCCGAGGTCGCGGACCCACTCCGGGTCGAGCGCGGGGCGGGCCGCCGCGGGCAGGACGACGGCGATCCGGCGCATGAGCGGCGGCCGGCCGGGCAGGTACTCCCGGACCCGCTCGAGGTAGAGGTTCTCCGGCGTCGCGGAGGCGGCCTCGATGGCGTCGAAGAGGTCGAAGGGGAACTCCCCGTCCGTGTCGAGGACGAGGACGGACGGAGAGAAGGGCTCCGCGGCGGCGAGGGCGCGGGCGGCGGCGGCGATCCCGTCGCGGCGGCGCCAGGCGTCGGCGGCGCGGAGCACGAGCGTGAAGGGCGCGGAGGTGCGGGCGGGCAGGGCGACCGGCTCGCGGTCGAGGTCCAGACGGTGGATCGCCGGGGCGCCGGGCATCCCGGGCCATGCGGAGGCCGGGTCGGGGGGCGGGAGCGGGTCGAAGGTGCGCTCGAAGCAGTCCTCGGCCTCGTCGAGGAGGCCCGTGATGTCGTCCTCGGAGAGCGCCGGCGTGCGGCGGACGAAGTACGGGGGCCGGGGGTCGTGGACGAGACCGAGAGCCGCGGCATCGCGGCGGAACGGGGTGCCGGGGAGGACGGAGAGCGGAAACACCTGGATCTCGTCGAAGAGGCCCTCTTCGCGCAGGAACCGGTAGCCGGCGCGGATCGTCGCCGGCGTGTCTCCCGGCAGGCCGACGATGAGGTCGACCTTCGCCCGCACGCCGGCGGCGCGGACGGCGCGGACGCCGCGGGCGAAGAGGTCGAGCGGGGTCCGTCGGCCCATGAGCCGCTGCGCCCCGGGGTCCACGGACTGCAGGCCGATCTCGAGTTCGGCGAAACCCGCCTCGCCGAGCAGCGCGGCCTGCTCCGGGGTGATGCTCTCCGCGCGGGCCTCGGCGTGGAGGGCGAGGCGGGGGGCGGGGTTCTCCCGGACGACGAGGCGCAGGAACTCGGTGAAGTCGGGCCGCTGGTTCAAGGTCGGGTCGAGGAAGAAGACGTCCCGCGCGCCCGCGGACCGGGCGTGGCGGAGGTTGGCCGCCAGCCGCCCGGAAGACACGCGGATGACGCCGTCGTAGGCCTGCGGGTAGTAGCAGTACCGGCACTTGTAGACGCAGCCCCGGGCGGTCTCCACGAGGTACGGATCGTCGGCGTCCGCGGCGAGAATGCCGCCCACGTACGGGCTCGCGACGGCGTCGAGGTCCGGGAGCGTCGGTCGCGGCGGGTTCGCGCCGAGGCCGGGCAGGGCGCGGGCGGCGGCCGGGTCACCGGCGGCCAGGGCGGCGAGCAGGGCGGCGAAGGTCCCCTCGCCCTCCCCGAAGACGGCGAAGTCCACGGCGGGATGCTCGCGCACGCGGGGGACGTCCGGCGTGACCTCCGGACCGCCGACGGCGACGAGGACGTCCGGCCGGGCCGCCTTCAGGCGGGCCGCGAGCCAAAGGACGCGATCCACGTTCCACAGGTACGCGGTGAACCCGACGAGGAGGGGGGCTTCGTCGAGGATCCGGTCGAGGAGCGCCCGGTCCCCGGCATGGTTCACCTCTCGGGCGGGCAGGACGCGGATGTCGAACGCCTCCGCGAGGCCGGCGGCCCGGGCGTGAAGGGCGAGGCACGCGGCGGCGTATGGCGTGTTCCCCCGGAGCGGGGGCCCCGCGAGCGGCGGCGCCGGAACCTGGCAGAGGATCACGCGTCGCACTTCCACCGACCCGAGCATACCCCCGGCAATCTGTCCCCGGCACAAGTTGCGGGTGCGGTATCGTTACGGGCGCGAGGAGGGATCGCCATGAAAGTCGTCGCCAGCATCTGCCGGGTCGCGGGGGAGAGGGTGGCCGTGGTGGCCGTGGACAAGTCCGTCGTCGAGTACCAGAGCGAGGCGGACCGCTACATCGACGCCCTGAGCCCGGCCTTCGACGGGCTCCCCGTGGTCCTCCTCGCGCGCGACGAGGCCGGCAACGCGACCTACTTCGGCCGCGAGGACCTCTGCCAGGGCCTGTCCCCCGTCCCCCCCGACGACATCCCCTGGCAGGAGCTCGACCTCGACCTCTGACCCACCCCTCACACCGGTGCCAGGTCAAATTCGAAGGACTTAACACCTAACACCGGTGCCAGGTCAGATTCGAAGGACTTGGACGGCGATCGCCACTCTCCCGCGGGCCCCGGCAAGTCCTCAGAATTTGACCTGGCACCGACCTTAGGGGTGGGAACGGCTTGGGGTGGGCTTGCCACCGTGAGGCGACGGCGGTAACCTCTTTCCGGCATTGAACGGGAGGTGTCCATGGGCCGGCTCCTCAGCCTGGCGCTCGGCGGGTTCGCTCTCGCCCTCTACGGGCCTTTTCTGATCCTCGGAGAGGAGACGCTCCTCAGGTACCAGCAGTGGTGGATCGACCGCCTGTCGCAGGCCTGGTACCAGAAGATCTTCGCGCTCGGTCCGGGCATCTTCGCCGGCCTCGCGCTCGTGTTACTCGCGATCCGGCCCAAGGGCTCCTAGCGCCGTCGGGCTAGAGGAACGGCCGCGAGACCTCGTCCAGCCGGACGAGGTCGTCTTTCGTCAGCGCGATCCGCATTGCCCCCGCGTTCTCGCTCGCCTGCGCCACTCCCGTGGCGCCGGGGATCGCCACCACCGTGTCGCCGTGGAACCGGGTGAGCCACGCGAGCGCCACCTGCGCCGGCGTCGCCCCGCGGGCGGCGGCGATGTTCCGCAGGGCCTCGACCAAGGGCCGGGCCCGCTCCAGCGCCTTCCGCCGGAAGGAGGGCATCCACCGCCGGAACCCCGGCCGTGCCCGCACCAGGTCCGGGTCGTCGTGGTAGCGCCCGGAGAGGATCCCCTGCGCCAACGGGGAGTAGGCGATGATCGTGATGCCCGCCTCTTTCGCCGCCGCGAGCACCCCGTTGCGCTCGATCTTCCGGTGTAGCAGGCTGTAGCGGACCTGGTTCGACGCGAGCGAGAGCCCGCGCCGCGAGAGGGCGGCGTGGGCCCGGAGCATCCCCCGCGCCGTGAAGTTGCTGACGCCCACGGCCCGGATCTGCCCCGCCGCGGCGAGGTCCGCCATGGCCGCCATCTGGGCCCCGACGGTGGACAGCGAGGCCGGGTGGTGCACCTGGAAGAGGTCGATCGGGTAGGCGCCGAGTCGCCGCCGGCGCTCGCCGACCGTGCGCCGGATGCTCCCCGCGAAGCGCATCGTCGGCCACCACTTCGTGGCGACGACGACCCGCCCCGGCGCGACCCCCGCCGCCGTGAGCCCGTGGGCCAGCGCCTCCTCTGAGAGGCCACCCCCGTAGATCTCCGCCGTATCGAACCAGTTCACGCCCGCGTCGAGCGAGGCACGGACGATGGCGTCCATCTCGGGGACCGTGAGCCGCCCCCAGTACTTCCCGGCCATGTTGCCGCGCTGGGAGAACTGCCACAGGCCGAGGCCGACGGGGGTGACGCGCACGTCGGTGCGGCCGAGGGGGCGGAGGAGGAGGGCGTCCATGGACGCTGATCTTACCCCGGCCTTACCCCGGCAGCAGGGCGTCGCACTCCTCGCGCAGAACGCCGCCGAGGATCTCGCCGCGGAAGAAGGGCGTCCGGCGGAGCACCTCCTCGGCACGGATGGAGATCTGGCGGATCCCCTTCCGCGCGAGGGCGGAGATCGAGGAGCCATACACGACATGGGCGACGCCGGCCCAGGCCACGGCGGCCGCGCACATGGGGCACGGTTCGGCGGTGGACACCAGCGTCAGGCGCGCGAAGTCGGCGCCCGGGTGCGAGTCGGCGAACGACCTCAGGACCACCATCTCCGCGTGCAGGGTCGGGTCGTGGCCGGCCTGCACCCCGCCCTCGGCGACGATCTCCCCCGAGGCGTCATCGACGAGGACCGCCCCGAAGGGCGCCCCCGGGTTCCGGCGCGCGATCTCGATCGCCCGCCGCATGAAGCCCTCGACCCGTCCCTGCTCACCGCGCTGCATCGGAACCTCCTGAGACCCGGTCGCAAGTATAGCGGGGGCGGCGCCGGGAACCTCGGGTCACCGCGGAGGCGCGGGGAACGGTTTGCCCGAAATGACCCGCCAGACCGTGGAGAAGGCCTGCGAGGACGTGACCGGCGCCCGGACGCGGGGCGGTTCGTGGATCGACAGGATGAAGAGGCCGGCGAGCAGGCGCAGGGTCGCTCCGAGCACCAGTGGCAGGCGGAGGTCGTCGAGCGGCAGACCGAGGATCGCCGACGACCACCCGCGGCCCGCCACGGAAGCGATCTGCCCGCCGAGGAGCGCCGACAGGAACCCCACGAGGCCGGCGAGAGCGGACAGGATCGCGAACAGCCCGGCCCGCTCCTCGCTCCTCGTCTGCGCGATGACGAGGTTCGTCTGGGCCACGCCGAAGGCCGGCCAGAAGCACCCGCCGGCCACGGCGTCGAAGAGGATGGTCCACGGCGCGATCCCGAACAGGTGGGGCATGTCGTTCGGCGTCATCACGGACACGAGCGGTTGCCAGAACACGCCGACCCACGCCACGATGAGCAGTCGGCGGTAGCCGTAGCGATCGGAGAACCGCCCCATGAGGGGCGTGACCAGGGTCGAGGTGCCCCAGAACACGAAGCCGTAGATCGACATCCCGGTGAGCGAGATCCGCAGGCGGTCGAGGAAGAACGGCGTGTAGATCCCCGCCGTCATGCCCGTGGCGAAGGCCATCGTCGCCCACAGCGCGGCGAACCGCCGGCCCGCCGGCGAGGCGAGCGCGTCCCAGATCCCCTTCCAGCCGTCCGCCGCGAGCCGCTTCATCCGCCGCACCGGCTGGAACAGGAGTCCGATCCACGACCCCGCGGCGAACACGACCGCCGCGCCCACGAGGACGAGCAGCGCCGTGCGGTACTCCGCGCCGCGGCCGTGGGCGCGCTCCACCGCGTCCGGCCAGAGGCTCGCCACCGTGACGCCGACGACGCCGATGATCCCGATGATGGCGTTCCGCACGCCGAAGTAGAGCCCCCGGATCTCCTCCGGGACGAGGTCGCTCGTCCACGAGAGCCACCCGACGTTCCCCGCCGAGTGGACGATGTTGCTCACCGTCGCCACCGCGAGGACGAACAGCACCCGGGCGGAGCCCGCCTCCGGCAGCAGGAGGACCAGGGGGACGAGGGCGTACAGCCCGCGGCTCACGGCCTCCGCCCACATGACCATGGGCTTGCGGATGTCGCGGCCCTGCAGCAGGCGCGCGGCGAACAGGCCGAACACCTGGCTCAGGAGCGGCAGCGCGTTGAAGTACGCGATCTGCACGGGCCCCGCCCCGAGCAGCAGCAGGAGCGCGTTGAAGATCGCGCCGGCGACGATGCCCCAGAAGATCGACCACGAGGCTCCCTCGAGGATCGAGAGGCGGAGGCCGCGGACGATGGGCGGGGCGATGCGCACGGGGGCGGGGCTACAACGTGACGACCTTGCGGAAGGTCGTCATGTCCTTCACGGTGCCCTTCATGTCGCCCCGTTGGCCCACGAGCACCCGCTCCATGCGCCCGTGGTAGGTGAGACACGTGATGCAGGAGACCACCTCCGTGCCGCCCGCCACGAGTTCGCGCAGTGCCGCCAGGTGCGGGGAGCCCTCCGTGGTGAGGAACACCGCCGAGTTGAGGCAGATCAGGCGCGCCGGCCGCGTCTCGGCGGCCACGAGGTTGCGCAGCCAGAGCTCGGTGAGTTTCGCGCCGAGATCGGCGGGTCCGCTGCCGATCTCGTCGGAGGTCAGCACGAGGAGGAACTCCGGATCGATGGGCATGGGTTTCCCCGGTCGGGGACCGGTCCTGCGCGGGAAGACGACGGGTATACCTCCGGCGCCGCCGCCGGGCGAGGAATCGGCCCGCGGGGCTACCTCAGGTGCTCCGGCCAGTCGGCGGGGGCGAGGTACTCGTCCACCTCCTCCGCAAAGCGAGGGATCTCCACGACCTTCTCCGTGAGCGTGCCCGAGGCGGGGAGCCGCGGCCACGCGGCGGCCCCCGGGGTGGCGAGCAGCACATCGAGGCCGGTGGCGATGTGCCGCGTCGCCGTCACGCCGAGCCGGCCGCCCTTCGTCACCCGGTACTCGACGCCGACGACCTGTCCCTCGCGACCCCATCCCGGCGGGCCGGTCTCGATGAGCAGCCCGCGGACGGTCCAGCCGAGGTCCGCGATCGCCGCCGCGGACCACCCGAACGCCGCCGGCGAGGGGTTCTCGACCGCCGCGTCCCAGCCGTTCTCGCGCATCCGGGCGAGGACGGCCTCGAAGGCCTCCACCGTCGGCACGACGACGGCGCCCGGGTGTCCCAGCGCGGCGAGCTCGAGCGCCGCCTCCGGCGAGTCGATCGGCTCGAAGAACCCCCCGCGCGCCGTGGAGAGGACCTCCGCCGCGAACTCGTCCGTCACGGTCCCCCCGTCGGGGTGTTCGCGGTGCGCGTAGCGGTAGAGGGTGTCGTGGACCATGTGCTTCTGCCCGACCGTGCGGACGAGGGTCGTGTTCGCCTTCGGCCGCAGGTGCCGGAAGGCTGGCGTGACCGCGCGCCCCGCCTTCAGCTCGTGGGCCCGGAGGGGAGGCGTCCCGGCCGGGGCGGTGTTGAACGTCGAGAAGGCGACGACGGCGCCCTCCGCGCTGGTCGTCACGAGGAGCGGGGCGGCCACCTCGCCGCCGGAGGCCAGCCATGCCTTCGCCGTGGGGTCCCACAGGTCGCACAGCACGGTGAGCACGGTGGTCGCGCCCTTCGGCAGGTTCACTGCTCCGGCGATGCGCGTCCGAGGGATGAACCCCCGGATGTCCATCCACCGGTCGCGTTCGCCGCCGTTCTCGGGCGTGAACACCGCGCCCCACTGGATGAGGGTCTCCTTCCCGTCCGGCTGGCGCAGGGGCTCGTTCCCGATCCGCACCTGGAACCACACCTCGATCCAGCGGTGGGCGCAGTCGCGGGCCTCGAAGGCGCCGCGCGCGATCACGCCGTCCTCCACCACGGTGAGCTCGGTCTCCAGGATCCGGACCTCTCCGGCGGTCTGCCCCCGGGCCGACGGGAGGACGGCGGCGAGGAGCAGCAGCGCGACGGCGGTTCTCATGGCGGTCTCCCTCCGATCCGGGCATTCTAGCCCGCCTTCTTCACCGCCTCGCGCGGTTTGGGCCGGGTCTCGCGGCCGATCGCTGCCTTCGTGAGCCTCCGCGGCTCTGCCGCGGGAGCGGCCTCCTGCGGAGGCCGCGATCGGCTCACGCTCCTCGTCGCGAGCCTATCGCGGGCCCCCCGGAGCCCGATCCCACTCGCCTCCGGCTCGTGGAGGCCCGCGAAGGACCGGTTCGGCCAGGTCGGCTCTTCGGCCCAGACACGCTGTCGGAGTGGGCATGCGCGGTCGAGTCCCATCCGTGCCGCGCGGCGTCCGGCACCAGCGGCCGGGGCGCGCACGCGGCGGTGAGAGGGGGGACTTTCCCAGCCGCACGCCTCTGTCCCGTGCGCGGCCCGCCCGACCTTTGTCGTGGACCGGTGCGTGGGCGGACCGCTACCATCCCGCCTCCGTGGAGCGTGTCGGACGCCGCCAGTTCCTCCGAATGGCGTTCGGCGGGGCGATCGCCCTCGCCGCCGGGGGCACCCTCGTCGCCGCCCTCGGCCGGCGGGCCGGACGACTCCGGCGCGTCGTCCGGTCCGCCCCGGCGTTCGGCACGACCGCGAACCTCACCGTCCTCGCCGAAGACCCGGTGCAGGGCGAGTCCGCGGCCCGCGCCGCCCTCCACGCCCTGCGCGAGGTCGAGGAGGCCCTCAGCCTGTTCCTCCCCGGCAGCGAGGTCTGCCGCCTGAACCGCGACGGTGCGCTGGAGGCCGCCGGTCCCGATCTCCTCGCCGTGCTCCGCGTGGCGCGGCGGACGTGGGTCGCCAGCGGCGGCGCCTTCGACGTCACCGTGCAGCCGCTCTACGCCGCATACGCCGCCGCGCGGGCGGCCGGACGGCGGCCCACGGAGGCAGAGGTCGATGCCGCCCGCGCGCGCGTCTCGTCCCGGGCGCTCGACGTGGCCGGCCGCGCCGTGCGCCTCGCGCCGGGCGCGGCGGTCACGCTGAACGGCCTCGCCCAGGGCCATGCGGCGGACCGGGTGGCGGCGGCGCTCCGCGCGCACGGCATCGTCCACGCGCTCGTGGACACGGGGGAGATCGGCGGTCTCGGCCGCCGGGAGGACGGCCGCGCGTGGACGGCGGGCATCCAGCACCCGCGGCGGGCCGACGCCTTCGCCGACCTCGCCCGCCTCGACGGGCGGTTCCTCTCCACCTCCGGCGACTACGCGACGGCGTTCGACGCGGGCTTCCGCGACCACCACATCCTCGATCCCCGGACGGGCCGTTCGCCGCCGGACGCCGCGAGCGTCAGCGTCGTGGCCGCCTCCGGGCTGCTCGCGGACGCGCTGTCCACCGCCGCTTTCGCCGCGGGGCCGGAGGCCGGCGCGGCGCTCGTGGCGGAGGCCGGCGCGGAGGCGTTGTTCATCCTGAAGGACGGCCGGTCGTTCGCCACGCCCGGCTTCCCGCGGTGCGACGCATGAGACGCGCGCTGCTCCTCCTGCTCGCCCTGCCGGCCCTGCTCCCGGCGCGCGCCCTGGCGGAGGACGCCGTCGAGCTGACGGACGGTCGCGTCCTCAAGGGCCGCATCGTCGCGGAGACGGAGCGGATGCTGAAGATCGAGGTCCCGAAGTCCTCCGGCGACGGCGTCACCGTGCGGCAGGTCATGAAGTCGCAGGTGAAGGCCGTCGTGCGGGACGGGAAGCGGGAAGTCCTCGGGGAGCCGGAGGTCGCGGGCCCCGCCCGGCCGGTGCGGACGCGCGAGGAGGTGGAGAAGGAGATCGAGGAGGTGGGGCGCACTCCGCCCGACTGGTGGGCGCAGGAGAAGCTGAACTACCCGTCCACGCTCGATCTCACCTGGCCCGTGCCGGCGCCGCCGCCGTGGAACAACCAGCGCCACCTCGGCCAGTACCTGTGGGACATCGTCAACCCGAACCCGAAGCAGTGGCGTGCGGGGCTCAAACTTCTCGCCCACGTGATGCAGGTGAACAAGGACCGCGAGGAGGTCGTGCTGCGGGCGATGGACTCCACGGCGCGCCTGCACCACGATCTCTTCGAGGACTACGCGCGGGCCGCCTTCTGGTGGCGCGCGGCCGCGAAGCGGCGGGGGGAGGAAGCCGTCAGCCTGGATCTCGCCCACTGCTACCTCGAGCTCGGGTGCCTCCCCATGGCCGAGGAGATCCTGGCCCGCTACCCGCAGGACGGCACCCGCAACGGCACGGTGATGCGGCTGTGGGCGGAGGCCGGGCAGGTGGAGAAGGCCCTCGCCATGGTGCCGGAGTACGCGAAGGCGATGCCCGACGCGGCATACCTCGCGGCGGGAGACGTCTGCCGCCTGGCGGGGCGCTACGACGAGGCCGTGGCATTCTACGAGAAGATCGCGCCGCTCGCGGCGGGCGGGAGGGACCTCGACCGGAACAAGAAGCGTGCGGAGGCCAGCCTCGAGGCCATCCGCCTGTTCGAGACGCTGGACGTGAAGAGGGTGGCGCCGGGTCGCTATCGCGCGTCGAGCCTCGGCTACGAGGGGCCGGTGGAGGTCGAGGTCACCGTGAACCGCGGGAGGATCACGGCGGTGACGGTCACGAGCCACAAGGAGAAGCAGTTCTACGCCTCGCTGACCGAGACCCCGCGGCGCATCCTCGAGAAGCAGAGCGTCCGCGGCATCGACTGCACGAGCGGCGCCACGATCACCTCGGAGGCCATCATCAACGCGGCGGCAAAGGCGCTGTCCCAGGGCCTGCCGAGGACGAAGTGAGGCGTCCCGCCTCCGCCCTGCGGCGCGTCCTCGGCCTCCTCGGCCCGTCCTGGGCCGCCTCGCCGTGGCGGCGGACCGTCCAGACGGCCTGCCTGGCCGCGTTCCTCGTCCTGACGCTGCACGTGGCATGGCCTTACGGCGAGGGCCGCGACTACTCGGCGACGCGATCCGCGCGCGAGGTGGTGGAGGCGGAGGTCTTCCTCGCGCTCGATCCGCTGGCGGGCGCCGCCGCCGCCCTCGCCGCCCGCGCCTGGGTGTGGGCGCTGCCGTTCGCGGCGGCGACCGTCCTGCTCGGGCTCCTCTTCCCGCGCGCGTTCTGCGGCTGGGTCTGCCCGCTGGGAACGCTCATCGATGCCTGCGACGCGACGGTGGGCAGGCGGGCCGGGCGCCTGAACCTCCGCCGGCGGGGGTGGTGGGTGCACCTGCGGTGGTTCCTCCTGGCGGCGGTGCTGGCCGGGGCGGCAGGCGGCGTCATGCTCGCGGGGTGGGCGGCGGCGATCCCGCTCCTGACGCGGGGGATCGTGTTCTCCGCCAAGCCGCTGCTGACCGGCCTCCTGCGGGGCGGTCACCTGGTGCCGGAGATCGGTGCGCCGCACGGGATCTCCGCCGTGCTCGTCCTGTCGGTCCTGGCCCTGACGGTGCTCGGGAGACGCTTCTGGTGCCGGTGCCTCTGCCCGACGGGCGCGCTGCTCTCGCTCGTCGGCCGGCGGACGGCGTTCTCCCGCCACGTGGATGAGAACTGCTCTCAATGCGGACGATGCGTCGAGGCCTGCGCCTTCGACGCCATCGACGAGCGGCACGCGACCCGGGCCGGGGCCTGCGCCTACTGCCGGACCTGCGGGGCGGCCTGCCCGCCGGGGGCGATCCGTTACGGGCCCGGGGCGCCGGTCCTCGCGCCGGCGGCGGCGCCGCTCATCGGCCGGCGGAGCATCCTGGCGGTCGGTCTCGCCGCGGCGTCCGCCGCGCTCGCTCTGCCGCGGTTCTCCCGCGCGGCGTTCCGCGACCCCGCCCGGGAGCCGTTCGTGCGGCCGCCGGGGAGCCTGCCCGAGCGCGACTTCCTCGCGGCCTGCGTGCGGTGCGGGCTCTGCGTGATGGCCTGCCCGAACGACGTGCTGCAGCCGGTGGGCCTCGCCGACGGGCTCGAGGGGTACTTCGCGCCCCGTGTCGTGGCGGACTTCGCCGGGTGTGAGCCGACGTGCAACAACTGCGGGCAGGTCTGCCCGACCGGCGCCGTCCGCGCGCTGGCGCTCGCCGAGAAGCGGGCGGCGCGGATGGGGCTCGCGGAGATCGACCCCGGCCTCTGCCTGCCGCACGCCGGGCGGGAGGAGTGCCGCCTGTGCGCCGACGAGTGCGACGCCGCGGGGTACGAGGCCATCGAGTTCGTCCGCGTGCGGACCGAGATGGACGAGACGGGCGCCCCGGTGGAGGGCAGCGGGTTCCTCGCGCCCGTGGTCGTCGCGTGGCGGTGCAACGGGTGCGGGCTCTGCCAGATGCGCTGCCACCGGGTGAACGCCCTCGAGAAGCGCCTGCTGCCGGCGACGGCGGTCCGGGTCCGCGCCGGGGAGGGGCGCGAGGACCGTATCGCCGGCGGGTCCTATATCGCGCTCCGCGCGGCGGAGGCGAAGGAACGCGAGGAGCGGCTCGCGGCGGAGAACCGCCTCCGCGGCGCCGGCGACGAGTACCTCCCGGACTTCCTGCGGGACCGCTGACGGCGGAGCCCGGCGGCGGTTACCATCGGAGCGATGGCCACGGCGGAAGACGACCGGGCGCTGGTCGAGCGATGCCTCGCGGGAGAGGACTCCGCGTGGTCCGCGCTCGTCGACCGCTTTCGCCGCCTCGTGTACTCCGTGCCCGTTCGCTTCCGGATGTCCGGGGAGCAGGCCGACGAGGTGTTCCAGCGGACCTTCGTGTCGCTGTTCCGGTCCCTGGGGGGCCTGCGCGACACGAAGCGGCTTGCGTCCTTCCTCGCGGCGACCGCCGCGAACCACGCCCGCCTCCTGTTCCGGGAAGGCCGGCGGCGGAGAACGGCCGAGATGGAGGACGTGCCGGACCGGGCGCCCGAGGCCGGCGAGACGCTGCGGCGCCTCGAGGACGCCGCGATCCTGCGCGCCGGGCTCGAACGGATCGACGGCCGCTGCCGGGCCCTCCTCGACCTGCTCTTCTTCTCGGGGGACCGGCCTTCCTACGAGGAGGTGGGGGAGCGGCTCGGTCTGCCCGTGGGCTCCATCGGACCGACCCGCGCCCGCTGCTTCGAGAAGCTTCGCAAGGCCATGGTCTCGATGGGATACCGGGAATGAACGTATCAGCGCGCGGTCCTCGGCATCTTGTGGCGGGAGGAGCGAAACGGCGATGACGACGCGCGCGCACACGACGGAACCGGAACTCCTCGACCTTCTGCTCGGCCGCCTGCCGCCTGCGGAGGCCGGGGCGCTGCGCGCCCACCTGTCCACCTGCGCGAACTGCGCGGGGACCCTCCGCGCCGCGGAGCGCCTGCTCGCGGCCGCCGCCGAGGACCTGGCGGAGCCGCCCGCGGCCGCGCTCGGCCGCGCCCGGGCCGTCCTCCGGACGGAGTGGCGGCCCGGCGTGGCGGCGCGCGT
>JADHED010000816.1_pt1 | contig 31438 bp, 22 predicted proteins | sample 8952041 | NCBI WGS metagenome assembly JADHED01 (sample SAMN16124423, study PRJNA663239) | bioreactor sludge metagenome | isolation source: sludge (control) | place: India:Bengaluru | collected 2018-09-08
TGCGAGCGCGTCCCGGGCCGCGGTCTCCCCGAGGTCGACCGCGGCCCGCGTCCACGCGTCGTTGCGGGCGGCGAACGACGTGAGGTCCCGATACGCCGCCAGCGGCAGCGCCAGGTGTCTCCCCGACACCTGGACGGCCTTGTGGAGCGCCTCGAGGCGCTCCGGGTTGAAATGAGCCTCGCCCCAGGCCTCGCTCAGCGCGGCGGTGAGGCTCTCCTGATCGGCGTAGTGCTCGGGCAGCGCCCGGCCCACGGCGCGGATGCGGGGGGGGACCCGGGATGGTCCGTTGAACATCTGCGCGGAGCGTACGCGAATTCAGCCGTCGCTACCCGCGCCTGCTGTTCCAGTAGCAGCCGTCCCACCCGGACGGGAGAATCGAAACCTCGCCGAGGAGCTCGAAGATCGGCCCGGAGTCCCGGGTAGCGACGCTCACGTTCGAGACGGCCTCCTCGCCGCACGGGGAGCCGTTCGGGCTGGGGCGTCCGCATTCCGTCCTCCGCGTTCCCCCCCCCGGGCCGCGACCGGGACAGTCTCCCTTCGACTTCGGACCTTCCCTCGGCCGCCGCGCGGCCGGGCACGGTGCTTGCGAAATCGCTGGCCAGGAGGTGCTGCAGATGAAGAACCGCGAGAGCTCCGGTCCGGCTTCGACCGCCGTCGACGGCACGGCCCCCGCGTCGAAGCTCGATCCCGCTTCCGAGATCGACTACTGGCACGTGAACTACGAATCGCGCCCCTACTACAGGGAAGGCCGGAGCTTCGGGGACTACGAGGCTGCCTACCGCTACGGAGCGGAGAACGCCTCGGCCCTCTCGGAAATGAGCTTCGAGCAGGCCGAGGAGGAACGTCTCGCCACCGGCTGGGCCGAAGCGCGCGGCGCCTCCCCGCTCTCGTGGAGCGACGTCCGGGACGCGGTCCGCGATGCCTGGACCCGGGTCCGCCGGGACCGAAGCACCGAGCCGGCGTGAACGGGTCGCGCGGCGCCGGGACCGTCCCCGGGCTCCTCGGGTCGGCCGCGTCCGTGAGTCTGGGCCTGTCCACGAGAGTCGGCTCCCTGCTCGTACGCGGCAGGAGGGCTCGGGCGCTGGCAACGGGCCTCGCGCGAGACACATCCCGGTAATCGCTGCAAAGCCGCCGGTACGGATTTCAAGCCGATCGCGGCGGCCGGGCGCTTGCGGCGCCGCACCGTGAGCCCGGAAAGCGAGCGCGGCTGGCACGGTTCGTGAGTAGTCGGTACAGGAGACGAATCAGATGAAACACACGAACGTCGCATTGCTCATTCCCGCCGGGCTCCTCGTCCTGGCGTCGGCCTGCGGACCGACCGCCGGCACCGTCGAGAAGAAGTCCGAGACGACGACCGAGACCTCCCAGGACACCGTCACGACGTCGGCCGAGTCGACGCAGGTCGGCACGACGCTCGAGGCGAAGTCCGAGACCACGGTCGAGACGGCCTCCGGCACCGTCAGCGCCCAGACCGAGACGATCGTCGGAACCGTCACCGCCTACACCGCCGGCAAGTCGCTGGAGGTCCTGACGGGCGAGAAGACGACCCACACCGTCAGCCTCGACGACAAGGACATCGTCTTCAGCATCGACGGCAACGTGGAGGTGGGAAAGCACGTCACCGTCATCCACGAGACCGGCAGCGACAAGGTCCATCGCGTCACCGTGAAGCTCGCGCCGTAGAGATCCGCACGTCCCCGGTCCCGCGATGCGGGAAACGCCGCGCGCGGGCTGCTGCGTCCGAACGAAGGACCGCCCGCGCGCGGCGGGCTCTTCGAGCCCCCTGAAGGAGACACCCCGATGAAATGGGTCAACATGTACCTCCTCGGATACTTCATCCTGCTCGGCGGGCTCGTCGCGGCGCTCTGGAAGCTCGGCGTCCTCGAGCGGGTCGGAGCCGGCTGGACGGCGATCGGGCTCGTGATCGCGGTGGGGATCGGGATCATGGTCTCGGTCGCCAGCAGCAGTCCCAAGGAGGCGGTCGGGGTCCAGAAGTGAGCACCGGGCGCGGCCCGGGAGCCGGGAGACCGATGGGCCGGTCGTCGCAACGAGCGCGCCGGCCCCGCGCCTCCGCACGACGGAAGAACGGCTCGCGGACGTGGAGCGGCTGTTCAAGGGCGGAACCCTCAGCGAGGCCGAGTACACCGCGAAACGGCAGGAGCTGATCAGGGAGCTCTGACGAGGAGCGGGTACGGGTCGATCGGGGTCCCGCCCCACCACTTCTTGTCCGGGTCGAGACAGTTGACGGCGAAGTGGAGGTGGGGAGCGTCCTTTCGCGCGTTGCCGGTCGACCCGACGAAACCGACCAGATCTCCCTTTCGCAGGACCTGACCTTCGTGGAGGCCCGGCGCGTACCCGTCGAGATGCGCGTAGTAGTAGCAGTACTGCTCGTTCGGGTCGAACTGATAGACCGTCAGACCGCCCCGCACGCTCGTGAAGAGCTTCTTCACGACCCCGTCGTCCGCGGCGACGACCGGCGTCCCCCGCGGCGCGAGGATGTCGAGCGCGTCGTGCGAGCGGCTGCCTCCCCGCCTCTGCGAGAAGGTTCCCTCGAGAGAGCGGGGATCGACGCCGGCGACCGGCACCGCGAGCTCGCGTGGGGCCGAGGCGCGGTCTTCCTCACCCGTGCTCGGGCTCTCCGTCGAACCGGCCGGCTTCCCCGTCGCGGCCTTCGCCGCCGGGCGGACGGCTCGACGGACCGGCGCGGCCGCGGGGGCCTCGGGGAGGACGTCGCGTTCGGCTCTCACGAACCACCACGTCAGCGGGAGGAGGAGCGCGCACCCGAGAAGGATCCGGATGAGGTTCGCGGGTCGGGCCGCCGGCTTCACCCGGGTCACCATCGGGCCCGCCTGCCGCGCGTGTCGACGTGGACGACCGGGCCGTGGGCCGCCGTCGCCGGGTAGACGCCGATGCCTCCCGCGAGGTCCGGGTGCGCCTTCTCCACCCGCTCGGCGGCCATCGCCACGATCCGCGCATCCCGGAGGTCCACGCGGCCGTCGCCGTTCAGGTCGTCGATCCGGCCGTCCCCGTCGTCGTCGGGATAGACGTCCGCGGCGGCCCCGTACATGTGACGGGACACGGCGGACCGGTTTCCCGGACCGATCTCGCGGGCGTTGTACCTGGGCGTACGGAAGCCGCTCATGACGTGGAGACCCTTCACGGAATGCCCCGCCTGCCGCAGCGCGGCGATCGTCAGCTCGAGCTTGTCGACGAGCTTCAGGTCGAGGACGAGGTACTTCGGCCAGACGTTCGACTGGTCCTTCGTGAGGAAGTCGCGCAGGCGAAAGTGCTCGGACACGCGAATCGCGGCGGTCGCCTTCGTCACCTTGACGAACCCGCGCGGCAGAGCGTACGCGGCCTTCCCCGCGGCCCAGGCCGCAGCGGCCGTGGCGGCGGGCGACGACTCCCCGGCGGCGCTCTCGTTGGGCCAGCCCCCCAGGACGTATGCCCCGATGCGTCCGTCGCGCTTCTCCGAGAACGGCGTCAGCACGATCAAGCTCGAGCCCGCCTTCACCCGGGCCGAAGGCCAGCCCCTCGGCCAGGGAAGCGGATAGACGCCGGGCTCCTCGATGGTCACCCGGAGGCCGGCGCGCACCAGCTCGTCGAGACCCTCCCGGGTCTCGACGAGCACCAGCAGCGCCCCCGAGCGCCCTCCGATGTCCCGGAAGCGCTCCGCCAACCTCGGTCGATGAGAGCCCGTCACCGTCGAGACCGCGAGGGCGAGAAGCCCGGCGACGAGGGCGACGGGGACGCGCACGGCGACCTCACTTCACGAGAACGGCGGGCGTCCCGGGGGAAACGAGGTGGCCGAGCTCGAACGCGTCCCAGTTCGTCAGCCGGATGCAACCGTGAGAAGACGTCTTCCCGATGGCCGACGGCTCGGGCGTGCCGTGGATCCCGTAGTGCGGCTTGCTCAGGTCGATCCAGGCCACGCCGACCGGGTTGTTCGGCCCGGGAGGGAGCTTCGCCTTCTCGTCGCCCGCTTCGGAGTCCCAGAAGAGGTCGGGGTTGTAGGCGAAGGTCGGGTTCCGGGCGACGCCGTTGACCTTCCACTCCCCGAGCGGAAGAGGGTCGTGCTCGCTGCCGGTCGTGGCCGGGTAGCGCGCGATCACGGTCCCGTCGGAGCCCATGGCCACGACCGAGCCGTCGCTCTCGCTCACCCTCACGCTCATCCCGTCGACCTTCCCGAGCGGGGAACGTTCGACGTTCGGGACCTGGAGCCCGACCCCCGCGACGTCGAACGCGGCACCCGGGTTCAACGCGCGGAGCAGCGACGGGCTCGCGTGGAACCTCTCGCCGAGCGCCTCGACCGGCGACTCGAATCCGAGAGCGCTCAGCTTCGCCCTGTCCGGCGTCTCGACGGGAAGCTTCTCGAAGGGCCCGGCGACGTCGCCGGCGGTCAGGACGTACGGCCCGACGACCGGCGCGGCGTCGCGGTTCAGGGCGGCCCAGGTCTTCGCGTCCACCCTCTCCCCTCCCTTCAGCCCGCGAGCCCTGTTGAAAGCCGCCACGGCACGCCGCGTGTTGCCTCCGTAGTAGCCGTCGATCTCTCCCGGCGAGAAGTGCGCCCGGTCGAGGAGGACCTGGAGCCTCAGGACGGACGAGCCGGCCGCGCTCCCCGCGCCGAGTCGCGGCGTCGCCGCCGCGTCGTTCGCGTGAGCGGCGCTGAACGCCGGCGTTCGGGACTGTGCGGCCTTTCGGGCGGTCGCGCCGGCGTCGGCCGGGGCTGCGAAGGCGAGGAACGCGATCGACGCGCACGTCTGAAGGAGGAGCTGTTTCGTTCTCACGTCACGACAGGCGCAAGACCGGGGCCACCGTGACGCAAGGCGGGAAGAGTGGCGCGCTTCGTGCGTTGGGAGTCCGTGGAAGAGGTGAGGCATGCCCCTGTCGGAGACCCGGGACGTGGTTCGATGAGAACCCGATTGATCATCGCCGCCGGCGCCGCCGGCCTCGTGGCGCTCGGCTGGGGCGGAGCGGCCAGGATCAGGCGAGCCCCCGCGGAAGCCGTGGTCCGCGCGCAGGACCCTGCCCTCACGGATCAGTTCTCGGCGATGCTGGCCTCGGCGGATCACAGGGCCTCGCGAACGGCTGGGACGACCGCGCCGGCCCCGGGCGCACGAGTCCCGAGCTCCCGATCCGTCTCCGCTCCGTTCGATCCACGCGAGACGACTTCCGGGACCGAACCGGCGGCGTCGCTCCTCGGGCTGCAGACATTCCGCAGGGCGACCTCGATCGGGATCCGGGGTCCGCGAGGGCGGGAGGGGACGGCCGTGCTGACGGACCTGAACCCGCGGATCAACGACGGCTACCTCCTCGAGCTGACCTGGAGCGACGGCGAAAGGGTCCGGCTCCACCTGGAGAACGGCCGACCCGACCTGCACCGGCTGGCCCTCGACCCGGCCTTCCCGTCCGGCCTCGTCGTGACGGGCTCCGGCGACGCGCGCGCCTGCGACCTCTGGTCGGACCGCGTGCCGGGCCTGATGAGAGACGTCGCGAAGAGACGCCGGCCCTACACCGAGATCTGCGGGGGCGACGTCTTCGTGAGGCACCGGACGCGCGGCTCCCGCACCTCGCGCGAGTGGGCGACCGACTTCCTGCGCAGCAACGTGCCCGGAGGCGAGGCGCTCACCGTCCTCGTGAAGAACACCGTCTACCCCGACGCCTTCCTGGAGGAGGCGGAGGTCGCGGCCGGAGCGCCCGACGCGCCCGCCCCGCCCGACGGCCCCGGCGTTCCTCCTCCGGCGCGCGTGAGCCCGGATCGACAGGGCGACCGGCTCGTCGCGCGCGAGCTCGGGATCTCGGTTCGCGCAGGCGGCGCGCTCGTCGCCGGCCGCTGGTACCCGGCCACCGCAGCCCCCGGAGCGTTCGTGAGCCTGATGACGGCCGGGCGGGTCGCGAAGGAGGTCCTCGGGACGAGCCCCGTGCGCGCCCTCGACGCGGTCGAGTCCGGCGCGCTCGTCTACCTCGTCGCCTTCGACCTCGACGGCCTCGAGCTCGGATTCGGCCTCGGGACGGACCACCCCGGCGTCGGCTGGTCGGAACGGGTGCCGGACTCCGTGAGGAGACCGCTCCGGCCGGGACCCGACGGGTTCGACGACCTCCTCCCGCTGGAGTCGACGGGATTCGTCCCGCCGCAGGTCGCCGACAGGGTGGTCGCGACGTTCGCCGGCGGCTTCAAGCGCGCGCACGGCGCCTTCCGAAGCGGCGCCCTCTCCCGGGTGAACTCCGGGAGCCACTACGGGTTCGTCGAGGGAGGCGTCGTCCTCAGCCGTCTCCAGCCGGGGCTCTCCACCCTCTTCGCGCTGGACGACGGAAGCGTCGCGATGAAGACCTGGACGCGCTCGGACGACGCGCTTCTCGAGCGCGTCCGCTCCGCGCGGCAGAACGGCGTTCCGCTTCTCGAGCGCGACCCGACGAGCGGCGAGGTCGTGGCCGGCGCGCTCGTCGGACGCTGGGGGGAAGGCAACTGGGGGGGCTCGCAGGACGCGAGGCTCCGGTCGGTGCGGGCGGGAGCCGGCCTCCTCGAGAGGAACGGACGGCGGTTCCTCGTCTTCGCGTATTTCTCGAGCGCCACGCCGTCGGCGATGGCGGTCGTCCTCGCGTCCTACGGCTGCCACTACGCCATGCACCTCGACATGAACGCGCCGGAGCACACCTATCTCGCGCTCTATCGGGCGCGCGAGGGCCGGCTCGACGTCGAGCACCTCGTCCGGGCCATGAGCGTCCTCGACAAGAGCTCGGGCGGAACCACGGTTCCCCGTTTCCTCGCGGTCGCCGACAACCGCGACTTCTTCTACCTGGCGAGGAGGCGCGGCCCGGCGCCGGGCGGGAGCGACCGCGCGGCGGGGACCGGGTCCTCCCTCGCCTCGAGGGCGTCGCCGTGAGCGGCCGCTTCGGCCTCGCGGCCCGGGCGAGCCTCGCCGCGGTCCTCTCCGCGGCCCTCCTGGGGGCGGCGAGCGCGTCGGGAGCGGGCGTCGAGAAACAGAACGAGGCGATGTTCCTGAAGCTCGAGAAGGTTCACGGGTACTCCCCGGGCCAGATGGCTGCCGTGAGGCGCGTCTTCGAGCGCTCGCGGTTCGCCGGTCCGGGCAACCCCGCGATCTCGCGGCACCCGCTTTCTCCGGAGGACTGCCGGGATCGCCTCGAGGGGCGGGCCGACCGCGACGAGACCCCGCGCTTCGCGAAGATCTGCGGCGGCCCCTTCATGGCGCCCCTCTACGATCCGTCGAAGGAGGGTCCGGAGCAGGCACGCGCCTGCATCGACCAGTTCGAGTTCCCCGACGTCCCGTGCGAGCTCCCGGTCGTCTGGATCCGCGCGAGCGAGGCCGCCGAGGTCTGCTCGGCGCTCGGAAAGCGGCTCTGCGACGCGCACGAGTGGGAAGGGGCGTGCGCCGGGGCTCTCCTTCCGCCCGACTACCAATTCGACCTGGCCCGAGGCCAGGGATCCGGCGCGGCCGCCGGCCGGATGCGCGCCGCCCACAACGCGGCCCGCAAGGCGAGCAAGTCCTGGTCCTACGGGCCTGCCTTTCGGAAGGGGGTCTGCGGAACGTCCAGCCACAAGAGCCCGGGCTGCCCGGGCGGCGGGTGGGACCGGTGCGGCTCGAACACGTTCCCTGCGGGCTCCTTTCCCGAGTGCCGCAGCCCCCTCGGCGTCTTCGACCTCCACGGCAACGCGGCGGAGCACATGAACCTCCCCCTGGACGAGCGCCAGATGTCGAGCCGCGGAAGCCTCAGCCTGGGTGTGACCGAGATGAAGGGAAGCTGGTTCGCCTTCGACGACTTCAAGGCCCACGAGGACTGGTGCCGGTGGCGCGCTCCCTACTGGCACGGGACGCGGGTGACGGACCCGAAGAGTCACGCGAACTACCACCTCGGATTCCGATGCTGCAAGGACGTCCCGGCGCGCTGAGCGCCCGAGGCGCGCCCCGCCTTCGGGCTATGGCGCGAGGAGGCGGCGGGCCAGGAAGTCCGGGCCCTCGTCGCTGAGGAGACCGGCCCGGGCCGGGTCCTCGAGGACGTCGAACACGGATCGCGCCTCCCCGTCCACCAGGACCGTCGCGCTCACGAGGCGGATGCCGTGGCTGTAGTCGGCGTAATGGTCCCCGTGCACGGTACTCAGGGGCTGGATCGCGGCCCCGTCCGGCCGCAGCCAGCCGTAGATCGCGACCCGTCCCGGGTGCGCCCCGAGCCGGGGCGTGATCACGACGTCCTTCTTGGCGCCCGAGACGAGCGTGCCGGCAGGGACGCGACGGAGCTGCTCCTGGATGGTCTCGTTGTGCGCCCGGAACCAGGCGATCGACGTCATGGACGGCCCGGCCGGCATCGGCCTCGGCTCGACCCTCGCTTCGGCCTGGAGGTGGATCGTCCGCACGAGCTTGCGCGTCGGCAGCGTGAAGCCGAAACGTCGCGCGACGGCGAGGGCTTCCGGCAGCCCCAGCGGGACGCGGACGAAGTCGTCGTCCGACCCGACGGCGAGGTAGTCGGGCATCACCCAGACGACCGCGTGCACCGGCGTTCCTCCGGCTCCGGGTGCGGACGTCTCGACGGGCCGCAGCCGGCGGAGGGCGCTCGGAATGTTGCCCCTCAGGATCTCCTCGACGAGGACCCTCGAGCGTTCTTCCCGGCTCGACGACGCCAGCCGCGCCATGAGCTGGGAGCCCGTGGGGGCGGCGGCGCCGCGCGGGGGAATCGACGCGACGAGGTCGAGAGGGAGGCGCGGCGCGGGGGCGGCCGCCGCCCTCGGCGGAAGGCTCGCGAGGAGCCCGAGCGTGGCAAAGCCGGCAATCCCGCAAAGGGTCCGCCGGCCTCGATACGCCATCCATCGGGACCCTACGCGCTTCGGACCCCACAAGCAAGGAAGGGTGAGGCGTTCCGCCTCGGTTCCGGAGCTTCAGGCGCGCCCGAGCAGGTGCCTCTTCATCTCCTCTTTCGGAGGATGCGGACCGACGTAGATGAGGAGAAATGCGTCGGCGAAGTCCTTTCCTTCGAACGTGGCCGTCGTGCCATCGGTCATCGAGATCGTCGAGCCCCTGCCGGGCTCGTACAGGAACGTCAGGCGGTCTCCCCTCTTCATGTCCTTCACGACCGACAGAAGCCTCTCGATCTGGACCCTCGCGCGTTTCGCTTTCTCCCCCCCGTTCCGCGCGAGGTCCTGCTCGAGCGGCCCGACGAGCGCGGCCCGGCTCACCGGGCGGAGGAACTGGACGATCAGGGCCTTCGGAACGTCCGGGCCCACGACGGACCCGGGGTCGTGCGCCGGCGCGGGGAGGTAGAGAGCCACGACGTAGACCCGGAAGACGAGCTTCTTCAGGAGAGCCGTTCCGTTGAGCTTCAGCTACCGCCCCCCCACCTCGAGGGTCTCGGGCATCGTCACCCCCGCGACCGGGGCCGCCGGAAGCGGCCGCGCTGCGACGAGCCACAACAGGGACGTGGCGAGCAGCGCCGGCCGCGACCGGAAGCCCCTCACGGCTACGGGAGCCTTCTCGCGATCTGGAGGGAGGGGTCGTTCGTGACGTTGTCCGCGACCGTCGCGTAGACGAACGCCGAGCCGGCGCTCACCTCCACCGTCACGCTCTCGTCGCCGCCCATCACCGCGCCGTCGAAGAGCTCGGACGCCGACCGCTGGATGTAATAGGTGCCCGGGTGGTTCTCGGTGACGACCTTGACCACGTTCCCGGCGGCGTCGCGAAGGGTGAACGTCAGGGTCGCGCCCGACTCGAGCGTCCTCAGACCGACGCTGAACCGGAACTTCTGGACGTCCGACGGCCCCAGGAGGAGACCCGCCTGCCCGGCAACCAGCGCCTCCTCGGGCGGGAGTCCTTGTTCCGTGACTCCCGTGGTGCCGAGCGAGCCGGCGTCGTTGTAGACGCGCGCCCTCACGACGGGAATCGCTCCGCCCTCGGGCACGACGTCGAGGCTGCCGTTCCCGCTCGTGCCGATCAGGCCGAGGACGTTCGGGAACTGGAGGGTCTGACGCGGCTGAAGCGTGTACCGCACGAACGAGTCGCCCGTCGAGCCGCTGCGCTCCTTCGGGTGGTAGACGAGCCGGCCGAACGAGAGGTTGTCGGACGGGTTGCTGAGCTGGACGGCCGTTCGATAGTACGAGCCGTAGAGGCCGGGCGAGGAGACGACGGTGACGATCGTGGCCGCCACCTCTCCCGGAAGCGGGACCGGAGTGACGATCACCTGGACACGGCTCACCGAGACTCCGCCCGGACCCGTCACCGTGAGGGTGTAGGTCGTCGTGATCGCCGGACGAACGACGACCGCGCCGGACGTCGAGACCGGACCGACCCCCTGGTCGATGGTGGCGGAGGTGCCCCCCGTCGTCGACCAGCTCAGGGTCGACGCCTCACCCGGACGGATCGCCGCGGGGTTCGCCGAGTAGAAGCCGACGACCGGCGCCGCCTCGCTCGTGCCGCTGACGGTCACCGTCGCGACGTTGGAGTAGATCTGCCGGGACGTGCCCTGGTTGAACGCCCAGGCCCTGTAGCTGTAGGTGCCGGGCGCGAGGCCGGAGTCGGTCAGGACGTGTGTGCTGCCGGCCGGGCAGATGTCGTGGAAGTAGCGCGTGTCGATCTGCCGAACGGTCCCGTCGGGATCCTGACGCTCCAGGACGACACCCGCGGTCCGCGAGTCGTCCTGCGTGAGTGTCAAGGTGACCTGGTTCGCCGCAGTGCTCGGGATCGTGAGGTAGGGAGACGACGGGGCCACGACGAACGAGTCGTCGATCCACGCTCCTGGCGCCCCCACGGTGCAGCCCTTCACCCGAACCCAGAACTCGTAGACGCGGTCGGGAGTGTCGAGCGTCACCGTGTGGGTCGTCGCGGTCGTCTCGGCGACCACCGTGAGCGCGGAGAAGCCCGTGCAGTAGTCCTGCGCCACCCCGCGCAGGACCTCGTAGATCGTCCCCGCCGGGGCGCCCGTCGGGACGCCCCAGGCGTACGTGACCTGCCGCGGAACCGTCCGCGTGCTGCTCACGAAACGGAAGTTGGGGATCGTCGATCCCGTCGGGCAGGTCTGGGCCGCCGCCCCTCCCGCCGCGAGGAGCAGGGCCACGAGGGTGGCGCGAAATGCGAGGCGCGCCGTCGGCGCCGGTCCGGTCGTCTTCATTTGTCTCTCCTCTGGGCCGCGCGCGCGCGGCGGATTGGTTTCGGCGCAGTGCCGGCGCCGCAGGCAGGCGGCCGCCGAGCCCCACGCCGGGATCGAAGGCCGGGCTCGGGCGTCCCGGTCCTCCGGAAAAGGGGACCCGGCCGCTACCGGCGCCTGCCTCTCCAGTAGTAGCCGCCGCCTCCGAACAACAGGATCAGGACGACGATGATGATGAGAGTGCTCGTGCTCATGTTCAGGGTCCTCCAGACTCGGAGCAGGGAGAGCACGGGGCGTGCCACGGCGCGTGGCACGCGCGGTGCTTCGATTCGGGCAGGGAGCACCGACCACGATGAGCACGCCCGCCGCCACCGACCGCTCCGTCGACGTCCTGAACTCCCTTCTGCGGGGAGAGATCTCCGCGCAGGAGGCCCACGAGAAGGCGCTGACCCTCGACGGCGACCTGACGGACGACGAGGTCGCCGAGCTTCGGCGCATCTCGGGCGACCACACGCGCGCCGCGGAGGCCCTCCGGACGGAGGTCTTCCGGCTGGGAGGCGCGCCCGCCGGTTCCGCCGGAGCCTGGGGCGCCTTCGCGAGGGCGTTCCAGTTCTCCGCCAACCTCCTCGGAGCGTCCGCGGCGATCTCCTCGCTGCTCGAGGGTGAGGAGCACGGCCTCGGTGAATACGAGGAGGCCCTCGAGGTGACGGAGGGACCCACGAAGACGCTCCTCGAGGAGACGCTGGTTCCGAACCAGGTGAAGAACGTCGCCGCCCTGAACGCGATCGCGCTCCGCCGCCGAGCCGCCTGACCCGGCGCCGGGCTCCTTCGAGCTCCCGCCGCCGCGCGGCTGGAGGAAGTGCAAATGGGCGGGCAGGCTTTTCAAGGAAGCGGCGTGGGCGGGCGGGAACGGCAAGCTTCCCGGCGCGCTCCGGGCCGGGCCAGGAGTCGACGGAATGGGACGCAACGCGGAAACCGGCCGGGAGTCGACGGCCCCGGAGAGGGGGCCCGCGGAGACGCGTTCCCTGATTCCCGCCTCGGCCGAGCCCGCGAAGCTCCGGGAGCTCGCGGACCAGGTCTTCTCGCGCGTCGCCGGCGCTCCCCTGGTCCACGGGAACACCGTCCGCCTCCTTCGCGACGCCGAGGAGAACTATCCGGCCTGGTTGTCGGCCATCGCCTCGGCGCGACGGTCGGTCCACTTCGAGAACTACCTCGTCCACGACGACGCCGTGGGCCGGCGCTTCGCGGACGCTCTGCGGGAGAAAGCGCGCGAGGGCGTGCACGTTCGCGTCCTCTACGACTGGTTCGGGTGCCTCGGCAAGGCCCGGGCCCGCTTCTGGCGGGACCTGAGGCAGGCCGGCGCCGAGGTGCGCTGCTTCAACCCGCCGCGCCCCGGCCAGCCGCTCGGATGGATCGTCCGGGACCACCGCAAGTGCCTCGTCGTCGACGGTCGGGTCGCCTTCGTCACCGGGCTCTGCCTGGGCCGGATGTGGGAAGGAGATCCAGAGCGCGGCCTGCCCGGCTGGAGGGACACGGGAGTCGAGGTCCGGGGCCCCGTCGTGGCGACGGTGGCCCACGCCTTCGCGGACTCCTGGTCGGCCGCCGGTCCGCCCCTGCCGCCCGGCGAGGTCCCCGCGCCCGAACCGATCGCGGGAGGCGACGTCGACCTGCGCGTGATCGCGACGACGCCGGGCACGGGCGGCCTCTACCGTCTCGACCCGCTCGTCGCGTCGCTCGCCCGCCGGACGCTCTGGCTCACCGACGCCTACTTCGCCGGAACGTCCCGCTACGTCCAGGCGCTCCGGACCGCGGCGCAGGACGGCGTCGACGTCCGCCTCCTCGTCCCCGGCCCGGGCAGCGACATCCCTCTCGCGCAGGCGGTGTCCCGCGCCGGGTACCGCGCCCTCCTCGAGGCGGACGTCCGCGTCTTCGAGTGGAACGGCTCCATGCTCCACGCCAAGACCGCCGTCGCGGACGCGCGCTGGGCGCGGGTCGGCTCCACGAACCTCAACCTGGCGAGCTGGATCGGGAACCGCGAGCTGGACGTCGTCGTGGAGAACGAGGCGTTCGGTGGCAGGATGGAGGAGATGTTCCGGGAAGACCTCGAAAACGCCACCGAGATCGTGCTCCGCCGCTGGTCGAGGGTGCGGCCCGCGGGAGGCGCTCGCGTCCCCCGGGTCCGCGGGGCGGGCGGGAGCACGACGCGCGCCGCGGCCGGTGTCCTCCGCGTCGGCAACGCCCTCGGGTCGGTCCTGGCGGCACGCCGGCTCCACGGCCCGGCCGAGAGGTGGCTCATGGCCGAGGGCGGGCTCCTGCTCGCCGGCGTGGCCGCCGTCGGATTCCTCTGGCCGCGCTTCCTGGCCTGGCCGCTCGCCGCGATGAGCCTGTGGTTCGGGCTGGCCCTCCTCGCCCGCTCCGCGCGGCGGGTCTCCCGCGCTCCCTCGAAGGTCGCGACGGAATGACAAACCCGATGCGCTTCCGCGTGATGACCTACAACATCCACCGCGCGATCGGGATCGACCGGCGCTTCCGGCCCGACCGGGTGATCCGAATCCTCGAGAGCCACGCGCCGGACGTCGTCCTGCTGCAGGAGGTCGACGACGGCGTTCCGCGGTCGCGCGGACTCGACCTCGCCCGGGAGCTGGCCGCGAGCGCGGGATACCCCCACATGGCCATCGGCCACAACGTCACCCTCCGAAAGGGGCGCTACGGCAACGCCACCCTCAGCCGGCACCCGATCCTCCTGGAGCGCAACATCGACCTGACGATCGGAACGACGAAACGGCGCGGCTGCCAGCACACGGCCATCGCCCTCGAGGACCCTTCGGGCCGCACCCGCGCGCTCGAGGTCTTCAACCTGCACCTGGGCCTTTCGGCCCGCCAGCGCATCCTGCAGGTCGCGCTCCTCGGCCGGTCCCGCGAGCTCGCTTCCCTGCCGACCGACGCCGCCTGCCTCGTCGGAGGCGACTTCAACGACTGGCGCTCGCAGCTCTTCCCGTACTTCACGGGACCGATGCAGTTCCGCTCCGCGACGGAGTGCACCTCGAGGGGCGACGGGACGCTCCTCACCTACCCGTCCTTCTTTCCCAGGGGTCCTCTCGACCGGATCTTCTACCGCGGACCGCTCCGGCTCCTCGCGGCGAAGCGCTGCCGCCTGCGGGTCTCGCGCATCGCCAGCGACCACCTGCCGGTCGTCGCCGACTTCGAGATCCACTGACGGCGGAGTCCGGCGGGGAACGGGACGGTGCCGCTCGCCCCCTCGAGCCGTCCGGCCCGCGGGCTCGCTACAGGCTGAGGCTCGCGAACAGGCGCCACTCGGACTGCGAGGCGGGCGGCTCCTGGAAGCCCGGGTAGGTCGTCCTGCGGCTGTACCACGAGTACCCGGCCCCCGCGCTGACGGACCGCGAGAGCGGCAGGCGCGCCGAGGCGCGGAAGAACTGCAGCGTGTTGCTGCGGGACGTCCCGTTCGCGGTGTGGGCGAAGGCGACTCCGTAGCCGACCCGGACGATCTCCCATTCCTTGCGATAGAGGCGGGCGTCCCCCCGGAATCCCCCGCCGGGCGCGAAGTCGTAGGTCCGGCCCGTCTCCGGGTTCAGGGTGTCGACCGTCTGGATCGCGGCGAGCGGAAACGCGATTGCGGTGACGTCCGTTCGGACATAGAGGTCCTTCCGAAGGTCGTAGCGCGACAGGAGCCCGACGCTGAAGATCTGAGCGGCGAAGACCTGGGACTCGTTGTCGAAGTACTCGTACTCCTGGAAGACGCCGATGACGTGCCGCAGCCGGCCGGTCGGGTCGCCCAGCTCCCACCCCTTCAGGACGCCCCGCCCCTGCACGCGCTTCACGCCCGTCGTGGCGACGTCGGCCTCCAGCCAGAAGGAATCGAAAGGCTTCCGGATCTCCCCGGCGAAGGGATCGCCGTAGACCGCGGAGAGCGAGACGATCCCCTGGTCGGGGTCCTCGGCTCCGGCGCTGACGTGCCGGTAGCCCAGGTCGCCGACGACGCTGAAACGGCTCGGGAAGCGCTCGTCCGGGTTCGGGAACGGACCGGCGAGCTCACCGTGGAGGAGCCGGGTGAAGGCGCCCACGGGGTCCACGATCGCCCCGCCGACCTCGCGCCAGAAGCGGTTGCGGCCGATCGCCCGGTTGTCCCGGATCATCACGCCGAGACGGTGGGCCATCTCGCCTCGCGACATGCCGCCGAGCGTCGTGTTCACGAGGTCGTTGATCGCGGGAGGGGTGTTCTCCATGCAGCACTCCCAGAGGAAGCTGCTCGCCAGCGTGAAAGCCCCCGACTCCCAGTAGCTGTAGCCGTTCGACCGGGCGGCGTTGAAGTAGAGGCTGCCGTGCAGCGGGTGCATGGACTGGTTCATGTCGAACGTGTCCCGGTCGAACCCGAACCCGCTCTCGAAGTTCTCCCTGACGGTCTCCGTCGAGACGTAGGCGTAGTCCTCCTCCGTGACGTACCGGCTGAAGGCCCAGGGCACGAGCTCGATCAGCGCGATCTCCGCCGCGGCCGTGAAGAAGCGCTCCCGCGGCGCCGGCCTCCTCGACGGAGACGCCAGGACGGCGGAGGACGTCGTCGACGGCGGCGGGCCCGGGAGGTCCCGGAGGCGGGCCCCTCCGAACCGGTACGACAGGCCGCCCGTGACCTCGGCGCTCGAGTAGAGGTCCGTCGTGAGCCCGAAGCACCCGAGGTCGAGGCAGACCACCGCCCCGGTGCGGGCGACTCTCCACCGATAGCGTGCGTCGAGCCGGAGGGCGAAGCTCTCGCCGAGATAGACCTTTCCGCCGATCGCCACGTTCGCGACGAACCGCGTCTCCGCCTTCGTCGCCGCTCCCGGGACGAACGGGTGAAGCGTCATCGCACCCGCGCCGAGCCCCAGGTACCCGCGGACCCGGCCCTCGCCGAACCCGTAGAGGCCGTCGACTTCGTACGTGTTCACGTCGACCGAAGCGGACGGCGTCAGCGAATGGCCCGTCGCCGGATCGTGCGCCTCGAGCCGGGGGGAGGCATGGGAGAGGGAGAGCTCGAGGCTGAAGCTGCGGTCGATGCTGTAAGCCCCCCGCAGGCCGTAGGCCGCGGCCTTGCCGATCGAGAGGTCGGCCCTCTCGTCGAGGAACGTCCGCGTTCCGAAGGAAGCTCCCGAGAAAGCGCCGACCTCCCACCGACCGGCGTCCTGGGCGGCCGCAGGAAGCGCGAGGAACCCTGCCCCCGCAAGGAGGGCGGCGGCGAGCCGGCCCGCGCCGACGGACCCGGGCCGGCGGTGCCGTTCCTCAGACGTCATGCATGTCCTTCCTGGATCGGGGAGCGCTCAAAACTCGAGAGTCGCCGACACGCCGTACGCGCCGGCGCTCACCATCGGGACGACCGTCAGGCGAGCGGCCGTTCGCTCCGATCCGGCCCCGCAGCGCGCCGGCCCGCTCCCGCATCCGGTCGAGATCGGCGTCCCGGGCGATCGGTCGCTTCGTCAGGGCAGCAGTGTCCGGAGCCATCGCAGGTCCTCCTTCAGCGCCTCGAGAGTCCTCTTCAGGAACGGAGCTCCCGTGCGCGAGCGGGCGAGCAGGAAGAGCCCGACGCCCGCGCCCAGGAACGGGACCGCCGCGGCCAGCACGGCGAGCCAGCCGGCCGGCGTCTCCGCGAGGGCGATGACCAGCGCCACCACGGCGAGCTGCAGGCCGCACAGGACGAGGAGCGCGGCTCCAGCGAAGAGAGCCAGGAGACGGAGGCGGCCTTCGAGGTCCTTCGCGAGCTCCGCGCGTGCCATTCCGATGCGAGCCTCGCCCAGCTCGGTCCCGCGCTCGGCGAGCCTGTGGAGCAGCTCCGACAGCGGGGCGTCCCGCGGGGGAAGATCGCTCGACCGGGCGTTCGTCATGCTTCGGGAAGCGCAAGAGGAGTGCCAGAGAGCCGTCCGCGCCCGAATCGCGGCGGCGGCCCGCCCGCTCCGGCCCGGCCCCACCGCCCGACCGTGGCACTGGTGTTGCGCTCATCGAGTCTCGGAGAGGTCGCACGGCGACCGAACCGAAGAAGGAGATCCAGATGACCACGACCCTGACGGAAGCCCGACCCGTTCTCCTCACCGCATCGACCCTCAAGGGGAACGCCGTCAAGAACCTCGCCGGCGAGAGCCTCGGCAGCATCGAGGAGTTCATGATCGACATCGACAGCGGGAGGATCGGCTACTGCGTCCTCTCGTTCGGAGGAATCCTCGGAATCGGCGAGAAGCTGTTCGCCGTCCCCTACAAGTCGATGACGCTCAACACGCAGGACCACACCTTCACGCTCGACGTCGCGAAGGAGCGCCTCGCCGCCGCGCCCGGCTTCGACAAGAACGCCTGGCCCGACATGTCCGACCTCGACTGGGGCAAGCGCGTCTACGGCTTCTACAACGCCGAACCGTACTGGATGTAGGAAGGGACGCCGGTCAGCTCGCCGTCCTCCGGCGCTGGAGGGCCTTCCAGGCCTCTACGACGACCAGGACGGCGAGTCCGGACCCGAACGCGATGAAGAGGTCGCGCACGCCCAGGGGGGAGGTCCGGAGAACCCTCTGCAGGAACGGCAGGTAGACGACCGCCACCTGCAGGCCGATCGTCGAGAGGAAAGCGGCGACCATCAGAGGGTTCGTGAAGAGCCCGATGCGGAAGAGCGAGCTCCTCTCGGAGCGGACCTCGAGCGCGAGGATCACCTGGGAAAAGATCAGCGTCGTGAAGAGGAGCGTCTGCCAGGCCGGGTCGCCGCTCCGGAACGCCCAGAGCCCGATGCCGAGCGAGATCAGGCTCATCACGACGCCCATCACGGCGACGAACGCCACGAGGCCGCGCCCGAAGATGTTCTCCTCCGAGGAGTAGGGAGGGCGCTTCATGACGTTCTCCTCGGCGGGCTCCACGCCGAGCGCCAGGGCCGGGAGGCCGTCCGTCACGAGGTTCATCCAGAGGATCTGGAGCGGCAGGAGGGGGAGCGGCATCCCGAGGAGCGGCCCGAGCAGCATCACGGCGATCTCGCTCGCGTTGCAGCTCAGGAGGTACTTGATGAACTTCCGGATGTTGTCGTAGATCTTCCGGCCTTCCTCGACGGCCGCCACGATCGTGGCGAAGTTGTCGTCGAGGAGGACCATCTCGGCCGCGTCCCGCGAGACGTCGGTTCCCGTGATGCCCATCGCCACGCCGATGTCCGCCTTCCGGAGCGCGGGCGCGTCGTTGACGCCGTCTCCCGTCATGGCGACGACGAGGCCCTGCTCCTGGAGCGCGGCGACGAGCCGGATCTTGTGCTCCGGGGAGACGCGGGCGAAGACCGAGACGGCGTTCACCTTCTCGCGCAGCTCGGCCTCCGTCAGCCGGTCGAGGTCCGGGCCGGTCAGGAACTCCTCGCTCTCGGTGATCCCCACCTGCCGGGCGATGTGACGGGCCGTGAGCGGGTGATCGCCCGTGATCATGACGGGGCGGATCCCCGCCGCCCGGCAGCGGGCCACCGCGTCGGTGACCTCGGGACGGGCCGGGTCGAGCAGGCCGAAGAGACCGACGAGGATGAGGTCCGTCTCCAGCCCGGGAAGCTCCGACCCGGCCGGCGGACGTTCGAGCGGCCGAACCGCCACACCCAGGACGCGCATTCCGCTCGCCGCGAGGTCGTCGTGTGCCGCCATGACCTTGCGGCGCCACTCCTCGTCGAGCGGCTCGAGCGCCCCCTCGACCCAGACGGACCGGGTCACGCCGAGAAGCCCGTCGACGGCCCCCTTCGTCACGGCGAGGAAGTCGGGCGTCTCGACGGCCCGGCTCCGCCGGGCCCAGAGCGGACGCAGGGCGGCGGGGACCTCCGCGTCCTCGGCGGGCACGCGGTGCACGGTCGTCATCCGCTTGCGCTCGGAGTCGAACGGAAGCTCGGCGACCCGCGGGAGTGCCTCGTCGAGCTCGTCCTTCTTCGCGCCGTACTCCGCCGCCGCCAGAACCAGCGCTCCCTCCGTCGGGTCCCCGACGGCGTGAAAAGCGCCGGCCGGCCCCTCGTCCCGCACGAGGTCGGCGTCGTTGCAGAGCGCTCCTCCCACGAGGAGCAGGTCGAGCGTCGAGGCCAGCGCCTCGCCCTCTGCGGCAGACCCGGCGCGCCCCAGCGTGAATCGCCCGCCGTCCTCCCGCTGGACGAGGTCGATCCGGTGGTTCGCGACGTCGATCGCGGTGACGGTCATCCGGTTCTGGGTCAGCGTCCCGGTCTTGTCCGAGCAGATGACGCTGACCGAGCCGAGCGTCTCCACCGCGGGGAGCTTCCGGATCAGGGCCTTGCGCTTCAGCATCCTCTGCGCCCCGAGGGCGAGGGCGATCGTGACGACCGCCGTCATCGCCTCCGGGATCGCCGCGACGGCGAGGCTGACGGCGGTGAGGAGGACCTCGAAGACCTCTTCGCGCGTCTCCGCAGTCCTCAACCCGAGGAGGAAGACGACCGCGACGAGGACTCCCGCGGCGATGGCGAGGCCCCGGCCGAGGCGGTCGAGCCGCTTCTGGAGCGGCGTCTTCTCCTCCACCACCGATTGGATCAGCCCCGCGATCTTCCCCAGCTCGGTCGCCATGCCGGTGGCGGTGACGACGAGCTCGCCGCGGCCGTAGGTGACGACGGTTCCCGCGTAGACCATGTTGCGGCGCTCGGCGAGCGGCCTCTCCGCCGGAAAGACGACCGAGCCGTCCTTCTCCACGGCCTCGGACTCGCCCGTGAGGGCCGCCTCGAGCGTGCGCAGGTTCGCGCTCGACAGGACGCGGCCGTCGGCGGGGACGACGTTCCCCGTCTCGAGGAGGACGACGTCGCCCGGCACGAGGTCGCGCGAGGAGACCTCCTGGACCCGAGCGTCGCGCCGGACCCTCACGGTGGGGACCGACATCCGCTTGAGAGCGGCCATCGACTGCTCGGCGCGGAACTCCTGCGTGTACCCGAGGACCGCGTTGAGGACGACGATGGCGAGGATGACGACGGCCTCGATCCAGTCGCCGAGAACGGCCGAGAGGACGGCCGCGGCGAGGAGGATGAAGGTCATGACGTTGAGGAGCTGCTCGCGCACGATGGCGAGCCGGCTGCGCCCGGCCCGCTCCGTCAGCTCGTTCGCTCCGTGCCGCTCGAGGCGCGCCGCGGCTTCGAGCGCTCCGAGGCCCGCGGCCCCGTCGCTCGCCTGACGTTTCAGGACTTCGTCAGCGGGGAGGAGCGAGGCGTCTTCCTGCGCCCCGGCGAGAACGGTCGCCCCCGGCGGATCGGGTTCGGTCCGCCGGGGGCGCGGGGTTCCGAGAGACGAGCTCATCGGAGACCGATTATCGGTCGATCTTCTTCTCCGGATCCTTCTCGGGCTCGGGGTCCCCTCTCCGCCTCTTCGGCTTCGGCGTCGGCTTCCCCTTGCCCTTCTCCGTTTCGTCCTTCTTCGGCTCGACGACGTCGGGCCGTCCCGGATCCGGCCTCGGCTCGGCGCGCTCGCGCTCCCGGGCGGGAGGCCGCGGCACGTCGGACCTCGTTGGCCGTCTCGCCTCGAGGGCGGGCTGAGCCGGCGCCGGTTCCCGCGTCACCTGGGGCTCGGGCGTCGGGGCGACCTGATGAACGGGCAGGCGCTGCTGGGTTGGGCCGGGCACTCCGCGACGTCGGGCCACCGGCGTCTCGACGGCGCGCGACGGCGGCTCCTCCCTCCGGAGCTCGGGCGTCGAAGCGGGAGCGCGATTCGTCGCGGGAGGCGCCGCGGGGACGTCGCGGCCGCGCGGCGCGGCCGTCGGCCGCGCCGGCTCGGCGACGCCCCGGGGACCGGGCTCTCGCGAGGAGGGCGTCGCCTCCCGACCGAGCGGCGGACGATCGACCGAGGCGGGGCGCCGGGTCTCGGTGGGGGGGAGCGGCTGCGGCCTGCGGGAATCCTGGACCTCGCCGCGGGGCGCGAGAAGGACCTCGTCGCGAGCGGCGGGTCGAACCGGACGGGCGGACTTCTCTCCGCGATTCTGCTCGACGGAGAGGCGGCGCGACATCTCGGTCGTCACCGGCCCGCCGCCCCTTTCGCGGATCACGTCGAGCTTTCTCTCGAAGGTCGGCGGAGCCGGCGGCGGCGCCGTCCGCGTGACGACCTCGCGCGTCCCGAGCCGCTCCGGGGGCCGGGTCGAGCCCCGGCCCTGGAGACGCGCCCCCGTCGGGCGGATCGAGTCGCGGGTCGGGAGGATCGGGATCGGGCCGCGGAGGACCGGCGCGGAGACGACCTGGCTCAGGACCCTCCGGTCTCTCACGAATCCGCGGTCCACGGCTCCGCCGCCGACGAAGACGGTCGCGGATACGACCGTCGCGCGGCTCCTGTAGGCGTAGTCGTAGCCCGCCACGTTCGACGTCGACCGGGATTGGTGCCACCAGGGGTGGAACGGCTCCCGGGGCCCGAGGGGGAACCAGCCGATGAACCCGCCGGCGGAGACGGAGACGGAGACGGACCATCCGGACCCGCCGCCGACGAAGCCGACGAGGGCCGGGGAGTAGCCCGGGCGGCGGCCTCCCGGCCCGACGGGGACCCAGCCCCAACGGCCCCTCGTCATGGCCCAGCGGCCGTAGTGATACGGCGCCCAGCCCCAAGGCTCCGACGAGAGCCACGTCCAGCCCCACGGATCGCGCCAGATCCAGCGTCCGGAACGGTAGGGCTCCCAGCCGGCGGCCACGCCCCTCGGATACCAGACGGATCCGTACTCGGCGTCGTTCTCCCAGGAGCCGTACGCGTCGAGGTCCCAGGAACCGTAGATGTCGGGGTGGACGTACGAGGCGGAGCGGACCGACCTGTGTCGGCGCTCGCGCCCGTCGACCCAGCGGTCCCAGACGTCGCCGCGACCGGCGGAGACGAGATCGTAGTCGGGCTGGTCGATGCCGAAGACGCGCATCCGGTCGCCGCGTTCCAGCTCGACCTGTCCCCCGGCGGCGGCCGCCCAGGCGCGCCCCTGGTAGACGGTGACCCGGCTGTTGCCCTCCTCGTCGACGTCGACGCGATAGCTGCCGGGCGTCTCGAACGTCACGGAGACGTTCGGAGTCGCCACCTCGAAGACTTCGTCACGATCCATCCGGCGGATGCGGAAGGAGGCCCTTCCGAGAGCGAGCGAGAGCTGGCGGACGTCTCGAGTCAGGTCGAGCGCAGCGAGCTCCGTCTCGGGTCCGAGGTAGACCGTTCCGCCAGGAAGCTCGAGCTCCACCCGCGAGTTGCGGTCCGTCCAGATCCGGTCGCCGAGCGTCATCGGGTAGTTGAGGGAGGCCGGCTGCCAATCGTCCGGAGAGTCTCCGCGATTGAACGAGACCGCTCCTTCGAAATGGGAGATGCGGGCCACCGACTGGCGGATGCCGTCGTCCTGGTAGCCCTCTTCCTGGTACTGGTATTCGCGCTGGGCCGCCGCAGGCGGGAACGTGAGGAGGATCGCCGTCAGGGCGATCAGGGAAACAGGTCGAAGTCGGGATTTCATGTTCCCTCCTTCCCGGCCGCTTTGCGAAAGCCGTGCCGTTCCCGCGCGGGAGGAGGACGCCGAGGACGCGCCGGTCGGCGCGGTGCGTGTCGCGCCGGGCGGCGTCCCACGTGCGCCAATTTCAATCGAAGTTGTCAGGCTTTCAATCGCGCGCTCCCGGCGGAGGCGGGACGTCGCCGGACCGGGGGCGGCGGGACGGCCCGGCGCGAAACCCAGGCTGGCAGCCGAATTGCGGAGAGGAGGGCGAAGCTCGGACGCGGTCGGCCTCCGTTCCCGGCGCGCCCTCTCAAGGGCTGGCGGAGAGAAGGAACTTCCATGTGGACGATCGTCGCCATCCTCCTGGTTCTCTGGGCCCTCGGAATGCTCTCGTCCGTCACGGCGGGCGGGCTCATCCACGTCCTCCTCGTCATCGCGATCATCGTGGTGCTGGTGCGCGTCATCCAGGGGCGCCGGGCGATCTGACGTCGCGGAGACGGAGCGCGATCCGGGCATGACGAGCACCGGTTTCCTCCGCCGAAGGACTGCGGAGTCGGTGCCGCTGCGCGGCGAGCTCCTGAGCATCGAGAGCCTCGAGGAGCGCGCGAAGAGCCTCGCCGCCGTCTTCACGCTCTCACCCGAGAGCCGACGGACCCGCGAGGACGTCCTGCCCCGGCTGAAAGCGAACCTCCGGTACCTGCGAGAAGCCGACCGGCTCCTGGCCGGCGACGTCCATCGCGGCGTCGCCATCCCGCCCGCCGCCGAGTGGCTCCTCGACAACTTCCATCTCGTCGAGTCGGAGGCCACCGCCGTCCGGCACGACCTCCCCGCCCGCTACTACCGGAAGCTCCCGAAGCTCGCGGCTCGAGAGCACCTGGGGAAGGCCCGCATCCACGCGATGGCCCTCGAGCTGATCCGCCACGGGGACGGCCGGCTCGACGCCGAGCGGCTCGGCCGGTTCGTCCTCGCGTTCCAGACGGTGGCGCCGCTCTCGATCGGCGAGCTCTGGGCGTGGCCGAGCATGCTCAAGCTCGCGCTGATCGAGAACCTGCGCGCCCTGGCGGAAGGGATCCTCGCCGGCCGGCAGGCGAGGAGGCAGGCGGACGCGGCGCTCGCGGACCTCGAGGCGGGACGGCGCGGACCGGCCCTGCCCGATCCCCTCCACTGCGCGTTCGTCGCCCAGCTCCGGCACCGGATGCGCGAGCACGACCCCCGAGTCTCGGCCCTCGCCTCGCAGGTCGACCAAGCGCTGGCCGCCCGGGGCGCGACCCCCGAGGACCTCGTCCGGGCCGAGAGCCAGCAGCAGTCGATCGACCAGGTCTCGACGGGAAACACGATCACGAGCCTTCGGCTCTGCGCGACTCTCGACTGGAGCCGGTGGGTCGAGTCGGTCAGCGTCGTGGAGCAGGTCCTCCTGCGCGACCCGGCCGCCATCTACGCGCAGATGGACTTCCAGAGCCGCGACCGCTACCGGCACGCCGTCGAGGAGCTCGCCGATCCGACGGGCGAGGCGCAGCTCCGCGTCGCCCTCCGCGCCGTGGAGAGCGCCCGAAAGGCCGCGGGCGAGAAGGGAGCCGCGGACCGGGCCGCCCACGTCGACGACCACCTCGTCGGGCGGGGTCGTCCGGGGCTCGAGGTCGACGTCGCGCACCGCCCTTCGCTCCTTCGCCGGGTCCAGCGCGGCCTGTTCGCGCACGCGACCGTCGTCTACCTCGGCGGGATCGGGCTCCTCACCGCGCTCGGCGTCCTCGTCGCGTTCCTCTACGCGCAGGCCTCGGGCGCTCCCCGGATGGCCTTCGCCGCGGCCCTGCTGGCGCTCGTCCCGGCGAGCGAGCTGGCCGCGCTCGTCGTTCAGCGCCTCGTCGCCGCGCTCGTCGGCCCGAAGCTACTTCCGCGCCTCGAGCTGCGCGAAGGGGTCCCGGAGAGCGCGCGGACGATGGTGGTCGTCCCCACCCTGCTCGGGAGCGTCGCGGGCGTCGAGAATCTCCTCGATCACCTCGAGGTCCAGGCCCTCGGGAACCTGGAGACGAACGTCCACTTCGCCCTGCTGAGCGACTTCCGCGACGCGCCGACCGCGACGACCGGAGGGGACGACGAGATCCTCGCCGCCGCGGTGGCGGGCGTCGAAGCGCTCAATGGCAAGTACGCGCCCGAATCGGGCGACCGCTTCTTCCTCTTCCACCGGGACCGGCTGTGGAACGAGAAGGAGGGCGTCTTCATGGGCCGGGAGCGCAAGCGCGGGAAGCTCGAGGAGTGGAACCGCCTGCTCCGGGACCCGGACGCCCCCGGCTTCCGGGTGAAGGTCGGCGAGCTCTCGATCCTCCCCTCGGTGCGCTTCGTCCTGACGCTCGACTCCGACTCGCGCCTTCCGAGAGGCGCGGCGAAGACGCTCATCGGGATCCTCGGACACCCGCTCAACAGGCCCGTCGTCGACCCGGGGCTGCGCCGCGTCACCGAGGGCTACGGGATCCTCCAGCCGCGCGTCAGCGTCACGCACTCGAGCGCGGCCGGCTCCCTCTTCGCGAGGATCTACGCCGGGCACACCGGCGTGGACCCCTACTCGACGGCCGTCTCGGACACGTACCAGGACCTGTTCGGCGAGGGGAGCTTCACCGGCAAGGGGCTCTACGACGTCGACGCGTTTCGAGCGACGGTGGACGGGCGTGTCCCCGAGAACGCGCTCCTCTCGCACGACCTCTTCGAGGGGCTCCACGCGCGGACGGCGCTCGTCTCCGACGTGGAGGTCGTGGACGACTACCCCGCGAACGTCCTCGCCCACGCCCGTCGCCAGCACCGCTGGGTGCGCGGGGACTGGCAGCTCCTGGCGTGGCTCCTTCCGGTCGTGAGGACCGCCCACGGCTTCGCGAAGAACCGTCTTCCGCTCATCAGCCAGTGGAAGATCCTCGACAACCTGCGCCGGAGCCTCGTGGCGCCGGCCCTCCTCGCCCTCCTCGGCGCGGCCTTCACGTTCCTTCCCGGGAGCCCGCTCGCCTGGACGCTCGCCGCCCTCTCGATCCCCGCGTTCCCGCTCGTCTCCTCGCTTTCGCGGCTCCTCGAGCGGTCCCGCTCGGACCATCCGGTGAGGATGTACGTGAGGGGCGCGGCGGAGGAGCTGGGCTCCGCCCTGGCCCAGGCGCTCCTGACGCTCGTCCTCCTCCCGTACCACGCCTGGGAGACGGCGGACGCGATCGGCCGGACGCTCGTGCGGCTCGTCGTCACGCGCCGCCGCCTCCTCGACTGGGAGACGGCGGCGTCGCAGGCCGTGCGCGCGGCCGGCCAGCTCGAGGCGGGCGTCCGCTCCTTCTTCCTCGAGATGGGCGCGAGCCCGCTCTTCGCCCTCGGCCTCCTCGCGCTCACCGCCGTCGCGCGTCCCTCCGCCCTCGTGCTGGCGCTGCCGTTCGTCGCGCTCTGGCTCACGGCACCGTGGATCGCCTACCGGCTCAGCCGGCCCACGGCGCCCATCCGGCACGAGCTGACCGACGGGGAGCGCGCGCTCCTCGCGGAGATCGCCCGGAAGACGTGGCGTTACTTCGAGACGCTCGCCGGGCCCGAGGACCACGGCCTCCCGCCGGACAACGTCCAGGAGACCGGGTCGGCCGTCGTCGCGCACCGGACCTCGCCGACGAACGTCGGGATGGGGCTCCTCTCGACGCTCGCCGCGCACGACCTCGGCCTCCTCCCCGCCGGGGAGATGGCCGACCGGCTGGACCGGATGCTGACGACCGTCGAGGGCCTCGAGACCCACGAGGGGCATCTCCTCAACTGGTACGACACGCGGAGCCTCGCGCCCCTCCTCCCCCGCTACGTCTCGACCGTGGACAGCGGCAACCTCGCCGGCGCGCTGGTCGCTCTCTCCGGGGGGCTGCGACAGCTGGCCGGCGCGAGCCCGAGCCTCGCGGCGCGCCTCGAGCGCCTCGCGGGGCGCTCCGCAGCCCTTGCAGACGGGATGTGCTTCGCGTTCCTCTACGACCCGGAGCGCCACCTCTTCTCGATCGGCTACCGGCTGGCCGACGCCGGCGGCCCGGGCCGCCGGGACCCATCGTTCTACGACCGCCTCGCCTCGGAGTCGCGCCGCGCGAGCTTCTTCGCGATCGCGAAGGGAGACGTCCCGCAGAGCCACTGGTTCCGGCTCGGCCGCCCCGTCGTGAGCGTGGACGGCGTCCCGACCCTGATCTCGTGGAGCGGCACGATGTTCGAGTACCTGATGCCGCTCCTCCTGATGAGGACGTATCCCGGGACGCTCCTCGAGAGGACCTGCCGCATGGCCGTCTCACGACAGGTCCGCTACGGCCGGGAGAAGCACGTGCCCTGGGGGGTCTCCGAGTCCGCCTACGACCTGGTCGACCGTCTCGGCAACTACCAGTACAAGGCGTTCGGGGTCCCGGGCCTCGGGCTCAAGCGGGGCCTCGCGGACGAGCTCGTCGTCGCCCCCTACGCGACGGCGCTCGCCGCCCTCGTCGATCCGGGCGAGGCCGCGCGGAACTTCCGGCGACTGACCGAGGAGGGCGCCGAGGGGCCGATGGGCTACTACGACGCCGTCGACTACACCCGCCGCAGGCCCGTCGACGCGGACGCCGACGCCGCGCCCGGGGGAAAGCTCGCGTCCGGCCGCGTTCCCGGAGTCGTCGTGCGGAGCTACCTCGCCCACCACCAGGGGATGACGCTCGTGGCGATCGCGAACGTCCTCCTCGGGGACCTCATGGTCCGCCGCTTCCACTCCGACGCGCGGGTGCAGGCGACGGAGCTCCTCCTGCAGGAGAGGATCCCTCGCGAGGCCCCCGTCCTCGTTCCGCACCCCGCCGAGGAGACCCGCGTGGCGCCCGCGGCGCCCCCGCGTACGCCGAGGCGCATCCGCTCGCCGCACACGCCCTACCCGCGCGCCCAGATCCTCTCGAACGGGAGCTACGTCGCCATCGTCACGAACGCGGGGGGCGGAGCGAGCCTCTGCCGCGGCCACGCCGTCACCCGGTGGCGGGAGGACCGGACGCGCGACCCGGGGAGCCAGTTCGTCTACCTGCGCGACGTCCACTCGGGCGAGGTCTGGTCCGCCGCGCACCAGCCGATCGGGAAGGTGGCCGACGCCTACGGCGTGGAGCTCCTCGCCGAGAAGGCGATCATCGAGAGGCTCGACCACGAGATCGAGTCCCGCCTCGAGGTCGCCGTCTCGCCGGAGGACGACGCCGAGGTGCGCCGCATCTCCGTGACGAACCGGAGCGCGCGGCCCCGGGAGATCGAGCTGACGAGCTACGTCGAGCTCGCCCTCGCGTCGCTCGCCGAGGACGCCGCCCACCCGGCCTTCGGGAAGCTCTTCATCGAGACCGAGTGGGTCCCCGAGAGCACGGCTCTCGTCGCGCGCCGCCGCCCGCGGAGCCCGCGGGACCCTGCGTTCTTCGCGTTCCACGTCCTCTCCATGGACGGCCGCGCACAGGGACAGGTGGAATGGGAAACGGATCGGATGCGGTTCCTCGGCCGGGGACGCGGCCCCGACGACCCCGTCGCGCTCGATTCTCGCGCGCTCTCCGGCACGACGGGGGCGGTCCTCGACCCGATCCTGAGCCTCCGCACGCGCCTGCGCCTCGCGCCCGGCGGGTTCGCCCGGCTCTCCTTCACGACGGGCGTCGCCACCGACGGGTCCGCCGCCCTCGGGCTCGCCCAGAAGTACCACGACTTCGGCTTCTCGGCCCGCACCTTCGCCCACGCCTACACGCACGCGCAGATCCTGCTCGGACACCTCGGGATCTCGGTCGAGGAGGCGCAGCTCTACGAGAGGCTCGGCTCTCGCGTCTTCTTCTCGGACGCGTCGCTCCGGGCCGGCGAGGAGACGCTCGCGAGGAACGTGCTCGGTCCGTCGGGCCTCTGGGGGCAGGGGATCTCGGGAGACCTTCCGATCGTCCTCGTCCGGGTCGTCGGGCCGGAGGACCTCCCCCTCGTTCGGCAGGTCCTCAAGGCGCACGAGCTGTGGCGCCTGAAGGGCCTCCGGGCGGACGCGGTGATCCTGAACGACCGGCAGGTCAGCTACCGCGACGAGCTTCACGCGGAGCTGACGCAGCTCGTCGAGACGGGCCCGTGGAACGCCTGGAGGCAGACGCAGGGCGGCGTCTTCCTCCTCCGCTCCGACGCGATGCCGGAGGCGGAGACCGTCCTCCTGCAGGCGGTGGCACAGGCGGTCCTCTCGGGAGACCGAGGCACGCTTCTCAGCCAGCTCGACCGTCCGGAGCCGGAGCTCGCGGTCGCGGAGCCGTTCTCCCCCGCGGCCCCCTCTCCCGAGGACCCTTCGGGGGAGGAGCCCCGCGAGGCGCCCGCCGAGCCGCCTCCTCTCGTCATGGCGAACGGCCTCGGCGGCTTCTCCGAGGACGGCCGCGAATACGTGGTCGTCCTCGACGGGGACTGCGAGACCCCGCTCCCGTGGGTCAACGTCCTCTCGAACCCCCGCTTCGGGAGCATCGTCACCTCTTCGGGGTCCGCCCACACCTGGTGCGAGAGCAGCCGCGAGAACCGGCTGACGCCGTTCGCGAACGACCCCGTCACCGACCCGACCGCGGAGGCGATCTTCCTGCGCGACGAGGAGAGCGGGGGCCTCTCCGGCGCGACGCCCGGACCGCTCCGGCGCTCGCCGGACACTCCCCGCTGGATCGTCCGCCACGCCGCCGGCGTAACGCGCTGGAGCACCGTCGCGGGCTCCCTGGCGCAGGAGCTCGCGGTCTTCGTCGCGCGGGACGCGCCCGTCAAGCTCTCCCTGCTCTCCCTGACGAACCGGTCGTCCCGCCCCCGCCGGCTGACGCTCTTCTCGTACGCGGAGTGGTCGCTCGGCCCGCCCCGGCCGGGCCGCCCGGCCTTCGTCGTGACCGAGCAGGACGGGTCCAGCGGCGCCGTCCTGGCGCGGAACCCGTTCAACGCCCCGTACCGCGAGCACGTCGCCTTCGCCGGCACGAGCGGCCCGCTCCTCTCCGCGACCGCGGACCGTCAGGAGTTCCTCGGACGGAACGGCTCGCTCTCCCGCGCGGCCGGCCTCTCGTCGCATCGTCTGACGGGTCGCTTCGGCGCCGGATTCGATCCGTGCGCGGCGCTGCAGACGGCGGTCGACCTCGCGCCCGGCGAGACCCGGCGCGTCCTCTTCTTCCTCGGCGAGGGGCGCGACCGCGACGAGGCCCGGACGCTCCTGGAACGCTTCGGCGGGCCGGGCGGCCCGGAGGTCGCCGCAGGGGAGCTCGCGGCCGTCGAGGCCGCGTGGGACGAGACGCTCGACGCCGTCCGCGTCTCGACGCCCGACGACTCCTTCGACCTCCTCGTCAACCGGTGGCTCCTCTACCAGACCGTCTCGAGCCGTCTCCAGGCCCGCTCCGGCTACTACCAGGCGAGCGGCGCCTACGGCTTCCGGGACCAGCTCCAGGACGTCACCGCGCTCTCGCTGACGCGCCCCGACCTGACGCGCGAGCACGTTCTCCGGGCGGCCGCGCGCCAGTTCGTCGAAGGGGACGTGCAGCACTGGTGGAACCCGACGAGCGGTCACGGAATCCGGACGCGCTGCTCGGACGACCTCCTCTGGCTTCCGTGGGCCGTCTCCCGCTACGTCGAGACCTCCGGGGACGTCGCCGTCCTCGAGGTCCCGGTCCCGTTCCTCGTCGCCCCCGCGCTCGAGGCGGGAGAAGCCGAGTCGTACGGACTGCCGGAGGTCTCCACGGAGAGCGCCTCCCTCTTCGACCACGCGATTCGGGCCGTGGAGCGCGCGCTCGTGATGGGTCCGCACGGCCTTCCCCTGATCGGGAGCTGCGACTGGAACGACGGCTACGACCGCGTCGGCCCGAAGGGCCGCGGCGAGAGCGTCTTCGTCGGGTGGTTCCTGCACGCCGTCCTCGGGACGTGGGCGCCGCTCTGCGAGGAGCGGGGCGACCCCGCGCGCGCCGCGCGCTTCCGCGTGGAGCGCGCGCGGATCGGGGCGATGCTGGAGCAGGCGTGGGACGGCGAGTGGTATCGCCGCGCGTACTTCGACGACGGCACACCGCTCGGCTCGTCGCAGAGCGAGGAGGGGCGGATCGACTCCGTCGCCCAGAGCTGGGCTGTCCTCTCCGGCGCGGCGCCGAGAAAGCGGGCCGAGCGCGCGATGGACTCGGTTCGCACGCACCTCGTGAGGCGCGCGTCCCGCACCGTCCTCCTCCTCACTCCTCCGTTCGACAGGTCCGACCTCGACCCGGGCTACATCAAGGGCTACGTCCCCGGGGTTCGCGAGAACGGCGGGCAGTACACGCACGCCGCGCTCTGGGTCGTCCTCGCGCTCGCCCGCCTCGGGAGCGGGGACGAGGCGGTGGAGCTCTTCCACATCCTGAACCCCGTCAACCACTCGAGGACCCCCGCGGAGGTCCGGCGCTACATGACGGAGCCGTACGCGGTCGCGGGAGACGTCTACGACCACCCGGCGCACAGCGGTCGGGGCGGCTGGACCTGGTACACGGGTTCGGCCGCGTGGATGCACCGGGTCGCGGTGGAAGGGATCCTCGGGCTCGAACGGCGGGGAGCCTCCTTCCGGGTCGACCCCTGCATCCCCTCGTCCTGGCCCGGCTTCACGATCGACTGGCGCGTCGGGACGACGAGCTACGCGATCTCGGTCGAGAACCCCGAGCATCGCTGCCGCGGCGTGGCGAGCGCCGAGCTGGACGGGGAGCCCGTCGATTCGAGAGAGATCCCGCTCGCGGCGTCCGGGGGCCGGCACGTGGTGAAGGTCGTGATGGGGGCGGTCCCGACTCCGTCCTCCGCGGCGCTGCTCGCCAGCACGCGCGCCTGAGCCGTCTTCTACAGTGGATTTCCCGAGGTGGCTCCGTTTCAATGGGTTCGGTTGGCACGAGAACACGTTGGCACTACGAATACCGAGTTCCCGGTCGGAGCCGCCGGGGTCACGCGATGCCCTCTCCGTGGAGCTGAGTAACGGTCGGAGGGATGGCGACGCCGGTCG
>JADHED010000817.1_pt1 | contig 31403 bp, 20 predicted proteins | sample 8952041 | NCBI WGS metagenome assembly JADHED01 (sample SAMN16124423, study PRJNA663239) | bioreactor sludge metagenome | isolation source: sludge (control) | place: India:Bengaluru | collected 2018-09-08
TCGCCGACGCCGCGCGCGAGGCCAACGCCGAGGCCGAGAAGCTGCAGCTCGCGCGCGAGGCCAAGCAGCGCGTCGTCGCGCGCTTCACGTCGCCGGGGAAGCGCGCCGTCCGCTGGATCTCGGACCGCTTCTGGCGGCCCTGACCTGACTCGGCTGTCCCGACGCCGGGCTGCCGGTCGTCGTCGTGGGGGGGGGGGGCGGCCCCCCCCCGGGGGGGGGCCCCCCCCCCCCCCCCCCAAAAACCCGCCCCGCGCCGCTCCCAGGTGCGCCCAACGCGGGGGGACCCCCGCGGCCCGGGGGCCCGCGCCCGGGGGGGGGGGCCCCCCCCGGGCGGGGGGCGCCCCCCCGGGGGGGGGCGGGGGGCCGGGGGGGGGGGGGGGCGCCCCCCCCCCGGGGCGGGGCACAGCCCCGCCCCCACAACAACATCGGCCGGATCTTCTCTCCATGTGACGCAAATCGCGCGAAGACGCCCGGGCATAGGGAAATGGCTGATGCCCCGGCCGCGGGAGAACTGCGGATATTCCGCGGGTCGAGACGCGCGACGCGCGCCTGCCGGTGGCGTCCGCGGCTCCAGAACCGACGAGAAAGGACGATCCGCGATGATCCCGAGAACCTCGCTCCGCCGTGCGGCGCTCGCCGCCGCGCTCCTCGCCTCCGTCAGCAGCCTCGCCCTCGCCGGCGAGACGCAGTTCGTCCCGCTCGGGGTGGAATGCGGCCTGCCGTTCTTCCCGACGTTCTGCGCCGTGGACATGTCGGGAGACGGCCGCGCGATCCTCTTCCAGGACCGGCTCTGGACCGAGGACGCGGGCATGACGCCGATCTCCGGCCCGGAGTACGGGTTCCAGACCGTCGCGCTCTCGGCCGACGGCAGCACCGTCGTCGGCACGATCGGCGTCGACAGCTCCGAGATCGGCCTGCACGAAGAGGCCGCGATCTGGCGCGGCGGCGCCGACTGGCAGGCGCTGGGCGGGCTGCCCGGAACGCAGCCCTGCGGGACCGGCTACACGTCGGCCTACGACGTGTCCGGCGACGGGTCGAAGGTGGTCGGCCTCGTCTGGGTCGGCGGGCCGTGCGAGAACGCGCACGCGTTCGCCTGGACCGAGGCGACCGGCATGGTCGACCTCGGCGCGATCGTGGCGGACCGCGCGAGCCGCGCGAACGCGGTCTCCGCGGACGGGAACGTCATCGCCGGCTGGAGCGACTCCGCCTTCGGCGGCCGCGCCGGCGCCTACTGGTCGAACGGCGACCCCCCGCGCTGGTTCAAGGGCGAGGGCGCGCGGATCTTCGTCGGCGAGGCGCAGGCCGTGAGTTCCGACGGCACGTTCATCGCGGGCGGCAACTACAACGACCCGGCGCGGCCCAACAGCTACGTCGAGCCCTGGCTCTGGAGCGCCGGGACCGGCGTCGTGCCGCTCGGGATGGTGAAGGGGCTGCGCGGCGACGTGATCGACGGCCAGCACTACGCCGTGGACGTGAGCGACGACGGGAACGTGGTCGTCGGGCAGGACACGCTCTTCATTCTGGGCGAGCAGCTGGCGTGGATCTGGACGCGCGGGCGCGGGATCGAGCTGCTGGGCGACTTCATCCGCCGCACCGGCGACGAGGCGGCGCGCAAGCTGGTCTGCCCGGGCCAGCTCAGCCCGGTCCAGCCCTGCAGCGGCTGGAAGCTCTGGAACATCGCCGCGGTCTCCGACGACGGCAGGACGCTCGTCGGGACCGGCGTCAACACGGCCGGGCTGTTCGAGGCGTTCATGGTGAAGATCGCGCCCTGAGCGAGGCGGGGCCCGGGGCTCGAACCGACCGGGGGGAGGGCGCCGGGAGCGTCGCGTGCGACGCTCCCGGCGCCCGCTTTTCTTCAGCCGTCGACGGGATCGAGCGAGTCAGGGGGGACGAGGGCGTCGTACACGATCTCGACGACGGCCTTGATCTCGACGCCGAGGTCGTACACGCGCGACAGCTCGATCAGCTGGTCCGCGCAGTTGTGGCACGGGCAGGCGACGACGGCCGCGCCCGTCGCGCGGATCTGCTCGGCCTTGGGCCGGCCGCTCTGCACGCGCCGGGGGCCGTACTCCTCGAGCGAGAGCAGCCCGCCCCCGCCGCCGCAGCACCAGTTGTGCTCGCGGTTCGGCGTCATCTCGACGAAGTCGGACACGGCCCGGCGGAGGATCCGCCGCTGCGGCTCGGCCACGCCGCCCCAGCGCACGAGGTTGCAGGGGTCGTGCAGCGTCACGCGGTCCGTGACGCGCGCGGGATCGACCGCGATCCGTCCCGCGTCGAGGTATTCGAGCAGCAGCTCGAGGATCGAGCGCACCGGCAGCGGGTAGGGGGCGCCGACCCAGCCCGGGCCCTCCCAGCGGAACGCGCGGAACCCGTGCCCGCACTCCGAGAGCACGATCTCCCGCACGCCGAGCCGGGCGGCCTCGTCGAGCGCGCGCCGCGTCAGCTCCCCGGCGGACGCGTCGTCGCCCGCGAAGAACCCGTAGTTCGTCACGTCGTAGACATGGCTCGACACCGTCCAGCTCTCGCCGGCGCGGTGGAACACGCCCGCCGCGGCCTGCAGCGAGAGCGGGAAGAACTGCACCTCGCGCGGGTTCACGAGATACAGGACGCGCGCGCCGGCCTCGTCCACGGGGATGCGCGCCGACGCGTCGCCGGTCTCGAGCGCCAGCTCCTCGGAGAGCCACGCGCAGGTCTTGACGAACTCCTCGCGCGGGATCGCCATCTGGTTGCCGGTCTCGAGCTGGTTCTGCACGGTGCGCGCGATCCCGTCGGGGACGAGCCGCGCCGCCGCCAGCACGCGCCGGCCCGACTTCACGACCGCGCTGACGTCGAGGCCGATGGAGCAGTGGAGCGCGCAGCGGCCGCAGCCGGTGCAGCGGCCGAAGACGGACTCCTGCAGCTCGTCGAGCGCCTCGGGCGTCATGTCCTGCGCGCCCGCGAGCCACGGCAGCAGCCGGCCGAGCCGCGTGTGCTGGCGCCGGTACAGGCGCGCGACGCGCTCGACCTTCGCGACCGGCGCGTTGCGCGGGTCCGGGTCGGCGAGGAACACGTGGCAGCTGGTGGCGCACAGGCCGCAGCGCACGCACGCGTCGAGGTGCGCGGCGGCGAGCCCGTGCGCCTCGCGGGCGAGCGCCGCCCGGGCCGCCTCGACCTGTGGGGGCGCGGCTCCGCCCCGCCCGCCGGCTCGTGGGGGCGGGGCTTCGCCCGGCCCGTGCTCAGCCCCGGACACGGCCGGCCTCCCGCCCCGTGACCGGCACGCCGGCGCCGCGGGCCGCGCCGGGGACGACGCCGCGGCCGCCCAGCCGCGCGTACAGGTCCCCGCGCGCCACGAAGAAGAACGCCGCGTGGCGCAGCTTGCCCAGCGGCACGTAGACGAAGAACGCGGCCGCCGCGAAGAGCCACGCCGCCCGCGGCAGCGCCCCCGCGAGCCCCGCGGCGGACAGCGCGAGGAACGCGAGGACGGCGAGCGCGGCGAGGACGTCCTCGGGCACGCTGTTCGCGCGGACGGTGCGGTCCGTCGCCCGGCGCGCGAGGAGCGCCGCGGCCGCGGCGGCCCCGCCCGCCGCCACGCCGGCCAGGAAGCGGGGCCCGCCGCCCGCGACGGCCGCGCCGGCGGCGGCCAGCAGCGTGCCGGCCAGCGCGGCCGCGACCCCCGCGTGCAGGACGAGCCCGAGCGCGAACGAGAGCGGGTGCAGCCGGACCGACTCCTTGTGGGCCGGGCTCATCGCCGCCGTGAAGCCGTAGACGGCCCCGCGCCGGGCGCTGCCGGCCGGCGCGGCGAACGAGCGCGGCCGCGCCCGGAGCGCGGCGCGGGCCTGCACCGCGAGCGCGAGGACCGCGCCCACCGCGGCCGCCGTTGCACAGAGCCGGGCGACGAGGTCGAGGGTCATTCCCGGCCGCTCAGACGCAGCCGTCGGGCCGCGGCAGCCCGGCGATGCGGCAGGCGCCCTTGGCCGGGCCGGAGCGGAAGAGCTTGTAGATCTCGCGCACCGGCGTGCGCGTCTCCTGGCAGAGCAGCCGGACGGCCGGCGCCACGTCGTGGGCCAGCCAGTAGTCGCGGATGAACTGCACGACCGCCCAGTGCTTGTCCGTCAGGCCGGCGATCCCCTCGTCGGAGGCGAGAGCCTCCGCCGTCTCCCTGGTCCAGAGCTGGGGAGAGGTCATGAACCCGTTGCCGTCGAGGTCGATCTCGACACCCTGAAGCCGCATGGCGCACCCGCGAGGGGCCGGGAAGGGGATAACGAGATTCTACAGCCGTTCGCCGGCCCTCCGCGCCCGCCCGCCGCGCGGGGCCGCAGCGCGGGGCTGCCGCAGGGGACGACGCGCCTACTGCAGGTCCATCACCCAGATCTGGCCGTCGTTCAGGCTCGACGTGAACAGGAGGGTCCGGCCCTCCCGTGACAGGCCGAAGAACGCGCCGATCTGGTCCGGCTTCTCCGACAGCAGTTCCTTGACCTGGCCGGAGCCCGAGTCCACCACGCGCAGCCGGTCGTCCACGTTGTCCCAGAAGACGAGCCAGGGGCCGCGTCCGGCCCACAGCGGGAACGCGCCTTCCGTCGTGAGGCGCCTGTAGGAGCGCCGTTCGACGTCGAAGAGCAGGACCCCGTGCGCGTCCCCCGCGATCGTGCGGCCGTCGGCGGACCACGACGAGGCGCGGAAACCGACGCCCGTGCCGGGAACCGGCGGCAGCATCTCCCGCCGACGTGGGCTCCCTTCGGCCCACGGATCCACGACGAACGCCCCCTTCTTGTCGTCGAACGCCGCGAGGCGGCGGCCGTCGGGGGACCAGATCGGGTACAGGGCCGACGCCGGGCCGTCGGTCACCTGCCGCAGACCGGAGCCGTCCCGGCGCACGATCCAGGCCTGCATCGTCCCGCCGCGATCCGACTGGAACGCGATCCACGCGCCGTCCGGGGACCAGCGAGGGAGCCGGTGGCGTCCTCCGGCCCCGCCCCCGCCGCCGGCGACCACCCGCGGATTCTCGCCGTTGCGGTCCGCCACGATGACGCGCTCGCCCCCTTCCCGGTCGACGTACGCGATCGAGCGGCCGTCCGGCGAAAGATCGATGGAGCGCGACATGCGCGGCTGGCGCGAGATGTTGCGCGGGATCGACGCGATCGTCGCCCGGCCGGGATCGAACGCGACTTCTTTCATGGTGTCGCGAACGTTCCAGGACGTGAACGCCAGCCGGCGCCCATCGGCCGAGAGGGTGACGTACAGGTTCTCTCCGGCCGCGCCGAGCGAGATCGGTTCCGGGTCGCCGAGGGGTGCCCCGGTCGTTTCGTCGAGCGCGATGCGCCAGATCCCGCTGGTGCCGCCGCGATTCGTCGTGAAGAGGACGTACCGGCCGTCGGGAGACCACGCCGGCGCCCAGTCCGCATAAGGCCCCGAGGTCAGGCGGCGCAGGCCCGAGCCGTCCGGCCTGATCGTCCACAGGCTGCTCGCCGTGGGCCCCTCGTCACCCGACCAGTAGACGATGCGCTTGCCGCCCGGCGACCACGCGGGCTGCGCGGCGTCCACCGGGCGCAGCCGGCGCGTCGCGCCGGTCGCGACGTCCACCACGAACAGTTCGGAGAGCGTCCGCCGGGTCGGGCCGTAGGCCGCGTCCGTTGCGAACACCACCGACTTCCCGTCGGGCGACCAGGCCGGGTCGAAGCCGGCGGTCGTGAGCCGCCGCACCCCGGTGCCGTCCAGGCCCATGAGGAAGATGCCGCCCCCGTCGCGACCCGAGCGGAACGCGATCGTCCGGCCGTCCCTCGACACCGCCGGCTGTCCGTCGTAGTCGCGGCAGTCCCGCGTGAGGTTCACCGGCGATTCGGGCGCGTTGATCCGCTGCAGCAGGATGTCGTTGTTCCCCTCGAACGCGCTGTCGAAGACGACGAGCGTGCCGTCCGGGGACAGGCTGGGGTGCAACTGGCGGCCGGGGAGGTGCGTGACCACGCGCAGCGACCGCGCGCGCGGTGTCGAGGTGTGGGGCGGGGCGCCGCGCGGGCCCAGGCGGGCCGCGGCGAAGGCGAGCACGGCGAGGCCGGCCGCCGCGGCGGCCACGAGCAGCACGCGCCGGCCGAGCACGCGCCGGTGGGCGCGCGCGCGGTCGCGGGCGGCCACCACCGGCTGGCCGTCGAGGAAGCGGTCGAGGTCGTCGGCGAGCGCGGCCGCCGAGGCGTACCGCGCCTCGCGGTCGCGCGTCATCGCGCGCTCGACGATCGCCTCGAGCGCGGGCGGGACGTCGGGGCGCAGCGCGCGCAGCGGGGACGGCGGGCCGGTCAGGACCCGCGCGAGCACGTTGCCGCTGCCCGTGGACGCGTCGCCGTAGGGGGCCTTGCCCGCGAGCAGGGCGTAGAGCACCGCGCCCAGCCCGTACACGTCCGAGCGCGCGTCGACCGTCTCGCCGCGGGCCTGCTCCGGCGACATGTACGCCGGCGTGCCGAGGACCGCGGCCGAGCGCGTGATCGTCGCGGCGCCGGCCTCGCGCACCAGCCCGAAGTCGGTGACGCGCGGCTGGTCGTCCGGGTCGAGCAGGATGTTCGCGGGCTTGATGTCGCGGTGCACCATGCCGCGCTCGTGGGCGTGCGCCAGCCCGAGCGCCGCGCCGCGCACGAGGCGCGCCGCGCGCGCGGGCGCGGCCGGGCCGTCCGCGAGGAGCCCCTCGAGCGAACGCCCGTCGATGAACTCCATCGCGAAGTACAGGACGCCCTGCGCCTGCCCGCTGGTGTACACCGGGACGAGGTTCGGGTGGTTGAGCCCGGCGATCGCGTGCGCTTCGCGCAGGAAGCGCACGACCATGTTCTCGTTGGCGGCGTGGCCGGGCGGCAGGACCTTGAGCGCGACGCGGCGCCAGAGCGACTCCTGCAGCGCCTCGTAGACGACCCCCATGCCGCCCTGCCCGAGCGGGCGGACGATCCGGAACTCGCCCAGCTGGTCCCCCGGCTTCAGGTCGGGGGGGAGCGCCGCCTGGACGACCAGCGTCTGGTCCTCGAGCGCGCGCGCGTCCTCGTGGCTGAGGTGCCCGCGCTGGACGAGGACGTCGGACAGGGACGTGGCCGGGCCGGCCCCCGCGACGCCGTCGTCGTGGAACGACCGCGCGCACTCCTCGACCACGCGCTCCGGCACCAGGCCGCGCGCGATCGCGAGCTCGCCGAGGATCCGGTCCTGGCGCGATAGCCCGGCCGACCAGGACTCCCGGCGGACGTCGGGCCTGTCGTCGGGCGCCGATCCCATGCCTAGAACGATAGTCTCAGCCCCGCCGCGAGGGAGCGGGGGGCCTGGTACGACACGGGGCGCCCGAAGACGTAGTTGCCGCGATCCCCGATGTTGGCGACGGTGACCGGCGCGTCGGTCGCGAGGCGCGTGTTGTAGTCGTTCTGGTGCTGCACGCCGGTGAGGTTGAACACGTCGACGAAGAGCTCGGTCCCGAGGTCCCGGAACAGGCGCGGCGCGTAGGCGAGGCGCAGGTCCACCGTGTACAGCCAGCTGCCCTCGTAGGCCCCGCGGCCGGCGCGCAGTTCGAACGGGACGAGGTCCACGATCGCGGCGTCGAGCGCGGGGTTGCGGCTCCCGTCCGGCAGCGTCGCGGGGATGCCGAGCTCGGCCGAGAACGCGGCGCGGTCGATGCGCAGCGTGTCGACCGCCTTCGCCGGATCGCCGTCGTAGATCCCGCGCTGCGACCCGCCGGAGGGGGGGAGGATGTTCGTCAGCGAGTAGCGCAGGCCGGAGTTGAGGCGGACGACCGCGCCCACCGTGAGGCCGAAGTCGAAGCGGTACGAGCCGAAGAGCCGCAGCGTGTGGACCGGCAGGAAGGCGAGCTTCCCGTCGTTGTGCGCAAGGCGCGGGTCCCAGTACGGCTCGTTGCCGATCGAGCGCTGGAACACGGCGTCGTTGGTGAGAGTGCCGGTGTGCTCCGCGTACGAGTAGCTGAACCGCGCGAGCCCGCGGGCGCCGAAGTCCTGCTGCAGCGCCAGGTCGAGGCCCACGTAGGTCCGTTCCGAACCGGGCAGGTTGAGGACGACGAACGGGGCGGGGAGGTCCTCCGCGGTGACGGACCCGTCGCCGTCCTGGTCGGTGAAGCCGAGCCCGGCGAGGGTGGGGTTCCCCTGCAGCGTCGGGTAGGTCTCCGGGTCGCCCAGCCCCGTCAGCGGGTCGAAGTCCTCGACCACGTTGCGGGTCTCCTGCCGGATCGCGGTGACCTCGACGGAGCCGCCGCGCCACAGCTCCGCGGCGTAGCCCAGCAGGAACTCGTCGCTCGACGGCGTCTCCAGGTTCGGCGCGAGCACGCCGACCGGCTGGAGCGCGCCGCCCGTCGCGCTCCACGTCGCGTAGGCGCCCACCGGCTCCGCCCAGAGCCGCGACTCCGTCAGCGGCGCGTGGTACTGGCCGACGTAGCCCGAGGTGTTGTCGCGCACCGGCTGGTAAATGCGGGCCGCGCTGGCGAGCAGCCGCTGGCGGCCGTCGCCGCGCACGTCGTACGCCACGCCGAGGCGCGGCGCGAGCGTCCAGTCGAAGCGGAAGATCGTCGCCCCGTCGCTGTCGCGCAGCGACTGGCGCTCCGCGCGCAGCCCGCCGCGCACGGTCAAGCGTCCCGCGCGCCACTCGTCCTGCGCGTACAGCGCGACGAGGTCCTGGCCGACGTCCTCGACGGCCCCGGCCCGTGTGTTGCGCGTGCCCTCGTAGCGCACCCAGCCGGCCGCCGCCGCGTCCCCGTCGAGGCTCGCGCGGCCGAACGTGAAGGCGCGCGGATCGTAGTCCACGCCGTCGATCGTCATCACCCACGCGGCCGGGTCCGTGAACGTGGAGGGCGCGGCGGTCTGCTGCGCGCAGTCGACGCCCCCGAGCGTGCAGCCCCAGCCGTTGTTGGCCGAAAGGCCGCGCCAACGGGCGAGCAGGTTGTTGCTCGGGCGGAAGATGCTCCACAGCGAGGCGCCGCCCGCCGTGCGGTCGGCGTAGCTCTCGCCCCCGGAGCTGATCGCGTAGTCGTGGCTCCTCGTGCGGGCGGCCTCGACGCCGAACTTGAAGGCGTGCCGCCCGGGCCCGGGCACCGCCGGGAGCCAGCTCGCGTCGAGCCGCGCCTGCAGGCGGTCGCCCGAGGAGTAGCTCTCGGCCAGGTAGCGCCCGTACTGGGTGGTCGTGCCCGCGGCCGAGTGGTTCGGGCCCAGTTCGGGGTGCCGCGGTTCGATCGTGCGCTCGACGGACACCGCCGCGACGTGCCCCTCGAGCACGACCGCGGGCGTGAGGACGCCGGTGTAGCGCGCGGCCACGAAGCTCTTCGGCTCGACCTGCCGGTTGAACTGGTCCTCGGTGAGCGCGAGGTCGAACGCGTTGTTGTTGGTGAGGTCGGTCGTCCCGTACTGGCCCAGCAGGTCCACGCGGTGCGCCGGGGCCACCTGCCACGACAGCTTGCCGAAGTAGCGCTCGTCGACCGTGGTCCGGGGCGGCCGATCGGGCGTGTCGAACGCCTCCGCCGGGCGGTTCTCGCTGCGCACGCCCTGCACGGCGACGAAGTGCCACAGCCGGTCGCGGACGAGCGGCCCGCCGAGCGTGGCGCTGCCGTCCAGCGAGGTGATGACGTTCGACGGCGCGTCGGTCGCGTCCGGCTGCGCCGTCCAGCCGGCGTCGCGGCGGTAGAGCGACACCCGGCCGGTCCAGTCGTTGCCGCCGGAGCGGGTCACGATGTTCGAGAGCAGCCCGAACGCGTTGCCGTACTCGGCCGGCAGGCCGCCGGTGATGACCTCGTGCTCCGCGATGCCGTCGGGGTTGACGTCGATCGCCAGCACGCCGCCGACCGGGTCGCTCGTGCTCACGCCGTCGACGAGGTACTGGTTGGCCGTGATCACCCCGCCGTGAGCCGTCGGCCGCGTGGACTGGCTGACGCCGGGCACGAGCGACAGCCGCTCGATGTACGAGCGGCCGAGCGGCAGCGCCTCGAACGTGGCCGGGCGGAGCGCGAGCCCCGTGGTGGTCCCCGCGGCGTCGACGGCGGCCCGGGTCGCGCGGACCACCACGTCCTCGACGCCCGGCCGGGGGAGGTCGAGCACGACGCGGGACGTGCGGTCGAGGTCGACCGCGACGCCCTCCAGCAGGGCCGCTCCCGCTTCCGCCCCGGAGACCCGCACCGTGTACACGCCCGCGGCGAGCGCGCCGAAGCGCGCCTCGCCCGACGCGTCGGTCGTCTGCGTCCGCGCGGCGAGTTCGGCCGGCCCGCTGACGGTCACGGGGACCCCGGCGACGGGCGCGCCCGCGAGGCGGACCGCGACGCGGAGGCCGCCCGTCTGTCCGGCGCGGGCGGCGCCGGGCGCAAGCCCCAGCAGGAGGGCCAGCGCGAAGAGGGAGCGTCGTGCGGGGCGCGCGGCGGGGAGGCGAGGGAGCAAGGGCACTCCGGGCGGAAAAAACTCGGGCGCCAGCTTACCAGAGCCCGGCCCGCGGCTCGGACGCCCGCCGGCTCGAATGTGCGCCTCGACTTCAGTCGGCCCCGTAGGAGACCTCGATCGTGCGGGCCTTTCGCGCGCCGGTCCAGAGCACGATCCCGGTCAGGGCCAGGAGCCCGGGGACCGAGAGCCACCAGGGGGTCGGCGCGGCGATCAGCGCCAGCGGCCCCTCCGGCGGCTGGACCGGGACCAGCGACGTCAGGTAATGGATGACACTGATCTTCTTCAGCGCGGCGGGGAGGATCGGGTTCACGAACTCCCAGCCCCAGATCATCGCGGCCGGCACCATCCCGTTCCTGGTGAACATCGCGAGCAGGAGGAACACCGCGCCGTAGCCCGCCACGCCGAGGGCCGTCACCGCGACGTACGCCGCGAGGTGACCGCCCCGCGACAGCGCCGCGGACAGCCCGTGCGGGAGGTAGATCAGCACGAAGCTCGCGGCCGTCGAGAGTCCGAACAGGAGGCTGCCGCCGATCACCCCGGCCGCGTACTTGCCGATCACGATCAGCTCGCGGCGGATCGGGGAGAGGTAGTACAGGTGCAGGATGCGGTCCCGGACGTCGCCCCTGAGGATGTTCGTGAACAGCACGAAGCAGCCGAGAAACAGCACGAAGCGCAGGACGAGCGTCTGGAACAGCACCGAGTAGATCGAGGTGGAGTCGCCCAGCTCGGCGCCGGCGCGGCCGAACAGGGCGCGGAGCAGCGGCGGCAGCACCGGCAGCAGCGCGAGCGCGTAGACGGGCAGGGCCCGGCGGCCGAGCAGCACCTTGCGCAGCTCCAGCGCGACGAGCGCCCGCGCCTGCCGGGCCCGCGTCGGGGCGGGCGCGGCCGCGGGCGGGGCGGCGGCGGCGGCGGTCACGACATCGTCCTCCCGTTCTGGATCAGGTACTGGTAGACGGCGTTGACGTCGTCGTCCGCCGGCGTGATCGACTCGATCGTGAACCGGCCGTCGAGGACGATGCGGTTCAGCAGCAGGAAGAAGGCGTCCGCGTCGTCCGTCCGCAGGAGCAGGGCGCGCCGGTCCGGCGCCAGCTTGACCTCGCAGACGCTGTCCTCCGCGATCGCGCGCGCGGCGAGCGCCTGCGGCCGGTCGCAGCGGATCAGGATCTGCAGCGGGTGCTTCTTCATCTCGCCGCGGACCGCGTGGATCTCGCCCTCCGCGACGACGTAGCCCTCGTTGAGCAGCACGACCTGGTCCGAGATCAGGTCGACCTCGTGCAGGATGTGGCTCGACAGGATCACGTGCCGCCCCTCGGCCGCGATGTCGCGGAACAGCGTGATCATCTCGGAGCGGGCGAGGGGATCGAGGCCGTTCAGCGGCTCGTCCAGCACCAGCACCTGCGGGTCGTGCGCGAGCGCGAGCGCCAGCCGGATCCGCTGCCGCATCCCCTTGCTGTAGCCGGCCACGCTGCGCGCACCGGCCTCGACGAGGTTGACGCGGGCGAGCGCCAACTCGGCCCGCTCGGCCGCCCAATCCGGCCCGTGCCCGTGCAGCCCGAGGAAGGCGCGCAGCAGCGCCCGCCCGGAGAGCCCGCGCGGGAACGTGTCGTGCTGCGTGCAGAAGCCGACCTTGCGGAACATCCGCTCGGGGTCGTCGGGCTCGATCCCCAGCACGCGCACGCGGCCGGCGGTCGGCCGCACGATGCCGGTCATCAGCCCCATCAGCGTGCTCTTGCCGGCGCCGTTCGGGCCGACGAGGCTGGTGATGCCCGGCTTGATCGACAGGCTGACGTGGTTGACCCCGAGCGTCTCGCCGTAGAACTTCGAGACGTCGTGGAAGACGATCAGGTCGTCGGCTCCGGCCGCGGCGGGTGCCCCCGCCGCCGCCGCCGCGCCGGTCGCGGGGGACGGGCTCATCGCACGACCTCGAACGCGCGCAGGCGGCGGTTGAGCACGGCCACGCAGAGCGCGAAGAACGCGCACAGGCCGGCGGCCGAGACGAAGGGCGGCAGGCGCGGCGACTCGAACTCGATCCGCGCGTCGAACAGCCCTTCCCAGACCGCCTTGACCATCCCGGACAGGTCGAAGAAGCCGCCGAAGACCATCCCGGTCGACTCCTCGAGCACCGCCGCGAAGGCGCTGCCGAACAGGAACACGCCGAAGATCGCGGCCGTCGCTGCGGGGCGCCACCTGACCACCGCCGAGGCGGTCAGCGCGAGCAGGCCGTACGTCAGGATCAGCACCCACGCCCCGGCGAAGAGCGCCACGGCCAGCCGCAGGTTCGGCCCGAGCCAGCCCGTCCCGCCGAAGATCGCCTGCAGCCCGAACAGCAGCAGGCCCGGCACCCAGGTGACCGCGGAGAGCAGCCCGGCCAGGACCGCGAACTTGCCGAGGATGTACTCGGTGCGCGAGATCGGCCGCGCGAAGAACAGCGGCAGCGCGCCGTTGCGCATGTCGGGCGTGACCAGCAGCGGGCCGACCGCGAGCGTCAGCACGAACGCCGCGGCGAAGCCCTGCACGTAGAGGAACGTGAGGAAGAACTTCGCGCCGATCACGTCGACCGAGCCGCTGACCGGCAGGCCGATCGACTTCAGCACGTCGAGGTTGTTCGTGATGTAGATGTAGCAGAGGCAGCCGATCGGGTACACGAAGGAGAGCGTCAGCGCGACGGCGAAGAAGCGGAGCGAGAACAGCTGCCGCAGGGCGTAGCGCGTGATGACGAGGAAGCGCCCGCGCTGCGGCGTGCGGGGCCCGTCGTAGCCGCTGTAGCGCTGCTCATGGACGGCCATCGATCTCCCCCACGGCCTCGAGGAAGATCTCCTCGAGCGAGTTCCGCTTGGCGTCGATGCGGCGCAGCTGGACCTGGCGCGCCGCCGCGACCCGGTACAGGTCGGCGATGCCGACGTCCTGGGGCAGCGCCAGCCGGACCACGCGGCGGCGCCCGGCGCGCGCGGCCTCGCAGCCGAGGGCGCGCACGGCCTCGAGGAAGCCGGCCTCGTCGCCGACGGCCTCGACCTCGAGCAGCCGCGTGTCCGCCCGCTGCTCGGCGGCGAGGTTGCAGACGGCCGCGATCGCGCCGTCCTTGAGCACGAGGACCTCGTCGCAGCACTCCTCGACGTCGCGCAGGAGGTGCGAGGAGAGGATCAGGTGCGTGTCGCCGCGCTGCCGGATCTCCTGGATCAGGTCGATCATCCGCTGGCGGTGCGGGGGGTCGAGCCCGTTCGTCGGCTCGTCGAGGATGATCAGCCGCGGCCCGTGCACGATGGCCTGCGCGAGCTTGCACAGCTGCTTCATGCCCAGCGAGTAGGTCTCGAGCGTGCGGTAGCGCGCCTCGCCGAGCCCGACGTAGAACAGCGCCTGGTGCGCGCGCTCGAGCGCCTGCGCGCCCGGCAGGCCGGACAGCTCGGCCATCATGCGGACGAGCCGGACGGCGGAGAGCCCGGCGACGAAGGCGTCGTTCTCGGGCATGTACCCGGTGACCTCGCGGATCTCGCGCGTCTTCGACCGGACGTCGAGGCCGAAGACGCGCGCGGTCCCGCGGGTGGCGGGGTGGAAGCCGAGGAGCGTCAGCAGCAGCGTGGTCTTGCCGGCGCCGTTCGGCCCGAGCAGGCCGATCGCCCCGCCGGACAGGCCCGCGGTGAGCCCCTTGAGGACGGGCCGGCCGGCCAGCGAGACGGCCAGCCCGTCCAGTTCGAGGAACGGCGACGCCATCACGCGGCCGTGCCCACCGGGGCGGTCGCGGGCGGCGCGGCCGCGGGCGGGGTGGTCGCGGGCGGCGCCGCGGGCGGCGCCTCCGGCGCACCCGTGCCGGCGTCGTGCCCCTGCGCCATGCCGAGCAGCATCGTCAGCCCGAGCAGGCCGGTGTCGCCGCCGCTGGTCCCGACCGTGATGCGGTCCCGCTCGCCCGTCGCGTAGACGAGGGCCGGCCCGCTGCTGGCCGCGAGCACGCTCGTGAACAGGTCGCCGGGCCCGGAGGCGGATCCGCCGGACGGCGCCCCTCCCGGCGGGACCGCGCCCTGGGCGAGGCCGCCGAGCGCCTTCGTGAGGGCGTCCATCGACTCGCCGCCGCCGCGGTAGCCGAAGGCGGACACGTTGGCGTCGCGGTCGCGCGGCATCAGCGCGGCGAACTTCGCCGACGAGCGCAGCGACACGCCCGCGGCCCGGTTCGCCAGCGCGCGCTCGATCAGCCCGCGCTGACTGGCCAGGACGAGGTAGCCGTCCTCGAAGGTGTAGGCGGCGTAGGTGGCGCCGCTGGCGTGCTGCAGCGACCACCAGGTGCGCCCGCCGGCCTCCTCGCGGACCAGCGCCAGGCGCTGCCCCTCGGCCAGCTCGGCGTTGGCGCGGCCGACGAGCGTCTCGAGCGCGTGCTGCAGGCGCCCCGCGTCGTAGACCTCGAGCACCAGCTTGATCGACGGGATCGGCAGGACGGGCCCGTCGAGCGCGAGCGCCGCCTCGCCGCCGAGCGACGCGAGCAGGTCCTCGCGCAGGTCGACGCCGAGCTCGGCCCGCATCTGCGCCAGCCCCTCGCGCCCGTCGCCGACCGCGGCGAGCAGGTCGTCGAGCATCGCGGCGGGGTCCTTCAGCAGCGCCGCCCCGACGAACGTCGCGTCCGGCGAGATGAACTCGAGGGAGCCCATCGGCGCGGCCTCGGAGAGCCAGGCCGCCATGCCGTGGCGCTCGCCGTCGAACTCCACGGTCGCCTTGCGGACCGCGTTCGCGGCGTCGCCGCGGCTCTCGAGCACGAGGAAGCGCGCGTCGGAGAGGCCGAGCTTCTGCAGCGTCGCCGTCGCCTTCTCCTCGGTCTCGGGGCCCTTCGCCTCGGCCATCCGGAACAGCGCGCCCAGGTCGGCGCCGCCGACCCAGACCGCGCCGTCGGCGTACACCTGCGCCATCCGCCGCCCGAACGGCGTGCCGGCGAACGCGCCGCCGGCGGCGCGGCGGGCGCCGGCCTCGTTGACCAGCGCGGCGTCGGTCGACGCGATCAGCAGGTCGTCCCCGATGAAGGCGACGAGTTCGTGCTCCCGCGACGAAGGCGCCGCGGGCAGCGCGCTCACGAGGCGCAGCCCGTCCGCGTCGCCGTGCGCGGCCTTCAGCTCGGCGTCGATCGCGGCGCGCAGCCCGGCCGCGTCGCGCACGTCCGCCAGCACGACCACGGAGCCGACCTCGCCCTCCGCCTCGCCCACCGCGTCGCCTGTCGCGGGCGGCGCGCCGCGGCGCGCCACGAGGCCCACCGCGATCTCGTCCCCGAGCAGGCGCCCGAAGCGCTGGATCTTCTGCACCGCCTCGTCGAGGCGGTCGGTGCCGTTCGCGCCGGCCGCCTGGGCCCACCAGTCGCGGAGCGCCGCGTTGGTGCGCAGATGGTCGAGGAACACCTTCTGCGAGTCGGCCAGGTTCGTGGCGATGTTCGGCAGGCCGGCGTAGGCGACCGTCTGCGCGGGCATCATCTCGAGCAGGCGCGTGGACGTCCGCGCGGCCGGCCCGGGCAGGGCGGCGATCTCGGCGCGGAGGGTCGCGAGCTCGGCGATGAGCGCCATGTACTGCTCGCGGTTGCGGCTCCACGCGACCTCTTCGGCGAACGAGTTCGGGCCGAGCGCGGCGCTGGAGGTGTACTGGCCGCCCGGGAGCAGGACGGTCTCCTGGCTCGCCTTCTCGACGTGGACCCGGCCCTCGAGCACCGAGACGCGCGAGCCGCGGGTGCCCGCGTTGACCGCGAACACCGTGCCCACGACCGCGACCTCGCAGTCGCCCGTGGTCACGAACAGGTGGCCGTCCTTCTGCCTGGCGGCCTCGACGATCACGTTGCCGCGCGCGAGGCGGATGTCGGTGTCCCTGCCGCGCGCCGCGAGCGTCAGCTCGGTCCGCTCGTCCATCTCGATGCGCGTGCCGTCCGGCAGCTCGACGACCGCGTTCGAGCCGGGCGCGGTGCGCAGCGGCGCGCCGTAGGAGATCTTCCGGGCCTTCACGAGCGGGAGCAGCGAGCCGCCCGAGACCTCGAACAGCCGGCCGTCGATGACGTTGATCGTCGCGAGCCGGGAGCCCCCGCCGAAGCCGGCGCGGTCCACGACGTACGCGCCGAGCACGACCGCCGCGAGCGCGGCGGCCGCGGCGATCCAGCGGGTCGCGCGGCGGGCGCCGGGCCGCCGGGCCGCCGGGGCCTTCGACGTGCGCGCGTGCCCCTCGCGGGCGTCGCGCAGCGCGTGACGGCACGCGACGCAGTCCCGCGTGTGCGCGTCGAACAGCAGCCGGCGCTGCGGCGGCAGCCCGCCCGCGAGCGCCTCGCGGGTCATCCGGCGGAACGCGGCGCAGTCGAACGGCGCGTCCGCCTCGGACTTCAGGGCCGCGTGCACCCGGGCGGCGGCCGCCTCGGCCTCGGCCGGGGACGGCTTCGACACGCGGACGGCGTGCGCGGCGCGATCGAGGATCCTGTCGCCGGTGAGGTCTTCGTTCGGGGGGGTCATCGTTTCGTCTCCTGCGCGCGGGGCGGAACCGTGGAGCCGGACGGGACGGCGACGCGCGTCACATCGGCCCGGACTTGCCGCGGAGGTCCTCGCGGAGGCGGCGCCGCGTGCGATGCAGCACGACGGCGACCGTGTTGGGCGTCAACCCGAGGGCGGCCGCGATCTCCGGGTGCGAGAGGCCCTCGAACATGTGGAGCGCGAAGACCTCGGCCGCCTGCGCCGGGAGCCGGCCGAGGGCGCCGCGCAGCCACTCGGCCAGTTCCGCCTCCCTCCGCTGCGCCTCGGGGTCGTCGGCCTCGGCCGCGGCCAGGAACGGCTCGAGCGGCTCGAGGGACTGCGCCGGGGCGCGGCGGCGGGCGCGGACGAGGTCGAGCCCGGCGTTGACCGCAGCCCGCTGCAGGTACGCGGCGGGGTTCGGCCCGACGTCGGCGTCCTCGTTCCGGAGCAGCCGGAGGAACACGGTCTGCAGGACGTCCTCGGCGTCCCCGGCGTTGCCGGTGACGCGGTAGGCGGCCTGCAGCACGCGCTGGTGATGGGCCTGCCACAAGCTCTCGAGGTCGAGCGGTACGGCGTGCACGGGATCGGCAGCTTTCGGCATGGCCGTCACGGGGGCCTCCTGGTCTTCGTGTCCACCCATGACAACGACCCTCCGCGCCGATCATGACACCGGCGGCGCGGGGGGTGGCGAGCGGTCGCGGCACGCGGGCGACCGGTCGGCCCGCCTGCGGGCCACCAGCCGGCCGGCGTGCGGGCGGCGGGACGGCCGGCGTCCGGGCCCGCTGTCGCCACGCCACGGGCCCACCTCCGGGGGCCGGGAGGCATCATCTGCGGATGGCGCTGCTCGAGGTCACCCCGGCCGGCCTGTTCTGTCCGGCCGGCGGCTTCCACGTGGACCCCCGGGAGCCCGTGGACCGGGCCGTCCTGACCCACGCCCACGGGGACCACGCCCGGCCGGGGAGCCGCGCCTACCTCGCGGCCGCGCCCGGGCTCGCGGTGCTGCACGCGCGCCTCGGGCGCGACGCGCCGGTCGAGACGCGGCCCTACGGGGCGGCCGTGGACGTCGGCGGCGTGCGGGTCTCGTTCCACCCCGCGGGGCACGTGCTCGGCTCCGCGCAGGTCCGGCTCGAGCACCGCGGCGAGGTCTGGGTCGTCTCCGGGGACTACAAGCTCGCGCCCGACCCGACCTGCACGCCGCTGGAGCCGGTGCGCTGCCACACCTTCCTGACCGAGTCGACGTTCGGCCTGCCGATCTACCGCTGGGACCCCGAACCCGCGCTGATCGCGGCCATCGAAGGCTGGTGGCGCGCCAACCAGGAGCGCGGCGAGGCGAGCGTCCTGTTCGCGTACGCGCTCGGCAAGGCCCAGCGGGTGCTCGCCCGGGTCGACAAGGGGCTAGGGCCGATCTTCACGCACGGCGCCGTCGAGGAGATGAACCGCGCCTACCGCGCGGCGGGCGTCGCACTGCCGGCCACGACGCACGTCTCCTCGGCGCCCGCCGGCGCGCCGCTGCGCCGCGGCCTGGTCGTGGCGCCCCCCGCGGCCGCGGGCACCGGCTGGATGCGGCGCTTCGCGCCCTATTCGAACGCGCTCGCGTCGGGCTGGATGCGGGTCCGGGGCCCGCGGCGCCGGCGCGCGCTGGACCGCGGCTTCGCGCTCTCGGACCACGCCGACTGGCCCGCCCTGCTGGCCGTGATCGCCGCGACGGGCGCGTCGCGCGTGCTGGTCACGCACGGCCACGCGGCGCCGCTCGCGCGCTGGCTGCGCGAGCAGGGCACGGACGCCGGCGTGATCGAGGCCCCGTTCGCGGACCCCGCGTCCGGGGACGACGCTCCCGCCGCCGGACGCGGGGACGACGCGTGAGGCGCTTCGCGGAGCTCTACGCCGCGCTCGACGAGACGACGCGCACGTCCGTGAAGACGGCGCTGCTCGACGCGTACTTCCGCGCCGCGCCGCCGGCGGACGCCGCGTGGGCCGTCTACTTCCTGTCCGGACGCAAGCCGCGGCAGCTCGTCCCGGTCAAGCGCCTGCGCGCGGTCGCGTGCGCGGCCGCGGGGATCCCGGAGTGGCTCTTCGACGAGAGCCACGACGCGGTCGGCGACCTCGCCGAGGTGATCGCCCTTTTGCTGCCGCCGCCGGCGGGCACGAACGACGAGCCGCTCGCGACCTGGGTCGAGGAGCGGCTGCTCCCGCTGCGCGAGGCGGGCGAGGAGCGGCAACGCGCGGAGCTGCGCCGCGCCTGGGACGAGCTGGACCTCGCGGGGCGGCTCGTCTACACCAAGCTGATCACGGGCGCGTTCCGCGTCGGCGTGTCGGGCGGGCTGCTGGTGCGCGCGCTGGCGCAGGCGACCGGCGTCGACGCCGCGACGCTCACGCACCGGCTGTCCGGCGCGTGGGAGCCCGGCGCGGCCTCCTGGGCCGCCCTCGCGCGCGGCGAGACCGCCGACGCGGCCGTCTCGCGCCCGTACCCCTTCTTCCTCGCGCACCCGCTCGCGGGCGACCCGGCCGCGCTCGGGGCCCCGTCGGACTGGCTCGTCGAGTGGAAGTGGGACGGGATCCGCGCGCAGCTCCTGCGCCGCGCGGGGCGGACGTTCCTCTGGTCGCGCGGCGGCGAGTTGATCACGGAGCGCTTCCCGGAGATCGCGGCGGCCGCGACGCGGCTCCCCGACGGGACCGCCGTCGACGGCGAGCTGCTCGCGTGGCGCGACGGGCGGCCGCTGCCGTTCGTCGCGCTCTCCACGCGCACGAACCGCAAGGCGCTCACGGCGCGCGCGATCGAGGCCGCGCCCGCCGCCCTTATGGCGTACGACCTCCTCGAAGATGGCGGCGCGGACGTGCGGCCGCGGCCGCTCGAGGAACGGCGCGGGCGGCTCGCCGTCCTGGTGGCCGGGGCGGGGGCGCCGCTGCTCCTCTCGCCCGAGGCCGCCGGCGGCTCCTGGGAGGACCTGGCCCTCCTGCGGGCCGAGAGCCGCGCGCGCCACGTCGAGGGCTTCATGCTCAAGCGCCGCGGCTCGGCCTACGGGGTCGGCCGGCCGCGCGGCGACTGGTGGAAGTGGAAGATCGACCCCTATGCCGTGGACGCCGTGCTGATCTACGCGCAGCAGGGGAGCGGCCGGCGCGCGGGCCTGTTCACCGACTACACGTTCGGCGTCTGGGACGGCGGCCGGCTGGTCCCCTTCGCGAAGGCCTACTCCGGCCTCGACGACGCGGAGATCCGCCGCGTCGACGCCTTCGTGCGCCGCCACACGCTCGAGCGGCACGGCCCGGTCCGCGTCGTGCGCCCGGAGCTCGTCTTCGAGATCGGCTTCGAGCGCATCGAGCCGTCGAGCCGTCACAAGGCCGGCCTCGCGGTGCGCTTCCCCCGGATCCTGCGCTGGCGCGAGGACAAGGCCCCCGCAGAGGCCGACACCCTGGACGCGCTGCGCGCCCTGGCCGCCGGCTCCCCGGCGGGGCCGCCGGACGGGAGGTTGCCCCGTCCAACCGGGCCGGGCTAACCTCTCGGTTCTCCGCCCGTGCAAACCCCTCTCCCGCGCGGCGGATCCATAGGAGTAGCGACATGCCCGCGGAGCGCCACGCGCGTCTTCTCGCCAATACCGACCGCTTCGTCGACCGCCACATCGGGCCGCGGGAGCGGGACATCGAGGACATGCTCTCCACGCTCGGGCTCGCCAGCCTCGACGAGCTGATCGAGAAGACTGTGCCGGCGGCGATCCGGACCCGCACGGCCCTCGACCTGCCGCCGGCGCGCGACGAGGCCGGGGCCCTGGCCGAGCTGCGCGCGCTCGCCGAGCGCAACCAGGTGTTCCGCTCGCTGATCGGCATGGGCTACAGCGGCACCCTGACGCCGCCCGTGATCCAGCGGACGATCCTCGAGAACCCCGGCTGGTACACGCAGTACACGCCGTACCAGGCCGAGATCGCGCAGGGCCGGCTCGAGGCGCTGCTCAACTACCAGACGCTGGTCGCGGACCTGACCGGCCTGCCGGTCTCGAACGCGTCGCTGCTCGACGAGGGCACCGCCGCGGCCGAGGCGATGACGCTCTGCCACCGCGCGCACCGCGGGGCGGACGGCGCCGTGTTCTTCGTGTCGGACCTCTGCCACCCGCAGACGATCGCCGTCGTGCAGACGCGCGCGCGGCCGCTCGGCATCGAGGTCGTGGTGGCGGACCACCGGGCGTGGGATTTCTCGCGCCCGACGTTCGGCGCGCTGGTCCAGTACCCGGCGACCACCGGCGAGGTGTTCGACTACACGGCGTTCGGCAAGGCGGCGCACGCGCACGGCGCGCTGTTCGTCGTGGCCGCCGACATCCTCGCGCTGACGATCCTGCGCTCGCCGGCCGAAATCGGGGCGGACGTCGCCGTCGGCAACACGCAGCGCTTCGGCGTGCCGCTCGGGTTCGGCGGCCCGCACGCCGCGTACATGGCGGCGCGCGACGACTTCAAGCGCCAGCTGCCGGGCCGCATCATCGGCCTGTCCCGCGACGCCCAGGGCGGGCCCGCGCTGCGCCTCGCGCTGCAGACGCGCGAGCAGCACATCCGCCGCGAGAAGGCGACCAGCAACATCTGCACGGCGCAGGTGCTGCTGGCCGTGATCGCGTCGATGTACGCGGTGTACCACGGCCCGCAGGGGCTGGCCGCGATCGGGCGCCGCGTGCGCCACGCGACGCTCGCGCTGCGCGCCGCGCTCGCGAAGCTGGGCTACGACACCGGCTCCGGCGAGGTCTTCGACACGCTGCGGGTCGCGGGCGGGCCGCGCGACGGGCAGGCGGTCCTCGCGGCGGCCGCGGCGCGCCGCATCAACCTGCGCGCGCAGGGCGGCGGCGCCGTCGGGGTCAGCCTCGACGAGCGCACGGACGTCGCGGAGCTGCAGGCCCTGTACGAGGTGTTCGGCGGGTCGGGCGACCCGGGCTGGGAGGCGCTCGCCGCGGCGGCGCCGGAGATCCCGGAGGCGCACCGCCGCCAGGGGGCGTACCTGCAGCACCCGGTGTTCGCGCGGTACCACTCCGAGACCGAACTGCTGCGCTACATCAAGGCGCTCGAGGCGCGCGACCTGTCGCTCGCGCAGGCGATGATCCCGCTCGGCTCGTGCACGATGAAGCTGAACGCCGCGGCCGAGATGTACCCGATCAGCTGGCCCGGCTTCAGCGACCTGCACCCGTTCGCGCCGCCCGAGCAGACGCTGGGGTACCAGGCGCTGTTCGCGGAACTCGGGCGCCGGCTCTCCGACATCACCGGGTTCGCCGGCTGCTCGTTCCAGCCGAACGCCGGGTCCCAGGGCGAGTACACGGGCCTGCTGGTGATCCGGGCCTACCACGCCGCGCGCGGGGAGGCGCACCGCGACGTCTGCCTGATCCCGTCGTCGGCCCACGGCACCAACCCGGCCAGCGCGACGCTCGCCGGCATGGAGGTCGTGGTCACCCGCTGCGACCACGACGGCAACATCGACCCCGACGACCTCGAGGAGAAGGCCGCGCAGTACCGTGACCGCCTCGCCGCGGCGATGATCACCTATCCCTCGACCCACGGCGTGTTCGAGGAGGGGATCCGCCACCTGTGCGAGATCGTCCACGGGCACGGCGGACAGGTCTACATCGACGGCGCGAACATGAACGCGCTCGTCGGGCTCGCGCGCATCGGGGAGTTCGGCGGCGACGTCTGCCACATCAACCTGCACAAGACGTTCTGCATCCCGCACGGCGGCGGCGGCCCCGGCATGGGCCCGATCTGCGTGGCGAAGCACCTCGTGCCGTTCCTGCCCGGCCACCCGGTCGTGGCGACCGGCGGCGAGCGGGCCGTGGGCGCGGTGTCCGCGGCGCCGTGGGGGAGCGCGAGCATCCTGCCGATCCCGTTCGCGTACATCTCGATGATGGGCGCCGAGGGCCTGAAGCGCGCCACCGAGGTGGCGATCCTCAACGCCAACTACGTCGCGCGGCGTCTCGACCCGCACTTCCCCGTGCTCTACCGGGGGCGCAACGGCTTCATCGCCCACGAGTGCATCGTGGACCTCCGGCCGCTCAAGGCGACCTCCGGCGTCGAGGCCGACGACGTGGCGAAGCGCCTGATGGACTACGGCTTCCACGCGCCGACGATGTCGTTCCCGGTCCCCGGCACGCTGATGATCGAGCCCACCGAGAGCGAGTCGAAGGAGGAGCTGGACCGCTTCGTCGAGGCGCTGGTCGCGATCCGGCAGGAGATCCGGGAGATCGAGGAGGGGCGCGCGGACCGCGCGGACAACCTGCTCAAGAACGCGCCCCACACGGCGGCCGCCATCGCGGCGCAGGAGTGGACCCACGCCTACACGCGGGAGCAGGCCGCGTTCCCGACCCGCTGGACGCGGGAGCGGAAGTTCTGGCCGGCCTCGGCGCGGGTGGACAACGTGTACGGGGACCGCAACCTCGTCTGCGCCTGCCCGCCGGTGTCGGAGTACGCCTGAGCGCCTAAACACAATATATTTTTCGGTAAGCTATTGACGTAAGCCGACGGGCCGCCCAAAACTCCGCCTCGTCCCTCATTTAAGGAGGCGAGATGCGAAGCATGCGGGTGGCCCGGCTTGCTGTTGCCGCTGTCGTCCTGACGGTTCTGTCGTCCGCCGCCGCGCGGGCGCAGGCGCTGGTCAAGGTCAACGACGACGTCTTCTTCCGCTTCGGGGCGATGCTGCAGGCCCAGGGGGACTGGACCGAGGACCCGTTGACGGACGGGTACCAGCAGAACCTGTTCCTGCGCCGCGCCCGGCTGCTGGTGGGCGGGCAGGTGGCGAAGAACGTCACGTTCCTCGTCATGACCGACTCGCCGGACCTGGGGAAGAACACGGCCTCGGGCAAACGTCTCGTCGGGCTTCAAGCTGCAGGACGCCTGGCTGCAGTGGAAGATCGCCGACCAGTTCGCGATCAACGCCGGCCAGCTGCTCGTCCCGCTGTCCCGGCAGGTCATCATCAGCCCGTCGGCGTACCTGACCATGGACGTCTCGCCGGCGTCGACCGTGCACAACGCGCCGACGCAGCTCAACACGCTGCGCGACTACGGCTTCCTCGCCAGCGGCTTCCTCGCGGGCGGCAAGCTCGAGTACCGCGCGGGCGTGTACCAGGGCGTGCGCTACGCCGGCTCCCACAACTCCTTCCGGCGCGCCGCGATGCTGCAGTACAACTTCTTCGAGGCCGAGAAGGGCTACGTGTACCCCGAGACCTACCTCGCCCAGAAGAAGGTCATGGGCCTGCACGCAGGCTACGACGCGCAGTCCGAGTACACCGCGTACTCCGGCGCGTTCTTCGGGATGCTGCCGTTCGCCGAGAAGACCCGCGAGCTGGCCTGGCTGGCGCAGGTCGCGAGCTACGACTTCGACGGCTTCGTCCTGCCGCCGGGCGTCACGACCGCGCCGAAGACCCAGGACACGTACCTCGTGCAGGCCGGCTTCCTGTTCGGCCGGTTCCAGCCGTTCGTGAAGTGGGAGAGCCTCCGCTACGACGCCGAGGCCGACCAGCCGGGCGACGTGGACCGGATCGGGGCAGGCGTCAACTACTACGTCTCGAGGCAGAACTTCAAGCTCTCGGCGCAGTACCAGAAGGCCGACTTCAAGGGGCCCGCGCTGAAGGACACCGACCAGTACACGGTCCAGATCCAGCTGCTCTACTACTGAGGCCGCCGGCCGGCCGCGCCCCGCCGGCGGGGGCGCGGCCGCCGCGCGCGGCCCGGCGAAATTTCCCGGTTGCTCCGGCGGGGCCGGGTGCGCTATCTAGGGGGGCGGGCGGCGACTCCCGCCGCGCCCCCGGATCCTCACCGCATGCGCCCGATCGTGCTGGCTGTTCTCGTCGCGATGCTCGTCACGCCGGGCCTCGCGGCGGCCCCGAAGAAGAAGAAGCCCGCCCCGCCGCCGGCGCCGACGACGCGGGAACTCGCGCAGCAGATCGAGGCCCAGAAGCAGCAGCTCGCGGAGCTCGTCCGGCTGATCGAGGCGCAGCGCGCCCTGCTCGAGGAGCAGGCGACGACGATCATGGACCAGCAGGCCGCGCTCGAGCAGCAGACGCGCCGGGCGCAGGAGCTGGAAGCCGCGCTGCTGCAGGTCCAGAACAGCGTCAACGCGCTGCAGAACGTGCCCGAGCAGACGACGCTCGACGCGGCGCTCGAGGAGCGGCTGAAGGCGCTCGAGTCCCAGGTCGAGCGGGCGCCGGACCGCAGTGAGGTGGTCTCGGCGGGGGACTTCCCGGGGTCGTTCCGCATTCCCGGCAGCGACGCCGCCGTCAAGATCGGCGGCCAGGTGCGGGTCAGCCTGGTGCAGAACCTCGACGCGATCGGCACCGACGACCGCTTCGTCACGTCGGCGATCCCGCCCGAGGGGAGCGAGGAGTCGGGCAAGGGCCCGCGGCTGACGCTCTCCGCGCGGGCCTCGCGCTTCAACTTCGACTTCCGCACGCCGACGAAGTACGGCCCGATGCGCGCCTTCATCGAGGCCGACTTCGCCGGCTCCAGCAACACGCTCCGGCTGCGCCACGCCTTCGGCCGCTGGCAGCGCTGGCTCGCCGGCCAGACGTGGTCCACCTTCTCGGACCCCGAGGCGGAGCCGGACGGGCTCGACTTCGAGGGGCTGAACGCGATCGCGCTGCTGCGCCAGGTGCAGGTCCGCTACACGTACCCGCTGACGGACTCGGCGACGCTCGCGGCGGCGGCCGAGAACCCCCGCTGCTCGGTCAGCGGCGAGGCCCGCTGCGTCGGCCAGTTCCCCGACTTCGTGCTCCGCTGGCGCCAGGAGCAGCCGACGTGGATGCCGCGCGCCGGACACCTCCAGGCGGGGCTGCTGATGCGCTACATCACGGCCGAGCCCCTGGCCGAGCAGAACCAGGTGCGCAAGACGTTCGCCTGGGCGCTGAGCGCCAGCGGGGACCTCGCGGTCCAGCGCCTCGGCCCGAAGGACCGCCTGAAGTTCGCGGGGTACGTCGGGAAGGGCTACGGCAGCTACATCACCGACCTCGACAGCCTGGGCGGCCAGGACGCCGTCTACGACCCGGTGCGGGACGCGCTGGAGCCGCTGCCCGCGAGCGCGATCTACGGCGGCGTCGAGCACTGGTGGAACGACCGGCTCCGCTCGACGCTGACCAGCGGCTGGGTCTGGGTGGACAACCTCGACCTGCAGGACGGGGGCGCGTACTACCGGACGTCGCGCTACTCGCTCAACCTCGCGTGGTCGCCGGTGCCGCGCCTCGACCTGATCCTCGAGGCGCTGACCGGGCGGCGCGTCAACAAGGACCGCTCGTCGGGGTGGGCGACGCAGATCCAGGCGGGCGGGCGGTTCCTGTTCTGAGGGCGGGCCGCCCGGGGGCGGCCCGCCTCCCGTCTTGCGCTCAGACGAGCTTCCCGACGGCGGCGAGCGCCGCGTCGTAGTTCGGCTCCTGCGCGATCTCCGGCACCAGCTCGTGGTAGCGGACGACCCCCTCCGGGTCCACCACGGTCACGCTGCGCGCGAGCAGGCGCAGGCCCGGCAGCAGCACGCCGTACTTCTCGCCGAACTCGGCGGCGCGGTGGTCCGACACGGCCTGGACGTTCTCGATCCCCTCGGCCGCGCAGAAGCGCTTCTGCGCGAAGGGCAGGTCCATCGAGACGAACAGGACCTCGACGTTGCCGCCGAGGGCGGTCGCCTGCTTGTTGAAGGTGCGGGCCTGCGTCGCGCAGACCGGGGTGTCGAACGACGGCACGGAGTTGATGACGACGACCTTCCCCTTGCTGCCGGAGAGGGTGTACGGCGACAGGTCGCCCTTGAGGGCGGTGAAGTCGGGGGCCTTGGCGCCGACGGCGACGGGGGCGCCCGCGAGCGGGAGGGGGTTCCCCTTCATGGTGACGGTGCGATCGGTCATGTTCCGGGTCTCCTTGGACGAAGGCGGCATTGTACCTGCGACATCTTCTTCCGCCCGAACCCGGGTGGGGCACAGCCCCGGGTGGGGCACAGCCCCACCCCCACAGACCGAGGATGCGCTTGTGCGGGGCTCGGGCGCTGACTTACGATTCCGATTCGCCCTTCCCAGGAGACGACCGAGATGTCACGAGCCACGGCGCCGCCGCGCGGGGACTCCTCGCGCCGCCTGTCCCCGGCCGCTTACCGCGAACTGCAGCCCGGCGAGAGCTACGAGCCGTTCGTCGGCCCGTCCGAGAACGTGCCCGAGTTCACGGCCCGTTCCGTCGGCCTCGGGCTGCTGGCGGTGCTGCTGTTCTCGGTCGCGGCCACGTACTCGGGGCTGAAGGTCGCGCAGGTGTTCGAGGCCGCGATCCCGATCAGCATCCTCGCGGTCGGCGCGTCGGGCCTGTTCGGCCGGCGCAACTCGATCCTCGAGAACGTGATCATCCAGAGCATCGGCGGGGCCTCCGGCCTCGTCGTCGCCGGCTCGATCTTCACGCTCCCCGCGCTCTACATCATGGGCGTCGCGCCGTCCACGATCGTGATGCTGGTCACGATGTTCGTGGTCGCGGTGCTCGGCTCCACGCTGGGGCTGATGTTCCTGATCCCGCTGCGGCGCTACTTCGTGGCCGAGCAGCACGGCAAGCTGCCGTTCCCCGAGGCGACGGCCATCAACGAGGTCTTCGTCACCGGCGAGCAGGGGGGCGAGCAGGCGAAGACGCTCGTCGTCGCCGCGGCCGTCGGCGGCGTCTTCGACTTCCTCGTCACGACCGTGAAGGCCTGGTCCGAGGTCGTCAACTTCCAGTTCCTGCCGTTCATGAGGAACCTGGCGCAGGAGACGAAGGCGACGGTCAGCCTCAACGCCGTCAGCCTGATCGTGGGGCTGGGTTACATCACCGGCCTGCGCTACTCGGCGATCATCTGCGCCGGCGGCCTGTTCTCGACGGTCATCCTCGTGCCGCTGATCTACCACTTCGGCCAGTACGTCCCGACGGCGGTCCCGCCGGCGCCGCTGCCGAACGTCCCGACGCTGATCTCGGAGATGTCCGCCAACAACGTGTTCCGGCTCTACGCGCAGCGCGTCGGCGTGGGCGCGATGGCGGGCGCCGGGATCATCGGCATCATCCGCAGCCTGCCGACGATCTACAGCGCGTTCGCGCTCGGCTTCAAGCAGATCTTCCACCCGCACGCGCACGGCCAGGCGGTCGCGCGCACCGACCGCGACCTGCGGATGAACGTCGTCATCGGCGCGATCCTGGCCACGATCGTGGGGATCGCGATCTTCTTCTTCGTGCTGCTGCGGCAGGACCCGGCGACCGCGGCCAAGGCGCCGCAGATCGCCCTCACCGGGCTGATCATCGCGACGCTCTTCTCGTTTCTGTTCGCGACGGTGGCCGCGCTGGCGACCGCGCTGACCGGCAACAACCCGATCTCCGGCATGACGCTCGTGACGCTGATCGTCGGCTCGTCGGCGCTGGTCGCCGTCGGGCTCCAGGGGGACTTCGGCAAGTACGCCGCGATCGTCATGGGCGGCGTCGTCTGCACGGCGCTCTCGATGAGCGGCGGCGCGGTGACCGACCTCAAGGTCGGCTACTGGCTGGGCTCCACGCCGCGCTGGCAGCAGGTCTCGAAGATGCTGGGCATGCTGGTCGCCGCGGTGGGCGTCGCGGCCACGGTCCTGCTGATCCACAACGCGTACGGCACCACCGACCCGGCGACCGGGCAGTTCGTGTCCGGCTTCATGGACGCGGCCAAGGTCCCGGCGCCGCAGGCGAACCTGTTCGCCACGATCCTCTCCGGCATCTTCGACAACGCGCCGGTGACCTGGCTGCTCTACGGCGTCGGGCTCGTGCTCGCCGTCCTGCTGTACATGATGCAGCTGCCCCCGCTCGCGTTCGCGATCGGCATGTACCTGCCGCTCGAGATCAACACGCCGCTGCTGGTCGGCGGCCTGATCTCGCACTTCGTCGCGGCCAGCAGCAAGGACCCGGCCGTCAGCGAGGCGCGCTCGCGGAAGGGGACGCTGATCGCCAGCGGCTTCATCGCGGGCGGCGCGATCATGGGCGTCGTCGGCGCGCTGCTCGCGCTGATGGACCTCTCGCACGTGATCGAGATCGACCTGCCGGCCTCGAACGACACCCTGGCGCAGATCGTGAGCCTCCTGGCCTTCACCGGCCTGTGCCTCTACCTCTACTTCAGTTCCAGGAGCGCGCAGGCGGACGCCCGCTGATGGCCGCGGGCGCCCCGGAGCCACCCGCGGCGACGAACCCGCTGCGCGAGATCGTCCAGCCGTTCGTCGACCTGCTGGGGGCGCCGCGGGCGCTCTGGGGCGTCAACCTCAACTACCTGGTCGAGGGCTTCGTCTACTTCGGGGTCCTCGTCTACCTCGCGATGTACTTCAACCAGTACGTCGGGCTGGACGACCAGCGCGCCGGCTGGATGGTCGGGGTCCTCACGTCGGGGATCACGATCTCGATGTTCTTCCTCGGCGGCCGCGCCGACGCGTGGGGGCCCCGTCGCGCGCTCGCCGTGTCGCTCGTCCTGATGCTCGCCGGGCGCATCGTGCTCGCGCTCGGCCCGACTCTGGGGCTCGCCGGCGGGAGCCTGTCGTCCGCGCTGAACCTCGCCGCGCTCGCGGGCCTCGTGCTCGTGCTGCTCGGCTACGGCATCTACCAGCCGGCGGCGTACGCCGCGACCCGCCTGTACACGACGCCCGCCACCGCGGGCATGGCCTACGCGATGCTGTACGCGGTGATGAACCTCGGCGCCTGGCTGCCGACCTTCATGTCGCCGCTCCGGCTGCGCTACGGCATCTCCGGGGCCATGTGGTTCTACGCGGCGAGCACGGCGGTCGGGATCGTGCTCCTGCTCGCGCTGCTGACCCGGCGCGCGGCCGCGGAGGCCGCCGCGGTGGGGCAGGCCGCCGCCGAGAAGGCCGCCGCCGCGCCCGCCGCCGTGCCCGAGCCTGGTGCCCCCGTGCCTCCGCCGGCCGGGATCCTGCAGCGCTCGTGGGGCTGGCTGAAGAGCCACCCGCTGGCGGACCCGAAGTTCGCGTTCTTCATCTTCGCGCTGATCCCGGTGCAGACGCTGTTCGCGCACAACTGGCTGACGCTGCCGATGTACGTCGAGCGCGCGTTCCGCGGCAGCTGGATCGGGGACCGCTTCGAGACGGCCAGCAACCTGAACGCGCTGCTGATCTTCATCCTCTGCCCGATGGCCGCGGCGCTGACGCGCCGGGCGCGCGTGTACGACATGATGGTCGTGGGCACCGCGATCATGGCGGCCCCGACGTTCCTGCTGTCGGTCGGCCCGACGGTCTGGGGCCTGTTCGGGTTCATCGTGCTGATGACGATCGGCGAGGCGATCTGGCAGCCGCGCTTCCTGCAGTACGCCGCCGAGATCGCGCCCGAGGGGCGCACCGGCGCGTACATGGGCGTCGCGCAGTTCCCGTGGTTCCTGACCAAGGTGATCGTGCCGCTCTACTCGGGCTGGTTCCTGCAGCGCTACTGCCCGGCCGAGGGCCCGACCGACACGGGCCGGATGTGGTTCATCTACGGCTGCATCGCCCTGCTCTCGACGGTGCTGCTCGTCGTCGCGCGCCCGTGGCTGGGGAAGGACTTCAAGACGTCGTCGGCGTCGTAGGAACGGCGTCACGCCAGGTAGCGGGCGGTCCAGTTCACCTGCGGCAGCTCCGCGAACAGCCGGTGGAACAGGTCCAGCCGGCGCAGCCCCTCGTGGTCGCGCGGGAACGTGCGCAGCAGGTGCCGGCTGCCCACGATCACGAGCTTCACGCGCGAGCGCGTCAGGGTCACGCAGAGCCGGTGCGGCGAGAAGAAGAACCCCGTGCTCTGGCGCAGCGCGTCGGGGTCCGAGCAGGTCAGCGAGACGATCACCACCTCGCGCTCCTGCCCCTGGACGCGCTCGACCGTGTCGATCACCGGCAGCGGCGCGCCGGCCCCGAGCCGCCGGCGCAGCGCGCGCTGGATCTCGCGGTTCTGCATCCGGAACGGCGCGACGATCGCCAGCTCGTGGGCGGGCACGCCCTGCCGGACGAGGAACTCCTCGGCGAGGTCGGCGACGCAGCGGACCTCCGGCGGGCAGACGAGGTGATACCCCTCGTGGTCCACGCGCACGAGCAGGCTGCCCCGCTCGGGGTCCAGCACCTCCGCGAATTCGCCGTCGGGAGCGCGCGGCGCGAAGCGGCGCGCCGACGCCTCCTCGGCGGGGCGCAGGCGCCCGCCGTAGAACGCGCGCGAGGGGAAGTCGCAGACCGACGCGTTCATCCGGTAGGTGCGGTCGAGCAGCGTCGGCTCCGCCCGGGGCCGCAGGTGCGCGAAGATCGACAGCGCCGAGGAGGCCTCCTCGGCGTGGTCCCCGACGACGACCGGGCCGAGCTGCCGGTCGTCGCCGAAGAACAGCCAGCGGGGCGCGGCGAGCAGCGCGCACAGCGCGTGCGGCAGCGGGACCTGCGCGGCCTCGTCGAACACGACGCGCGTGAAGCTGGCCTGCTCGACCAGCGAGAGCGACGCCATCAGCGTGGCGCCGACCACGGCGCCCCGCTCCGGCGCCAGCTTCAGCCCCTTCGCGCGCGTGAAGGTCACGCCCGCGTCGGCCAGCGCGTCGCTGCGCGCCTCGCGCGCGCCCACGCGCACGACGTCGATCGGCGGCGGGGCGCCCGCCGCGCCGCCCCCGGCGCCCGCCGCTGCT
>JADHED010000818.1_pt1 | contig 31371 bp, 43 predicted proteins | sample 8952041 | NCBI WGS metagenome assembly JADHED01 (sample SAMN16124423, study PRJNA663239) | bioreactor sludge metagenome | isolation source: sludge (control) | place: India:Bengaluru | collected 2018-09-08
GCGCATGTGCATTCTCTATCAACAATAGAGGTTTTGTATTAACTGGAAACAGCGGTTCGCAATACTTTGATGACATCTGGGAACTAAAACCAAACGACGAATTGAATGAAGACGATTAATCATTGTTTTATTATAATTGCTCTATTATCTATAATTGCTTGTAAAAAATCTCCTGACAAAAAATTTAACATCAAAATCACTAAAACTGAATCAGGATATTTCTACGACATTTATAAAAAGAATAAAATTATAATACACCAGCCCAACATTCCTGCTGCAATAGGTGATCAACAATTTAAAGACAGCATACAGTGCAAAAAAATAGCACAGCTTGTAGTAAAGAAATTAGAGCATAAAATCTTTCCTACAATTACAATAGAAGAACTGAAGGCCAATAACGTTCAGTTCCGGTATTAATTTTTTTTATCCTCTGTTTAATAATCTATTGCACTTGCAATAGATTATTTTTTATAAAAATTTTAAGAAAAAAACAGCAATCAATCTTAAGTTTTAACATAATTTATTTAACGAAACGTAAAGTTGGTTAAAGTTTTAATATCAATACTACTAATTAATAATTTTGCATCTATAAACTATGAAAATCTACTCACTTAAAACCAAATATGCGTATCATTTGATACTTTGGTTTATTCTTATTTGTTTTAAAATTATTATTGATTATTCTATTTTCAAGAGAATTGACATCCTTAATAATCTGAGATTTTTTTCTACTTCTTTTGTTATTTTTTATGTCAACTATATTTATTTCATTCCGTTTTTATTGAAACAAAAAAAAGAAGTAATTATAGGAGTTTTATTTCTTTTTTCATTGTTTTTAATTGGTTCATTTATTTTTAATCCGCCACCACCGCATCTTCCACATAGAGATTTCAAAGAATTTCCTAAACCGAAAGATTTTCTTTTTCACCCAATGATTTTTTTCAAAATTGTGAATTTCTCACTTGGTTTCAGTACGATTCTTTTCTTTATTGACAAATGGAAAGAAAGCGAAAAGAGAATAAAAAACTTAGAATTCGAAAGACAAGCCAGCCAGTTGAAACTTATTAGAGAGCAAATAAATCCTCATTTTTTCTTCAATGCGCTTAATAGTATTTACGCACTTTCTATTTCAAAATCTGAGGAAACGCCAAGAGTAATTTTGCTTTTGGCTGATATTATGAGATATATTTTAGACAGTCAAAAAAACATTGTAAACAGTTTAGAAGCAGAAATTTCGAATATCAAAAAGTACATCGAAATCCAAAGCATTCGTTTTAAAAAATTCAACAATTTTTTCTGCGATTACGAAGGCGATTTTAATAAATTTCAAATAGAGCAACTCTTGCTTCTCACATTTGTAGAAAACGCATTTAAGTATGCTAACGTAAAAAAAGGTCCTATTGTACTGAAAGTAAAAATGCAAGATAATTTGCTAGATTTCTACGTAAGTAATTTTTACGAAAAATACAGTAAAGAAGAAGAAAGCCACAAAATTGGACTCAAAAACGCCAAAATGAAGTTGGATTTGTTGTATCCAAAAAAATACGAACTCAATATTTCAGACGAAAACAATCAATATATAGTACACCTAAAACTAAACTTGAAAGCCTATGAACTGCATGATAGTAGATGATGAAGAACTTGCGCACAGCGTAATTGAAGAATACATCTCCAGAACTCCGTTTTTAAAACTGAAAAAAAACTGTTATCACGCTTTTGAAGCAATGGAAGAACTTCAAAAATCTAAAATTGACATTATTTTTTTAGACATTAATCTTCCTGAAATTACTGGCATAGAATTTTTAAAATCTACACCAAATCTGCCTATGATTATCTTTACTACAGCTTATAACAATTATGCAATAGAAGGATTTAATCTAAATGCGGTAGATTATTTATTAAAACCTTTTTCTTTCGAAAGATTTTTACAAGCTGCTAATAAATGCTTTCATATCAACAAAATGAATCAAAAGCAAACTATAGATTCTGCCGCCAATCACAGTGAATTTATCTTTGTAAGATGCAATAACGAAGACATAAAAATAAATCTAGACACTATTGTTAGAATTAACGGTTTGAAAGATTATGTAATTATCCACACATTAGACAATAAATATATTGTACACTCTACTCTGAAAGCAATTTTAGAAAAAATAAACTCCAGCGATTTTATCAGAATTCACAATTCTCATATTGTTTCTCTAAAACATCTCCAAAGCATTGGTAAAAATAGTGTAACGATAGACAATACCAAACTACCTCTAAGCAGCAGATTTAAAGAACCATTAATGAATTTTGTAAGAAACCATTTCTAAAAATTAGAAATTTTAAAATAAATAGATACTGTTTTTCTCGGGAAGACAGTATTTTTTTTGCCAAAATGTATGTAATATTTCTGCATTTTGAGTTGTCTTACTTCTGTATGAAAAAATAATTTAAATTTTTTATAACTGAAAATCAATAAGTTAAATTCAGTAATAAAATTTACTTACTACTTTGTATTGCATAATACTAAATAAATAATATATCTTTGTAATGTAAATTATTAAACAAAACAAACTTCTATACTAAACTAAACACTAAACAGAACAAAAAAAAGTCGCAGTAGAAAAATGAATAGCCAATACCAAATCACAAAAAATAAAAACTGCGGCTTTTTTTAATGAAAACAAGAAATTATGAAAAGAATCATCACAACAGCAGCAGTACTTACCATAGCATTCTTCAATGCTCAACAAGTAAAAAAAGATTCAGCAAGTTCTAAAGAAATTCAAGAAGTAACCATGACGAAAAAGGTTTTCCAAAAGAAAGCAGACAGAATGGTTTTTGATGTTGCCAACTCTCCTATCGCAAAAGGAACTACAGGTTTTGATTTGCTAAAAGAAACGCCAATGGTTTCTTCTACAGATAATGCAACGCTTAAAATTTTAGGTAAAAATGCTTCTATAATCTACATTAACGGTAGAAAATCTAACATGGAACCTGAAGCTGTAATTGAGATGCTAAAAAATATGCCTTCGGAAAATATTTCTAAAATTGAAGTAATTACAATGCCTTCAAGCGAATTTCAGGTGGAAGGGAACCAAGGAATCATCAATATTATTCTTAAGAAAAAACCTACTGATGGAACTAATGGCAATATCAGATTCGAGGACAATCAAGGTTATTTCAACAATCCTTCCGGATCAATAACTCTTAATTATAGAAAAAATAAATTAGGAATTAGCGGTAACGTAAATAGTGGAAAATACACTCAACAACAATACTACATTCTTAGCAATGGAAATGACTCTTATAAACTAACTTCCGAAGGAACCGTTACAGGACCAAGAACATATTTGGGAGGTTACATCAATTTTGATTATGAAATTAACGACAAGCAAAATATAGGTTTTTCATACAATCATAGAGACCGATGGGGAAATAATTTCCGTTCTAATCTTTATAATGAAACAACGGAATATTCTGGTGGTAACTCTACAATAACCGAAAGAACAAGAACAGAAAACCTCACTAAAGACAACAGCAAAAATGATGCTTTCAACCTTAATTACGAATTAAAAACAGATGATAAAGGAAGCAAACTAAGCCTTAGCTCATCTTATCTTCACTATAACAAAACTGAAGACAACAATAATTCTACTATTACATTAGATGAAAACAAAAACGAAGTGAGTGTGGATTCTAGATTTATGCAAAAAACTCCACTAATTATTAATAACTATGGTTTTCAGGCAGATTATGTTCAAAAATTTAAAAAAGATTACACCTTAAGTTTCGGTGGAAGTTACAATTCTACCAAAACAGATAGCGATACTTATTACGAAAATCTAATTCCGCCAAGTGGAAAAGATGACGATCAATCTAATCATTTTATTTATACTGAAAAAATTACAGGATTGTATGTTACTTTAGAAAAAAGCTTCGGCGAAAAATTATCAACCAAAATTGGCTCTCGTTTCGAAAACACCAATGCTAATGGAAATGTAATGGATAAAAACTTAGAAGTAAAAAGAAACAATAATAATTTTTTACCTTATGTAAGCGTTAATTATACGCCAACTCAAAACCATAATCTTTCTTACAGTTTCAGCAGTAGAGTTGCTAGACCAGCTTTCTGGGCTTTGAATCCTGCAAGAATTTATTTAACTAAAGTAAATTACATCCAAAATAATCCGTTTACAAAATCTGAAATTTATTACAATAATGAATTAATGTACATGTACAAAAACTCCTACTTTGTAACTGCTTCTTACAATTACACATCTAACGCAGCAGAGCAAATTCCACTTCATGGAGTAAATAAAGACGGAGAAAATGTATTAGCTTACATCAGAAGTAATTATGGAGACAAACAAGAAATTGGACTTACTTTTGGGATGCAAAAACAATTTTTCAAAGGTATTTGGAGCGCTAATCATAGCTTAACTTTAGGTCATAATATCTACAAAGGCTCAGTAGATGGAGACCCAACTGATACGCACAACTTAGTAACTTTCAAAAAAAATACAATAGACAGAAGTGCTAACTATTTCCAATTCCAAATGAGCAACAACATTAGATTAAGTGCTAAAAAAGATTGGTTCTTAGGGATAAATTATTTTTACTTATCACCACTTCAAATAGAAATTGGAGAACTAAGACCAATTCAATCTGCTGATATTTCTGTTAAAAAAATCTGGAATAATTGGACTTTCAACCTACAACTTCGTGATGCTTTCGGAACCAACAAAAATAAAATTTACGGCGAAGACGGAAGCGGAAATTACAATACTGTAAACCAAAATCAATACAACAGACAATTAGTTTTTACCGCAACTTACAACTTTGGAAATCAAAAATTACAAAAAGTAAGAAAAGCAGAAGGTGCTAACGAAGACATCAAAAACAGAACAGGAAACTAAATCACTTCTCATATTAAATTAAATTTTTCACCCGAACTCACTGTCTATTGCAGTGAGTTTTTTATTTTTTCTCTAAAAAAACCTCAGCCAACATACATCTTGCACTTCCACCACCATTGGTTTCTATCGTTTCTAAATCCGAATAAATAATTTCAGAATATTTTTCAATGTTTGAAATCTGCTCCGAATTTAAAGATTGATAAGCAGATTGAGACATCACTAAAAATTTCTTTCCCTCAGAATTCTGTACTTGAAGCATATTTCCTGCAAATTGTTGCATTTGTGTTTCAGAAATTTCTACAATTTCTTTTCCAGAATTTACAATGGCATTTACCACGTTTTTCCTTTCCGTTTCGTCATCTATACAATCCAGACAAATCACCACAAATCGATCTGCAACGCACATCATTACATTGGTATGATAAATCGGCAATCTCTCATTATTTGCGGTTTGATAAGAATGAAAAACTACTGGTTCAAAACCAAATTTTTCACAAAATTCACGAAATAATTTCTCATCTAATCTTAAAGAAACCGAACCATAAGCCAATTTATTATCGTGGTCGAAAATCATACTTCCTGTTCCTTCTAAGAATTTGCCTTCGTTTTCAGGAGCAGATAAATCTATAATTTCTTTCACCTTAAAATTTTTCTGAAGCATTTCTAAAATATCGTTTCTGCGCTCCCAACGTCTATTAACTGCACACATTGGATAGAGAACTACCGTTCCATCACTGTGCATAGAAATCCAATTATTCGGGAAAATAGAATCTGGAGTGTGAGGTTCTAATGTATCTATCACCGTGATTACATTAATACCTTTGCTTCTCAGTTTTTCCACAAAATTGTTGAATTCTTGCAACGCTTTCGTTTGCGTTTCAGCATTCTCTGAATTGATTTGAAAATAATTATTTTGTGCAGTTTCGGCATTGAAACCAAAAGCTGCGGGTTCTATCATAAGAACTGTATCTGTAGTTTGCATTGTTTTAAATCTTAGTTTTCAAAAATACAAAAACAAAACGTCGTTTCACAAAAAGTAAAACGACGTTCTAAAAAAACAGTTAAAAATTATTAAATATCAAATTTTAAACGATAATCCATCTAAATCTTAGATCCATTTGATGAAAATCATCGCTAAAAATAGCAATTAAATTTACTTTTTAAGACAAAAAATCAATCAAAACAAAAGAAACTTCTTCAGAATTTTGAGAAAAAATTTCTTTTAAATTTTTAAAACTTATGTCTCCCACAAAATAGCCTTGTTCTTTGTTTCCGTAATATTCTTCGATATTGATAAAATAAGTCTCAAATTTATCTGCATCTTTTGCTGGATGTCTGAAGAGAACTTTCAGGTTAAAATCTTCTGTTAATTTCAAATTTTCAGAATTGGTAATTTTCTTGTACTCGTATTTGTAATCGTAAGCCAAAGCAGAAATATCAGACAAAACTGCACTAGCCGTAGGCAAAGAACCAGCTCCTCTTCCGTAGAAAAATTGTTTATCCGCAAAAGCTGTTTGCACTTTTACGCCATTGAAAACATCATTTACCGTAGAAAAAGTATCGGTAGATTTTACAAATTTTGGAATGACCAAAGCTGCAACTTCGTTATCGTTTCTTTTTTGTGCATACGCCAAAAGTTTGATTTGAAGATTCTTTTCTTTGGCAAACTTAAGTTCTAAATCTCCCAAATTCTGAATTCCTACATTGAAAACTTCTTCTGGAGCTGTCTTAATTCCGAAAGAATGTGCCAAAAGAATTTGCAGTTTAGAACGTGCATCAAAACCACCTGTATCCAAAATCGGGTTGCTTTCTGCATAACCTTTTTCTTGTGCCTCCTTCAAGGCTTCATCAAAACTGAGATTGTCCTGAAAAGTTTTGGTTAAAATATAATTGGTAGAACCATTTACAATCCCTTGTATAGATTGTAGAAAATCGTTGTTATAATATTCTTCTAAATTTCTAATGATTGGGATACTGCCGCAAACTGCCGCTTCATACAAAAACGGAACGTTATATTTCTGTTGAAGTTCGTACAATTCTTCAAAATGCTCTGCAATTAATTTTTTATTGGCAGAAACTACTGCTTTTCCTTTTTTAAGTGCCGTTGTTACAATTTCGTAAGCTGCGTCTGCATCGTCTATCAATTCTACCACCACATTAATTTCGTCATCATTTAGGATTTCATTTTTATCAAAATGAAAATGCTCTGGCGAAATATTTCTAGGTTTATCTTTGTGTTTTACTACAATTTTTTTGATGGTAGCATCTACCGTTTTGCTTTTGTGAAGTACATCATAAAGTCCGGTTCCTACCACACCATAACCAAACAATCCTATCGTTAACTTTTTGCTCATTTTTAAAATTTATAGAAAGTTGAAATATTTTTTTATTAAAGTTTTTATTTTGTCGGTTTCTAGAAGAAAACCATCATGCCCATATTTAGATTTAATATGTTCGTAAACCGCATTTTCTACATTTTTCGCAATGTATTGTTGTTCGTTTACAGGGAAAAGGATGTCGCTATCAATCCCAATAACTAAAGTTTGAGCAGTAATATTTGACAAAGCTTTTTCCAGAGAACCTCTGTTTCTGCCTACGTTGTTAGAATCCATAGATTTTGAAAGAGAATAATACGCATTTGGAGTAAATCTTTTTCTCAGTTTTTCACCTTGATATCTTTGGTAAGAAGCCGCAGAAAAATCATCAGCTGCATCAATATGATCTACCTGACTGTACTCGTAGGTTTTATAATTTCTGTAAGAAAGCATTGCAATAGCTCTGGCAGCGTCTAATCCTTTATCACCCAATTCTAAAGCCATTCTTTGCGCTTCGTTGAAAGCAATTCCCCAAGAAGAATGTTTACAATTGGTAGCAATTACAAATAAATTTTTGATAAAATCTGGATTAATGATGCTCCATTCAAGGCATTGCATCCCGCCAAGAGAGCCTCCACAAAGAAAATCTATAGAAGTGATATTAAGAAAATCTGCTAGTTTTTGGTGTGCCGAAACCATGTCTCTAATCGTAATTAATGGTTTCTCTACATCGCATTCAAAAGTTGTTCCGTAGCAAGAACCCAAAACATTAGCACAAATAATAGCGTGTTTTTCGGTATTGAAAATTTCGTCTTTACCAATCATTTCTGGCCACCAGGTTTCTGCATCAGAATTAGCTGTGAGGGCATGGCAAATCCAAATTATTTTTTCTGCATTTTCTATATTCCCGTAAACATTGTATGCAATTTTCACATTTCGAATGATGGTTCCGTTTTCTAGAACTAAATCTCCTATTTCTAAATATTCTAACATTTTAAATTTAGATTTTAAAGATTACAACAAAAAACAGACGTACAACACTTGCTCGCAAAAACATTTTTTGCTTGAAAATTTCGGTTGGATTGAGATGGGTTAAAATTAAAATTGCTCATTTTTTAAAAATTTTTAATTATTAATAATTGAGCAACCTATTGCTAGAAAATTCTTGGCGAAAGAGCAAAAAAAAACTCTTCCGACAAGTCGAAAGAGTTTGTATATAATTGATAATATAATTCAAAACTGATTTCAGACTTATCTTTCTCGATGTAACGAGTTTGAATTTGGCACCTTACTAACATTTCTGTTGCAGGTTGCCAAGGTTTCACAGGGTCAATTCCCTCCACCTTTCTTAATAAGTTGCGTGCTTAATGATCTTTTTCTGATTGCAAATATAAAGACAAGTTTTTATAAAAACCAAATTTTTATAAAATTTTAATTTTCTAAAAGCATTTAGCTTAAAAAAACTTGGCAAAATATTTTTTTTAAAGTTACTCTCTCACCAATGGCATGGTAGAACATCTTAACAAACCTCCCATTTTAGAAACTTCTCTGTATGGAATTTCTTCCACGGTAAGTCACCAAACATCTCGGAAATGATTGTTCATTCTGGTGAAAGTCTTGTCTGAAACCACTACTTCTGGAGAAATTGAAAAAATATTAGGATTCATTTCGAACATTTCTTCGTCTGTAACATGGAAACAATTTTCTTCTCCAAAAATATCAATAATTAATTCATAATCATTTTGGTCTACAAAACCATTTTTATAGATGATGCATTTGTCTTTACCAACAGGATTAAAAGTACAATCTAAATGCAAAACACCTTCATAAGGTACTTTATCATTTTTTTTGAGGTCTAAATCTATGATTCTCTTTTTAGGAAAATATTCTTTGAGGATTTCAAGCGCATATTCATTAGTTCTTGCTGTTTTGAAACTTCTGTAATCTTCGCTGTAACAAGTCCCGATGAAAAGATAATCATTCCAAACGATAACATCTCCACCTTCTACATGAGCTGTTTCTGGCAAATTAATAATTTTTCTCCACTCTACTTTCTCGAAAATTTCGCGATAAGCTTCTTGTTCGTCTGCTCGGTCTTTTATAACGTTTGAGATAATCATTTTATCTTCTATTACAAAAGCTACATCTCTTGCAAAAACCTGATTGTAGTCTTCTATAATTGCCGGACGAAAAACTTCTACGTCATATTTTTTAAGAACATTTTCAAAAGCGCTAACTTCAGAAATAATATCTTCTTCTTTGGGATAAATATTATGTTCTATAGAATAATAAGATTTGGCGTCATAGCTTTCTGCTAGAGTTGGTGCCGCTCCCATAGATTTTGGTTGCCCAAGTACTACAGATTTTAGTTTACCCGTTTCGTTTTTGACATTAAGTTTCATCTGTTATCAACAATTTTTTTTGCAGGAAAAATCTCGTTTTATCCTCAATTTTCAACAAATTTATATAAAGGAAATGAGGTGAAAAAATTTTGTCTATAAAAACAAAAAACTCCCTAAAAAAAGGGAGTTTTGCAAAATATTATTTAATTTTTATTGTATATAACCCAAAAAATTATCTACTCTCCATTGGTACATAATCTCTTTGTTGTGCACCTTTGTAAACTTGTCTTGGTCTTCCGATTGGGTCACCATGAAGTCTCATTTCTTTCCATTGAGAAATCCATCCTGGTAATCTACCTAACGCAAACATTACGGTAAACATTTCTGTAGGAATTCCTAATGCTCTGTAAATAATTCCTGAATAGAAATCTACATTTGGATACAATTGTCTTTCGATGAAATAATCGTCTTCTAAAGCTACTTTTTCTAATTGCATTGCAATGTCTAAAGCTTTATCTTGAATTCCTAATTTATCTAAAACATCATAAGTTGCTTTTTTGATGATTTTAGCTCTTGGGTCGAAATTTTTATAAACTCTATGTCCGAATCCCATCAAACGGAAGCTATCATTTTTATCTTTTGCTTTAGCTACGTATTTAGCTACATCACCTCCATCTTGTTCTATATGCTCTAGCATCTCAATAACAGCTTGATTTGCACCACCATGCAATGGTCCCCAAAGCGCAGAAACGCCGGCTGAGATAGAAGCAAATAAACCAGTATGTGCAGAACCTACCATTCTTACAGTAGAAGTAGAACAGTTTTGTTCGTGGTCTGCATGAAGAATTAAAATTTTATCTAAAGCTTCTACAACCACAGGGTCTAATTCAAAATCCTGATTAGGCATTCTGAAAGTCATTTTGTAGAAATTTTCTACATAATTAAGATTATTATCTCCATGATTCAGTGGGAAACCTAAAGTTTTTCTGTAGGTCCAAGCGCAAAGGTGAGCAAATTTTGCAATAAGCATTTCTGCGGCATGGTCTAAATCTTCTTTAGATTTCACATTTACAGCTCTAGGATTAAATGCTGTAAGTGCAGATGTAAGGGTAGAAAGAACTCCCATTGGATGCGCAGAACGAGGAAAAGCATCAATAATTTTCTTCATTTCTTCTGCTACATAGTTGTAGTTCTTAATATTTTTTTCGAACTGAAGAAATTGAGGTTGCGTAGGAAGTTCACCATGAAGTAAAAGATACATTACTTCTGTAAAATTAGATTTCTCAGCAATTTGCTCAATAGGATAACCTCTGTAGAAAAGTTCTCCTTTATCTCCGTCTAGATAAGTAATTTCACTTAGGGTAGCACCCGTATTTTTATATCCTAAGTCTAAAGTAATAAGACCTGTTTGGTCTCTTAGTTTTGAGATATCAATACCTCTGTCCCCAATTGTGCTCTCTACGATAGGATATTCATAAGAACTGCCATCGTAATTTAATATAACTTTATTATCAGACATTTTTATATAAATTTTTGATAAAAATACAAAAAAATGCCGTGCTTACACAAACTAATTGTTATGCTAAACGATATATTTTTTCAATTTCATTGATAAATTTGCTAAATAGGTATAGTTTCGTTAAAACTTTGTCTATTTATTAATAAATCTTCACGAAAAAGCCCTTTCTACTAGATGCAGAAAGGGCTTGCAAAATATTATTAAAAGATATCATTATCTTTTTACTTTGAAAGCATCTAAACCAGGGAAGATAGCAGTTTCTCCTAAAGCTTCTTCAATTCTTAATAATTGGTTGTATTTTGCCATTCTATCAGAACGAGACGCAGAACCAGTTTTAATTTGACCACAGTTGTAAGCTACAGCAAGGTCTGCAATTGTAGCATCTTCTGTTTCACCAGATCTGTGAGACATAACAGCTGTATATTTGTTATGTTGAGCCATTTGAACAGCAGCTAAAGTTTCAGAAAGAGAACCAATTTGGTTTACTTTTACTAAGATAGAGTTAGCCGTTTCTTCTTTAATACCTCTAGCTAATCTTTCTACGTTAGTTACAAATAAATCGTCTCCTACTAATTGTACTCTACCTCCAATTTTATCAGTAAGCATTTTCCAACCTTCCCAGTCGTTTTCTTGCATACCATCTTCAATAGAAATAATTGGATATTTAGAAGTAAGTTCTGCTAAATAAGATACTTGTTCTTCTCTAGTTCTAGTAGCTCCTTTGTTACCTTCAAATTTAGTATAATCATAGATACCATCTTTGTAGAATTCAGAAGAAGCACAGTCTAAAGCTAACATGAAATCATCACCAGGTTTGTAACCCGCTTTTTCGATAGCTTGTAATAAAGTATCCAAAGCATCTTCTGTACCGTTGAAAGTTGGCGCAAAACCACCTTCGTCACCTACAGCTGTAGAAAGACCTCTATCGTGAAGGATTTTTTTAAGATTATGGAAAACCTCAGTACCTTTTCTTAAAGAATGAGAAAAAGAATCTGCTTTTACAGGCATAATCATAAACTCTTGGAACGCAATTGGAGCATCTGAGTGAGAACCACCATTAATAACGTTCATCATAGGAACAGGAAGTGTATTAGCACTTACACCACCTACATATTTATAAAGCGGCATTTTAAGCTCAGCAGCAGCAGCTTTAGCAGCAGCAAGAGATACACCTAAAATAGCATTAGCACCTAATTTACCTTTATTGTTAGTACCATCAAGGTCAATCATAATTTGGTCAATCAAATTTTGTTCAAAAACAGGAAGACCTACTAATTCTGGCGCGATAACTTCTTTTACATTTTCCACAGCTTTTAAAACACCTCTTCCAAGAAACTCAGAACCATTATCTCTAAGTTCTACAGCTTCGTGCTCTCCGGTAGATGCACCAGAAGGTACAGCAGCACGTCCCATTGCACCACTTTCTGTGAATACATCAACTTCTACAGTAGGATTACCTCTTGAATCCAAAATTTGTCTTGCTTCAATAAATGAAATGTAGCTCATTTTATTCGAATTTAAAATTAATAATTTGTTAAATAAGATTGATTATTAGTCTACTGCACAAAAATATGCGAGACATAATAGGTTATTCAAAAAACCATACAAATTTAGTCAATTTCTACCGATAAATTTACTATATTGGGCTGATATTTATCTTAATTTTAATTAATACAAAATAGTATTTATATGAAAAAATTTATTAAATACTCCTTTTTCTTAGGTTTTGCCATAATTTTATCATGCAAAAATGAGACTAAAAAGGATGTTATTACCAAAGAAGAAAAAGTTATTACCATTGTTGATTCTAATGGCGTAAAAAAACAAGATTCTACAGTTGTATTTAATAGAACTGTTGACGGAAAAAGTATTGTAAAAAAAGACGAAGTAAAAAAATACATTTACAAGTACAAAGCTTTCGATGATACCGAAGCTATTATAACATTTGTACATCGACTTGACAAAAGCAATATAATAATCGAAAGAAACAAACTAAAAATAGAACTTCCACAGACAAAAGCAGACAAAAACGTTGCAACTTTTGAAGAAGGCGGAATAAAAGCCGTTACAGAAGGTAAAAAACTTACTATTACACAAAACGGACAAACTTTTGAACTAACAAAAGAATAAAAACAAAAAGACCTCCCAAAATTTGGAAGGTCTTTTTTATTTAAAACTTAGAGATATTATTCTTCAGTTTTTTCTTCAGTAGCTTCAGCTTTTGGCTCTTCTACTGCTGGAGCTACTTCTACTACAGGAGCAGCAACTACAGCAGGAGCTTCTTCTACTACAGGAGCAGCAACTACAGCAGCCGCTTCTTTTTTAGGAGCTCTTCTACTTCTTCTAGTCGCTTTTTTCTCTTCTGCATTTGGATTGTAAAGTTCATTGAAATCTACAAGCTCAATAAGAGCAGTATCAGCAGCATCACCAGGTCTGAAACCAGTTTTGATGATTCTGGTGTACCCACCGTTTCTATTAGCGATTTTCGGAGCTACATTTCTGAAAAGCTCAGTAACAGCTTCCTTACTTTGAAGATAAGAAAAAGCTATTCTTCTGTTGTGTGTAGAATCTTCTTTAGCTTTAGTTAAGATAGGTTCTACAAATACTCTTAAAGCCTTAGCTTTAGCAACAGTAGTATTTATTCTTTTATGTTCAATTAGAGAACAAGCCATATTAGAAAGCATAGCGCTTCTGTGAGAGGCAGTTCTACCTAAGTGATTGAATTTTTTTCCGTGTCTCATTTTATTAATGATTAATTATCAGCGTCTAACTTATATTTTGCCACATCAAACCCGAAGTTTAGTCCTTTAGAATGAACAAGTTCTTCAAGTTCTGTTAAAGATTTCTTACCGAAATTTCTGAATTTCATCAAATCAGACTTACTATAAGAAACTAATTCACCAAGAGTTTCTACTTCTGCAGCTTTAAGACAGTTAAGGGCTCTTACAGAAAGGTCCATATCTGCTAATTTAGACTTAAGAAGTTGTCTTGTATGTAAAGTTTCTTCGTCGTATTGAATTGATGCTTTCACAGCTTCAGTTTCAAGAGTTATTCTCTCATCAGAGAACAACATGAAATGATAAATCAATATTTTAGAAGCTTCAGTTAAAGCATTTTGAGGAGTGATGGAACCATCAGTCTCAATATCTAATACTAGTTTTTCGTAGTCTGTTTTTTGCTCTACACGATAGTTTTCGATGCTGTATTGAACTTTCTTAATTGGAGTAAAGATAGAATCAATAGCAATAGTTCCTATAGGTGCATTGTTAGATTTGTTTTGCTCTGAAGGAACATAACCTCTACCCTTGTCCACGTGGAAACTCATTTCGAAAGACACTTCACTTGTTAAGTTGCAGATTACTAGGTCTGGGTTCAATACTTCAAAATTATTGATAGAGCTAGCAAAATCACCTGCAGTGATAACTTCTTTACCAGAAATTTTCACGCTTACTTGTTCAGCTGGTGCATTTTCTACTTTAGCTTTAAGTCTTAATTGTTTAAGATTTAAGATAATTTCCGTAACGTCTTCAATTACCCCTGGAATTGTAGAAAATTCGTGCTCTACGCCTTCTATTTTGATAGATGTAATAGCATATCCTTCTAGAGAAGAAAGCAAAACTCTTCTCAAAGCATTACCGATTGTAAGTCCAAATCCTGGCTCTAGTGGTCTGAATTCGAATTGACCTTTGAAATCCGTAGAATTAAGTAGAATTACTTTGTCGGGTTTTATGAATTGTAAAATTGCCATAGTATTGGGTTGAGCAAAAATTTGATTAAAATTATTTAGAGTATAATTCGACGATTAATTGTTCTTTGATATCTTCAGGAATCTGAATTCTTTCAGGAGCTGAGATAAAAGTACCTTCTTTTTTCTCGTCATTGAATTGTAACCATTCGTAAGATGATTTAGAAGCTAGAGCGTCTGCAACTACCTCAAGAGATTTAGATTTTTCTCTTACAGCGATTACATCACCAGCTTTTAATAAATATGAAGGAATGTTTAAGATTTCACCATTTACAGTGATGTGTCTGTGAGAAGTTAATTGTCTTGCAGCTGATCTTGTTTTAGCAAAACCTAATCTGTAAACAACGTTATCTAATCTAGATTCACATAATTGTAAAAGAACTTCACCGGTTACCCCTTTGCTTCTGTGAGCTTTATCAAAAAGGTTAGCGAATTGTCTTTCTAAGATACCGTAAGTATATTTAGCTTTTTGTTTTTCAGCTAACTGTACAGCGTATTCAGATTTTTTAGCGCCTCTTCTTTTGTTAGGTCCGTGTTGTCCTGGTGGTTGATTTTTTCTTTTTTCGAAACTTTTATCGTCTCCGTAAATTGCAGCACCAAATTTACGTGCAATTTTAGTTTTTGGTCCAATATATCTTGCCATAGGTTAAATTTCTAAAAATTAAACTCTTCTTCTTTTAGGTGGTCTACATCCGTTGTGTGGCATAGGAGTCACATCTATGATTTCTGAAACTTCAATTCCTGAATTGTGAATAGATCTGATAGCAGATTCTCTACCTGCACCAGGGCCTTTCACAAACACCTTTACTCTTCTTAAACCTGCTTCATAAGCAACAGAAGAACAATTTTCAGCAGCCATTTGAGCTGCGAATGGAGTATTCTTTTTAGAACCTCTGAATCCCATTTTACCGGCAGAAGACCAAGAAATTACTTCTCCGTTTTTGTTTGTCAAAGAAATAATAATATTATTGAAAGAAGCTTGGATGTGAGCTTCACCAATAGCTTCTACTTTTACTTTTCTTTTTTTAACTACTTTTGTTTGTTTTGCCATAATTCTAATCTAAAGATTATTTACTTGCTTTTTTCTTGTTAGCAACAGTTTTTCTCTTTCCTTTACGGGTTCTAGAATTGTTTTTCGTTCTTTGGCCTCTTAAAGGTAATCCTAGTCTGTGACGTATTCCTCGTTGGCATCCTATGTCCATCAATCTTTTGATGTTCAATTGCACTTCAGATCTAAGTTCTCCTTCTACTTTTACGTTTTCAGAGATATAAGTTCTGATGGCAGCCAATTCATCGTCATTCCATTCGTTGACTTTCTTATCTTCGCTGATCCCAGCGTTTTTCAAAATTTCTGAAGAAGTGCTCTTTCCGATACCATAGATGTACGTAAGACCAATTACTCCTCTTTTGTTTTTTGGTAAATCAATACCTGCAATTCTCGCCATAATTTAATGTTAACCTTGTCTTTGTTTAAATTTTGGGTTCTTCTTGTTAATGATGTACAATCTGCCTTTTCTTCTAACGATTTTGCAGTCTGCACTTCTTTTCTTAATTGATGCTCTAACTTTCATTAGTATTTAATTTAATATCTAAATGTTATTCTCCCTTTGCTTAAATCATAAGGAGATAGTTCTAATTTCACCTTGTCTCCAGGTAAAAGTTTAATGTAATGCATTCTCATTTTTCCAGAAATATGGGCAATAAGAATATGCCCATTTTCTAGCTCCACTCTGAACATGGCATTAGATAGTGCTTCCACTATCACGCCATCTTGTTCTATGTGTTTCTGTTTTGCCATTTATCTACTTTATAAGTTTGATGTTCTAGATAATTTAGACTGCATCAATCCGTCATAGTGATGGTTCAACAAATATGTATTAATTTGCTGAACTGTATCTAATATTACACCTACCATAATCAATAAAGAAGTTCCTCCAAAGAAATGAGAGAAACCTTCAGTTTGAACAAAGGTACCGTGCACTAATGCCGGAAGGATTGCAAAGATAGACAAAAATATCGCACCAGGCAAAGTTATTTTAGATAAAATATCATCTAAGTAATTTGCGGTGTCTTGTCCAGGTCTTACTTTTGGTATTAAACCACCGTTTCTCTTAAGGTCATCTGCCATTTGATTTACCGGAATGGTAATGGCTGTATAGAAATAAGAGAAGATAATGATTAATAAAACTAACAATACATTATACTGCCAGCTAAAAGGATTTTTAAATCCTGCAAGGAAAGTATTGGTATCATCAAATTTTGTTAAAAGACCAGGTACAAACATTAATGCCTGAGCAAAGATTAATGGCATTACCCCAGAAGCGTTCACTTTTAAAGGAATCCATTGTCTAGCTCCTTGTAATAAGTTTCTATTAAGACCTCCTGTTGCGTGGGCTCTACTTACGTATTGAATAGGAATTTTCCTTACTGCTACCGAAATAACAATTGCTAATAGAATTACTACTAGCCAGAATAAAACCTCAATTAGAATCATGATGCTTCCTAATCCTCCGTTACCAGTTTGTGTGGTATATTCTTGGATAAAAGAAGATGGAAGTCTTGATAGAATTCCCACCATAATTAAAATTGAAATACCGTTACCGATACCTTTATCTGTAATTTTTTCTCCTAGCCACATTGCAAAGATAGAACCAGCCACTAATATTACTACACTTGGAACATAGAATGCCACAGACTGAGGGTCTATGTAATATGCAGTTCTAAATTGTTCGTATGGTAAAAAAGCTTGTGTAATAGTTCCAAGATAGAAAGGTGCTTGTACTAAACAAACAACTATTGTTAACCATCTTGTTATCTGATTGATAGTTTTTCTACCACTCTCTCCATCCTTTTGTAATTTTTGCAAATAAGGAATTGCCAGCCCCATTAATTGTACAATAATGGAAGCAGAAATATAAGGCATAATCCCTAATGCCATAATGGAAGCGTGACTGAATGCACCTCCAGTAAAAGATGACAATAAACCTAATAAACCTGCAGCCGCTTTACCACCTCCTTGTTTTTGGAAATGATCTAGCAAATCACCTACTTCCGCCATGTTAATTGCCGGAAGTGAGATGTATGATGCAAATCTATAGACTAGAATCAAAGAAAGAGTGACAATTATCTTGTCCCTCAATTCTTGTAGACTCCAAATGTTTTTAAGTGTTTGTATAAAACCTTTCATTTGTTTTTATTAAAGAGTGATTGCTTTGCCTCCTGCTTTAGAAATAGCTTCTTCAGCAGATTTAGTGAACTTATTTGCAGAGATAGAAACCGCAGATTTCAATTCTCCTCTTCCTAAGATTTTCACTATATCATTTTTAGAAGATAAACCATTTTCTATTAATACTTCTTTAGTAACTTCAGTAATGTTTTTAGCATCTACTAATGCTTGGATAGTATCTAGATTAATCCCTCTATACTCTTTTCTACTGATGTTATTAAATCCGAATTTTGGTAATCTTCTTTGCAAAGGCATTTGACCACCTTCAAAACCTATTTTTTGAGAATAACCAGCTCTAGACTTTTGTCCTTTGTGACCTTTAGTGGAAGTACCACCTTTACCACTACCTTGCCCTCTACCAATTCTTTTAGAATTATGAGTAGCACCAGATGCTGGTTGAATATTATTTAAATTCATCTTTTTAAAAATTTATTAATTTTCCTGAACTTCTACTAAATGTCTTACAGCAGCTACCATACCTAAGATTGATGGAGTTGCTTCGTGCTCTACTACTTGGTGTAGTTTCTTTAAACCTAAAGCTTCAAGAGTTCTCTTTTGGGTCTTAGTTCTACCAATAGCACTTCTTACTTGTTTTACTTTAATTGTTGCCATTTTTTCAAAAATTAACCGTTAAATACTTTAGATAATGAAATACCTCTCATTCTTGCAATCTCTTCTGGTCTTCTGATATCTAACAATGCTTTGAAAGTTGCCTTTACCACATTGTGAGGGTTAGAAGATCCTTTAGATTTTGAAAGTACATCATGTACACCTGCAGACTCTAGTACCGCTCTTACAGCACCCCCTGCGATTAATCCTGTACCGTGAGAAGCTGGTCTTAAGAAGATATCAGCACCACCGTATTTAGCAGAAGTTTGGTGAGGGATTGTATGATTCATTACAGGAACTTTTACTAAATTTTTCTTAGCATCTTCTACTGCTTTAGCAATTGCAGAAGCTACTTCTTTAGATTTTCCTAAACCGAAACCGATTACTCCATCTTCGTTACCTACTACTACGATTGCAGAAAATCCGAAAGCTCTACCACCTTTGGTTACTTTAGTTACTCTATTTACGGCTACTAGACGGTCTTTAAGTTCAAGACCTCCTGGTTTTACTCTTTCTATATTATTTAATCCTAACATAATTTCTTAATTTTTAAAATTTCAAACCACCTTCTCTAGCACCATCAGCAAGAGCTTTTACTCTACCGTGATATACGAAACCGTTTCTATCAAAAACTATTTTTTCAAAACCAGCAGCGATTGCTTTAGCAGCGATTGCTTTACCTACAGCTGTTGCAACCTCAGTTTTGGTACCATTAGCATCTACTCCTTTCTCTCTAGAAGAAGCAGAAAGTAATGTTTTACCTTCTTTATCGTCAATTAATTGAGCGTAGATTTCTTTATTACTTTTGTAAACAGAAAGTCTTGGCGCTGAAGAAGATCCAGAGATTTTTCCTCTTACTCTTCTTTTAATTCTATCTCTTTTTTGTACTTTTGTTAATGCCATTGTCTTAATTTTTAAGCAGATTTACCAGCTTTACGTCTGATTATTTCACCAACGAATTTCACACCTTTACCTTTGTAAGGTTCTGGTTTTCTGAATGAGCGAATTTTAGCAGCTACCATTCCCAATAATTGTTTGTCATAAGAAGACAAAGTGATGATTGGGTTTTTACCTTTTTCTGTTAAAGTATCAATAGTAATTTCACTTGGAAGTTCTAAAACGATACCGTGAGAGAAACCTAGAGCTAATTCTAGTTTTTGACCAGAGTGAGATGCTCTATAACCTACCCCTACTAGTTCTAATTTTTTTGTGAAACCTTCTGCGGTTCCTACTACCATATTATTGATTAACGCTCTGTAAAGACCGTGTAATGCTCTATGGTTTTTAGCATCAGATGGTCTGCTTACGCTTACTTTACCATCTTCTTGCTCTATTGTAATTCCGCCTGTAATTTCCTGAGAAAGTTCTCCTTTTGGTCCTTTCACGGTTACGACATTGTCTTTTACAGTAACTGTAACACCAGCAGGAATTTCTATAATTGATTTACCAATTCTTGACATTTCTTCCTAATTTATACAATTAATAAACATAGCAGATTACTTCACCACCTACTTTTTCTTCTCTGGCTTTCTTATCTGTCATCACTCCTTTAGAAGTTGAGATGATAGCTACACCTAAACCATTTAATACTCTTGGTAGCTCTTCAGCCCCAGCGTATTTTCTCAAACCTGGCTTAGAAGCTCTTTGGATAGACTTAATAGCCGGTTTGTTTGTTTGCTTGTCATATTTCAAAGCGATTTTGATAGTCCCTTGAACTGCGCTATCTTCAAACTTGTAGTTTAGAATATAACCTTGGTCAAATAAGATTTTCGTAATCTCCTTTTTGATTTTTGATGCAGGAATTTCCACCACTTTGTGGCCTGCGCTTTGTGCGTTCCTTACTCTAGTTAGGAAATCTGAAATTGGATCTGTTACCATTTTTCTTTTTTAAATTATTATTGGTGAATGATAAACAGTTTTTATTTGGCTGGAAGCTGGAAAGTTTCCAACCAAACAAACTTATTTATCTCGATTAAAAACTAATTGTTACCAACTTGCTTTTTTAACTCCTGGGATAAGACCATTGTTAGCCATTTCTCTGAAGGTAACTCTCGAAATACCGAAAGTTCTCATATAGCCTCTTGGTCTTCCTGTTAGTTTACATCTGTTGTGTAATCTTACAGGAGAAGCATTTTTTGGTAATTTTTGAAGTGCTTCATAATCACCTGCTTCTTTTAGGGCAGCTCTTTTAGCAGCATATTTAGCAACTAGTGCTTCTCTTTTGCGCTCACGCGCTTTCATTGATTCTTTTGCCATTTCTTAGTTCTTTTTAAACGGTAAACCGAAATGAGTTAATAATGCTTTTGCTTCTTTATCAGTAGTAGCAGTAGTAACGAAAGTAATGTCCATCCCTTGGATTTTTTTCACTTTGTCTATCACGATTTCTGGGAAGATAATTTGCTCTGTAATTCCTAAGTTATAATTACCTCTACCGTCGAAACCATCGGCTTTAATACCAGAAAAATCTCTAATTCTTGGTAAAGCTGAAGAAGTAAGTCTGTCTAAAAATTCGTACATTTTGTCTGCTCTAAGAGTAACTCTTGCACCAACAGGCATCCCTTTTCTTAATTTGAAAGCTGCCTCATCTTTTTTAGATAAAGTACCTACTGCCTTTTGACCAGTAATTGCTGTAAGCTCCTCTACTGCGTAGTCTACGATTTTTTTGTCTGCTGTAGCAGCTCCTAAACCTTGAGATACAACAATTTTTTCTAATTTAGGTACTTGCATGATTGATTTGTACCCAAATTCTTCCATCATTGCAGGAACAATTTTTTCTTTATATAATTTTTTGGGTCTTGCTATGTATTCCATAATTAGATTTCTTTACCAGTTGTTTTAGCAATTCTTACTTTTTTATCACCTTCAACTTTGTAAGCTACTTTTGTAGCTTTTCCGTTTGCATCTAATAGAGATACGTTAGAAATGTTGATAGATGCTTCTTTTTCTACGATTCCGCCTTGAGGATTAGAAGCAGAAGGTTTTACGTGTTTTTTAACAACGTTTACACCTGCTACAATTACTCTAGCGTCAGCGTTTTCTTTTTTAATCACTTCTAGAACTTCACCTTTACTACCTTTGTTTTTACCAGTAGTAACGATTACGTTATCTCCTCTTTTTATTTTAACTTTTGCCATTTTTTTTAAAATTTTTAAAATTATAATACTTCAGGAGCTAATGAAATGATTTTCATATATTCTTTGTCTCTCAATTCACGAGCAACTGGTCCGAAAACACGAGTTCCTCTCATTTCTCCAGCTGCGTTTAGAAGAACGCAAGCATTGTCATCAAAAGAGATGTAAGATCCATCTTTTCTTCTAACAGCTTTTTTAGTTCTTACGATTACAGCTTTAGATACTTGTCCTTTTTTAGCGTTTCCTGATGGAGTAGCGTCTTTGATAGTAACTACGATTTTATCACCAACAGAAGCGTATCTTCTTCTAGTACCTCCTAGAACTCTGATTACTAGTACTTCTTTAGCACCTGTGTTATCAGCAACTTTTAATCTTGATTCGGTTTGTAACATTACTTAGCTCTTTCAATTATATTTACTAATCTCCATCTTTTATTTTTGCTCAAAGGTCTTGTTTCTTGAATTAGAACTTTATCTCCTTCGTTGCACTCGTTGTTTTCATCATGAGCGGTATATTTTTTTGTTTTCAAAACGAATTTACCGTACATAGGATGTTTTACTCTCGTCGTTTCACTTACAACAATGGTTTTTTCCATTTTATTGCTAGAAACTATTCCGATTCTTTCTTTTCTTAAATTTCTTTCCATGATAAAATGAAATTATTGTTTGTTAGTTAACTCAGTTTCAAGTCTTGCGATTGTTCTTCTTAAATCTCTGATACTGATAGGATTTTCAATCGGGCTAATTCTGTGCGCTAATTTCATTTTAGTGTAATCAGCTTTAAGAGCAGCTAATTGATTTTTGATATCTCCTGCGCTTAGATTTTTGATGTCAGCTTTTTTCATTTTTCAAAGATTTATTGAGGTTGAACAAAATCGTTTGCTACTACAAATTTAGTAACTACAGGAAGTTTTTGAGCTGCAAGTCTTAATGCTTCTTTAGCAACTTCGTAAGGTACGCCTCCTATTTCAAACATCACTTTACCAGGTTTTACTACAGCTACCCAATATTCTACAGCACCTTTACCTTTACCCATCCTTACTTCGGCTGGTTTTTTAGTAATTGGCTTATCTGGGAATATTTTAATCCATAGTTGCCCTTCTCTCTTCATATATCTTGTAGCAGCAATACGAGCTGCTTCAATTTGTCTTGCAGTGATCCAAGCACCGTCTATTGCTTTAATTCCGAATGTTCCGTAAGCTAACTGATGACCTCTGTTAGCGTTACCTTTCATTTTCATTTTATGAACTCTACGGAATTTGGTTCTTTTGGGTTGTAACATAATTTCTTAAATTTTAGATTTTAGATTTTAGATTTTAAAAAAGTAACGGTGATTTAAAAAATATCCTCTAAAATTTGATTAATTATTTTTTATCTCTTGGTCTTCTGTTATCTCTTCCACCAGAAGGTCCTTTTTTCTGTTGACCAACAAGTGGAGATAATTCTCTCTTGCCGTAAACTTCACCCTTCATGATCCAAACTTTTACTCCTAACTTTCCGTATTGAGTAAGTGCTTCACCAATATGATAATCGATATCCGCTCTGAAAGTAGACAATGGGATTCTTCCTTCTTTGAAAGATTCTGATCTTGCCATTTCAGCTCCGTTTAATCTACCAGAGATTTGAACTTTGATACCTTCTGCGCCCATTCTCATGGTGCTAGTTATAGCCATTTTAACAGCTCTTCTGTAAGAGATTCTGTTTTCTATTTGCTTAGCAATACTTTCTGCTACTAGAATTGCGTCTAGTTCTGGTCTTTTAATTTCGAAAATGTTGATTTGGATATCTTTATCAGTAATCTTTTTCAACTCTTCTTTTAGTTTATCAACTTCTTGACCACCTTTACCGATGATAAGACCTGGTCTTGCAGTAGTAATTGTTACTGTTACTAATTTTAGGGTTCTCTCGATGTAGATTCTAGAGATACCACCTTTAGATAATCTAGCTTCAAGGTATCTTCTGATTTTGTAGTCTTCAGCGATTCTGTCTCCATAATCGTTACCACCAAACCAGTTAGAATCCCATCCTCTGATGATTCCTAATCTATTACCAATTGGATTTGTCTTCTGTCCCATACCTTTGATTATTGATTATCTTGTTTGTTACCTAATATTAATGTTACGTGATTAGATCTTTTTCTAATTCTGTAACCTCTACCTTGTGGTGCAGGTCTTAATCTCTTAAGTTGTCTTGCACTGTCTACAAATATTTCTTTTACGAAAAGATTTGCTGCTTCAATATCAGCTCCTTCGTTTTTCACTTGCCAGTTTGCAATAGCTGAAAGAAGAAGTTTTTCTAATTTATTAGAAGCATCTTTTTTAGAATATTTTAGAATATATAGAGCTTTATCTACGTTTTCTCCACGGATGATATCAGCAACGAGTCTCATTTTTCTTGGAGAAGACGGACAATTGTTTAATGAAGCTTTTACAACATCTTTGCTAGCTTCCTTTCTTGCGATTGCGCTATCTTGTTTTCTTGATCCCATGATTATCTGCTACCTTTATTTTTGTTACCCGAGTGACCTCTAAAAGATCTTGTTGGAGAAAATTCGCCTAACTTATGTCCTACCATGTTTTCAGTTACATAAACTGGGATAAAAGATTTCCCGTTGTGTACTGCTATAGTTTGACCTACCATGTCTGGAGAAATCATTGATGCTCTAGACCATGTTTTGATAACTGTTTTCTTATTTTGTTCTATGTTCGCCTGAACCTTTTTTTCTAAATGATGAGCGATGAAAGGTCCTTTTTTAAGTGATCTTGCCATAATTATTTTCTTTTAGATACGATGTAACGGTTAGACACTTTGTTTTTCTTTCTAGTCTTGTAACCTTTAGCTGGTTTACCGTTTCTAGATCTTGGGTGACCACCAGAAGATCTACCTTCACCACCTCCCATTGGGTGATCTACAGGGTTCATAGCTACAGCTCTAGTTCTTGGTCTTTTACCTAACCATCTGCTTCTACCAGCTTTACCAGAAACGGTAAGTTGGTGATCTGAGTTAGATACAGAGCCAATCATAGCCATACATTCTACTAAAATCATTCTAGATTCTCCTGAAGGCAATTTAATAATTGCATATTTACCATCTCTAGAAGTTAATTGAGCAGAAGAACCTGCACTTCTAGCAAGGATAGCACCTTGTCCTGGTCTTAGTTCGATGCAAGAGATAACAGTACCTAATGGTATGTTTTTCAATTTCATTGCATTACCAACTTCAGGTTCTACACTTTCTCCAGAAACTACAGTTTGACCTACTTTAATACCGTTTGGAGCAACGATGTATCTCTTTTCTCCATCTGTGTATTCTACTAAAGCGATAAACGCAGTTCTGTTTGGATCGTACTCCACAGATAAAACAGTTGCAGCAACATCAAATTTATTTCTTTTGAAATCGATGATTCTGTACTTCTTTTTGTGTCCACCTCCGGTATAACGCATGGTCATTTTACCAGTGTTATTTCTACCACCAGATTTCATAAGACCTACTGTAAGGCTTTTCTCTGGTTTGTTGGTAGTAATTTCTTCAAAATTGTTTACAATTCTGAATCTCTGTCCTGGGGTGATAGGTTTTAATTTTCTAACAGACATTACTATTAATTATATAAAATTATTAATTCGTTGCAAAAATATCAATGGTTTCGCCATCTACTAGCTGTACCAAAGCTTTTTTCAATTTGTTGGTTTTACCTACTTGTAAACCTTTTTTAGTGTATTTCGAAGAAACTTTAGGCGCATAAATCATGGTTCTTACGTCTTCTACCTTTACACTATAAGCAGCTTCTACAGCTTGTTTGATTTGGATTTTATTAGCTTTAGTATCTACTAAAAACGTATAAACTCCTTTCAATTCTGACTGGCTGTTTGCTTTTTCTGAAATGATTGGTTTAATAATAACTGACATGACTTATTTTCTTAAATTTTCTTGAAATTTTTCTACAGCACCTTCAAAGAACACTACTTCACCAGCGTTAACTAAATCATAAGAAGAGATTTCGTTATAAGTTAAAACTTTAACTTTTGGTAAGTTTCTTGAAGATAAATATACATTCTTGTTTGCATCAGCAAGCACGAATAATGCTTTTTTGCCTTCCAAACCTAATGCATTGAAAACATTGATAAATTCTTTAGTCTTAGGAGCAGCAAAAGTTACTTCTTCTAAAACTTTAATTGAGTTTTCTCTCATTTTTTGAGAAAGAACAGATTTTTTAGCCAATCTTTTTAATGCTTTATTCAATTTGAATCTGTAGTCTCTTGGTTTTGGACCGAATACTCTACCCCCACCTTTGAAAGTTGGAGATTTAATATCACCATATCTAGCAGAACCAGATCCTTTTTGTTTTTTAAGCTTTCTGGTAGAAGCAGTAATTTCGCTTCTTTCTTTAGCTTTATGAGTCCCTTGTCTTTGTGCAGCAAGGTATTGTTTCACTTCTAAGTAAACCGCATGCTGATTTGGCTCAATACCGAAGATCGCTTCGTCTAACTGAACTGTTCTTCCGGTTTCTTTTCCTGATGTATTTAATACTACTAGTTCCATTTCTTGATAATTACATAAGAATTTTTAGCTCCCGGAACAGCACCTTTTACTACTAAAAGATTTTGTTCTTGATCGATTTTTAACACCTGAAGGTTTTGTACAGTTACCTGTTTACCTCCCATTCTACCAGCCATTCTAAGTCCTTTGAAAACTCTAGAAGGGTCAGAACCTGCACCAATTGAACCTGGAGCTCTTAATCTGTTGTGCTGACCGTGGGTAGCTTGCATTACACCCCCAAAGTTATGTCTCTTAACAACCCCTTGGAAACCTTTACCTTTAGAAGTACCTGTAACGTCTACAAATTCACCTTCGTTGAACATCGTTACGTTTACATCTTCTCCCACTTTCACTTCGTGTTCAAATTCATTTCTGAATTCCACAATTTTCGCTTTCGGCGTAACACCAGCCTTTTTGAAATGACCAGCTAACGCTTTAGAAACGTTCTTCTCACTCTTGTCATCGAAACCTAGTTGAACTGCTGCATAGCCATCAACTTCTTCGGTTCTGACCTGTAAAACCGCACATGGACCAGCTTGAATAACTGTACAAGGAATGTTTTTCCCGTCTTCGTTAAACAAAGATGTCATACCGATTTTTTTACCAATAATACCTGACATTATTAATATATTATACTTAAATTATTTTTTAAAACTGCCTATTTTAGAGGACTTAAGCAATATCTACGTTTGAAATAGGCATACTTCTTCCCTAAAATGAGTGTGCAAATGTAAGAATATTTTTTGAATTGACAAGAAAAGATTTCAAAAATATTTAATTTTTAATGAGTTAGCTTATTCTTCTAAAATCGAAAACGGAAAATTTTTATTTGAAAAGAAAAAAGAGAAGCTAGCTAAACTTCTCTTATAATAAAATAATCTTAAGATTTACTTTCTTGTTTTTTCAGCCATTCTTCATGTTTTTTTATAAAAAATTCATGCTTATAGTTCTGGTTTCTTTCGGCCACATCTATAGAATGTGAAGCATGAATATTAACACCCTTCAAAGCAAGTTGAGCTAGCTTTTCGTAGAAATAATGGAGCTGGTCTAGCTCTTCTTCGCTCAAATCTTCTATATCTACAATTCTATTGCTGGCTTTTTCGTTGGCAGCAATTAATTCATTTAGCTTTATTTGAATAGCTTTAGAATCTTTATTCTGTGTTTTCTGAATTAAAAAAACCATTAAGAACGTAATAATTGTAGTACCTGTATTGATAACCAATTGCCACGTTTCAGAATAATTAAAAACCGGACCCGTAATTGCCCAAATCAAAACAATACTTACAGCTGATATAAACGCAATAGAACTACCCGTAAATTTGGTAGCCCAATTGGCAAATTTTTCGAAGAGACTATTTTTAGATTTTTTCATTTTATAAAATTTAAGATAAATGTACAAAATCTACAAAAACAAACCTCCCAAACTTTACAGCTTGGGAGGTTTTATCATAGCACGCTTCGACTTCGCTCAGCGCTTGGAAACTTTATTGTGAGTACTAGAAAACTTCCATCATCAGACTTCCATCTTCTAGCATAATTATCACACTTTAATTTCTACGTCTACACCACTTGGCAACTCTAATTTCATTAGAGCGTCCACAGTTTTAGAAGAAGAAGAATAGATATCCATCAATCTCTTGTGAGCAGAAAGTTGGAATTGTTCTCTTGCTTTCTTGTTTACGTGTGGTGATCTAAGAACTGTAAAGATTCTTTTGTTAGTTGGCAATGGAATTGGTCCATTTACAACAGCACCAGTAGCTTTTACAGTTTTAACGATTTTTTCAGCAGATTTATCTACTAAGTTGTAATCGTAAGACTTTAATTTTATTCTGATTCTTTGTGACATTTTCTTAATTTTTAAAGATTAACCTCTTGCTTTAGCAATTACGTCTTCTGCGATATTTGTAGGAGCTGGTTCGTATTTTTCGAACTCCATAGAAGAAGTAGCTCTACCAGAAGATAATGTTCTAAGCGAAGTAACATAACCAAACATTTCAGATAGTGGAACGAAAGCTTTGATCACTTTAGCGTTGTTTCTATCGTCCATACCGTTTACAGTACCTCTTCTTCTGTTAAGGTCTCCTACGATATCTCCCATATATTCTTCAGGTGTTACTACCTCAAGTTTCATAATAGGCTCCATAATTACAGCTTTAGCAGCTCTACCAGATTCTTTGAATCCCATTTTAGCAGCTAATTCGAATGATAATTGGTCAGAGTCAACTGCGTGGAATGAACCATCTTTAAGAGTAACTTTCATTGCTTCTACTTCGAAACCAGCCAAAGGACCGTTTTTCATAGATTCTTTGAAACCTTTCTCTACTGAAGGGATAAATTCTCTTGGGATGTTACCACCTTTAATTTCGTTGATGAATTCAAGACCAGTTTTACCTTCGTCTGCAGGACCAATTTCGAATACGATATCTGCGAACTTACCTCTACCACCAGATTGTTTTTTGTAAACTTCTCTGTGATTAGCAACTTGTGTAAGAGCTTCTTTGTATTCTACTTGTGGCTGACCTTGGTTAACCTCTACTTTAAATTCTCTTCTTAGACGGTCTACAATGATATCTAAGTGAAGCTCACCCATACCAGAGATAATTGTTTGTCCAGAAGCTTCGTCTGTTTTTACTTGGAAAGTAGGATCTTCTTCAGCCAATTTAGCTAGAGCGTTACCTAATTTATCTTGGTCTGCTTTAGTTTTAGGTTCTACAGCGATACCAATTACAGGGTCTGGGAAAATCATAGATTCTAAAACGATAGGATTCTTTTCATCAGAAAGTGTATCCCCTGTTTTAATATCTTTAAAACCTACAGCTGCACCAATATCTCCTGCTTCAATATATTCTACAGGATTTTGCTTGTTAGCGTGCATTTGATAGATTCTAGAAATTCTTTCTTTGTTTCCAGATCTTGTATTAAGAACATAAGAACCAGCATCTAGTCTTCCTGAGTAAGCTCTAAAGAATGCTAATCTACCTACGAATGGGTCTGTAGCAATTTTGAAAGCTAATGCAGCGAAAGGCTCTTTTACGTCTGGTTTTCTTACGATATCAGCATCAGTTCTAGGGTCAGTTCCTTTAATATCATCCTTATCTAATGGAGAAGGTAGATATTTACAAACTGCATCTAGCATAAACTGTACTCCTTTGTTTTTGAAAGAAGAACCACAAGTCATAGGAATGATAGACAAATCAATAGTAGCAGCTCTAAGCGCAGCATTGATTTCTTCTTCAGTAATAGAATCTGGATCTTCGAAGAATTTTTCCATTAGAGTTTCATCGTAATCAGCTACTGCTTCTACTAATTTTTCTCTATATTCCATTACCTCATCTTTCATATCTTCAGGAATTGGAACTACTTCAAAAGTTGCACCTTGTCCTGCTTCATCCCAGATGATTGCTCTGTTTTTAATTAAATCTACTACACCTTTGAAATCTTCCTCAGCACCGATTGGTAAAACGATTGGTACAGCGTTAGAACCTAGCATTTCTTTAACTTGTTTTACAACATTAAGGAAATCAGCACCTTGTCTGTCCATTTTGTTTACGAATCCCATTCTCGCTACTTTGTAGTTATCAGCTAATCTCCAGTTGGTTTCAGACTGTGGTTCTACACCATCTACTGCAGAGAATAAGAATACCAAACCATCTAATACTCTAAGAGATCTGTTTACTTCTACTGTGAAGTCAACGTGTCCCGGTGTATCGATGATATTGAAGTGGTAAGGTAATGTTTCTGGTAATTTCTTACCTTGGTCTGTTGGGAAATTCCAAGAACAAGTAGTTGCAGCAGAAGTAATAGTAATACCTCTTTCTGCTTCCTGCTCCATCCAGTCCATTGTAGAAGCACCATCGTGAACTTCTCCAATCTTGTGGTTTACACCTGTATAGAAAAGGATACGTTCTGTAGTGGTAGTTTTACCGGCATCAATGTGTGCGGCAATCCCAATATTTCTTGTGTATTTAAGATCTCTACTCATTTCTTAATTAAAATTTAAAGTGAGAGAAAGCTTTGTTAGCTTCTGCCATTTTGTGAGTATCAGTTTTCTTCTTGAAAGCAGCACCTTCTTCTCTAGAAGCAGCGATAACTTCTGCAGCTAATTTCTGAGCCATAGATTTATCGTTTCTAGCAGTAGAGTACTTAATTAACCATTTCATAGCCATAGAAATTTTTCTATCTGCTCTGATTGGCATTGGGATTTGGAAGTTTGCACCACCTACTCTTCTAGAACGCACTTCTACGTGAGGCATTACATTAGTAAGGGCATCTTTCCAAATTTCTAAAGAAGTTTTTTCGTTGTCTCCTTTTTTAGCTTCTACGATATCTAATGCATCATAGAAAATTCTGAAAGCGATAGATTTTTTACCATCTACCATCAGATTATTTACAAATCTTGTTACCAATTGATCATTAAATTTTGGATCTGGTAACAACGGTCTTTTTTTTGCTTTTGTTTTTCTCATTGTTCTGTTCCTTATTTAATGATTACTTTTTCTTACCTTTTGCAGGAGCTGCAGCAGCTTGGCCTGGTTTAGGTCTTTTAGCACCGTACTTAGATCTTCTTTGAAGTCTTCCGTTCACTCCGGCAGTATCTAAAGCACCACGAACAATGTGATATCTAACTCCCGGTAAATCTTTTACTCTTCCGCCACGTACTAATACTATCGAGTGCTCTTGGAGGTTATGTCCTTCTCCCGGGATGTAGGCGTTAACTTCTTTTCCGTTTGAAAGTCTCACTCTGGCAACTTTTCTAAGTGCTGAGTTAGGTTTCTTAGGAGTAGTTGTATATACTCTCGTACATACGCCTCTTCTTTGTGGACATGAATCCAAAGCAGCCGATTTGCTCTTCTTAGCAAGTGTGGCTCTTCCTTTTCTAACTAATTGTTGAATAGTAGGCATTTGATTGCTTTATATTATTTTATATTTTAGGGTGCAAAAGTATAAATATTTTTTGAACTGACAAAATAACTATCACATAAATAATATGTCAATAGCGTCCTAAATAAAAAAATAAGAAGGAATTAAAGTAACTCAAAGTATCT
>JADHED010000815.1_pt1 | contig 31370 bp, 28 predicted proteins | sample 8952041 | NCBI WGS metagenome assembly JADHED01 (sample SAMN16124423, study PRJNA663239) | bioreactor sludge metagenome | isolation source: sludge (control) | place: India:Bengaluru | collected 2018-09-08
ACCGAGCTGATCCACTCGCCGCCGGACTTGATCAGGTCCTTGGTGCGGTCGCTGATCTTCACGAAGCCCAGCGCATCCACGCTGGCCACGTCGCCGGTACGCAGCCAGCCGTCGGCGGTGAACTTGTCTTCGGTCACCGGAACTTCATGGTAGCTGCCCGTGATGAAGGGGCCGCGCACCTGTATCTCGCCCACGCTCTTGCCGTCCCAGGGCTGGTCGGTGCCGTCGTCGCCGCGCACGCGCAGGTCCACCAGCGGCACCGGCACGCCGGCCATGGCGGCGCGGCGGTAGCGCTCGTCCATCGTCACATCGCGCAGCTCCGCCTTGGGGTAGGAAATGGTGCAGACGGGCGAGGTCTCGGTCATGCCCCAGCCCTGCAGGATCCAGATGCCGTGACGGTCGAAGGCTCGGATCAGCGATTCCGGCACGGCCGCGCCGCCGACCAGCGAGCGCATGCCAGCTGGAAGCTTCCAGCGGCCGTGGTTCGGCGAGGCCAGGTCCTGTGCCGCGTCATAGGCCTGGATCAGGCTCATCCAGATGGTGGGCACGCCCAGGGACAAGGTGGGCGGCTCCAGGGTGATGAGGTCCAGCAAGTCGTCCGGGTGCAGGTGCGGGCCGGGGAAGACCAGTTTCACCCCCATCATCACCGCGCCGTAAGGCATGCCCCAGCTGTTGGCGTGGAACATCGGTGTGACCGGCAGGACCGCGTCGGTGCCGCGCAGGCCCCAGAAGTCGCCCAGGCTGGCCACCAGCGTGTGCAGGATGGTCGATCGATGCGAATAGGCCACGCCCTTGGGGCGGCCAGTGGTGCCCGAGGTGTAGCACAAGGCGACGGGGTCGTTCTCGTCATGCTCGGCGTAGCGGAAGGTGTTCGGGCTTCCCTGGGCCAGCAGCGCTTCGTAGTCGGTGAATTCGGCCGGCACGGGGGCGCCGGAGAACGGAAACACGATCACCTTCTCAAAAGCGTGCAGATGCGCCATCTGCCGGTACAGCGGCAGCAGCACGTCGTCGATGACCAGAAACCGGTCCTTCGCGTCGGCGGCGATCCAGCCGATTTCGTCGGGCGACAGGCGCAGGTTCAGGGTGTGCATCACGCCACCGGCTGCCGGGATGCCGAAATAGCACTCCAGGTGCGCATGGTGGTTCCAGCACAGTGTGGCGACGCGATCGCCCTTTTGCAGCCCCAGACCCTGGAGGGCCGAGGCGAGGGCACGGGTTCGTCGGTAATACTCGCCGAACGTATGCCGAACCAGGCCCTTGTCCGGGCGGCGCGAAACGATCTCGGTCGATGGAAACAGCGTGCCGGCGCGCTCGAGCAGGTGGTTCAGCGACAGCGGCACGTTCATCATGGTGCTTTTCATCAGGCAGCTTTCGGGTCATCAAGGGAAAGACACTCTAGGCAGGCGGGCGTGCGGCGGCAATGCAGAATATCCCTTGATGGACACGCTGACGTACGAAATCTCCTCAACTGCGGCGCGACTGGTGGTGGACGAGGGCCTGGAATACGGGCCGGCCAAACGTCGCGCGCTCAAGAGCCTCGGTTTGCCGGCGCGAACGACCCTGCCGGACAACGAAGCCGTGGAGGAAGCTGTGCGCGAGCACATTGCCCTGTTCTGTGCCGACACCCAGCCGGGGGAACTGGCGGCCTTGCGCCGTCTGGCGTTGGTCTGGATGGAGCGGCTGGAAGCGTTCCGGCCCCACCTGGGCGGGGCGGTCTGGCAGGGCACTGCGACACGTTTGTCGGACATCCACATCCAGTTGTTCTGCGATGACCCCAAATCGGCGGAGATCGCGCTGATCAATCAGCAGGTCGATTACGACGTGCGTGCGGTCAACGGCTTCAATGGCGAGACGGTCGATGCGTTGAGCCTGCACGCACGCTGCCCGGAATTCGGCGAGAGCGTGGGTGTGCACCTGCTGGTCTACGACCATGACGACCTGCGCGGGGCGCTCAAGCCCGACCGGCGCGGCCGCAAGCCGCGCGGAGACCTGGGCGCCGTGCGGGCGTTGCTGGCTGAGGCATGATCCGGTCATGACCTCTCCGAATCTCCAGCCGCCCCCGTCGCCCGGTTTGTCGCCCACCCGGCGCCGGTGGCTGCTGTCGGGGGTCGGGGTACTGGCGGCAACGGCGGGCGCGGGGCTGGCCTGGTGGCGGCTGCAACCCCGAGCGGTCGCGCCAGGTGCGCTGGATGGCCCGGGCGACCTGTGGAGCCGGGTTTTCGAACAACCCGATGGCGCAAACCTTGCCATGCAATCGTTCCGGGGCAAGCCCCTGTTGCTGAACTTCTGGGCCACCTGGTGTCCGCCGTGCGTGGAGGAATTGCCGTTGCTCGATCGCTTCTTCCGCGAAAATTCACCTAAAGGCTTTCAAGTTGCAGGTATCGCAATCGATCAGGCGTCGGCTGTGCGCTCGTTTCTGACCCGGATGCCGCTCGGGTTTCCGGTCGCCCTGGCCGGTCCGGACGGCCTCGCGCTGGTCAAATCGCTGGGAAACCTGGCCGGCGGCCTGCCGTTTTCGGTGGTTCTGGGGGCAGACGGCCGCCTGCTTCATCGTAGAATGGGCAAGGTGTCGGAGGCCGATCTGGCGCAGTGGGCGTTGCTGAAGTAGTCCGATGGCGGCCTGACCGGTGGCCTGGTCGCTTGGGGAGTTGATTCGGTTTGGCAGAAAAAGAATACGAAAAGACCGAAATAAAAGAAAGATGAGAACAAAATAGCGGTACATTCCGCAGTTCTCGTTGTCCAATGCAGGAGCTCCCATGGATTTGCGCAAACTCAAGACCCTGATCGATCTCGTGTCCGAGTCGAATGTGTCGGAACTCGAAATCACCGAAGCCGAAGGCAAGGTTCGCATCGTCAAAGGCGGGGGCGCCGCGGTTTACGCGCCTGCTCCGGTGGCGCCGATCGCACCGCAGCTTGCCGTGGCCGCGCCCGTGGTGGCGGCGGCCCCGGTGGCTGTCGAGGTGCCTGCTCCCGCACCGGAGCCGGTCGGGCACACGGTCAAATCGCCGATGGTCGGAACGTTCTACCGAGCGGCCAGTCCGGGCGCCAAGCCGTTCGTGGAGGTTGGCAGCCAGGTCAAGGAAGGCGAAACCATCTGCATCATTGAAGCCATGAAGATCCTCAACGAGATCGAATCGGACAAGTCCGGAACCATCACGCAGATTCTGGGGGAAAACGGGCAGGCGGTCGAATACGGTCAGCCGCTGTTCGTGATCGAATAAGTCCTCATCGGCCGACTTTTCACCTCATCGCGCAGCATGTTCAAGAAAATTCTGGTCGCCAACCGGGGCGAAATCGCCTTGCGGATCCAGCGCGCCTGCCGCGAACTGGGCATCAAGGCCGTCATGGTCTATTCGGAGGCCGATCGCGACGCCAAGTACGTGAAGCTGGCTGAAGAAGCGGTCTGCATCGGGCCGGCCGCTTCGCCGCTGAGCTACCTCAACATGCCCGCCATCATTTCGGCGGCCGAGGTGACCGACGCCGAAGCCATCCACCCTGGCTACGGATTTCTCAGCGAGAACGCCGATTTTGCGGAACGGGTCGAAAAAAGCGGGTTTCAGTTCATCGGACCGACGCCCGAGTCGATCCGCATCATGGGCGACAAGGTGGCCGCCAAGCAGGCCATGATCCGCGCCGGTGTGCCCTGCGTGCCGGGCTCCGACGGTGAACTGCCCGACGATCCGGTCCAGATCCGCCGAATCGCCCGCACCATCGGCTATCCGGTGATCATCAAGGCCGCGGGTGGCGGCGGCGGGCGCGGCATGCGGGTGGTTCACACCGAGGCTGCGCTGATCAACGCGGTGCAGATGACCAAAGCGGAGGCCGGCGCCGCATTCGGCAATCCGGCCGTGTACATGGAGAAGTTTCTTCAGAACCCGCGGCACATCGAAATCCAGGTTCTCGCGGACAAGTACAAGAATGCGGTCTACCTGGGTGAGCGCGACTGCTCCATGCAGCGGCGCCACCAGAAGATCATCGAGGAGGCGCCGGCGCCGGGAATCGCACGACGGCTGATCGAGCGGATCGGTGACCGGTGCGTCGCGGCCTGCAAGAAGATCGGATACCGGGGCGCCGGAACCTTCGAATTCCTCTACGAAAACGGTGAGTTCTATTTCATCGAGATGAACACCCGGGTGCAGGTGGAGCATCCGGTGACGGAACTCATCACCGGTGTGGACATCGTGCGGACCCAGATCATGGTGGCCGCCGGGGAAAAGTTGCCCTTCACCCAGCGCCAGATCCAGCTTCGAGGCCATGCGATTGAGTGCCGGGTGAATGCCGAAGACCCCTACAAATTCACGCCGTCGCCGGGCCGGATCACCATGTGGCACGTGCCCGGTGGGCCTGGGGTGCGGGTCGATTCCCATGTTTACGCGAACTACTTCGTGCCGCCCAACTACGATTCGATGATCGGCAAGATCATCGTGCACGGCGACACACGGGAGCAGGCGCTGGCGCGCATGCAAACGGCCCTGTTGGAGACTGTGGTCGAAGGCATCAATACCAACATACCGCTGCACCGCGAACTGATGGTGGATGCCAAGTTCATGGCGGGTGGCACCAACATCCATTACCTGGAGGAGTGGCTGAGCCACCGGGCCCGATGAACCACCGGGGCGATGCGTGGAGTCGCGGCCGTGTTTGAGCTTGGCCTCGTGGCCCCCGAGGACCGGGTCGAACTGCTCGGCGAGGCGCTGGAAGCGCTCGATGCCCTGAGCGTGTCGGTGGAAGACGCCGACGCGCAAACCCCGGCCGAGCAGGCGCTGTTCGGCGAACCGGGCATGCCACCGCCCAAAGAGGGCTGGCAGCGCTCCCGTATCGTGGCGCTGTTTGCATCTGAACAGGCAGCCCGTGAAGCGTCCGATCTGTTGCAGGCCCAGGACTTTTTTGACGGCTGCGCCGTGCTCGGCGTGTCCCCGTTGCCCGACCAGGATTGGGTCCGGTTGACGCAGGCGCAGTTCGAGCCGGTGGAGATCACCCCCGAGTTCTGGATCGTTCCGACCTGGCACGAGGTACCGCCCCAGGCGAACCGGTTCATCCGGCTCGACCCTGGTCTGGCCTTCGGCACCGGAACCCATCCGACGACGCGCATGTGCCTGCGCTGGATCGCGCGCCAGCCCGGCTTGCCCGGGCGGGTGCTGGATTACGGCTGTGGCTCCGGCATCCTGGCCATTGGCGCCGCCAAGTTCGGAGCGACCGACATCGACGCGGTCGATATCGACGAGGCGGCTGTCGAGTCCACACGCCTGAATGCCGAGGCCAACGGGGTTCGCTTGAACGCGGGCCTGCCGGACGCGGCGCAGGGCACCTACCGGACCGTGCTGGCCAACATCCTGGCGACGCCGCTGAAGGTGCTGGCCCCATTGTTGTGCGCGCACGTGGCCGAAGGTGGCGCGCTGGTGCTGGCGGGTATTCTCGAACGCCAGGCCGATGAACTCAAAGCCGCCTACGCGCCGTATCTGTCGCTCGCAGTCGAAGACCAAGAGGACGGCTGGATCCTGATGACGGCGCGCCGCTGAATCCCGGTTCCGACGGTGAGGCAGCCTCTACAATCCGCTGCTCATGAGCCTGATCACACGATGCCCTGCCTGCGGGACGATGTTCAAAGTCGTGCCGGATCAGCTCAGGATTTCCGAGGGCTGGGTCCGGTGCGGAAAATGCTCGGAGGTTTTTGACGCCGCGCGCAACCTGCAGGTGTTGGCGGTGCCGCACAGGACGCCGTCGTCCCGGCCGGAGCCGCCGAAGGTTCCGCCCACCCCCGCCGCGGCTGCGGCCTTTCCGCCGGCGCAGGATGTTCCACGGGCACCGGTGTCGGAACCGGCCGGGTCGGTCCCTCGCCAGCCGGTGAACGAGCCACCGTCAGCCCCGACTCAGGCAGCCAGGGACGCCACGGAGAACGAACTGAGCCCGATGCCCGACGCGAGCGTGCCGGACCCCCGTCGATCGTTTACGGCAGGTTCCTTGCTCACTCGCCGTGAGCGCCGTGTTTCGCCGCCACCGCCGGAAGACGTGGACGCCCTGAATTCGATTTTTTTTGCGGAGCCTTCGACGGTTCAGTCGCCGGGTGAAAATACACCCGCCGCCGACACCCCCGTTCGAGACTCGGTGATGGACGAGGATGTCTCCTTCGTGCGCGATGCACGGCGCAAGGCCTTCTGGCGTCGTCCGCTGGTACGGGGCCTGCTGGTGGTGATCGCCTTGACGCTGCTGAGCGCGCTGGGCCTCCAGGTGGGCATGCACGAGCGAAACCGGCTCGCATCGCTTCATCCGGCGCTCAAACCCTGGCTGGTTCAACTCTGTGAAGTGGCGCAGTGCCAGGTTGAGGTGCCGCAACAGATTGATTCCATCGTGATCGACAATTCCTCGTTTACCCGGCTCCGGGGCGACCTTTTTCGCCTTGGATTTGTGGTGCGAAACACCTCGGGTGCGGCGGTGGCCGCGCCAGCGGTTGAACTGACCCTGACCGACACGCAGGAGAAGCCGGTGATTCGCCGGGTTCTGCAGCCAGCGGAACTCGGCGCCTCGGCGGTTCTCGCCCCGCGGGGCGAGTGGAGCGCGTCGCTGAACCTCGGTGTGTCCGCCGGTGCCGACAACGCCCGGGTGGCAGGCTACCGATTGCTGGCTTTTTATCCCTGAGCCTCTTCCAACTTTTTCGAGACTTTTCATGGCTGCCCTGATCTGCGGTTCCTTGGCCTTTGACACCATCATGACGTTCGAGGGGCGGTTTGCCGAACAGATTCTGCCGGACCAACTTCACATCCTGAACGTCTCATTTCTGGTGCCAGGCCTGCGCAGGGATTTCGGAGGCTGCGCCGGGAATATCGCGTACAGCCTCAAAGCTTTGGGTGGAACGCCCTTGCCGATGGCCACGCTGGGTGAGGATGGCGACGACTACCTGACCCGGCTGGAGCGGCTCGGAATCAGCACCGAGTTCGTCAGCCGCGTCCGCGACAGCTACACCGCTCAGGCGTTGATCATGACGGACCGGGACAACAACCAGATCACGGCCTTTCATCCGGGGGCGATGATGCAGGCCCATTTGACGGCGGTGCCCGCGCGCGGCGAAATCCGGCTCGGGATCATTTCGCCGGACGGGCGTGACGCGATGCTCCAACACGCCGCGCAATTTCGTGCTGCCGGCATTCCATTCGTGTTTGATCCGGGGCAGGGGCTGCCGATGTTCGATGGCACCGAGCTCGCGGCCTTCATTGATCAGGCAACCTGGGTCACCGTCAATGACTACGAGGGCAAGATGCTGTGTGACCGCACCGGGCTGAGCCTGACGGCGATCTCGCAACGGGTGCGCGGGCTGGTGGTCACGCTGGGCGCCCAAGGGTGCGATGTCTGGGAAGGCGGCGAGAGGACGCGCGTGCCGCCGTTTGAGCCGGCAGCCGTCGTCGACCCCACCGGATGCGGGGATGCCTGGCGGGGTGCTCTGCTGTTCGGGTTGGAATCGGGATGGAGCCTGACGGCCTGCGCGGCCTTGGGCAATCGGCTGGGTGCACTGAAGATCGCCCAGCGCGGGCCACAGAACTACGAAGTGATCCTGAACGACTGAACGGGCGAAAAAAAACCCGACGCCGCGAGGCGCCGGGTTGAGCACGAACCGCAGCTATCAGGGTTTGGTGGCCGTCGGGAATGGCCAGGCAGCCTGAGGGTTCAGCTTGGTCTGCGCAGGCGGAGCCGCCGGCGCAGGGGCAGCGGGTGCTTTCGCAGCTTTCTTCGCGGCCGGCTTCTTGGCTGCTTTCTTGGCGGCGGGCTTGGCTGCCGCTGGCTTGGCTGCAGCGGCCTTCTTCGCCGGTGCGGCCTTCTTCGCCGGTGCGGCCTTCTTCGCCGGTGCGGCCTTCTTCGCCGGTGCAGCCTTCTTCGCCGGTGCAGCCTTCTTCGCCGGTGCGGCGGCTTTCTTCGCAGTTGCCATAACGTTCTCCTTTTTCAAGTTGACAGATCAACAGGCTTGACCACTTCGTGACCCTTCGGGTTCGCGAAGCGATTCATGGCGTTGGGTCGCTGCCCAGCGCCATGAACGGGGAGGCACCAGGTCCTTGGATGCCTGTCAGCATCGTCTGGCACTCGTGCGATTCTTCGATAAACAGCAATGTTTCAATCCCAGGACAGCGCGCCGCCCGACTGGTACTCCAGCACCCGGGTCTCAAAAAAGTTGCGCTCTTTCTTCAGATCGATCATTTCGCTCATCCACGGGAACGGATTTTCTTCATTCGGGAACAGCGCCTCCAGCCCGATCTGGGTGGCCCGGCGGTTGGCGATGTAGCGAAGATAGCCTTTGAACATGGAAGCATTCATGCCGAGCACACCGCGCGGCATGGTGTCTTCGGCGTATTGGTATTCAAGCTCCACCGCCTTGAGGAAGAGCGCCTTGATCTCGGCCTTGAACGCTGGCGTCCACAATTGCGGATTCTCCAGCTTGAGCTGGTTGATCAGGTCGATGCCGAAGTTGCAGTGCATGGACTCATCGCGAAGGATGTACTGGTACTGCTCGGCTGCGCCGGTCATCTTGTTCTGCCGACCCAAAGCCAGGATCTGCGTGAAGCCGACATAGAAGAAAAGACCTTCCATCAGGCAGGCAAAGACGATCAGCGACTTCAGCAGCGTCTGGTCGGTCTCCAGTGTGCCGGTCTTGAAGTCGGGGTCCATGATCGCTTCGATGAACGGGATCAGGAATTCGTCCTTGTTACGGATGGACGGGATTTCGTTGTAGGCGTTGAAAATCTCACCTTCGTCCAGACCGAGCGACTCCACGATGTACTGGTAGGCGTGCGTGTGAATGGCTTCCTCGAACGCCTGGCGCAGAAGGAACTGGCGGCATTCCGGCGCGGTGATGTGCCGGTAGGTACCCAGAACAATGTTGTTGGCCGCCAGGGAATCGGCCGTCACAAAAAAACCGAGGTTGCGTTTGATGATGCGTCGCTCGTCTTCGGTGAGACCGTTCGGGTCTTTCCACAGCGCGATGTCGCGGTTCATGTTCACCTCCTGCGGCATCCAGTGGTTGGCGCAGGTGGCAAGGTATTTCTCCCAGGCCCACTTGTACTTGAACGGTACCAGTTGGTTGACGTCGGTCTGGCCGTTGATGATGCGTTTGTCCGCAGCGTTGATGCGACGGTTGGTGGTGACCGACCTGGCAGGTGCAGGCGGAGCCAATGTCTGAACGGGTGCGCCATCGTCGAGTACGCGGGCGGTGGCTGCAGGTGCCGACGTAACCGGAGGCGGAGACACCGGCCTGCGGTCATCGAAGTGACTGCCTGTGGAGAGGGGCTGCAAGCCGGTTTGCAACGAGGGGGTAATCTCTTCGTCCCAGGTCAACATAAAAGTTTCCAGTTATCAAATTATCGAAGCAAGGTTGTGAATCACCAAGGACTCATTCATGCGCTTGCCGTCTTTGTTGTGTCGTAGCCTCGCGGATCACTGGCAGGCTTCGCAACCCGGATCATCAATCGCGCAGAACTTGATGTCGGTCGCAGGGGCCGCAGCCATCTGGGCTCGTGCGCTCGCTGCCGCAGCGTCCACCGCGCTCGCTGATTCCTGGTGTTCGCCGTGTGTGGAAACCGCATTCAATCGCCCGGCCTTGATGGTGGACTTCTCTGCATGTGTTGCGCCCATCGTGCGCAGGTAGTAAGTGGTTTTCAGGCCGCTGATCCAGGCGAGCTTGTAGGTTTCATCGAGCTTCTTGCCCGATGCGCCGGCCATGTAGATGTTCAGCGACTGGGCCTGATCAATCCACTTCTGCCGGCGCGCCGCAGCCTGGACCAGCCATTGGGGTTCAACTTCAAACGCCGTCGCGTACAAGGCCTTCAGCTCCTGTGGCACGCGGTCAATCGGACGCAACGAGCCATCGAAGTGCTTGAGGTCCATCACCATCACGTCGTCCCACAGGCCCAGGCGTTTGAGGTCGCGCACCAGATAGGCGTTGATGATCGTAAATTCGCCCGACAGATTGGACTTGACGGACAGGTTGCCGAAGCAGGGTTCGATCGACGCATCGACGCCGATGATGTTGGAAATGGTGGCCGTCGGCGCGATGGCCACGCAGTTTGAGTTGCGCATGCCATCGGTCGCGATCTTGCGCCGCAATGCGTCCCAGTCCAGTGTGGAGGAGCGGTCCACCTCGACATAGCCGCCGCGTTCCCCGGCCAGCAGGTCCAGCGTGTCCAGTGGCAGCACACCCCGATCCCACAGTGAGCCCTTGTAACTGGCGTATTTGCCTCGCTCGCGGGCGAGATCGGTGGAGGCCCAGTAGGCGTAATAGCAGATGGCCTCCATCGAGCGATCGGCAAAGTCGACGGCCTCCGGCGAGGCATAGGGGATATGCAATTCGTACAGGCAGTCCTGGAAGCCCATCACACCCAGTCCGACCGGGCGATGGCGAAGGTTCGAATCGCGGGCCTTCTTGACCGCGTAGTAGTTGATGTCGATCACGTTGTCCAGCATGCGCATGGCAGTGGCGATCGTGCGCTGCAGTTTGGCATGGTCGATCTCGCCATTGCTGATATGCCGGAGCAGGTTGATTGATCCCAAGTTGCAGACGGCGGTTTCGGTGTCGCTGGTATTGAGGGTGATCTCGGTGCAGAGGTTCGACGAATGAACCACGCCGGCATGTTGCTGCGGCGAACGCACGTTGCACGCATCCTTGAAAGTGATCCAGGGATGGCCGGTTTCAAACAGCATCGACAGCATCTTGCGCCACAGGTCGGTGGCCGGCACTTTTCGCGAGGGCTTGATCTCGCCCCGCTCGGCCTTCTGCTCGTAAGCGACGTAGGCTTTCTCGAAGTCCTTGCCGAACCGGTCGTGCAGGTCGGGGCAATCCGAGGGCGAGAACAGCGTCCAGTCTCCTTTTTCCATCACGCGGCGCATGAACAGATCGGGGATCCAGTTCGCCGTGTTCATGTCATGGGTGCGGCGCCGGTCATCCCCGGTGTTCTTGCGCAGTTCGAGAAATTCTTCGATGTCGAGGTGCCAGGACTCCAGGTAGGTGCACACCGCTCCCTTGCGCTTGCCGCCCTGGTTCACGGCAACGGCGGTGTCGTTCACCACCTTCAGGAAGGGAACCACGCCCTGGGATTCACCGTTGGTGCCCTTGATGTGCGAGCCCAGCGCGCGCACGCGGGTCCAGTCGTTGCCGAGCCCGCCGGCGAACTTGGACAACAGCGCGTTTTCCTTGATCGACTCGTAGATGCCGTCCAGGTTGTCCGGCACGGTGGTCAGGTAACAGGAGGACAACTGCGAGCGCAGCGTGCCGCTGTTGAACAGTGTGGGCGTGCTCGACATGAAATCGAACGACGATAGCACCTCGTAGAACTCGATCGCGCGGGACTCGCGGTCGATCTCGTTGAGTGCCAGGCCCATGGCCACTCGCATGAAGAAAGCCTGCGGCAATTCAATCCGGGTCTTGCGCACGTGCAGGAAGTAGCGGTCGTACAGCGTTTGCAGGCCCAGGTAGTCGAACTGCAGGTCGCGCTCGGCCTTGAGTGCGGCGCCCAGACGCGGAAGGTCGAACTGGAGCAGTCTGTCGTCCAGGAGTTCGTTGTCGACACCCTTGCGGATGAACGCCGGGAAATAGTCGGCGTAACGGGCGGCCAGCTCGTCCGGCGACACGTCGGCACCCAGCACCTCCTTGGCAATGGTGTGCAGCAGCAGCCGCGCCGTCGCGTAGGTGTAGTCAGGGTCTTTCTCGATCAGCGTGCGCGCGGCCAGGATCGAAGCCTTGTAGACCTCGTCCATCGGGACGCCGTCGTACAGGTTGCGCATGGTTTCCGCGAGGATGGGCTCAGCCTTGACGTCGGCACCCAGACCGGCGCAGGCCGAGTCGATCAGGCGGTGGAGTTGGGCGGTATCCAGTTCGATGCGCTGGCCCCCATCGGTCACATGCAGGACCGGTGCCGGGGCCCGGGCCGCTTCGGTGGCCGACTGGCGAGCCCGCTCCTGGGCGCGGCGTTCGCGATACAGCACATAGGCGCGGGCGATCTCGTGGTGGCCCCCGCGCATCAGGCCAAGTTCCACCTGATCCTGCACATCCTCGATGTGAAACGTTCCGCCGCCAGGGCGCGAACGCATCAGGGCCCGCACCACGGCCTGCGTCAGGCTGTCCACGACCTCACGAACACTGGCCGATGCGGCGCCCTGCGTTCCATGAACGGCCAAAAAAGCCTTCATCATTGCAACCGCGATCTTGTCCGGCGCAAACGGGACGACCGCGCCGTTGCGGCGAATGATCTGGTAGTGCGACAACGGCGAGCCCGATGCCAGGCTCTGGCTTTCGGAAGCGCCGGTCGCGGCAAATGGGGAAGCGGGTGCGGGAGTCGGGTTCAAGGCAGTCTGCATGGTGTCCTCGTTGTTCTGTATCGGTCGTCGGGTGGCGCGGGCCGTGTCCTGCAATGCGGGGCGGGCATGAAAGCAGCGCCGGACCCGAACACTATATATGGTGTTCGGAGGTGGTGCAAGCCACTACAGGTAGTGTACCGTCGATCCAACCCTGTTCTCAGGCCAGGCGTGAAAATGTCCATCGGGGCGGCAGGCCCAAGAGGCTGCGGCGACCGCGCTCAGCGTGTCAGCGGCCAAGCCAATGAGCACGCGGGTCTGAACGGCGCCAGCGAGCGCTGGCGCGGCGATCAAGGGCTTTTGGTCGTGAAACGCTTGCTCCGCCTTGATTCCGCGACGCGGACTCTCCGGCATGATCGCCGCTGTGGGCAGGCGGTCAATGCCTGGCAGTGGATCAAGGGTCCGAAGAGGCTTCAGAAACCGAGGGAAAACACCGAGCCGGCCAGCCCAGGCGTTGGCGCAAGGCCGGCCATTTGAATCCTTTTCCGGGGTCGCGCTTTCGCCCCGGTGCGATGTGTTCGTGCCCGGCGACGGACGTGATCGGGTACTGTCTGGCTATGTCCGAACAGAGGCGCACGAGCGCCTCGTATTGGGCCGGTTCGAAGGTCGCGCCTTCCAGGCCTTCCAGTTCAATGCCGATGGAGAAGTCGTTGCAGTTCTCGCGTCCCTGGTGCCGCGATCGACCCGCATGCCAGGCCCGCTGGTCGCAACTGACGAATTGCCAAAGCGCGCCGTCGCGTCGGATATAGAAATGCGCGGACACTTCCAGTCCACGCAGCTGCTCGAACCAGGGATGCTCGCTCAGGTCCAGCCGGTTGGTGAACAAACGTTGGACTTCGTCGCCGCCGTAAACACCCGGCGGCAGGCTGATCGAATGCAGCACCAGCAGATCGACCACGACGCCCTCGGGCCGGGGCCCGTGGTTTGGCGACGGGAGGTGGCGGGCTGCCTGGTACCAGCCGTGCTGCCACAGCGGGCTCGGCGGCTCAGGACGGCTCATGGTCGCCCGGACCCGATGTGGGTGCGACGATCGCGAGTCGGGACATGCGGTAGCGCATCTGGCGCAGGTTGAGTCCCAGTCGCGCGGCCGCCGCGGTGCGGTTGAAGCCCGTTTCCTGCAAGACGCTCAGGATCACCCGTCGCTCCTGCTGGTCCAGCCAATGCTGCAGGTCGGACGGCGTCGTGTCGTCGGGTATCGCAGCAGACCGCACCGTTTCGTCAGGCGTTTCGGCGGTGGTCTCGACCGACGTCAGGTCAAGCTCATCGAGCTGCAGGTCGCCGCCCGCGCTGAGGGCGAGGGCCCGGTGCAGCAGGTTTTCCAGTTCCCGCACGTTACCCGGCAGAGCGAGCCGCTCGAGCTGCCGCAGTGCCCGCTCGGACAAGGCGGGTGCAGCCAGCCCGGTCTCGTGGGCGATGCGGGCCAGCAGCGTCGCGCACAGGGCGGGCAGATCTTCGCGCCGTTCGCGTAACGGCGGCACCAGGATTTCGATGACATTGAGCCGGTAGTACAGATCCTGGCGGAAACTGCCTGCCTGCACTTCGGCACCGAGATCCTTGTGGGTAGCGCTGACGATGCGGACATCCACCATGTCTTCCTGTGTCGAGCCGAGCGAGCGGACCCGGCGTTCCTGGATGGCGCGCAGCAACTTGGACTGCATCGCCAGCGGCAGATCGCCGATCTCGTCGAGAAACAAGGTGCCGCCCTGCGCGGCGTGGAAGTAGCCAGGGCGATCATGGGTGGCGCCGGTGTAGGAACCCTTTCTGGCGCCGAAAAACTCGGCCTCCAGCAGGTTCTCCGGGATGGCGCCGCAATTCACCGCCACAAACGGGCCGTCGGCGCGGTGGCTGCACGCATGGATGGCAAGGGCGACGAGCTCCTTGCCGGTCCCCGACTCGCCACGCACCAGCACCGGGGCCATGCTGCGCGCGATTCGCACAACGCGGCTCTTCACGGCCCGCAGCGCTTCCGAGGTGCCGACCAGGCGATCCAGCGCCGCGGCGCCAGCTGAACCGGGATCGGCCGGGATTTCACCGCCCGGCTGTGCGTGCCGGACTGCCATGCCGGACTGACCGGTGTTTGAAAGCTCGGTTTCCCGGGTTGCCCGCCCGTCATGGATGGTGGATGACACGACCGTTCGGAACTGTTTGAGATCGACCGGTTTGGTGAGGTAGTCGAAAGCGCCGGCCTTGAGGGCTTCGACGGCATTCTCGGCAGATCCGTAGGCCGTGATCACGATGCAGCGTTCCGAACGGCGGCCCGATTGCACGTCCTTCAACAATTCCAGGCCCAGTCCGTCGGGCAGGCGCATGTCGGTGATGACGGCCTCATACCGCCTTTCACCGAGCAGCTGCCGTGCCTCTGTGAGGTTGCCCGCGGCCTCGACACGGTAGCCTTCGCGCAGCAGGGTCAGCTCGTACAGCGTGCGCAGGTCGGGCTCGTCGTCGACGACGAGGACCAAGGGGGCGGGCGGGGTCGGCGAGGAAGTCATGTTGCCTGTTTCGATCGGACGTCGGGCCTGGTTGGCTTGCCGTTGGTTTCAGCGCGCGCGAATCGTACGCAGAACTCATTGCCCAGTACCACCTGACCCGCGAGCTCCCGACCGGTTCGCGCGTAGCTGATCGTCGCTTGGTGGCGCTCGCACAACTCGCGGCAGATGTACAGGCCCAGACCGCTGGAACGGCTGTGGGAAGAAAAGAAGGGCTCAAACAGGTGGCGTCGCACGGTCGGCTCCAGCGCCGGGCCATCGCTCCAGACCCGCAGCTCGACGCCGCTTGACACGCTGAATCGGGTGGAAACCTCGATGGGCACCGCGTGGCTCGCGTAGCGCCGGGCATTGTCGAGCAGGTTGATCAACACCCGGCGCAGGTGATCGCTGTCAAAGCGGACCGTCTGCCGGTTCGCGGCCGGGATCACTACCGGCGGGCGGACCTCGGCATTCTGTCTGATCCATTCTGCGCTCATGGCGGTGACCGCTTCGTCCAGCGGCACCGGCGTGCCGACTGCGTCGGAGGGCAGGTGTTCCACACGGGCCACGTCCAGGATTTCGTCAACGATGCGTGACAGCCGTTCCGTGTTGTGGTGGATCATGGCCGTGAGCTGGTGGCGCGCCGGGCTGTCCAGGTCTTCGGCTAGCAGCGCATTGGCCTGGGCAATCGCGGCCAGCGGATTTCGGATCTCGTGCGCCACCGCTGCGGACATCCGGCCCATGGCAGCGAGCTTTTCCTCGCGGATACGGGCTTCCACCTCCCTGCGGTCCTGCATGAACATCACGCACAGATTGCCGGTTTCCTCGGCTTGGGTCGCCGCGAGCTGGGTTCTGACCATCAGGTAGATCGTGTGCTGAGCACCGAAGTCCAGGTCGATGTCAGTGGTCGCGAGGCTGCCCTGGGCAAACGTCTGGTCTGCAAGTCTGGCCAGCGCCTGCCAGGCCTCGTCATCGGACAGCCTCATCTGCGGATGTCTCGTGAGCCGGTCCGCGTCCATGAGGTGCCGGGCGGCCGGATTGGTGGCACGCACTCGCCGATGCCCGTCAACCACGAGCACGCCGTCGGTCAGGTTCTCGATGACGAGCTGGTTCACGCGGGTCTGCACCAGAGCTTCGGAGGCGTGGCGCTGGGCGATGGCCTGCTCGCGGATCAGGCGCGCGGCAAGCTGGTGGGCCAGCAGGGCGACGACGAACAGGCCCGATCCGGTCAGTGCGGCCTGCAGGAACCTCGCTGCGGCTTCGACCGGCATCTGCCGGGCCATCCACCAGGCGTCAGCGAGCAGCAGGATGGTAATCGCAGACGCCGTGCCCAGGGCAAGCGCGAGTGTGCCCAGTACGGCCGACAGCAGAATCGGCAGCGCGAACAGGGGCGTGAAGCTGATGTTGCCCCCTTGGAAGAACTGCAAGGCGGAAAACGCGACCACGTCGACGGCAATGGTGCTGATCCATTGTGGATCGAAGGTGCGACCCGGCGGCGCTGCGCGGCCGAACAGGCGAACGGCAATCGTGGCTATCAGGTAGATCAGTGACAGGTCCAGCACCAGCAGCGATGCACCCAGCCCCATCAGGTAGGCCGTGCCTTGCATCACCAGGAGCATCAGCGCGATCATCACGCGCGCGGTCATGAACCCATGCCACAGGCGGTCCAGCGCGCCGTGCCCTGTGCTCTGGCGGGTGGCCGCTTCGGACATGTTCTCCGAACCGAACCAGGAGGATGCGGGCTCAGCTGGCGCGCCGCGCTTCATTCAACCCTCGGCCCGCTGGCGGTGCGCCGGACAACAATACGAACCCTCGCGTCCGATGAAGGCCTCCGAGGACGGCACGTGTACGCCACAGACGCGGCAGGCCACCATCGGCAGCGTCGCCGAAGTTTCCGATGGCGGCCCAACCGACGGCAGCTGCCCGGAACCCTGGCGCTTGTCGCGGCCGCTGCGCCAGATCCACACCCCGGCCAGAATCGTCAGCAGGATGATCAGGACTTTCATGCGCTTCGGCCGAGGATGACTTCCAGGACGAACCGGGAGCCGGCATACCCCAGCAACAGCAGGGCCGCCCCCGCATACAGGAAACGCACCGCCCGGCGACCGCGCCAGCCGAAGCGGGCGCGCCCGATCAGCAAGGTGGCGAAGGTCAGCCAGGACAGCACCGAGAACACCGACTTGTGGTCCCACTTCCAGCCCACCCCGGTGGTTCCGTACAGGTGTTGCCCGAACAGCCAGCCGGCGAGCAGCGTGGCGGTCAGCAGGAGAAAACCGGCGCCGACGAACCGGAAGGTGAGGCGCTCCAGGGTCAGCAGCGGCACGCCGCTGCGGGGGTCGGCGGCCAGGCGGATGCGCCGCTCCGCGCGGGTCATCAGTGCGGCATGGACCACCGCCGCGGCGAACAGCCCGTAGGACGCGATGCCCAGGGCCCAGTGCAAGGGCAGCCAGGTCGAGGCCACGGCCGGCAAGGGCGCGCCGGGGAACACGTGCGCCACCAGAACGGTTGCCGCGCCCAACCCTGACAGCGCCCAGCGCGCGTTCAGCTCGGGCAGGACATGGCTTTCGACCGCGTACACGGTCAGCACCAGCCAGGCGGTGACCGACAAGGCTGGCGCGAAGCCGAAGCGCGCCGGTGATTCGGCCAGGCCGAGAGCCAGGGTGAGCGCGTGCAGCAGCCAGGCCGCCAGAAGCACCATGCGCGTCGCGCCGTCGCCGATCCGTGGCGCAGCCACCGCGGCGACACCATAGGCCAAGGCCGCGCCCAGTGCGCACAGCAGTCCGGCAGAGGAGGCACTGGCTAAAATCATGGGCACAGTTTAGCCTTTTGCACACCGCATTCATGCGGTGCGGCTCCGGTCTGCCGGCAGGCGGGCCCCACCCGACGGAAGAATCCCCCATGGCCTCGGCACTCACCGAAAAACTCTCCCGCCTCGTCAAGCAGATCAGTGGCCAGGCGCGCATCACCGAGTCCAACGTGACCGACATGCTGCGCGAGGTGCGCATGGCGCTGCTGGAGGCCGACGTCGCGCTGCCCGTGGTGCGCGACTTCATCGCGCGGGTCAAGGAGAAAGCCCTGGGACAGGAGGTCATGGGCTCGCTCAAACCCGGCCAGGCGCTGGTGGGCATCGTCAACCGCGAACTCGCCGCCACTATGGGCGAGGGCGTCTCGGACATCAACCTGGCCACCCAGCCGCCAGCGGTCATCCTGATGGCGGGCCTTCAGGGCGCCGGCAAGACCACCACCACCGCCAAACTGGCCAGGCACCTGATCGAAAAGCGCAAGAAGAAGGTGTTGACGGTTTCCGGCGACGTCTACCGCCCCGCGGCCATCGAGCAGCTCAAAACCGTCACCGCGCAGGCGGGCGCCGAATGGTTCCCCAGCTCACCCGACCAGAAGCCGCTGGACATCGCCCGCGCGGCGATCGACTACGCGCGCAAGCACTATTTCGACGTGCTGCTGGTCGACACCGCCGGCCGCCTGGCCATCGACGAAGCGCTGATGCGCGAGATCCGCGAACTGCATGCCGAGCTCAAGCCGGTCGAAACGCTGTTCGTCGTCGACGCCATGCAAGGCCAGGACGCGGCCAACACCGCCAAGGCGTTCAAGGACGCGCTGCCGCTGACCGGCATCGTCCTGACCAAGACCGACGGTGACTCGCGGGGCGGCGCGGCGCTGTCGGTGCGGCAGATCACCGGCGCGCCGATCAAGTTCGCAGGCACCAGCGAGAAGATCGACGGGCTGGAGGTGTTCGACGCCGAGCGCCATGCCGGCCGCATCCTGGGCATGGGCGACATCGTCGCGCTGGTCGAACAGGTCACGGCCGGTGTCGACATGGCAGCGGCGCAGAAGCTGGCCGAGAAGGTCAAAAGCGGTGGCGGTTTCGACCTCAACGACTTCCTGGCCCAGATCCAGCAGATGAAGCAGATGGGGGGGCTGTCCAGCCTGATGGACAAGCTGCCCACGCAGATGGCGGCGAAAGCCTCCGAGGCCGATCTCAGCCGTGCCGAGAAGGACATCCGCCGCAAGGAAGGCATCATCAACAGCATGACGCCGCTGGAGCGCCGCAAGCCCGAGCTGCTCAAGGCCACCCGCAAGCGCCGCATCGCCGCCGGCGCGGGCGTGCAGGTTCAGGAAGTGAACCGCCTGCTCAAGGAGTTCGAGCAGATGCAGGAGATGATGAAGAAGATGAAGGGCGGCGGCCTCATGAAGATGATGAAGCGCATGGGCGGCATGAAGGGCCTGGGCGGTGGCGGCGGCATGCCCAGGATGCCGTTCTGAGCCTTCGGAGGGCCTTTTTTCAAGCTGTTTCGGCCCGATTCCAGCGCCAACCGGTCACGGACAGCTATCGAAGTGATAGCGTTTTTCAGGCGGCCCCGGCGGTCACCGGCTGGCGCACCTCGCCGCGCAGCGAATGCGGCATGGCCCCGGTGATGGTCACGTCGATCATCTGGCCCACCAGCCGGGCAGCGTTCGGACCCCCAGGGAAGTTGACGGCACGGTGGCATTCGGTGCGGCCCATCAATTCCTGCGGGTTGCGTCGCGCGGGTCCCTCCACCAGGATGCGCTGCACCGTGCCCACCCGCGTGGCGCTGATGTCGCGGATGTTGCGCTCGATCACGGCCTGAAGTTCCTGCAGCCGGCGCAGCTTGACAGCGTGTGGCGTGTCGTCGTGCAGGTTGGCCGCAGGGGTGCCTGGCCGCGGGCTGAACATGAAGCTGAAGCTGTTGTCGAAGCCGATGTCGTCGATCAGCTTCATCGTCTTCGCGTGGTCCTCGTCGGTCTCGCCGGGGAAGCCCACGATGAAGTCGCTGCTCATCGCCATGTCCGGGCGGATGGCGCGCAGCTTGCGCACGGTGCTCTTGTATTCCATGGCCGTGTAGCCGCGCTTCATGGCCATCAGGATGCGGTCCGAGCCGTGCTGCACCGGCAGGTGCAGGTGGCTCACCAGCTTGGGAACCTTGTCGTACACGTCGATCAGCCGCTGCGTGAATTCATTCGGATGGCTGGTGGTGTAGCGGATGCGCTCGATGCCGGGGATGTCGGCCACGTATTCGATCAGCAGCGCGAAGTCGGCGATCTCCGTGGTGCTGCCCATCTTGCCGCGGTAGGCGTTGACGTTCTGGCCCAGCAGCGTGACCTCCTTCACGCCCTGATCCGCCAGCCCGGCCACTTCGACCAGCACGTCTTCGAACGGGCGGCTGACTTCGTCGCCGCGGGTGTAGGGCACGACGCAGTAGCTGCAGTACTTGGAGCAGCCCTCCATGATGGAGACAAAGGCCGCGCCACCTTCGACCCGCGCCGGGGGCAGGTGGTCGAACTTCTCGATCTCGGGAAAGCTGATGTCCACCTGGGGCTGCGCCTGCCGGGTGCGTTCAGCCAGCAGCTCGGGCAGGCGGTGCAAGGTCTGTGGGCCGAACACCACGTCCACGTAGGGTGCACGCTTGATGATTTCCTCACCCTCCTGGCTGGCGACGCAGCCGCCCACCCCGATCAGCACCCCTTTTTGTTTGAGGTGCTGCACCCGGCCCAGGTCGCTGAAGACCTTCTCCTGCGCCTTCTCGCGCACCGAGCAGGTGTTGAACAGGATCAGGTCGGCCTCGTCGACGTTGGTGGTGGGCTCGTAGCCGGCGGCGGCGTGCATCACATCTGCCATCTTGTCCGAGTCGTACTCGTTCATCTGACAGCCGAAGGTTTTGATGAAGACTTTCTTGGCCATGGTCAACCTGCAGAATCTTGAAAAAGTGAGCAATCAGGCACCATTCCACGTTGGGAATCGGCTGTGTTCAGTGTGAAGCTGGCGGTGGTGGATCGGTGGCCGCCCGGACCTCGAACCTTTCAGGCGCTCAGGCCGGACGGGCTGGCCGCTTCAGCGCGGCTTCCTGGGGCGTGAGAATCCATACCTCGTGGATCAGCCCATGCCCATCGCGCACGTAGTTCACCACCAGTTCGCGGTTGAGCAGTCCGCCGGACATCACCAGCAGGTTGCTCGTGTCGTGGATGCGCGCGCCGGGCGAGAGGCGGTCGGGTTTGCCGTTGAGCGTGACTTCCGGCGGCAGCGTGACCACCAGCTTGCCGCGCAGCGCCGACTCGGGAAAGTTGCGCGGCGTGCCCTGGGCCTGCGCCGAAAGCGGTGCCAGAAGGGGCAGGCTGGTCACAGCCAGCATCATCGACGAAAGGAGCACGGTCAGACAGCGGTTCATGGTGTTCATCCAGAGGCTGAAGAGGATTCCGGGCAGTCTTGCGGCTGCCAACGGCCGGGGAAAAAAGTGTAGCACCGGGCCGCGCAAGGAAAAAGACCCGCAGAGCGGTTGCTGTGCGGGCCTCGAAACCTGGTGGTGGTACCGGGACTTGAACCTGGGACATCAGCATTATGAATGCTGCGCTCTAACCGACTGAGCTATACCACCGAAGGCCGGAATTCTAACAAAGTTTCCGGCGCGTCTTCATTCCGGTGTCTTTATCGGTGGGTGAAGACGGGGGGGCGTTTGTTCAGGAAGGCGTCCATGCCTTCCTTCTGGTCGGCGGTCGCGAACAGCGAGTGGAACAGGCGGCGTTCGAACATCACGCCGTCGCTGAGGCCGCTCTCGAAGGATCGGTTCAGGCTCTCCTTGGCGGCCATGGTGGCCAGCTGCCCGTGCCCGCAGATCACCAGCGCCGCGGCCAGCGCCTCGTCCATCAGCTTGTCCAGCGGCACCACGCGGCTGACCAGCCCGGCCCGCTCGGCCTCCGTGGCGTCCATCATGCGGCCGGTCAGCACCATGTCCATCGCCTTGGACTTGCCCACGGCGCGCGGGAGCCGCTGGGTGCCGCCCGCGCCGGGGATGATGCCGATCTTGATTTCGGGCTGGCCGAATTTGGCGTTGTCCGCGGCGATCATGAAATCGCACATCATGGCCAGCTCGCAGCCGCCGCCCAGTGCAAAGCCCGCCACCGCCGCGATCACCGGCTTGCGGATCGAGCGGATGGTCTCCCAGTTGCGGGTGATGAAATCGTTCTTGTAGACCTCGGCGAAATCGTATTTCGCCATCGCAGAGATGTCCGCACCGGCCGCGAAGGCCTTATCACTGCCAGTGATGATCATGCAGCCGATGGCTGCGTCGGCATCGAAGGCCTTCAACGCGGCCCCAAGCTCGTCCATCAGGGCGCTGTTGAGCGCATTCAGCGCCTTCGGGCGGTTCAGCGTGATGATGCCGACCTTCTCGGCCTCGACACGCACCTCGATCAGTTCGTAAGCCATGGGCTTTCTCCGGGTTCCTGTTGAAATGTTCGGTGGACGCGGTGACTATACCCAAGGCCCGAACCGAGGGAAAACATTGACCAACCGGCTGGTCGGCTAATGGTAAATTTCAACCATGAGAACTTGCCGGACAGACCAAGAGTTACACGCAGTGAACTTTGCTCTGTCCTCAACCATTTAGCAATGACCGAACCCACCGTCCTGTACGAAGCGCGTGGCGCCGTGGCCATCGCCACGCTGAACCGCCCGCAGAGCCTCAACAGCTTCACCCGCCAGATGCACCGCGACCTGGGCGAGGCCATGGCGCGGGTCGAGTCCAACCCGGGCGTGCGCGCCCTCGTGATCACCGGCGCGGGCCGTGGTTTCTGCGCTGGTGCCGACCTGTCCGAATTCGACTTCGAGCCCGGTAAAGACTTGGTGGAGCGCGCCGATCCGGGCCCGGTCATCGACCAGGCCTTCAACCCCACCGTACGCCGCCTGCAGGCGCTGCGGGTGCCAACGATCGCCGCGGTCAATGGCGTGGCCGCGGGTGCAGGCGCCTCGTTGGCCATGACCTGCGACATCGCCATCGCCGCGCCCGGCGCGAGCTTCATCCAGGCCTTCAGCAAGATCGGCCTCATTCCCGACGCCGGCGGCAGCTGGTTTCTGGTCGAGCGCCTGGGCCTGGCGCGCGCGCTGGCGCTGGCCATGACGGGCGACAAGCTGCCGGCCGCGCAGGCCAAAGAGTGGGGGATGATCTGGGACGTGGCCGACGATCCCGTGGCCTGCGCGCTGGCGCTGGCGGAAAAGCTCGCGATGATGCCCACCAAAGCCCTGGTTGCCACCCGCCACCTTCTGCGCGATGCCTCCACTCGGACGCTGCACCAGCAACTCGACGTCGAGCGCGACACCCAGTCCGCGATGGGCCGCACGCACGACTACATCGAAGGCGTGACGGCCTTCCTGCAAAAGCGCCCCGCGCAGTTCAAGGGCGAATGATGACGAGCCCCCACAGCCACACGCTGACGCCCGAACAGGCCCGCGACCTTGCCCGGCGCGTCGGCGAATCCATGTTCGCCGTCGATTCCGCGTCCAAGGACACCATGGGCATGGAACTCATCACCTGCGAGCCCGGCCGCGCCGTCATGCGCATGACGGTGCGGGAGCGGCACCTGAACGGCCACCGCATCTGCCATGGCGGCTTCATCTTCACCCTGGCCGATTCGACTTTCGCGTTCGCCTGCAACAGCTACAACAAAAACGCGGTGGCGGCCGGTTGCAGCATCGAATTCCTGCGCCCCGGCAACCTGGACGACGTGTTGACCTGTGAGGGCGTGGAGCAGACGCTGCAGGGGCGCCACGGGGTCTACGACATGCGCGTGAGCAACCAGAAAGGTCAGGTCGTGGCGCTGTTTCGTGGCAAGAGCGCCCAGATCCAGGGTACCGTCATCCCCGAACAATCAGAAACCGGAGGCACGGCATGAGCGCCTTTTCGCTCGAACCGATCGAGAAAGCCAGCATTGACGAATTGCGCGCGCTGCAGTTCAAGCGCCTGAAGGCGACCCTGGTGCATGCCTACGCCAATTCGCCGGTCTACAAGGCCAAATTCGACGAAGCGGGCGTGCATCCAGACGACCTGAAAACCCTGGCCGACCTCGCGAAGTTCCCGTTCACCACCAAGAAAGACCTGCGCGACAACTACCCCTTTGGCCTGTTCGCCGTACCGCGCGAGCGTTGCGCGCGCATCCATGCCTCCAGCGGTACCACCGGCAAACCCACCGTGGTGGGCTACACGCTGAAGGACATCGACACCTGGGCCGGTGTGGTGGCGCGCTCGATCCGCGCCGCCGGCGCACGCCCCGGCGACATGGTGCACGTGAGCTACGGCTACGGCCTGTTCACCGGCGGCCTCGGTGCGCACTACGGCGCGGAGAAGCTGGGCCTGACCGTGGTGCCCTTCGGCGGCGGGCAGACCGAGCGCCAGGTGCAGCTGATCCAGGACTTCCGGCCCGACATCATCATGGTCACGCCGAGCTACATGCTGGCCATCGCCGACGAGTTCGAGCGCCAGGGCATCAACCCGGCCGAATGCTCCCTGCGCATCGGCATCTTCGGTGCCGAGCCCTGGACCAACGACATGCGGCTCGCGATTGAGCAACGCATGGGCATGCACGCGGTGGACATCTACGGCCTCAGCGAGGTCATGGGGCCCGGCGTGGCCAGCGAATGCGTCGAAACCAAGGACGGCCCGACCATCTGGGAAGACCACTTCTACCCCGAGATCATCAACCCCGACACCGGCGAGCCCGTGATGGATGGCGAGATGGGCGAGCTGGTCTTCACCAGCCTGACCAAGGAAGCGCTGCCCATCATCCGCTACCGAACGCGCGACCTCACGCGGCTGCTGCCCGGCAGCGCGCGCACCATGCGCCGCATGGAAAAGATCACCGGACGCAGCGACGACATGATGATCATTCGCGGCGTCAACGTGTTCCCCACGCAGATCGAGGAGCTGATCCTCAAGCGCCCCGAACTCAGCGCCCACTACCAGTGCGTGCTGACCCGCGAGGGCCCGCTGGACAACCTCAAAGTGGCAGTGGAAACGCGCCCCGGCCTTTCGCCCGAAAGCATCGAGGCCCGCGCCGCCGCCAAGCTGCTGCAGCACGAGATCAAGGTCTACGTGGGCAGCAGCGTCGAGATCGAGCTGCGCGCCGAAGGCGGCGTCGAGCGCAGCCAGGGCAAGGCCAAGCGCGTGGTCGACCAGCGCCGCTGAGCGGTGCGCCGAAACCGGGCGCCGACGGCAGCGCCCGGGAATCACTTTCGCTATCTTGTTGATAGCTGCTTGTGGCCGTCCGACGCTGGGTTTCAGCCGATCTGGCGACCTTTTTTCGGCTGAAACGGCCTCAGGAGACGCTGGTAAGCCAGCGGGCGGCGGCCGTGGCGTCGCGCACACTCAGCCGCCAGGTGGTGGCCCGTTCCGGCAGGGTCAGTGGCAGGCGCAGCAGGCGCTTGTCGCGGGCGACCAGCGCGGTCAGCTCACGGCCCGGCCCTGCGTAGAGTGCCAGGTCGTCGAGTTTGTGCAGCCGCCAGGCTTCGCCGGTGCGGGTGTCGGTTTCCACGGCCAGCCATTCGTCACCGGGTGAAAAGCCGGCGCGCTCGGCAGCGCCACCGCGCAGCACCACCTTGACCTGGATGCCCGCGGTTTCCGTCACGCGCAGGCCCAGGCGCTGCGCGGGCTGGGCCGCGTCTTCGTGCACCGCGACGCCGTGGTGCTCCAGCAGGTCCTTCAGCGGCAGCTCGCCAGTGCCGTGCACCCAATCGGCCAGTTCGGGGCTGAAGTCGCGTCCGCCGAGATCGGCCAGAACCGCCAGCAGGTCGTCTTCACGCATCGGCCCGGCCAGGCAGCGCGCCCACAGCGCGCGCATCACGGCATCGAGCGTGGTGTGGCCCTCCCGGCGCAGGCTCAGGTCCAGGCACAGGGCCACCAGCGCGCCCTTGGTGTAGTAGCTGACGGTGGCGTTGGGGGTGTTTTCGTCGGGGCGGTAGTACTTCACCCAGGCGTCGAAGCTGGCCTGGGCGACCGACTGCACGGCGCGCCCGGGGGTTTGCAGCACCTGGTTGATGGTTTTGTTCAGCAGCTTCAGGTAACCCGCGTCGTCCAGCAAGCCGGCACGGCGCAGCAGCAGGTCGTCGTAGTAGCTGGTGAAGCCTTCGAAGAACCAGAGCAGACGGGTGTAGTTTTCCTGGGTGTAGTCGTAGCGCGTGAATTCGGCCGGGCGCAGACGCTTGACGTTCCAGGTGTGGAAATACTCGTGGCTGATCAGCCCCAGCAGCGTGGTGTAGCCATCGCTTGCCTTGGTTTCGCCGAGGCGGGGCAGGTCGCGCCGGCCGCAGATCAGCGCGGTGGAGTTTCGGTGCTCCAGCCCGCCGTAGCTGTCGTCCACGGCATTGAGCATGAACACATAGGACGTGTGCGGGGGCTTGCCGCGTCCGTGCCAGAAACGGATCGCGGTCTCGCAGATGGTCCTGGTGTCGGCCAGCAGGCGCTCGCCGTCGAACGCCGCCGTGGCGCCCGCGACCACGAACCGGTGCGGTACGCCGGCGGCCTTGAAGTGGCCGCTCCAGAACGCGCCCAGTTCGAACGGACAGTCGGCGAGTTCGTCGTAGTCGGCGGCGGCGTAGAGGCCGAAGCCGTGCGGATCGACCCGCGCCGCCGTCAGGCCGGTGGCGACCTGCCAGCGCGGGCGGGTCCTGGGCGCGCTCAGCTCCAAGGTGTGTGGGTGGTGCGTATGGCCTTGCGCGCGCAGGCACAGGCTGGTGGCGTTGAAGAAGCCGCGCGAAGCGTCGAGCCAGGCGGTGCGGACCGAGGCGTCGCCGGCATAAACCGCGTAATCCAGCGTGAGCGCCGTGCCGGGCTTGCAGGCCACTTCCCAGCTGCTCTTGCCGGTCTGCACCACCGGCAGCGCGCGACGGCCCTGACGCGCCCGCAGGCCCTGGAGGTGTCGGGCGAATTCACGGATCAGGTAGCTGCCGGGAATCCATGCCGGCAGGCTCAGGCGCTGCATCCCCTCGGGCTCTGCGATGGTCAGGGTGACCCGGTACAGGTGGGTGTGCGGCTCGGGCATGTCGATCCGGTAACGGATCGGCGCCGGTGTCTTGGGCGGGTTGGGCATGGTGGCGGCAAGAATAGCCGAGACCGGCGCAGCCTGCCGGGTGATCGGACGAGAACGGGCCCGCGCCGGGTGCAACGCGTTCAGGTTCCGGCGGCGCCGAAAACGCAGGCCAGCGTGGCCACCAAGGTCAGCCGCCAGCGCAACGGCAACCAGTGGGACAGACCGGCGTCGGCCCAGGTCTTGCGATCCACCACATAGCTCGCCGCGAGGGTCAGCCCCAGCAAGGGCAGCCCGGCAAACGCCGGCATCAGGAGGGCGACCCAGGCCAGCAGTGGCGGGACGGTTCCCCAGACCAGGTGAAAAGCGTGCCCCGGCGTCTGCGTTGCGGCAAAGCGCAGGCCGATGCCCCAGTGGATGCCACCGAGGAAGGACACGATCACGGCGCCGTAGGCCGCGAGCGCCAGCGCGACGAACGGGTGCAGGTCGGGGCTGACCAGCCACAGCAACAGCGCCAGGGTGATGAAGGGCAGCAGGCCCGCGTAGCCGAGCCAGTCGATCAGGGTGCGTTTCGGGTCGTGCTGCATGCGGGTTGGGCCCGGCGATATCCGCGGGGATCGAAGCGCCGCTGGTTTTTCAGGGCCTGGTGTCGGTGAGGAGTTTATCGACCTGCGCGGCGCTGATCGCACCTGGAACCCGCGAGCCGTCGGCAAAGACCAGGGTCGGGGTGCCGGTGATCTTGTGCTTTCTGCTGAACTCCACGTTGCGTGTGAGCGCGGTCGTGTCACAGGTGGCTGCAGCCGGGATGATGTCGCGCAGCATCCAATCGGACCAAGCCTTCGCACGGTCTTTGGCGCACCAGATGTTTTTTGACTTTTCCATGGAGTCCTTGCCCAGGATGGGCAGCAGGAACATGTGGATGGTGACGTTGTTCACCTTTTGCAAATCGGCTTCGAAGCGCTTGCAGTAGCCGCAGTTCGGATCCTCGAACACCGCCAGTTTTCGTTTGCCGTCGCCGCGCACGATGGTGAAGGCGTCCTTCACCGGCAGCGCGCCGAAGTCGATGGCAGTGAGCTTTTCGATGCGCTCTTCGGTCAGGTTGCGCCGCTGTTTGGTGTCGATGAGGTTGCCCTGGATCAGGAAGTTGCCTTCGGCGTCGGTGTAGACGATGTCGGTGCCACCGATGCGCACCTCGTACAGGCCGGGCATCGGCGACTTGGTGATTTCGTCGATCTTGGGCAAATTGGGAATGCGCTCGCCCAGGTTCTTGCGGATCGTGGCTTCCTGCGCGAGGGCGCCGAAGGCGGCGGCCAGTGCGGTTGCCGCCAAGGTGGATTTCAGTATGGGGTTCATGGAATGTCCGTTGGGGTAATGGTTCAGAGGCCGGGTCTTGCGCCCATCGCCCGCCGGGTCACCCAGTCTTTCAGGGGGCCGAGGCGGTCGAAGCCACTCATGCCCCAGTTGCGAAGCGCCTGCGCCGGTGCGCCGGGCAGGGCAAACAGCTGCTGCAGGCCGTCGGTCGCCAGGCCGGTGGCCAGCACGTCGGACTTGCGGGCGCGCTCGTAGCGTCGCAGCAGCTTCAGGTCGCCCGGGCTGCGCCAGTCTTCGCGTTCCTGCAGAACCCGGGCCAGTTCGGCGACGTCGGCCAGGCCGAGGTTCAGGCCCTGGCCCGAGAGCGGATGCACGGTGTGCGCCGCGTCACCCGCCAGGGCCCATCCACGGCCGACCCAGCGGTCCGCCCGCGCGATCTGGAGCGGCCAGCTCGCGCGTTCGCCGATCAGGCTCAGGCGGCCCAGCGTGTGGTGGCTGGCGGATTCCAGCATCAGGCAGAAGTCCTCGGCCGGGGCGGCCAGCAGTTCAGGAACGCGTTCATGGGGAACTGACCACACAACGGCCACCGAGTTCCCTGCCGGTCCGTCCAGCGGCAAAAAAGCCAGGATGTCGCTTGACGTGAACCACTGCCAGGCGGTCTGGCCGTGTGGTTTTTCGGTCTCCAGCCGGGTGGCCACGGCGTGTTGCGGGTAGGGCCGGGCATTGAATTCGACGCCGAACTCGCTGCGGGTGCGGCTGGCCTTACCCTCGCAGACCACGGTCAGCGCGGCGTCGACCGGCGCATCGAGCACGTCGATCAGGGGTTGAAACCGAACCGCGTCGGCGAGTTGCCGCTCCAGCGCCGGCACGTCCACGATCCAGGTCAGCGCGGGGCTGCCTTGCTCGAAGGCGTCGAAACGCACCGATCCGCCGTCGTCGCCCTGCACGGCCATTCGCAACACCGGCGTCGCGGTGCGTTCGTCGGGCCAGCAGCGCAACGATTCGAGCAGCGCGCGCGATGCGCTGTTCAGCGCGTAGGCGCGCACATCCCCGTGGCCGGACGGCGAAACCGGCGCCATCCCGGCGGGCGCCACCAGCGCCACGCGCAGCCGTTCGCGCGCGAGCAGCAAGGCCAGCGCGCGCCCGACGATGCCGGCGCCACGGATGCAGACGTCAAAGGTGTTTGCCATGGGAGGGATTGTAGGAGTCAGGGCAGAATCGAACCCTTTTAGCCCGCGCCGCTTTGCATACGAGGTCCCGCCCGTGAGCCACGTCGATCCTGATGTCATCGCCACCATCGCCGCATTGACGGTCTACCCGGTCAAGTCCTGCGCGGGCGTGCCCCTCACCGAGGCGGTGCTGACCGAGGCCGGTCTGGACCTGGACCGTGCCTGGATGGTGGTGGACGCCCGGGGTGAATTCGTGAGCCAGCGCGAATGCCCGCGCATGGCCTTGGTGCGGCCCCAGATCAAGACCTTCGAGATCATCCTGCGTGCCCCTGGCATGCTGGCGCTGCATCTCGGGATCGACACGGTCGAGCAGCCCGCGCGGGTGCGCGTGTGGGACGACGAGGTGCCGGCTTTCGACATGGGTGATGTGGCGGCGCAGTGGTTCACCGACTTTCTGGGCCGGCCCGCACGGCTGGTGCGTTTTGATCCGGCGCACCGCCGCCTGTCCAGCCTCAGGTGGACGGGTGGTATCGAGGCACCCAACCAGTTCAGCGACGGATTTTCCCTGCTGGTGACCAGCGAGGCCTCGCTGGTCGAACTCAATCGGCGCTTGCAGGCCACCGGCCAGCCGCCGGTGGATATGGCCCGTTTCCGGCCCAACGTGGTGTTGGGCGGCGTGGAGGCACACGACGAAGACCGGCTCGGCGTGCTGCGCATCGACACCGGAGCCGGCGTGGCCGAGCTGAAACCGGTCAAGCCCTGCGCGCGCTGCCCCATCCCCGACATCGACCCGGCCACCGCCGTGTCCCATTCGGCGGTGAGTGACACCTTGCAGACGTACCGGCGTGACCGCCGCCTGGATGGAGCGGTGACCTTCGGCATGAACGCCATGGTGCTGCGTGGCGACGGGCAGGTGCTGCGCGTGGGGCAGTCCGTGGCGGCCGATTTCGAATTCGACTGAGGGCCGCGCCGGCGGGTGGGCGGGACCGGACCGCCCGGTAAAATTGCCGGTTCACCCCAGATCCTCCGAAAGCCCTGACATGAGCCTCCAATGCGGCATCGTGGGCCTGCCCAACGTGGGCAAGTCCACCCTCTTCAACGCCCTCACCAAGGCCGGCATCGCCGCCGAAAACTACCCCTTCTGCACCATCGAGCCGAACACCGGTGTGGTGGAGGTGCCCGACCCGCGGCTGCAGCAGCTGGCCGAAATCGTCAAGCCCGAGCGCATCCTGCCGGCCATCGTCGAGTTCGTCGACATCGCGGGCCTGGTGGCCGGTGCCAGCCAGGGCGAGGGCCTGGGCAACCAGTTCCTGGCGCACATCCGCGAAACCGACGCCATCGTCAACGTGGTGCGCTGCTTCGAAGACGACAACGTCATCCACGTGGCCGGCCGCGTGGACCCGATCGCCGACATCGAGGTCATCCAGACCGAACTGTGCCTGGCCGATCTGGGCACGGTGGAAAAAAGCCTGACCCGCTACACCAAGGCCGCCAAGTCGGGCAACGACAAGGAAGCGGCCAAGCTGGTGGCGGTGCTGAGCAAGGTGCAGGCGGTGCTGAACGAAGGCAAGCCGGTGCGCGCGATGGACCTGAGCAAGGAAGAGCGCGCGCTGATCAAGCCGCTGTGCCTGATCACCGCCAAGCCAGCCATGTTCGTCGGCAACGTGAGCGAGACCGGCTTCGAGAACAACCCCTTTCTGGACCGCCTGAATGAATACGCGGCCAGCCAGAACGCGCCCGTGGTGGCCATCTGCGCCAAGATGGAAGCCGACATGGCCGACATGAGCGACGAAGACCGCGCGCTGTTCCTGCACGAGATGGGCCAGGACGAGCCCGGGCTGAACCGCCTGATCCGCGCCGCCTTCAAGCTGCTGGGCCTGCAGACCTACTTCACCGCCGGCGTGAAGGAGGTGCGCGCCTGGACCATCCACATCGGCGACACCGCGCCGCAGGCGGCCGGCGTGATCCACGGCGACTTCGAGCGCGGCTTCATCCGCGCCCAGACCATCGCCTTCGATGACTACATCGCCTACAAGGGCGAACATGGCGCCAAGGAAGCCGGCAAGATGCGCTCCGAGGGCAAGGAATACGTGGTCAAGGACGGCGACGTGCTCAACTTCCTGTTCAACGTCTGAGTGGGCCAGCCATGCTGCCGCAGCGTCCAACGAGTGCCACAAAGCCCGTTCCGGCACGGTTTTGAGCGTCTTTTTGGGGTTTGCTAATTAGGTATTGATTGTTTGTCTTTTTGGCTGTATCCTGCGTGCAT
>JADHED010000820.1_pt1 | contig 31369 bp, 26 predicted proteins | sample 8952041 | NCBI WGS metagenome assembly JADHED01 (sample SAMN16124423, study PRJNA663239) | bioreactor sludge metagenome | isolation source: sludge (control) | place: India:Bengaluru | collected 2018-09-08
CAACAGATAACACGCGCTATGATGGAGCAGGACTTTGGCAAAATGCAGGAACAGTTTTCACGCTTCATAGCCAGCAGTGCCGAGGAGCGTTACACACACCTGCTCAACCATCGCCCCGATTTACTGCAACGCGTACCGCTGCAACACCTTGCCAGCTATATTGGTGTTACACCTGAATCGCTCAGCCGCATACGCAAACGCATACAGGGCAAGTAAAACTATTTACCGCCCTTTCTTATCAACCACACTGCAAGCAGCAGTTCGCCCAGTGCCATCGGCAGGCTCAATACGGCCTCTACAGTTGCTTTATACAGCATATAGCCTGCACATGTTTGTTGCAATATATTAGTACCCATGTATGCCACACCTGCAAAAAATGCTAGCCCGCTTATCAGCTTAGGTATAGCGGCTGTGCGGCAAGCCAATGTACCTATCAGCAGCAGATGCATACCAAACACTATCAACCCCTGCGACCATACATCCAGAAAGCAATCTATATAGCGCATTACCGCATTGGCATCTGCACCCTTCATGGCAGATAAATCCTGTGCATAGTACAATTGCAGTATAGCCACCGCCAGCCATACACAATACACCACACGCAGCCAACCTGCGATGCGCGACAGTGCAGGATTATCTTGCAGAAAGAATTTGTACAGTGCCCATGCCACCACTACATCCAGCAGCAGCATAATGCTATAGGTAGTTATTACCGTAGGCAGCATGACCCGTTGTTGCAGTATGTTACTAAGTGTAGCAGCGCTATCGCCTTTTACATATATGGTACCAAAAGCATAGCCATAGCCAATGCCTGCAACTATAGCCATCGCTATCAGCGACCAGCCTGCCAGTTTAGCCATTTGTCTGCGGTTGATTATATCTTCGTTCATTTGCATCATTTTTTTGATGCGGCAAAACTATCTAACCGAACAGGTTCGATTTTTTGACTTTTGGTAAGAAACAACTAATCAGAAACCCTCTTTCCCTTAAAATAATAATTTGTCAAATATTGCTTGGGAGGATATTGATTGTTACCACCTGTAGTTTTTCTGACTATAAACAAACTGTCTGTAGAAGGATAATACACAATGGTATCTCTACGATCACCAAATTTGTCCCAATCATTGTAAGTGGATTGCATATTATGACCGGCATATTTTAGTGTTATTCCGGTATTGTTATCCTCGTATACAAATATTTGATCAATATCTGTTTTCTCTATAGTAATAGTAACTTCTTTGACGCTATTGTAGGCTCTATCTAAGATAACTTTTGAACTCTCCCAATGGGTCTCTTGGTGATATAACTCGGCCTGTCCTCTGAAAGTGCCGGCAACGCGTTTAGTTTCTTTTCTTATCTGTTGCTTTTTGCAGGAAGCCGTTGCAAAGGATAGCAATAGCATAGGGATTATTAATTTTTTCAAGTCGGTTTTATTTTAGGTTTGTTTGATAATTGGCAAAATACATGCCAAAAGAGCATCCTGTATTAAATGCCTGGCAACAAGCCTTAACGTCTCCCCACAAAAGTATATGTTGTACAAGATAACGCATGAGCATATGGCCCCCCTTGATAGGATCTTCTACAGGTCTTATAGGTAAGAAAAAAACTATCAGCAGAGGGCTTACATCTTACCAAAACTGCTTCAGCCCCCATTTGCACATCGTGTCCAGTATAATAATAGTGTAGCGTTTTACCCAATTCTCCAAACCTTACAGATATTGAATCTTTGGCAAAACCCTCTACAAGCACAGCTGCATAATATGAAGTATCTATATTATACTGAGTGTAATAATGGCTTTCAGTATAGTGCATTAATCCAAGATAATTTCCGGAAACCTCGTAATTGGGGCCTTTCTTTCTCAACTTGTTTTTATTACAAGAAAGCATCAAAGCAGCTACAACAAAAAGAGAGATATATTTTTTCAACAAAATTGGGTTTATACTGTAAAATTAAACAAAGTATTCTTATTGCTACATTAGTTTCTCTTTCTACTTTTGAAGCCATGAACTTTAAAAGGCTTACAATCCTTTTTATATATGCAGGGAGCATTTGGGGTATTGCTCCATTTGTATTGATGTTTAATGTTCACAACTATGTTCGCTACGCTACCTTAGGGTTTATTGTATCAGCATTAGGTGCATTCGTCTTCTATTTGCTTGATGTACTCACTAATAAAATGCTGAAAAAACTGAAATGATACCCGCAGATTTTTCAGACATACAATTACAGCTTCGTAAACAGGAAGGCAAAACACAGGTGTACGACCCCATCCGCCGCAAGTGGATAATACTGACACCTGAGGAGCATGTGCGCCAGTACCTGTTACAATACCTGATGCAACAACTGCAATACCCCGCATCGCTGATAGCTGTAGAAAAACAATTGATACTGGGTAGCCTTACCAAACGCTTTGATATTGTAGTGTACAACCGCGACCACAAACCGTGGCTACTTGCAGAGTGCAAAGCACCGGATGTAATGATAACCGAAGCCACACTCAATCAACTATTGCAATACCACAACACACTGCAATGCCGTTATTGGCTGCTGTGCAACGGGCATCAGCTATATTGTGCCGATGCGGGAGATATTAGTAATATAAAATGGTTAGAAGCCCTGCCTGCCTACAATGGCTGAGTAGCGGGCGCTGTTCATTGTTTCCACCGCTTTGCGTATCACGGCATCATCCCATGTGGTAATAGAATAATAACCATTGCTGCGGAATAGTATGCGTGCCAGTTGTGCCTTTAGTTGCAGGCGGAAGTAATCCTGATTGGTCTTGGCACGCAGCACACGCTCTACCGCGCGTCGGAAGGTCGGGTCTTGCATCTTCAGGAAGCCTGCCACCAGTTCATCACCATTATACTTGGCACTGAAGTCTGCAATGGTTTTGTATTGCAGTAGTTGTGCGCGGTTGTGCATATAGTAGTTCCACACCGTGCGGCGTGCATCTTCGCTATACAGCATATTGGTAAGCCCCGGTGTAAGCCTTGCCGTATCATAAGGCACAAACACATCGGGCTTTATGCCACCACCACCATACACCACGCGTTTGTTGGCAGTGTAGTAACGTGCAGTATCGTCTGTTATAATGCTGTCGTTACCGTTCAGTACGTCATTCTCAAATCGCCTGATAAAATCTTCATCATACGCATCGCGTCCGTTTTTGTAAGAGCGTTGTATGCAGCGCCCCGATGGTATATAGTATTTCGCAACCGTCAGGCGCAGTGCAGCCCCGTCGTCCAGGTCGTACTGTTCCTGTACAAGCCCTTTGCCATAAGAGCGGCGACCTATGATGATACCCCTGTCATAATCCTGCACAGCCCCCGAAAGTATCTCGCTGGCAGATGCCGAACCTTCATCTATCAATATGGCTATCTTCCCTTTTTCAAATCCGTTCAGCCCTTCGGTTTTATAATCTATACGCTTGTTGTGCAGGCCTTTGGTATATACTATCAGTTTATCACCTTCCAGCAGTTCGTCTGCTATCAATTGTGCCGCTTCCAGATACCCGCCGGGGTTTTGGCGCAGGTCTATTACCAGCTGCTCCATGCCGCTTGCTTTCAGTCCTTTCAGCGCACGGGCAAATTCTTCGTGCGTGGTAGCGCTGAAGCGGTTTATTTTTATGTAGCCCGTCTTTGTATCCAGCATTATGTTGGCATCTACACTTACCACAGGTATTTCGCCACGGGCAATGGTCAGTTGTTTCATGGCATTGCTCACCGGGTCTTTCAGCGTTACACTTACTTTACTGTTCAGCCTGCCCTTCAGCATTTTTATCACATTGTCGCTCGGTATCTGCCTGCCTGCTATTATGCTGTCGCCAACTTTTACAATCTTATCGCCAGTTACCACACCAGCCTTGTCTGCGGGACCGCCGGGTATTACAGACGTTACGTTCATCGTATCGTCAAATATGAAAAACTCTACACCTATGCCGTAGAAACTACCTTCCAAATCTTCGTTTACTTCTGCCAGTTCATCGGCAGGTATGTAGGATGTGTGGGGGTCCAGGTCGCTCAGTATGCCCTCTATGGCACCTTTATACAGCTCATCGGTCTTTACAGAATCAACATATTTTTCGTTGATGAGGTCTATTATCTGCTCCAGCCTGTCGTTTCGTTGCATTACGGCCTGTATATCGCGCTTGCCGCGCAGTGTATCGCGCAGATTGAAGCCCAAAGCCATACCGCCTACCATTACTACCGAAAAAAACAGGGGTGTCCAAACCTTAAAACCACCCGATTGCTTGCCGTCCATTTATAAAAAGATGGGCAAAGTTAGGCGCATTTAACGATTAAATAATAAACTTATTTGATGGTCATATTCAATTAACAAAACAGTATTAGGAAAATGCTGCCGCATACTGCATTTTTGTAGTCAAATATCCCGTTATGGCATCCATACTCCTTGTAGAAAGCGGCTCGACAAAAACTGACTGGTGCCTGCTGGCAAAAGGCAAAAAGCCCGTACGCTTCAGCACAGGTGGCATCAACCCGCATTTGCAAAGCAAAGATGCCATAGTGCAACTGCTGCAAACAGAGCTGGCATGGAATCCTAAAAAGCACAATGCAGATGCCATAGCCTACTACGGCGCGGGGGCAGGCAGCACTGCCAAGCAAAAAGAAATGGCGGCCGTCCTCAAAAAACACTTCGGCATTAAAGATGTAGAGGTGCATGGCGATATGATGGCGGCGGCACGCGCCCTGTGCGGCGATAACAAAGGCATGGTGAGCATACTGGGCACAGGCAGCAATTGCTGCTATTATAACGGTAAAAAAATAGCCGAGCAAAAGCCATCGCTGGGCTATATAGCGGGCGATGAAGGCAGCGGCAACTATATGGGCAAGCGCGTACTGCAATACTATGCCTACAATACTTTTGATACAGAACTGAAACTGGCATTCGAGCAGTTGTTTGGCAACGATGTGCAGGCGCTGATAAACAGGCTGTATAGCGAGCCTTTCCCCAACCGCTACCTGGCAGGTTTTGTGCAACTATTGGTAAATACCCGCGGCCACTACATGACCGAAAATATTATTGAAGACTGCATCAACGACTTCTTTCATCATCATATACTGAAGTATCGCAATAGCTGGAAGCTGCCGCTATATTTTACAGGTAGTGTATCGCATCTTTTCAGCGATGTAATAGAAAGCCTCTGCAACCAATACGAACTGGAACTGGGCACAATAGCCAAAAGCCCGATGGATGGGTTGATTGCTTATCATAAGAAACACCTCTAAGCAATTGCACTATGCGTGCTAAAGAACACTACGACAATCATCTGGCTTCTTTCTATGCATGGATGGCAGGAGATTTTGATACGGCTAAACTTTCATTTGAAAGCTGGCTAAAACAAAAACAGATATACCCTGCAAGCACCAAAGTAGCCATAGACCTTGGCGCAGGGCATGGTATACAAACAGCTGCACTGGCTACACTTGGCTTTCAAGTAACCGCTATCGACTTTAGTAAACAATTGCTTGATGAGTTGAGCACTAACTGCACAAATAATAAGGTAGCCATACAAATAGACGACATCAGGAATGTAGCCAACTACAAACACCTGAATCCCGAACTGATTATTTGCTGGGGCGATACACTTACGCATCTGGAAACAAAGCAGGATGCAGAACAATTACTGAAAGCATGCTTTGATGCATTAGTAATTGGCGGGCTTTTACTATTATCGTTTCGCAACTATAGCGAGGCTTTAGCAGGCAATCAACGTTTTATTCCTGTAAAAAGTGACGAAAACCGTATTCTCACCTGCGTGCTTGACTATGAAGATGAGTATGTAACTGTTACAGACCTGCTACATCAAAAGCAGGAAGGTAAATGGGAACAATACGTCAGCAGTTACAAAAAACTAAGGCTTGATGTGCAGAAAGTGCTGCATTTGCTTACAGGTATGGGTATGCAAATAATAACGCATGAGCAGTTCAACCGTATGGAAACTATCATCGCGTTAAAACCCACCTCAGCTATTTGATATAATATAAATAGCTACTACAATCATTCCGTTTTACAATTTTCTTACACACCCACTAAGGGTGTATACACCTTTTGTCGTCTTTCTGGTATAAAACCATTTTATGAGAAAGATATTACTCCTTATTGCCATTACTACAGTAATTGCAAACAGCGCATCTGCGCAAATCAAATACCACGACATCAACCCCGATACTACCATCAGCACTTGGGATATGGTAACCATTGCCCCCGTGGTAAAACTCCCCGGCTATGGCACCAGCAATGCTATAGATATATGGTGGCACCCTGTGCCGGAGGTTGTAGTAAACGCATGGAACGATTGTGAAGTATTGTATGATGCCAGTGGCACCTACCCTGCTATGCTGAAAGCAGGTGACAGCATCAGCGTAAGCGGTACATGGAAAAAACCGAGCTATGCCCCGCTGAACAAAGCGGGCGTGGGCAACTGGTCAGCTAATGCTACCGACAAGTATCTGGGCATCCGCGCCAAAAACAATGGTATGTGGAACTATGCATGGCTGAAGATGACAGTAGCCAACGCAGCCGCATCATTTACTGTAAAAGAATATGCTGCAGAAACGACAGGGAAGAAAATAAACGCAGGTGTAAAGACAAGCACTACCATAGCATACATACCACAGGAATACAAACTGAATATAACACCTACTGCAAGCGTTATTGATATTGCAGGATTGGAAGGCACGAACAACATCACCCTTACAGACATTGGCGGGCGTGTTGTATATAACGACATTGCAACAACAGGCAAGCACAGCATCAATACACAACAGCTTACAAAAGCAGTATACATACTACGCATCAGCAATGGCGAAAAGCACATAGCCACTAAAGTGCAACTTTGATTTCTTCTTAATACAATAAAAAAAACGGCATTGTGTCTACAATGCCGTTTTACCCCCTTCCGTATCGTGTTTCCCCATTATTCCGATACATTCATCCTCACACTATCGCTTGCTTTAGCTAGTCTATTTTACAAAGTGCAGTGTTTCTGTTCCGTTCTTACTGTCGCCACTTAGCTTTATCTGGTTGTCCGTTTTGCTATCTATCACCCAGTCGTCTGCCAGTTCCAGTACCTTCTCATCCGTAGTATTGAATGCCAACACCATTTTTTGTTTGCCGTCATCACTTATCTGGCTCCATGTACCGCTGATGGTTTGTCCGTTGCGGATAACATTTATTGTATTGTTGCTGTTAAATTCAAACGTATTGCCACTATAGTCGTTTGTTTCTTCTTTTGTTTTATCGTAGTAATAACTGATGCGCCATTTGCCGCTTGCCACACTTGTGTTTGATGACGGTGTTACATTATTACTGTCATCATTTTTATCGCAACTGCTGCTTGTCAGTGTTGTAAACATTATCAGTGCTGCTATGGGAGCTATCAATTTCTTCATTGCTGTAGTATTTATGTTGTAAAACTATCATGCACATAGCAGCATACAAAACGATATACCACCATCTGGGAAATGAAACAACCGAAGCGGGATAATAACAGATGAAGCGGAAATATAGCCGACGAAACAGCCATAAAAGAATGTTGCCGAAACAGGAGCTTCGGCAACATAGGTAAACACTCAATAAAGGTTTATTGCACTACACTAAATCGCATATTGCCGACATTACCCTCGTCGTCATGTATGCGAAGCATATAAACACCCGCAGGCATATTAGTTGTCTGTACCTGATGCTGCACCTGTCCGTCAACAGGCTTCAACTGTGTACGATACAGCACTCTGCCTACGGCATCTGTAATATCTATATTCAGTTCTTTAGCACTGCTATATCCTTTCAGCGTAAAGACACCATTATTCGGATTCGGATACAATTTCCATTCATTCATGTCAATCGTACCTACTTCCAGTTGCAGGTTTTTACCTATAGTAATGATATTACTCAAAGCAGTATCAGGTTCAGCACACGTCAGGTCGCTGAGCATCCAGAGTTGTATCTGGTCGCCTGTTCTTACATCCTGATCTACTACTGCTATGTATTTAGGTGTTTTACCCGAAAGCACTACTACTCCGTTCTTTATCCATCTGTATTCAGGACTGTTACCCATATTGGTATGCGTAGCACTGAAGGTAATAGCAGTACCCGAAGGCACACTGCTACCCGGAGAAACTTTCAGCAAAGCAGTAGGCGGCAAATTGCCCGATGCATTAATAGTATAGATGTCGCTGGTATCTTGTTGCTTAGTCAGGCATGGCCAGTTTGCTGTGTAGATGCAGTATATAACATCACCTGTTACCAAGCTGTTACTTTGCCAAGTAACGCGGTTTGTGGTTCCCGGTATTTCTACATTATTCTTATACCACCTCAACACAGGTGCATTACCACCACCTGTAGCATTGGCTGTAAATGATACCATGTCTCCTATACAGATATTCACACCCGGTGCTATCGTCAGTTTAACGTCCGGCGTTATGGTATTGAACACAGAAACCAGCGCACTGTCTTTGCTCTTACAATTGCCCAGTTCTGCTTCTACCACATAGTAGCCCGACATAGCAGGTGTAGATGATGGCCTGTTGGCAACCTGGCCTGTTGTAGTATAGCTTGGTCCTGTCCACTTGTATGTTACACCATTAGTAGCACTGTAAGTACTCATAGCAATGGTGCTGCCAGTACAGAAGTTGCCGCCACCACTTATTACAGGCACTACAGGTGTACTATCCACTACAGCGGTGAAGCTGTCTTTAGCTATACATCCGTTGAGGCTTGCTGTAACAATGTATTTGCCCGATGCGTTTGTACCTACATTCACAAATACTTCGGTAGCCGATGTGCTTGTCCACATGTTAGGGCCTTGCCATGTATAAGACACACCCGGCGTACTGCTGAATGCAGTGAATGCAAATGTATTTCCGGTACAAATAGGCGAATTATGTGTGATGGTTGGCGTATCCGGCAATAGCTTGATTGTAATATTACTCAGGTTGCTATAACCCACACCAGCAGGCGATGTATATGCCATACGGATACGGTATAAAGTACCCGGAGGTGTATTATTCGGTATCTTCAGCTTCATAGTACCAGGGGCTGCCGATGTAACAGAACCTAAAGTAGTATATGTTGCGAAGTTGCCAAACGGATCTGACAACTGAACAGAGAATACGTTGCTGGTATTAAACGGATTGGTAATTGCATAGCTTACCGTAAGTGTATCGCCCGCACATATATTCAACGGGCTTACCGCAGATACGTATGCAGAAGTATCAGACTTAAACTTGCACAGGTAGGCATCTTGTGTACCTGCCGGCAACATCTGAAACGAACCCGGTGTAGATATACCTGATATACTACTGGTATTACCGGTTATAAACAGGTCGCCTGTTTTGCTGTATGCTATACCAAAACAGTTGTCGGCATCTGTACCACCAAGATAAGAAACCCATGTACGTGAGCCCCCCGGACCAAAAACAGCAATGAATGCATCACTATTGCCACCAAAGCTACTTTGGTATGCACCCGGAGATGCCAAACCTATACTACCCGTAGTACCGCTGAAACAAACATTATTATTGGCATCAATATCTATATCCGCTGTTATATCGGGTGCAGACCCACCGAAATAAGTTCCCCATATTCTGGTACCGGCAGGAGAGAATTTAGTAAGGTAAGCATCAGACGGGCCAATGCTACCCATCAGCACCTGAAAAGCACCTGATGTAGCAATACCGGATGTACTGAATGTAGAACCTGCAACGTATACATCATCTGCATTATCTGTAGCTATACCTATACTACCATCATCATCTGTACCACCATAATATGTTCCCCATACCAATGCACCGGATGTATTGAACTTTGCAATAAATACATCTTTACCACCTGCAAGCGATGTCTGGTGGGTACCGCTTGTTGCTATACCGCTGGTACTGTTGGTGATGCCTGTAGCATATATGTTGCCGGAATGGTCTGTACTTACTTTTACAATTTTATCTTCGTCGGCTCCCCCAAAATAGGTAGACCATTGCAATACACCTGCAGGTGTAAATTTTGCCAGATAGCCATCATTGCCACCTGCGTTTGATGTCTGATATGCGCCTGTTGTACTGATATTTGAAGTACTGTTGGTCATACCACAGAGGTAGACCGAATTGGTTGGTTTATCCCATGTTACACTTACCATGTAGTCGTCGTAAGACGATGTGGTAGACTCATTTCCACCACCACCAAAATAAGTAGCCCATAGCCTTGTACCATTGCTGCTGAACTTTACCAAATATGCATCGCTGCTGCCACCGCCAAAAGTACTTTGATGGGAACCGGTGGTAGACATACCTGAAGATGTGGTTGTAATACCTGATACATACACACCACCTGAGGTATCGGCAGTTACATAAAAGAAATTATCGTTACCGGTACCGCCATAATACGTACACCATTGCGGCACACCATCATTATCAAACTTTGCTAAAAATGCATCTCTGTTACCATTGTATGTAGTCTGGAATGCACCTGTTGTAACCAAACCCGAGCTACTGGTTGTAACACCCGCAACATATGTATTGCCACCTGTATCTGCCACTACACTAAATGCGGCCTCCACATCTGTTGCACCAAAGTAGGTACTCCATGCAATTGCAGGGTCTATAATGTATGCACCGGCTTCGTTACCTTTTTCTACTGCAAAAGACAATACATTGTCTGTTAGTTTGTAGCTGCTTTCAATCTTCTGTTTGCTTTCTGCGTAGTATGATATCGGCGCTTCTTCTTTAACATCGCCAAATGGAGTTTTTACAACCAATGCACCTGCCTGCAATGCAATAGCCTGATGCCCGTTGTATTTTATTTTTATATCTGCAGCATTGCCACCTGGGTTTACAACAAAGTCATATTTCACATGTTGCTCTTTACCCTGTGTCAGGTATACAACCCAATCTATGTGCGGGTATATGTCTTTGTACACAATCTTCTTATAGCTATGCACTTCTATACCGTCTTGCCCGTAAGCAGGGCCATAGTACTTTTCAGTGTATTGTTGCATGTCCATTGCAGTAGCAGTTGCCCTGCTGTTGGCACCTACCAACGAAACATCCAGCCTGTAGGTTTGTGATATCGGGTTGTTGTTTACCTTTTCAGTGTTACTATTATCCTCAGGCTTCAACCATTGGTATTGTATTTTACCTGCAGCTATAAACATGTTGGCACCATTACCACGAAGCATATAATCTACATCTCCACGAATAGTTCCATGTTGGTCATGCACCTGGCCTTTATTCTCTATAAAAGAAAAACTGCTTTTTGTAAAGGATGCTGATTTATCGCGCGCGCTTACATCATATGGCATGGTGATAATACCAATCAATGCTACCGCTATATATCGGAAGAGTATTCGGTGTTTCATTTATGTAAATACAGTATGTATTGTATCCAATAAAAATACAATATTAACCTCACAATAATAAGACAGAATCTTATTTTAATGAGATATTAATCTCTAAATAGAAAATAAAATTATATTATGTAAAATATTACTATTCAATAAAATGTGGCAACAATCAATAATTATTAACCACTAATTTATAATGCCTGATTTCGGCATCTGCGGCTAATACCAACATATATATTCCGGAAGAAAGCCTGCCTCTTAGTGACAGCTTGTGAAACAACGCATATCCATCGGTAGGTACATTATCTTCAAACACCATCTGCCCTGCGGCGTTTATCATCCTGATATTTACTGTCTGTGGCTTTGACAACAATCCTTTTATATAAAAATCACCATTATTGGCATTGGGGTATACAACAAAATAACCCGTGTCTGCTACATCTGTTACTTCTACGCTTATTACAGAGGAATCCGTACAATTATTCAACTCTGCATGCAATACGTATATGCCACTATTACGAGTTTCCGCATTTTTTATTTCAGGGTTAATCAACGGGCTGTAAAAATCTGCCGGGCCTGTCCATGTGTAGCTCACATCACTTTCTCTGTTGTTCAAATTAAGGAGTATTGTCCCCCCCTTAGCTACAGGTGTATTTACTGATATATCAGGTTTCAGCGGAGATCGCCTCACAATTATATCAGCAGTATCGGTTGTTACACAACCATTCAGCCATGCGGTTAGTATATATTTGCCATTGGCAGTTGTTTGCACATTTTTCAGCACTGTGTCTGTAACATTAGCAGCGAAAGCAGATGGCCCCTGCCAGCTATACACTACACCGGGCAGCTTTTCTGCAGCGGCTAAAGCAAAGCTACCGCCTGCACAAATACTTGTATCTCTCAACGCAACAGGCTTTATAGGAAGCGGTTTTATCTGCACATCCATTGTATCGCGCATTTCGCAGCCATTCAGTGTAGCAGTCACATAGTACTTCCCTGCTGCATTGAAATAAGCAGGATTTATCACGGTATCCTTCGCACTGCTGCTGTAGCCCGATGGACCTGTCCATTGAAACAGTATACCCGAAACGGTATCAGCTGCAGCAAGTTGCAGGGCATCACCAAAACATAAACTTGTATCTGCAAGCGAAAAAGCAGGCCTGTGTTTTACATCTGCAAATACAGTATCAAATGCTATACAGCCATCCAATGCGGTAACTAATACATACCTGCCGGCATTACCCGTGTTTGCATTATGTATGTTCAGGTCTTTTAAACTATCAGTATCACCATTGGGCTTTATCCACACATTCATAGCACCGGCACTATCTATTGTGCCATATAGTTTCAGCGTATCGCCTGCACAAACGGGGCTGTTATTATATGCAACAGAAACTAGCGGATTAGGCTTTACCTTTAATCTGGTAGTATCCATTACCATGCAACCATAGTCGTGCATTTCTGCATAATACAAACCAGAATCGGAAAGCTTAACAACCGGGAAAGAGTAATACTGCAATTTTGAAAAAATAGGCGCTCCCCATCTGTACCATCGCACCTCTGTAAAATGTGTATAGTTTGTATAGCCCAATTGAGCATACCCACCCTCGCAGGCAGGCCCTGTATTAAATATAGCAGCAAGCGGTGGGTTGCCTATAGCAATATTTTGCGGAAATGGCTTTGATGCATGTGCAGGACTAGTTGCAACGATTCTTATCCTATACGCGTCGGAAGATGGCACTACAGGGATAACAGCATCCATATAGCCACTTGTATTGCCTGAAACACTTGTCAGTAAAGTTGGTGCATTGAAGCTGCCATATTTATCAGACAGTTGCAACTGAAACTGATTAGAGGCGCCGAAATTACCAGCTATTCTGTAACCCACATGTATGGTATCGCCCACACACAACAAAGTATCTACGTAGTTTACAAGATCAACCGTAGTATCAGTAACACAGTCGGCTGTCATAACGGTACCACCAACAGTATCAATATTTGTTATAACAATTGTACGTATGCTATCAATAATTCGTAATATGGAGTTATTGTTTGAGCCCCCTGCAAAAACAAGTTTCCCACCCACTATAGTTGCTCCGCCTATGCTGCCACACGTACCTGTATAGGTGCTGAGATTGCTCCCCGTAAGTGTATAGTTACTACCATTCACCATTACAGAAATCTGTTCTCCGGGCTCACTTGCATTCATGGTAAAACGCACTTCTTTTACTGCCCTGTCGAATGTGTACATATACCCGCTGCTGGTTACGGAAGATTGTGTACCCGCACCTATATGATATGGACCAATACCACAATTATTACCGGGGTATATTCCTGCTGAGCCTATTCTATCTACTTTAACACCAATATTACCTATAGGCAGCGTGCCATTGCCGTGACCAATATTATAGTAGTTCTGTGCTGACAAGCCACAGCAAGAGAGACAAAACAATAATATGAAGACAATACGTATCAAAAAATATATAGCAGGTATTACATATCTAAGTTAGCAATAAAACACCATTACTCTTTTGTCAGTTTCACACTCATGCTATTACCCGTATCTGTATTCAGACGCAGTAGATAATTACCCGATGCTAAACTTGCAAGGTTGAGCACTACATTCGTACCCGCTGCAATCTCGGTTAATACCAGTTTGCCTGCAGCATCGTATAGCTTCAGCATAGTACCCTTTTCCACACCGTCTATATGTACTGTTTCCTTTACAGGGTTAGGGTATATAGATGGCTCATTGCCCGACCATACATTTGCCACGCCTGTGCTTTCTATACTTACTTTTATACAATTGCTACGCACTGTTTTGGGGTTCGGGCATAGGTAGTTGCTGGTAACATCTACACATATCTGGTCGTTATTACTAAGCGTTGCAGCACCCCATGTATTACTGATGGCGCCTGTTACATTTGCGCCGTTTCGCAACCATTGATAAGCAGGTTTACTACCGCCATTCACAGCTGTTGCATTGAAGTTGATGATGGTACCACTCTTTACGGTTCCCGTAGGGTTTGCAGTGATGGTAGCAGATGGCGTAAGCCATGGCAGCACTCGCATTTTTATTTTATTGCCATCTACCGTGTATGGTGTAGCGCATACGCCCGATACCGTTACACTTACATAAAACTCATCCATATCTGCAACGGCAGATGTGCTGTAGTTGGCATTGGCTGCGCCACCTATTACGTTACCATTTTTGTACCATGTACGCACAAAACTGGTACCTGTGTTAGATATATTGGACACAAAATTAACCGTACCACCCGCGCATATACTATCCTTAGGACTTGGATACATACTTACCGTAGGAGATGGATTTACAGCAACTATTACAGAATCTGTTGCTGAAGGGCAATTGTTTTGTATGGCATGCACATAATACTTGCCTGCAAATGCAGTGGTAGATGATATAAGCAGCGGATTTTGTGCAAGGCTGCTGAAACCACCAGGCCCGCTCCATACATACGATGCCCCGGAAAACGTGCTAGCCATCAGTTGTAAATCTTGCCCTACACACACAGGTGTATTGGCACTGGCAGATGGCACAGGCGTAACGGGGTGTACCACTACTGTAGTACTATCATAAAACAAAGCCGCACAACCATTGAGTGTTGTATATACTTTGTATACCCCGCCAAATGCTGTGATAGCACCGGTACGAACAGGATTTTGAGCAGTACTGGTAAATCCTCCCGGACCTGTCCACTGATAGGTAACACCACTGGTTGGGCTGCTGCCTGTCAGGTTAATAGCATCGCCCGTGCACAATGGCCCGTTGTTGAATGCATCGGGTGTATCGGGGCGTGGTTTGATGAGCACTGTCACTGTATCTTTTACAATACAGCCATTGCGGTTGGCAGTTACTATATAATTGCCGGAATGTGCTGTTGTTGGCACAGCCCTGAATGTATCTTTTGCGGACGATGCAAAACCCGACACACCTGCCCAGCTCCATGTAACATCTGTATTGGCACTGCTGGCAGATAGCCTGAGCGTATCGCCCGAGCACACAGGTGCATTGGTGCTTGCCTGCACATTGGCAGGCAGTGGTTTGATGCGAATATTTACACCGACATCGGGAGATGTATCTGCCGGGGCAGATGCTATAACACGTATTCTGTAGCCATTGCCTGCGGGTGCAGTGCGTGGTATTACATAGGTAATGCTATCGTCTGTACTGGTGGTTTTGGTACCGATAATAGTTGGCGATGCAAAACTGCCCGACGCATTGCTAAGCTGCACACTAAATACATTGCCACTGCGGAAAGGGAAATTCACTTTATACTTCATCTTAAAAGTATCTCCGGGGCAAAAGAGCGTATCTGTAAACGGCATACGTATGCGCACCGTAGTATCCAGGCTTAACTGCGCTATAAAGGCATCCCAATTCCCCCCGGCAGCAGTCTGATGTATTAGCCCCACACCACCTGCCAAACCTGATGTACTCGTAGTTGTGCTGCCTAAATACAGGTATTTATCTGTTAGTGCCAACCCTCCATTACTACCCCAACCACCAGCACCATTTCCTCCATCATGTCCATTACCACCTAAGAACGAACCCCAAAGCCTTTTACCACTGGTATCAAACATAGCCAATACAACATCTACAATACTTCCTCTGGATGTTTGAAAGCCATCAGGGGTAACTAATTCATGATTAGGCCATGTTAACGATGGAACCCAAGAATCTCCACTTACATAAACCTTACTATCATCAGATACAATTACATTAAGTCGATTCCAATAACCACTACTATAATTTGAAGGCAAACTATCTGCAATATAAGTACTCCATACTCTCCTACCCAAACCATCAAAACGAACCAAAAATCCTTCTTCGCGGTAAGTAGTTAATGATAAATACTTCGTTGTCCTGAATGCCCCAGGAGTGATTATTCCTGTATCAGAGCGTGTAATACCAGTCATATATACATCTCCATTATTGGCTACACTTATAGAAGTTGGCCAATCATAATCTGTACCTCCATAATAGGTACCCCAGACCAAACTACCAGATGGGGTAAACTTACCCAACCAAACATCTGATGATACATTTGTACTTATTGGATTAGGCCTGTGTGTACCTGCAGTACCAGCCATACAACCTAAAGAAATTGGCACTCCTGCTATATATACATCTCCATTCCTTCCTGTTTTTATCAGATCTCCATTTGCCCAATTCCCACCATATCCATAACTGGAAACACATAAATAAGTTGCCCATTGCCTTACACCAGCGGTATTAAACTTAGCAAGATATCCACCACTTGGAGTGGTCCTGTAAGAGCCAGGTGTAGCTATATTATTGCTACTGGAAGTATGACCAAACAGATACACATTACCCATATAGTCGGTTTCAACAGAAGAACTATAATACTCTTGCCCACTTCCTCCATAATAAGTTGCCCATATCCTGAAACCTGTTAGGCTGAATTTCTGCAAATACGAATCTGAACCGCCTCCACCAAACGCCGTCTGATGTGCACCAGTGGTAGCAATACCGGAAGAATCATTCGTTGGGTATGCTATGTACAAACAATCTCTTACTGTATCAATAGCAAGATTGCCTCCACCATAGTTCGAGATATAGTTATAATTATTACCGCCAACATACGTGCCCCACTGTCTCACACCAGCAGCTGTTATACAGGTAATAAAATTCTCAGAACCATTCAAACTAGTTAATGTCGTTTTCCACGCTCCAGTTGTTGCTATATTATTTGTGCTAGACGTACTGCCACTCATGTATACTTTATCAGAATCATCTGCAGCTACACCACCAGAGAATTCCCAATTGCTCCCTCCATAATATGTAACCCAAACAAGGTTCGGGTCTATTACCAATTCTTCATCGAGGCTGCGCACATCAAAGCTCAGTACATCGCCCTGTAGTTTGTAGGCCGATTTTACTTGCTTTTTACTACCTGCCAGGTAGCTATAGGGTGCTTCTTCTGTTATGCTGCCCATAGGTGTAGTAGCAGTAAATGCGCCGTCTTTTACTTGCAGCGCAGTTGCGCCACTGTATTGCAATTGTATATCGGCTGGGTTGCCACCACGGTGCACTACAAAATCATACTTAAGCGCTTTGCCTGTGGTATATATCACCCAGTCTATATTGGGGTATATATCTTTATACACCATACGCCTGTAGCTATGCGCAGTAGCGCCATCTTTACAATGCGGGTAGTAGTAGTTTTCGTAGTATGGCTGTGGTTCTTCTTTCAGCAGTTTTGCTTTAGCATTAGCACCCAGCAATACTACATCCATTCGGTAGGTTTCTGTTTGCAAATTGCTATCCATTGGGCTACCCTTGTGTTGCACCCATTGGTAATGCAAAGCCTCGCTGCCACCAAATATGGTAAGCCCGCCTGCCTCTACTTTAAAGTCTATGTCTTTTCTTGGTTGCTTGTACTGGTCGGTTATCTGTCCGCTGTTTTCTAAAAACTGTAAGGTGTTCGCAGCACCAAATGCTTGTTTGCCTTCTTTTGCATGCAGCCATGTGCTGCACAGCAGCGTCAAAAGGATACAGGTAATCTTTTTCATAAAAGGTCTGTAAGGTTATTTACTATATAAATATACCTATACATTGCCTGCTTTGGGTACAAACAGCAATTAAAGTAGCATTAAAAAAGCAGCCCTGGGGCTGCTTTTTGTTGTGATATATTGATAGCCAATTACTTACTCTTTTATCACTTTCACACCCATGCTGTCTCCATTCTCTTTATAGAGCATCAGCATATAACTGCCGGCAGCAAGGTGTGCAGTATTCAATTCTGCCATTGTTGATGCAGACACCATATCTATCACCTTTCTGCCAAGCACATCATTTAATTGTATTTTTGTCCCTTTTTCTATACCTTCTATTATCAACCTGTCTTTTGTAGGATTAGGATAAACAGATGGCTCCTTACCCGACCAGACATTTGCCACACCCGTGCTTTCTATACTTACTTTTATGCAATTGCTACGCACTGTCTTAGGGCTCGGACACAGATAGTTGCTAGTCATATCTACACATATCTGATCGTTGTTACTCAGTGTGCTGGCACCCCATACATTGCTTAATGCACCTGTTATGTTTGCACCATTCCTTGTCCATTGGTAGGTTGGTTTAGCACCACCGTTAACGGGCGTTGCGGTAAAGTTTATCATTGTACCACTTAATACAGTTGTGTTAGGATTGGCCGTAATGCTTACCGAAGGTGTAAGGAAAGGCAGCACACGCATGATGATGCTGTTGCTGGTATCGGTATAGGTACCTGAGCAAACACCATTTGTGGTTACCGTTACATAAAACTCATCCATATCATTTACGGCAGATGTAGGGAAGCTTGTACCACCTGTCAATACAGGATTATTATTTCTGTACCATGTATATACGGGGCCAACGCCTACATTACTTGGTGTTGCTACAAACGTAACTGTAGCACCCTGGCATATACTGTCTTTAGGACTTGGGTATAAATTGACATTAGGTGCAGTTACGATGGCTACTGTTGTGTTTGCAGGAGCAGAAGAACATCCATTGCGAATAGCTCTTACTGTATAAACACCCGCCATTGTACTTGTAGCTCCGCTTCTTACAGGATTCTGACTTGTGGCGCTGAAGCCCCCCGGGCCTACCCATGTGTAGGATGTAGCTCCGCTTACAGCACTTGCAGTAAGCTGAATATCCTGACCGGAACATACAGGCGTATTACTGCCTGCTGTTGGTGCTGGCGGATTGGTATTTACAAGTGCATTTACGGTATCTCTTACAGTGCACCCATTCAAAGTTGCTATTAGTATATAATCGCCGCTAGCAGATGTGGCAACTCCTGTTATGGTAGGATTCTGAGCTGTTGAGCTGTAGGTTAATGGGCCGGACCAGCTAAAGCTGACACCTGTACTGCTGGTATTACCCGTCAGTTGCAGATTGCTGCCCTCGCAAACAGGGCTGTTACTACCTGCACTAAAGTTTGCAGGCAATGGTTTTACCAATACAGTTACTGTATCTTTTTTAGTACACCCATTACTCAACGTGGCTGTAACGACATAATCACCACTCATAGCAAGCGTGCTGTTGATTCTTGTCGGACTCTGGCTGGTAGCAGTATAACTACCAGGGCCTATCCAACTATAGCTTGCTCCGGTAGTACTGTTAGTACTACTAAGACTAAGCGTACTCCCTTCGCATAGCGGAGTATTGGCACTTGCTGTTACAGGCAGCGGGCTTTGGTTCACCGTTACTGTCAGGCTATCTTTTGTTACACAGCCATTCAGCAGGTAGGTTACAACATATCTGCCGGCATTACTCAGTGTTATACCACTGATGCTTGGCGATGATGTGGTGGCAACAAAACTGTTAGGCCCTATCCATGTATAAGCAACACCGGTACTGCTGCTGCCTGCAGTCAATGTCAATGTATTGTCTGTACACACAGGGCTATTGCTACCAATAGTGCGTGCTGAAGCTTGTGGTTTCACTTCTATAGTTACCGTATCTTTCAGTGTACAGCCTGTGTATTGCGCGGTAAATATATAATCGCCGCTCATAGCTGGCAGGCTATTAGCTCGTATAGTGTCTTTACTATTTGCTGTAAAACCTCCGGGGCCTGTCCAGCTGTAGCTATTGGCTACAGTACCTACATTGGCTGTCAGGTATAATGTATCGCGCTCGCAAATAGGGGTGCTGCCGCCTGCACTGATAGTAGATGCTGATGCTGCAACTATAGTGGCAGTGGTTGTATCTTTTGCTGTACATCCAAACAGTCGTGCAGTCACAATATAATTTCCGCTATTGGCAGTAGTTGCACTGCTGATAACAGGATTTTGAAGAGTACTATTGAAACCTGCAGGGCCTGTCCATTTATAGCTAACACCTGTGGTAGTACTGGTAGCTGTAAGGTTTAATTGCTGTCCTGTACATAACGGGCCATTATTATTATTACTGACGTTGGGCCTTACCACACCAATACTTATGTCTCTGGCATTAGCCGCAGAACTATCTACCGTATTGGTAGATAGAATACGTAAACGATAATTATTGCCCGGTGTAATGGTGGTAGGCACTACACATGTAATACTGCCTGCGGTAGTTGCCGTGCGTGTACCAATGGTAGTAGTGCCACTGGCAAAAGAACCACTTGAATTGCTGAGTTGCACACTAAACACATTAGCACCCGTATATGAGCTAGCATTATTAAGCGTATATGGCACCTGAAATGTGTCACCTGCACATATCATACTATCAGCATATAGATTATTAATACCGGTAGCCAATTTTATTACTACAGAATCTATATAATAATATGTATAAGTGCCAACGCCTACATTTGTTGTTGTAAGACCACCGGAAGGGTTAAATCTGCCGATGACAATATTATCATATGCCGAATCGGCAACCCAATATGATACCACACGAACCCAATTTTGCGTATCTGTAATAACATTAGGGTATAACACCTGTGGTGTTACAGCCAATGTTGATGTTACACCTGTCAGTGTAGTTGAGGGTCCGTTATCATAAAACCACACCCCCATACCATTTGAAGCATAGCCCGATGAATTTGCCAACGATATAGACATAGACACCTCATACATTGCACCTACCGTTAGTGGTGTAATGGGTGCTGCGAGGTATTCTGTATAAAAATTTAAACTTGAAACAGATGTAAAAGCATAACCACCTCCGTAACCATTACCGTTAGCCGGGTTTTGCCAACCAAAAGTATTTGCAGGTACTGCTACATTAGGGTTGCCGCATACATGTAAAAAATCGGAACTACCTGCATGATATGCCCTCCACGGTGGTGCGTTTGTTGTTTGACTGAAGGTAGTGGGGCATGATGTATAGGTCTCAAAATTGCCATTTGCTACCATGTTTTGTGCATCTGTTTCAGCACAAAAAAACATCAACATACATGCTAAAAGCAAAAGGTTGCGAACCATATCAGTTACTTGTAGTTTAGATAATATTACGGTGTGGCACATCTTGCATTGTTACAAAACACGCATCAAACAAATATTATAAATAATAAGCGGGCGACTTAATTAAAATCTAATTAAGATATAAGATTATTAACTACAAGTAAATATTATAGTTGCTTAATAAAGGTCTCAACCGTTTCGGCAATGGTATTATTAAAGTATGTAGTAAGTTCATCCGGAAGCGAGCCGTTTGCTGCTTTGTAGCTTTCCAATAGCTTTACACCCTCTGTTGTCAATTGTGTATCCAATATTTGCAATACCTTCATTAAGTCTTCAAATGAAGGCTTTTCACCTTTTATGGTGGTAACATTCTTAATGTCCAGCAAGAAACTTGCTGCCACACTGTAGCATTTTTGCCTGAAGAGCTCTTTTATTGTGCCTTCATGATTCATAAACAGATAGCATTTGTTTTAAAATAAAACAATCACTCCCCCCACCCCTGTTTACAAAAGAAATAGCAGAAAATATTCGCATGTATACTTCGGACAGTTTGTACCAACCCTCTACGAAAATTTTTGCTGTCTGTTTGTTTGCGGAATAATATAGCCTCTCTTCTAAAGGTATTGATTACCAATATATTTTCAAAGCTATCAGTATATATCTTTTGCTGTAACGGGAATATAAAACAATAAAAAGGAGTATGCTACACTGTCAAAACCTATATCGAAGCATTAATCTAATGCTACAAACATACCCGGATTGGCTGTGATATACGAAAGATGCGCACTCAGATCTCTGCACACTACATTGTTATTCTTATCACGTCCTATCAATAATACATCATAAGTATTACCTGTATAGAAACTCAATGCCTGTGCAGCATCATTATATTTCTGATAGTATTTGGCAAATGCCCATTTATCCAACTTGCCAGAAGGGGCAACTACAACAGCTTCAATAGTTCCGAATTCGCGATACTCACCGCAAAATAAACTTCCTACCAGTTGTTGATATTCATGGCAAAGACTATTAGCTTCATTTAGTGTTAAGGAGTTCTCTTTCATGTGGCAATCTTATACAGATTTCAAATGTATCGAAAAATACCCTATACATCATTAACCCGAATCAAGATTTTATGCACACATAATTCATAATTTAATGTTTATTATCCCCAACTTAAAAGACGTTAAAATACGCTTTCGCCTATCATTAGGCTTATTTTTCGTGTATCTTTAGTAATGCTTTCAGACACAAAAGCCCTTTTTGCACATATTAGAAGTATGAAAAAACAAGCACTGTTCGCAGCATTTGCTGCAATGATAGGTACAAGCGCTATAGCACAGACAGGCATTACAAAACTGGACATGAATATTGGTTCGGGACCTTCTTATCCTATACACATTATACCTTTTGGCTCGGGTGTTGCATGCTACGCTACCAATGGCAGCAGAGGTTGGGAGCTGCATACCACAGACGGAGTAACCGCACCTGTAATGGTAGCAGACCTGAATCCACTGGCAGGCAGCGCAGTAGGGCAGTTCTTCAACCGCCCGGTAGCTGTTATACAATCCAAACTATATTTTACAGGAGATAACGGAGCTTCGGGCTACGAGCTTTTTAGATATACAGGCACGGGTTCTCCCAGCATTACCGATATAGAGATTGGTACAGGCAGCAGCTCTCCGGATAATTTTACAGTACTGAATAATGTTTTGTACTTCCGCGCCAGCTCTGCTACAGAAGGATATGAGCTATGGAGCTATGATCCGAATGTAACTGTTCCTATGCGCCACACCGATATCAGAACTGGTATAGATAGCAGCCTGACGGGTAGCATCATAGCGTTCAATAACAAAATATACTTTACTGCAGATGATAATGGCAATAATAATGAACTGTGGATGTATGACCCTACACTGCAAATAGCACAGATAGTAGCAGAGATAAATGCTACAGGTTCGTCAAACCCTATGCACCTAGTAGTATTGAATAATAAACTATACTTCTCTGCAGATGATGGCAGCAATGGCAGAGAACTATATGTGTATGATGGCACAACCCCACCCGCAAGGCTTACAGATGTGGGCACAGGCAGCTTTGACGGCATGCCCGATACCAAAGCACCACTCATCACCTACTTCAACAACAAAATATATTTTGTTGGCATGAACACTAATGCCGACAAGCAAATATATGTGTACGATGCAGGCAACGCAACTGTTGCTGCAAGCACAAATGGCACAAACTCTTCTGAACCATCATGGCTAACACTATATAACGGCAAAATATACTTTGTTGCCTATAACGACACCAAAGGCATTGAAATATGGTCTTACGATGGCGCTAATACGCCTAAAATTGAAATAGAACTATGTGCAGGTGCTAATAGCAGCAATCCGCAGCAACTTACACCTGTTGGCGATAATCTCTATTTCCGTGCAATAGACTGCGCAGGCATAGGCGAAGAGCTTTTCCGTTACAACCTCAAAGAAGTGAGCGTATCCAACATCAGCTTCGATGGCAAAGCATCTTTATACCCCAACCCCGCAACTACAACTGCTACGCTGCAACTACAACTTAACAAAGCAGAACAAATATTAGTAACTATAACAGACATGCAAGGCAGAACAGTTTACACAACTGGTGTGCAAAATATGCAAGTAGGCGAAACCAATGTGGCATTACCAACAGCAAGGTTGCATGCAGGCATTTATAACTGTACCGTAACGGGTAGTAATGGCAGCAAATACTATAGCACACAACTGATAGTGAAATAATTTTTTCGCACCTGGTGTGATGTTTCACCATACACGGCTACTAATAATTGTATATTATTGGTAGCCGTATTTTTATGCAGTCAAATCTTCAACAGGCATTTGCAACACTGATACAGCAGCACGAAAAGCTGGTGTACAAAGTATGCCATCTGTACGCGGCAGATGACGAGGATATTCGCGACCTGTTTCAGGAAATCGTATTGCAGGTATGGAATGGCTATGCCCGCTATCGTGGCGATGCGGCAGTAAGCACATGGCTATACCGTGTGGCACTGAATACTGCCATAACCCACAAACGAAGGCAACGCAATGCTATTGCTACTACACCACAGCTACCCATAATAGACATAGCAGACGATGGGCATATACCATATGCAGAAGAACACCGCATTATGCACAAACTGATTGGCGAACTGCCACCACTGGATAAAGCACTTGTGCTCCTGTACCTCGAGGACAGGTCGCATGCTGAGATTGCTGAGATACTAGGCATTAGCACCAGCAATGTGGGCACCAAGCTAAACAGGATAAAAGACAGATTGCGGAAACAAGCACAACCATTGTTGAACAACTAAAAAAAGAATTTGATTTATGGAACTGGACGATATGAAAGCCTTATGGCAGCAGTACGATAAAACATTGCAGGAAAATAAAATACTGAATGAACAGCTCATCAACCTGATGCTGGAAAACAAATCGCGCAGCGCAGTGAAGAATATACTGATATACGAATACATGGGGCTTGCTATTTGCATACTGCTAACTATTGTATACGTACTGCTATTCAATACCGTATTCGAAAACACATTGCTTACAGCATCTTACTTTACCTCATTTGCATTTATCATCGGTAGCATTGGCATGTTTTATAAGAAATACAAAATGCTATCTGCCATAGACCTCAGCAAAAACAGCGTGAGCGAGACCGCTCAAAATACAGAACGCTTCAGGCTGCTGGTAAGCAAAGAAAGACTATGGACTATCATACTATCGCCTCTCATCATTAGCAGCACACTGGTAGTAATGGCAAAATGGGTAAAGGATATAGATGTGATGGATATGCCGGATGTTTTTCTGCCGCGTATACTGATAGGCATCGTAGCAATCATCGCATCACTACTGTTGGTTTACAAGCTGCTATACTTCAAAAGCATTAAAACCATTAAAGACAACCTGGAGGAGATCAAAAAATTCAGGGCATAAAGAAAGGGAGCAGACGCTCCCTTTCCTGTCATTCAGATACATAGATACTATTGCCTCAGCAATACAACATATCCGTATTCGGTCTGCATCATCATTGTATCTCGTGCATAATATTGATAATAGTTTGGGGCATATTTATTGTTGTACACATCCCAATACACATGCTCGCCTTGTTCAGAATAAACTTTTAGCCTTTGTACAGGTGTAATACTTTTTACCAACTCGTAGTTTGTATTAATTTTTTTCAAACCTCCGTTAGAGTACTTTGAAGAATAAGTACATGTCATATCCTTACGAAACACCAATTCATGATATAATTGATAACTCGGCAATTTATTCCTGATAGATTTATAGTAAGACCCATACAAATCAATAACATCTATGGACTTCCATACAGTTTCCGGTTCGTTACCATTCCACAATACTACATTCCTGCCATATCCATTGTTCTGCATGTTTGTATTGAAATAGTAAATATTATTCACTACCCCCATTACAGGCAAAAGGAATTCATACCGCAATGCATTGGGTACTTCATCAGGAAAAGCGCCTGCAAACTTCCTGTAGCCCCAGTTTCCATATATATAGTTATCAGAGTACCAGTCTACGTAATAGTACTTATCTACATTCTCCGGCACCGGCCACAAATACCTGTCATTAGGTTCTACAGTTGTAACTAATACCGGGTTTACAGAGCGTTTGTAATCATCAATATCTCTGTATACGCGTACCGTTACAGGCACGTTCAATCGGTTGTTGAAGTTGACTTCTTTAGATGCACCGTTTTTCAATGGGCCATCCGGTTCAGTTTTTTTGCAAGAGGCAAACATGAGTGCAATAAACAATGCACATAGTAAGTAAGTACGCATAGAGTAGTTGCGATTTGGGGTTATTGAATATTGCTATAACGATATTATTGTTAAAATAGTATCAAAAATGAAGCAAAAAAAAAGAAAAATATCAATATTACTTCACGGTTACAATCTGTTCCTTAGCCTCGCTGCACATGTATGTTTTATTAGGGGCTGCTTTGCTTTTATTTGTTGCATTGCTGTGTATGAATGTAAACCTGTACTGGCTGCCGCGTGCCAATTGATATTCAAAAAACGGATCGTCTGCAAAACGATACTCATAGGTTTCGCCAGGGTCTATGCGCACATATTCACTATGATCAAAGCGTTTCACAAAATCTATGCGACGCAGGCGCTTCACAGGTTTTCCGAAATAGTCCGTCACCCCGAAACGGAATGCGTATGAATACACAAACACCTCCGATTTACAATTATTCTTGAACGTAAATGAATAGTTGATATAGTCTTCGAAGTTGATAGTATCCTGTCCTTTTATCTTCAACTCTACACATCCGCAGAAACCTTCTTTAGGCTTTTCTTTCACCGTATCTTTTACTGTCTTTGTATCTGCAACAGCAGGCACATGCTGCACTTTCACTTTATCTTCAGCGCCCGGTTGGTTTTCTTCGGGCTTGGGCTTCTTTACATACTTCACCGTATCATATACTATCTGTACATTCTTTCTACGGTTGGTATCTTTCTTGGGTATGGTTATTACTTCTTCCTTTACAGACAGCAGCGAACCGCTGTTATCTATTTGCTTCTTAGATTGCTTGGCAGGTACCGTTTCGTAAATAATCTCTACCGTATCTTTCTTGGGTTGCCTTACAGGCGTGCGTTCTATTAAATCGGGCGCAGGTTGTACTCTAGTTTTGGGTTCTTGCTTTGCAGGCTTTTTCTTTTGTGCATAGGCTTCTGAAAAGCACACAAATACCGTTACAACCAGCAGCAATATTTTAGCCCCACTATTCAAGTTCAGTATTTTTCTGTTTATTGTTGCACAATGTAAATACAGGCTGTGGCAGCTCCGGGTCGAAGTTGAAATATTGCTTCTTGCCCTGTGCAGTTGTTATTTCTACATAGTCTTCTACTTCCATGCTATTGGCAGCCGTATGCACAATAAAATTCGTAACCCTGCAAAGCGATACGTTTATCTTCGCTTTGTGCTTGTAAGCATCCAGATATTTAGGTACCAATATCTCTCCGGATGCTTTGCTTTTACCTTCGATGTATTCAAAAGCATACAGATTGTAATAGTTGAGCATGGCAGTATCTCTACCTGTAATTTTTATATTGATAGATTGCTCTAAAGGAACAGAAGCTGCAAGCTTTGGCAATTCTGTTGCATCAGCATCTTCCTGTGCATGTGCAGCAGTGGTAATGCAAAGCAATAAGAGTAGTAAACGTACGTACAAGTGCAAACAAGAGGCTTTAAAACATTAAATATAATGTTTTAAAAAAGTAAATCCTATAACGTGTGGTGGCAGATTATTTAGCACCCAATGCCTTCAGTCGTATTTTAGCGGCTTCAAAATCTTCTGCAAAAACAAGTGTTTGCTGATACTCTCTGATGGCATCATCTTTCTTGCCCATTTTCTCGTAAGCAAGCCCTTTGTTGAAATAACCTTCAGGATTTGTCTGGTCAAGCTGTGTTATAAGTTCGTATTGGCGCAGTGCTTTTTCGAAAGAATCTTGCTGCATATACACGTAGCCCATATTGAAGTAGGCATCCAGATACATTCTGTTGTGCAATATGGTATTACGGTATTCTTCTTTTGCCAGTTCATATTCTTTCCTGTCCTGATAAAACACACCGCGCGCAAAAAGCGGGAATACATCTGTCGTATCGCTCTTGAAAGCGTTATTGTAATAAGAAAGCGCCAACGGATCGGCCTTAGCACTAAATATTTGTCCAAGTTGCACAAAAGCATCTGCATATTGTGCATCTACCTGCACCGCAGTACGGAAACTGGATATAGCCCTTGCAGTATCCTTCAGGTCTTTGTATATCATACCTTTCAGGAAATAGCCTTCTGCAGCAAACACGTCTTGCCTTAGTACTGTATTGATAGCAGCAAAAGCTTTTGAGTATTCTTTGATGTACACAAACATCTTGGCCAGCTTCAGCTGCGCTACTTTATCCTCAGGGTTCAGCTTCAGTGCTTTTTCTATGTAGGTAACGCTACCGCCTATGTCTTTATGTTCAAACAGCACCTCGCCTATTGCGCTGTAATAAGTAGCCTTTGTACTATCCAGCGATATGGCTTTTTTGAAGTCCACAATCGCCAGCGAATCTTCTTCCAGTTTGTGCAGTTTATTACCACGCTCAAAGTACAACGCGGCATTGTCAGGCTCCTGCGCTATCTTATCACTTATTTCTTTCAGCTTCGGGTCTTGAAACACCGGATTATTATCTACCGCTTGTTTCTTTTCACCGTTTTTGCAAGCGGCTAATGCTATAAATAATGCAACAAATCCGTACAGTACCTTTTTCATGGCTGCAAACTTAAATAATTAGCCCGTCAAAAAAGCAATGGGAATATCAATATTTGCTTCGTGAACCAAACCTGTAGTACAGCACCAGATACACACTCGGGTTCAGCATATGGCCCTGCAGTTTGGGGTTCAGGTTGTAGAGATTGTATTGGTCATCTACAACGGCGATGCGCCAGGTGGTCTGCCTTTCAAAATAGTAGCTATACAAAAGCTGACCGCCTATGCCCAGATACACAGGCGCTTGTGGTGTTACGGGTATTACATATTCAGCATTCAGCGCCACCTGCGGAGACACAACTTGTATATAGTCTGCCGAATCTTCTATAACGGTTATATAGCTGTTCTGATTACCACTTAGGCTCACACCCCTGCCCTTCATATAGGTTGCGCCAATGCCTACACCGTAGTATAGTTCCTTATTATTGTTCAGCACTTTCCGTGCCCTGCCATAGAGCATGGTATTCAGGGTAAAGAAATTCATATTCAACACCCTGTCTGTATTACCCAACATTGTGATGGGTAATATATATGGAGACACCTCTACCGCCAATGTAGGTACAAATGTTGCGTTTTGCGGCTGATAGGTAAACTGTGCTTTTACGCCAGGCACACCCGATGAATGGTTGTAGTTGCCCACATTGGGATTGAATGACATAGGGAATCCAAATGATGCACCAACACCCGCATCTATCTGAGCATTTGCTGTAATACTGCCTAACATCAGTGCCGCAAGCACCGTTATTGTCCTGAACATAGCTGCAATTTACGGCTATACAAGCACTTACAGGGCAATGCTTATTGCCATAATATCAATTAATATGTATCTTGTTGCTCACAAACACAGGCTTATGAAAAAAGGTATCCTGCTGTGCCTGCTGGCACTTCAATATCTGGTTGCATCCGCACAATCTCCATGCACAGACAAACACCGCATTTTTAATGTACCGAAAGATAAAACACCGGCAGTTATTACAAAGCTGGGCGTATCGCCACAGTTTGTACCGCTGCGCCATGTGGTAGATAAGAATGTATATTTCAAAAACCTGAAGGCACTGGCAAACGATGCCAAGTACAAAGACGAAATAAACGCGCTCTTCACTGCTATTGGTTATAAAGGTGTTGGCGATCCTGCATTTACGATGGACAAACTGGAAAGCACTACCCTGCCATTCGGCGCTATAGGTATGCTGGGCGATGGCAAACACAATTATATATACAGTCTGCTGGCTCTTACCAATCAGCGCAATATACCATGTTGGGTAGTACGCCCTGCTACAAAGGGTTGCACACTGTATATAATGAACGAATGCGGCAATGCATTCTACTATGCTAATCCTAACACGGAAACAATAACGTATGTAGAACGCTGCAACGGCACTGCAAAAGTAAAACTGAAAGTATATGCCCGCTACTACAGCAAAGAAGATTGTGAGTGCAACGACTGCGAAGGCACTACTTATGTAAAAGAAATAGATGAGAGCGCACTGCTGGCTACGGAAAAGATTGAGAATATTCCTATACTGCCTGCAAAAGCATCATACCCCGTTAAGAAGATTTATATCGATGTAGATAAAGCTACCTTCAAACGCATCAAAGAGTACGACATCAACGGCAAGTACTCAAAGCACACGTGCGATGAAAGCTGCGGCAGCGAATGTGGCGAAAGCTGCGGTAGCGAATGCACCGATAGTTGTCATAAATAATACCAACAGAAATTTCAAGCCTTTTTCTTTAGCGGCTTCGGCATCTCCCGTATATGGTTCCATACCGTATACGGGATTTTGTTTTTCGTAGTTTTCCATCTTCAGATACGGGTATTTACCATCCGTAGTTTACAAATCTGGTCAATCCTATTGCTTATTACAAGCAAATTCAATTGATTAACAGCCCGTTAGCGCGGCGTTAACATTTTATTAAAAGCCATGCCTACCGACATTGGCTATCAGCCACTTGCGGCAAATTGCAGATATTTGTGAAAATTTTTCGGCAAGACGTAGGGGTAATTGTTCTGTTGGTTGTCATACTTGAAATGGCAACGGCAGAAGCGGTTATCTTTGCACCCCGATACCACACAGGCTGCATGGAAATAACGAGCGGTAATGCCACCGTAGATATGGCAACTACCGAAATAATGTTTGAGGAAGTGTTCAAGTCTCACTACAAGAGGCTGCACGCCTACGCATGCACTATACTGAACGACGAAGACGAAGCGGAAGAAATAGTACAGAACGTATTTGTAAAGCTGTGGGAGAAGAAAGAAAAGATACATGAACTGCAATCGCTGAATGCCTACCTGTACCGCGCTGTGTACAACGACTGCATCAATTTCGTAAAGCACGAAAAAGTAAAGCAATCGTACCGCAACCACGCTGTGCATACCAATAGCGAGATGGATAATAACAATACACAACACAGCAAAGTGCTGCAACTGGAAGAAAGGCTGCGACAGGCATTGGCAGAACTGCCGGAGCAATGCCGCACCATTTTTCAGATGAGCAGGTTTGAGGATATGAAGTACAGGGAGATTGCTGAAAGAATGGGATTGTCTGTAAAAACAGTAGAGAATCAGATGGGCAAGGCGCTGAAACTGATGAGGGTAAAACTGGCAGACCTGCTGCCGGTATTGTGGATTTTTTTGCTAAACATGTAACGACAACAAAACATTGAACACGAACAACAGCCATATGAACGATGACCTGCTGGTGAAATACCTGCTCGGCGAGGCTACGCCCGAAGAGCAGCAGCAAGTGCAGCACGGGGAGGC